>Ga0326727_10025796_pt1 | contig 10982 bp, 6 predicted proteins | sample MB2enrmetagenome_FD_207643 | JGI IMG/M metagenome (GOLD analysis project Ga0326727, IMG submission 207643) | Lab enriched peat soil microbial communities from McLean, Ithaca, NY, United States - MB29MY | ecosystem: Environmental > Terrestrial > Soil > Wetlands > Peat | place: USA: New York... | reverse complement strand
CGGGAGCCTTTCCTGGGCCGCCACGGACGCCCCGCCGGCGCCCGATCCCCCGCCCTATCCGTTTCAAGTCCTAATCGTAATCTTAATCTTTCCTGCTTATACACACTTCCCTTAAGTCCCATTCATCCCGTTGCTGTTCCTGGCGGCACACTTAAACGATTCGCTCTATTCCCATTTCACCCCTGAAACCGTCCCCCGGCCCGCCCAAACTTTGACGCAGGTGAGTCAAAGTTTCGTAACACGCAAATCCCATGAGCACTCAACGCTAACCGCGGGCCACACGGCGCCAGGCGCCCCGCACCGCTGTGAGGCGCCCCCCGCGGCGGCCGAGAATTCACAATTTCGTCATTGCCCTGTGGAGGGAAGGAACTTATACAGATTGGCCGCCGCTGGTGTCTATCCGGGTGGCGAACAACCTGCCAGTGCAAAAAAGATGAATCAGAAGACTCGACCGTCCCAGGCCGCGCCGGCCAAATCCCCGGCGGCCGCGGCTCCCCCCGCGGCTGGCAAACCCGCGCCACCGCCGCAACCTCCCAACCCGCCGGTGCCCCCGCTGTTCCGGCGCATTGATTGGCTGACGATGGGGATCACCTTCAGCATCGTGTGGGTGATTTACTTTTATTGCCTGGCGCCGGAAGTGACGCTGGAAGACTCCGGGGAACTCTGCACCGCCTCCTATTACGCCGGCATTCCGCATCCGCCGGGCTACCCGTTCTGGACCATCTATACGTGGCTGTGGACGGTGCTGGTGCCGTTCAAAAACATCGCCTGGCGCGTCGCGCTGGCGGAAGCGAGCACGGCGGCGATGGCCGCGGGGGTGCTGTCGTTCATGGTCTCGCGCGGCAGCAGCATGTTGATGGAGGGCATCGAGGAATTGAAGAACATGACCGGCAAGTGGGAGACCGCCATTTGCATGGTGTGCGGCGTGACCGCCGGCTTGATGATGGGGCTGGGCAGTTCGATGTGGAAGGAGTCGGTTGTCATTAACCGAATTTCCCTCTTTGGCGTGCCGTGGATGATGCTGGTCCTGCTGAGCCTGATGCGCTGGATATACGCGCCGCAACAACGGCATTACCTCTACATCGGGATGTTCTTTTTTGGCATCTGCGCGACCATTCACCAGACGCTCACCCTGGCCGCCTTGGGCCTGGAGATCGGCATCTCGGCGCGGCAGCCCAAGCTGGGACGGGACATGTTCTTTTGCAACAGCCTTCTTTATCTGGTGGGTCTGGCCGCCAAGAGCGCCCACATGGTCGGCTTCTTCGATGCCACCACGCCGATGGTCTTCACCATCTTCAACGCCATCGGCTTGGGGTCCATCGCCGCATGCCTGTTCCTGACCATCAAAACCGCCGGCCTGTTGACCGAGTGGAAATCGACCCTGATCATGGGGGCGCTCTGGGCGTGCGGAGCGGGCTTTTACTTTTACGAGGCCCTGTCGGGGATGACCAACCCGCCGATGGAATGGGGCTACCCGCGCACGGTGGAGGGTTTTTGGCATGCCTTGAGCCGCGGCCAGTACGACAAGATCAATCCCACCGATATTTTCAAAGACCCGGGGCATTTTGTGACGGAATTGGGGATGCTGGTGACGGGGTTGGCGGACGCATTTAGCTGGGTGGCGATGTTTTTTGCCGTGCTGCCGCTGCTGTTCATCTTCAAGATGCAAAAACGCGAGCGGGCCTGGATCATCACCGTGGCGAGCATCTATCCGTTTCTGGGGGTGCTGCTCTCGATCTTCCTGAATCCGACCCGCGACCGGCAAACCGCCGAACTGGTCAAAGTCTTCTTCACCGCCTCTCACGCAGTGGTCGCGATCATGATTGGTTACGGTCTGGCGCTGTCAGCGTCGTTCATGGCGACGAATTATCAGAAATTCCGCCGGTGGGGATTCGCGGGGGCGGGAGTGGCGGTGGTGCTGGCCCTTTACTCCCTGCTGGATGTGACCGGCAAGCATTACTTCGGTGTGGACGGCGAGATCGGGCTTGGAGAATTGCCGCATTGGATCGCGCAGTCCTTTGCGCCCGGCCAGTACGGCATGCCTATTTTCGCGGCGCTGCTGCTGGTGGGGATGACGCTGGTTTTTCTGGCCGCGCTTTTTGCGTATCAGCACCGCGCGCCGCTGGGCATTCTGCTGGCGCTCATTGCCATGATGCCGCTCTACTCCGGCATCTCCCACTGGTTCAAAAGCGAGCAGCGCGATCACTGGTTCGGCTACTGGTTCGGGCACGACATGTTCACGCCGCCGTTTGTGGGGCCGGACGGCAAGCTGACCTACGACGCCAAGTTGCGCGACGCCGCGACCAAAGGGCCTTACGGCGCGATGGTCTATCCGGAGATGGCGCGCGACGCCGTTCTGTATGGCGGCACCGACCCGGGCCGATTCTGCCCGACTTACACCATTTTCTGCGAAAGCTTTATCCCGCACAGTTGCCAGCCCGAGCAGGACCAGAACTACGACCGCCGGGACGTGTACATCATTACCCAGAACGCCCTGGCGGATAACACGTATCTGGACTACATCCGCGCCCAGTACAATCGCAGCGCGCAAATCGACCCGCCGTTTTTCCAGAACTTCCTCTCCGGCTCGCTTCCGAGCATTTTCCACCATCCCATCCGTATGTTCGCGTTTCTGGACGATATCTTTGAGGGCCTGGGCGCGAGGGTCGAAAAGCGCCGCCGCACCGGCACTTCGTGGTTCGCGCCCGACCAGTTCACCAACGCGCGGGACCTCGCCGCCAAACTTAAAAAAACCGCCCATCAGGACCCGTTGTCCGCGTGGCTTTTCTCCGAGCTGACGCCGGAGTGCCAGCAATTGGTCAACTCCAGCGCCGATGAATCCGCCTTGCGCCGCGCGTTGTCCAAGGATTTCAACGCCCTTATGGATGGGGGCACCAATATCTATGATCCCCAGCGCTTCAAGGACATCAAGCTGCCCCCGTTGATTGAGAAGGCCGAGGCCGGCGGAAATCTCCTGCCCAACAACGTCATCCGCCTGGACCGCCGCCTGCTGGAAGAGGCCTACCCGCAGGACATCCTCAAGAGCCTGGGCGGCGTCTATCCGGACACGGAAATTATCACGGCCGGGCCGGATGACTCGGCGCAATGCTTCAACGACTACCTTTACGACGCGCAGCGGCGATTGCAGCACGACACGCAGTTTCCCAACGAACCGCGCCAGATCAAGCCGGGGGAGGACGTTCATATTGACAACGGGCGGGTGCAGGTTTCGGGGCAGGTGGCGGTGATGAGCATCAACGGATTGTTGACAAAAGTTATATTTGACAAGAACCCCGACCACGAGTTTTACGTCGAGGAAAGTTTCCCCCTGGATTGGATGTATCCGTATCTGACTCCCTTCGGCGTCATCATGAAGATCAACCGACATCCGGTCACCGAACTGTCGCAGGAGGTCATTGACAAGGACCACGTCTTCTGGAGCCAGTTTTCGAGCCGGACCATTGGCAATTGGATCACCTACGACACCAGCGTGACCAATATCTGCAAGTGGGCCGAGGACGTGTATCTGCGGCACGACTTGAGCCACTTTACGGGCGACCCGAAATTCATCCGCGACGACGATGCGCAGAAGGCCTTTTCCAAATTGCGCAGCTCCATCGGCAGCAGCATCTACCAATGGCGCTCCCGGCCGTCCAATTCGCGCAGCGCCGCCGAGCGGCCGCGGGTGACCAAGGAGGCCGAGTTCGCTTTCAAGCAGGCCTTTGCCTATTGCCCCTTCAGCCCGGAGGCGGTGTTCCACTTCATGGACCTGCTGCTGACGCAAAACCGTATTGACGACGCGATTGCGATCCTCCAAACCTGCCACAAACTGGACCCTTACAACGGCCAGATCAGCGATTGGATCGACCAGTTGCAGCGCAGCAAAACGGCCCCGGCGGCGACCGTGCTCCAGCAGGCCTTCGGCCAGATTCAGAGCCTTATCAGCTCCCATCAGACCAATGCGGCCGAACAGTTGATTGCCCAGGTTCTGAGCATGGCAGGCTCCGACCCCAACGTGCTCATGGGCGTGGCCGACGCCTATTTGCACTTGGGTGACATCGCCAGGAGCGAGGAGGCTGTCAAGAAATTGACCGAGGTCAACCCCGCCAGTTCCATCGCCTTCTACAACCTGGCCGCGATTCAATCCGCCCGGGGCGAAATCGCCGACGCCATTGCGTCGCTGCAGAAGAGCCTGCCGCTCAACGCGGCGGAACTGGCCAAGGACCCCAAAGCAATGAACCTGCGCCAGCATCTTTTCCAGGACCCGACGTTCGGGCAATTGCGCGCCACACCGGAATTCAAAGCCGCCTTCGGCGCCGGGCCGTAGCCGATACACCCTCATCTGGCTGATAACATATCGCCGGAAAACTCCGGAGCAGGCTGCTCTCGCCCTGACGTGTCGCCATTTCATCACGCTTGATGGGCGGTTCGTCACTTGGCGCTGGCTTGCAACCGACGCCTCGATTTTGCTGCATGCGCCGGCTTGGCTTGCTGCGGTTCCTAGGCTATGAGAACACCGGTGCTTTGATTAACAAGACTGACAATGGTTGGCCGAAAACGGCGCGAAGGCGCCGGCGCTGGCGGATTTTTTTTGTCGCCTGGACTGTCTTCGTCTTGTTGACGGTGTGGTGGTTGTTGCGGCGCGCCGAAATCCCGGACGCCGGCCCCGGTTGGTTCGTCGAAGGAGACACGGCGGCGAACGCGTCGCTTGCGGAACGGATCGCCAATTGGTTCAAGCTGGCGGACCTGAATTTCCACCGCATCTATCCGTGGATTCTGCTGACGCCTTATGTCGCCTGGCTCGCGGCGCGCTTCCTTTTGGAGCGTGGCCGCTGGCGCCTCAGCCTCCCGGCGCATTTGGCGGGTTGCGCCCTGTTTGCGACCGCGTGTCATGCCTTGGGCGTGTACGCCGGTTGGCAGCGCCCGGTCTTCGTCACGGTTACAACGGCAATCTCTTACGACACGGCTTCAAAACAAGAGCCCGTCCGAAAACCCGGCCAAACCAGCGGATTCACGACCGTCACAAATGTTTCATGGACGCGATGGCCTGGACCGTCGGGTGGCGGAGCGGCGGGCCAAACATTACTCAAAGGCCCGGCCATCGGGCAGGGCGAAGCGGGAGGAGGCGGGGCGGCGCCGGCTGATCCGGGCCTTAAGAGCACGGTCCTCAAGCTCTTTACGCAGCAAGGCTCCTGGAGAAGTCCGGTCGATCTGCTTGATCCGTTCGCTTATGCCGTCCTTGTTGGCATTGTGCATACGCTCCATTTCAATCGCCGCTCACAAGAGCGGGAGAAGCGGGCTGCGGCGTTGGAAGCTCAACTGGCCACGGCCCGGCTCAACGCGCTCCAGGCGCAACTGCATCCACACTTTTTGTTCAACGCCCTCAACGCCATCTCCACTCTGTTGGGGCGCGACGCGCGGGCCGCCCAGGATGCCCTGGCGTCATTCAGTGAATTACTGCGACTGGCCCTTTGCCATTCGACGCAGCCCGAAGTCACGCTCCGCGACGACTTGGAGTTCCTGCGGCGTTACGTCGAAATCCAACAAACACGCTTGGGCGACCGCTTCCGCTTCGAGGACGTGATCGCGCCAGAGACCCTGGACTGCCTTGTCCCGGCGCTGCTCTTGCAACCGCTTGTCGAAAACGCCATCCGTCACGGCATCGAGCCTTCCGCCAATCCCGGCCTGGTGCGCGTCATCGTCCAGCCGCAAGGGGAGCGTCTGGTGGTGACGGTCGAGGACAACGGCGCCGGTTTGTCAAACAAAGAAAATGAGCGGGGCGGCATTGGGATCGGTTTGCGGAACCTGCGCTCACGCCTGGAGACGCTCTATGGCGCCGAACAGAAATTCGAATTTGCCCCGTGTGCCCAGGGCGGTGTGACCGTCAGCGTGGAGTTTCCACTGCGTCAGGCGCGCCTCGCACAGGCGGCCTCTGCCGTGCCATGAGAATTCGCGCGATCATAGTCGATGACGAACCCCTGGCGCGGGAAGGAATCAAAACCTTTCTGGCCGAGGAACCGGACGTGGAAGTTGTTGGAGAATGCGCCGACGGGGCGTCCGCGGTGCGCGCCGTGGAAGAGCGCCGTCCGGATTTGCTGTTTCTGGACGTGCAAATGCCGCGGCTCAATGGCTTTGACGTTCTTGAAGCGATCGCTCCCGAAGTGATGCCACTGGTCATTTTCACCACTGCCCACGACGAGCACGCCATTCGCGCCTTTGATGTCAACGCCCTGGATTACCTGCTCAAGCCCTTCAAGCAGGCCCGCTTCAAAGCGGCCTTGCAACGCGCCCGTGAACAATTGGCCGCCCGCTCCGGTGGCGCAGCGGACCCGCGCCTGGCATCGCTTCTGGCTGGGCTGCGTGCTCCGACGCGCGGGGTCCCGCGCATTCTGGTCAAGTCGCCCGATCACATTTTGTTTTTGAAGGCCGAGGAAATTGACCACATCGAGGCGGCGGGCAATTACCTGGTCCTCCATGCGGGCAAAGACCGGCACATTGTGCGGGAGACGATGGCCGCGATGGAAGCGAAGCTCGGCCCCGCCGGATTCATGCGGATCAGCAGGTCGGCGATGGTCAACCTGAACCGTATCGGGCAACTGGAGCCATTGCTGGCGCCTGGAGAATTCTGCGTGATTCTCAAAAGTGGCGCGCGCTTGAACATGACTTGCAGCCTCTCGGAATTGCAGCGGCGGATGGGAGCCGCGTAGATCCTCAAGTCGCGGGCGCCCGTCATTCCTCATCGCCCTCTCGTCCCAATTCCCCGCCAATTCGTCACATTGAGCCGCCGCGAAATTGCCGGTTGCTTTACAAGTTCCGCGGTGACCGCGCGTTATCGCGGTGGAAACAAAACAACGGATCGCAAACGAATGAAAACACGACACATTGGCATCGCGCTTGCCGCGGTTGCCGTCGCGGGCGTCTGGTTCGGGCGGTTGGCCTGGCGCGCCCATCACAACCTGGTGACGCTTCATGCGCGCAACATGCCCCTTGCGGAGGTCGTCAGCTCGCTGGAGCGGCAGACCTGGAACAAGATTAGGTTTGACAAATCAATGAGCGCCCGGATCACTCTCAATGTCAAGGACGCGCCCCTTTGGCGGGTCCTGGATTGGGTGGCCGAGAGAGCCGGCGCCCGGTGGCAAAAAACCTTTGCCGTCGGCGCTTCCGACGGCGCGATGAAGAAATTGGAGTCTGTCCTTGACGGCGCCGAAAAGTTGGACGCCGCCGGCTGGACAAATCTCGCGCCTCGGTTCTCCGAGCGGGAACATCCGGACCTTCCCGATGGCGGTCCGGAGCCAACCGACGGGAAGCAAGACCAGTTTACTCACACATTCACGCGGAGTGCAGGCGGCGCGGGCCTCGGCGGGGGCCGGTCCGCCGGGGCGCCCACCGACACGACAACGGGAGCTTTCATGACAACGGAAACTTTCTCCTCGGGCGGCGTAATAGACCGATGGAGTTCCGAGCGTCTCGTACTGGAAAGCAGTTTGGTTCCCCGACTTGGCTCTGAACTGCCAGGCGAGGCCACGGCCGAAACGGCGGCCCGCGTCGCCTCTTCCGTCCACGGTCGAAGCCGTTTGTATTATGCGCTGGAAAAATCCCCGTTTGGAGGGGGACCAACGGCGGGACCGCCGCTGAGCGGCCCACGCAAGCCCGGACATGAGCAGGCCGCTTTCATCGATGCCGGCGCGAATATTACTCAGATGCTGCGGCAACAGAGGCTGCTGGAGTTGAGCCGTTCGCCCGAGGAGCAAGTCGAACGCGCGCGGCAACACGGCGTCATCAGGACGCGATTGGAAACCAACCAACAGAGCAATTAAACCAGCCAAGCAAATCAAAAGTATGAGAACGTTCTTCTATACACGTCAATACGCGGCCGTCCGCCGCGGCAGCAAAAATTCGGCAACCAGAGGCCGTTTTGACAATGCGTTTACGCTGATTGAATTGCTTGTCGTGATCGCGATCATCAGTGTTCTGGCCGGCCTGCTGCTGCCTGCCCTTACCCGGGCCAAGGACCAGGGACGCAATACCGTGTGCGTGAGCCAGCTTCGCCAACTGGGTGTCGCCACGCGCCTTTACGCCGATGACAATAACAACCGCCTCCCGGCGGCTGAACTGCTTCCCACCTCTCCGGTCAACCCAACCAATCCGTTGTCGCGAATATGCGACGTGCTGGGACCTGAAGTTGGCAAATCCAACGGCGCCACGAACATCTCTGCTCTGTTTCATTGCCCGGCCGATTCCGAGGGCCGGTTCGCCGCCGAGGGTTCCAGCTACGAATGGAACACCGACTTGAACGGGCATCGCATGGACGAAACGACGTCGGAGAGCATGAACTTCGCTTTTGCATGGGCGGGGCCGGTTGGAGACCCCGTGATAATAACCAATGGCACAATTCAATTGACGTTTCCTCCGAGCGTGACGCCGCTCCTGACTGATTACGATGACTTTCACCCCCGTTCAACCGCATCGGGAAAAAACGTTGTATTCATGGATGACCACGTGACGCCGCTTGAGCTGTCGGACTTTCAATGAGAGAAGCTTGGGGCTTTTTACGATCGCCCTGTCACTTTCCTTCGGCCGCGGCGCGGCAGCGCTCGGCCACCCAGGCCAGGTCTTGCAGGAATTTCTCTCTCTTGCGCTGGGTCCACGCCGCCAGGACTTGGGTCTGCAAGACGACGGCGATTTCCCGCGCGCGAGAGTATTGGGCGCGTCCGGCAGGCAGGAGGCGGAGGCGGTAGGCGCGGCGGTCGCGCTCGTGGCGCACGCGCTGGATCCAACCCAGGCGCCGCATCCGTTCGACCAGGGCCCCGATGGTGTTGGGATCGCTGGCGATGAGGCGGGTCAAATCGCTTTGCGTCAGGCCCTGTGGTTCGTGCTCAAGGAGGGTGCGCAGGGCGGTGAACTGGTCGGGCGTCAGGCCGGTCTGGGCCAGGCGCCGGCGAAAAGTCTGGTTGAGGTTGAACCAGGCGTGGCGCAGCAAGATGGGCAGACGCCGCCGGCCCGGCGCGTCGATGGCCGGGGGCGGGTTGGGATTATTGGGCGCTTTGGATCGGGGCATGGTCGATTTGGAATAGTACGTGTGAGTATGATTTCATTTGCATCTGGCGCACAGATGCAGCATAATCACTGATGTCTTGGAAGACAATAGTGGCCGGCGAACGTTGACCGCGGGCCGCGAGACATCTATGAAAGCGAGAATCCGGGTTGTACTGTGCCTGGTTGTTTTTTCGCTCCCGTGTGCGCGAGAACAACTGTGGGCGGGGCCGAGCGGCTGGTTTAGTTGGCGCGGCCCAAATCAAAACGGCACTTCGGCGGAGAAGAACCTGCCGGAGACCATCGACGCCAGCCATCCGTTGTGGACGGCTGATTTTCCGGGCATGTCCACCGCCGTGGCTGCCAAGGGGCGCGTTTATATCATGGGCTACCTGGGCAAGGGGCCGGATTTGTCCGAAGGGGTGGCGTGCTTCGACGCCGAGACGGGCAAAAAGATATGGGAGAAGCTTTACCTTGATTTTCTTAGCGACACGATTTACCTCCGTTATTCCACCTCCAGTCCAACGATTGATCCCGAGACGGGCAACGTTTATATCCAGGAAACGCAGGGGATATTCGCCGGATTCAGCGCCGAGGGCAAACCGCTCTGGGAACATTCCCTGATGGAGGAGTTCGGGCGCCTGACATTTCCCAACGGCCGGACCGCGACGCCGGTGGTCGATCATGATCTGGTCATCACTCGCGGGATCACCGCCAACTGGGGCGCGCAAGGGCCGGCGGCGGATCGCTTTTACGCGTTCGATAAAAGAACGGGCGCGGCGGTGTGGGCTTCGACTCCGGGCGGGCGGCCCAAGGACAACTCCTATTCCCACCCCGTGCTGGGATGGCTGGATGGCAAACGGGTGTTTTACTCGGCCACTGGCGACGGGTCGGTGGTGTGCGTCAACGCGCGGACGGGCCAGCCGATATTCCAGATACCCCTTTTCAAGGCGGGTATCAATTCCGCGGTGCTGTTGCACAACGACGACGAGATCATCGCCATTTACGGCACGCCCTACGAACCGGGGCAGATGGTCGGCCTGAGAATCCCGCACGTCACTCCGACCAACGGGACGGATCCGGTAATTGTCCCGCGCGCGGACGCCGAACTGTGGGACAATGAAATCCGCACCTCGGCCAGTTCGCCGATTTTGGTGGGTGACCGCGTGTATGTCACCAGCGAGATCGGCTATCTGGTCGCGGTGGACGCGCTCTCCGGCAAATTGCTCTGGCGCCTGAAGCTGGGGATTGAACAGCGCAATTCCTGCCCGCTCTTCGCCGATGGCAAAATCTACGCGCCCATCCTCAATGATCCCAGCCTTGCCGCCGCGGTGGGCGAGGAGAGCGCCGAGGGCGGACACGGCGCCCTTTACGTCATCGAACCGGGCGACACCGAGGGAAAAATCCTTTCGCACACGACGCTGGATGGGCGCTGCTACGGAACGCCGACACCCTACAACGGCCGGATTTACATTCAGACGACAAAAATGTTTTACTGTTTTGGCGGCAACGTGCCCGCTTCCGCTTCCTTTGAAACGCCGGACGCGGCGCCGGAAGACAAGTGGCCGGCGGCCGGCCCCGCAAAAAGTCTCCAGGCCATTCCTTCCGAGTTGTTGCTGCAACCGGGCGAAAAAGTCTCCTTTCATGTCCGCGCGCTCGACGCCAATGGATTGACTGCATCGGAGATCGACGATCCAAAGACGATTCAGTGGACCTCGTTCATTCCGCCGACGGCCAAGGTCAGGGCTACACTGAAGGCGTCGTTCGACGCCGACGGCCAGCTTGTGGCCGCGCCGGACAAGACGCCCTCTGCGGGCGCATTCCAGGCCAAGACGGGCGATTTGAAGGGCTACATTCGCGGCCGCGTTCTGCCCGGCCTGCCGATCGCGCAGGATTTCGAGGACATGGCGCTGGGCGAGACGACGACGGACGCCGCCGAACCGCCCACC
>Ga0326727_10025795_pt1 | contig 10982 bp, 9 predicted proteins | sample MB2enrmetagenome_FD_207643 | JGI IMG/M metagenome (GOLD analysis project Ga0326727, IMG submission 207643) | Lab enriched peat soil microbial communities from McLean, Ithaca, NY, United States - MB29MY | ecosystem: Environmental > Terrestrial > Soil > Wetlands > Peat | place: USA: New York... | reverse complement strand
CGCCAGGTGATCGAACTGGCCTGCTTCGAAGGGCTTTCGCCAAGCGAGATGGCCGAGCGCCTGGGCCAGCCGCCCGAAACCGTGAAGACCTGGGTGCGCGCCGCGCTCGAGCGCCTGCGCGACGAACTAGGAACGGCGGCGCCGGCATGACTTGCGAAGAACTGCACGAGTATTGCGAATTGTACGCGATGGGCGTGGCGGGCGAACCGGAAACCAGCGCCCTCGGGGAACATCTGGATCGCCAGTGCGAGGTTTGTATGGCGGGAATGGAACGGGCCAGAGAGTTGGCGGCGATCCTGAGCGGCGCGGCCCCCGCCGCCGCGCCTTCGCCGAAATTGCGCCGCCGCATCCTGGCATCCGTGGGGTTCGAGCGAGGAAGCTTTGCATGGACGGCGTTCCTGGCGGCGGCTCTGGCGATCTCCCTGTGCGCCGCGGTTTATTTCGCCGGGCGCGAACGCGACTTCGCCCAAACCTCCGTCCGCTTGCGCGATCAACTCGGCCGGCAGAACGTCGAGTTGGTCAGGCTGAACGAGGCATTCGCTATTCTGAATGGGCCGCGGACGAAGGTGGTGAGCTTCGGCGCGCACGAGGCGCAATCTCCCCAGGGCAAGGTCTTCGTCAATCCCTCGGCGGGCGTGCTGCTGATTGCCTCCCATCTCCCGCCGGCGCCTCCAGGCAAAGTTTACGAGATGTGGATGCTTCTTAAGGACGGCAAGCCAGTGCGGGCCGGCGAGTTCCAGTCGCGCAGCGACGGCACGGCCATGCACGTCCATCGCGGCTCGCTGGATATGAGCGCTGCGGTGGCGGTGGCGGTGACCATGGAGACCGAAGGCGGCGCCGACCGGCCCACGATGCCGGCCGTGGCACAGGCATTCTTGCCTGTGTGTCTTCCTCAGTCAGGACCCACGCACAAATAACTTGATCGGTTTGCTGTTAACGGGAACGCATCCCGATCCGGAATGGAGTTTCTCTGCTCGCTCCGCATTCTCCCATGGCGGCATAGGAAACGCCCGCCATCCGCCGCAATCCGTCTGGCGCTTTTTCTCATGGTGTTCCTCCGCGCTGATCTCCGCGTCTCCGTTGCTCCGCGGTGAGATCGCGGCTTCGGACCAAGTTATTCTTGCGGGACGCCTTAGTGGACCCGCATCCACAAGGTCCCGAAGTCCCGCAGGTGCGTGCGTGTATTGCGCGACCCGGCGAACGAGTTCTCGTGATGAAAGCCATAGGGATTGTCCGCTCCCCTCTCCGGGGTGTCCAGATCGCCGATCAAAATGTTCAGGCCCATGGCGCGGTCGCCCATGGCTGGAGAGTAGAATTTCCCCGGTTCGACTTCGAGGCACGGATCGAAACTCACCGCCCATTCGATGACGTAACCCTTCCCGCCCGGTTTGGGTTTGGCGGCGCACTCCTGCGCGCCCGAGAGTATCCAGTCCTGGTAGGTCTGCCACGCGCCGGCGCTGCGGCGGGGTTCGCCCTCCAGCAGACCTCCCACGCCGATGCCGCCCTTGCGCGATTTGGTCAGGTTGCACACCATTTGCCAGGATGAGCCGTTGCCGGCCGAATCCTCGTTCCCGGCCCACCGGTTGGAAGCGTTGATCAGCAATTCGATCTCGTCGCCAAACCAGGGGAAGCCTTCGCGCGTCAACTCATGCGCGCGCGGATTATTGGAAGGCAGCCAGCGCGGCGTGTCGATTCCGTAGAGCACATCGTCGGTGACATCGAAGGCAAAGTACAGCCGCTTGCCGTCGTGCTTGACGTAGCCCTTGAGCGAAAGATCCCTGCCGTCGGTCACGGCTGAAAACTGCGGCTTCCAGCCCTCCACGCCCGTGAAAACCGTCGCGTCGTCCCATTCGCCGGGCGAGATCGTTCCATCGATCACCGGCGTTCTGCCGGGATGCGCTTCGAGGAAGCGGGGATCCTCCCCGCCCAAAAGAGAGCAGCCGGCGGCGAGCATGGCGAGCCAGCGAATGGGTGGCATGTGCAGCGAAGATAGCGCATCGGCTCCGGCCGCGCAACCTTTCCTCCCGGAACGCGCCGCTCAGAACGCCAGTTGCAACGTCAGCCGGAAGGTGCGCCCGTCGTTCAGGGTGTTGGTGATCAGCCCGAAATTCGGCGAAGTAAGTTCCAGACCGGGCTCGGCAAACTGCGGCGTGTTGAAGAAATTGATCGCCTCCGCCCGAAACGTCAGGTGCGTCTCGAAGGGGGTCGCCCAACTCCGCGCCACCGATGCATTCACGTTGTGAATGCCGCCGCGCCGGAACGTGTTGCGGCCAAGGTTGCCCTCCAGGTCCGTCGGCTGGATGAATTGGAAGGCGCTGGCGGGCAGCAGCTTCCTGGACGTGTCCGGATTGCCGATCGTCCGCCCCAGAATGACGGGGTCCAGAATATTCGGCCGGTCGCCTCCGTTTCCGTCCACGTTGCCGTAACCCGGTGCGTCCGACCCGCTGACCACGGTGAAGGGCGTGCCGTTCTTGAGCAGCGTGACGGCGGCGATGGTCCAGCCGCCAAGCCATCGCCACACGGCCGGCGTGGTGTACGAGATGTGCCACAGAAACGCGTTGGGCTGGTCGAAGTCGCTCGGCCCCTTCATGTCCTCGTGCGTGTTGAACTCGGACTGGCTTCGGCCCAGCCGCGAGTCCACATCGTACGCCGTGTTGGTGTAACTCGAGCCCAGGTCGAGCGCCTTGCTGAACCAGTAGGAGACGTCCATCGCGATGTTGTGCCAGCGCGGCACCACCAGCGATACGCGCGCCGCGTCATAATAAGCGTCTGAGCCGTTCAGCACCAGGCGATAGTCGGCGATGCTGGGGTCGGCGCGCCGCTGGTTGATCGTCGCGGTGGTCTGGGGGATGCCGGGGACCGGCTCGGCGCGATTCAGATACCACATGCTGAGCAGCTTGTGGGCGCGGCTGCCCACATACCCGGCTTGCAGGTGCCAGTCGCCCGCAAGGCGCTTTTCCCAACTGAAATTGTACGAATGCTCGTAGGGCGTCACCAGGTGAGGCGAGAGTTCGTAGAGGGTCGCGCGTGAATCCGGCACGGCGCCCTCTTGCGTCGGGGCGCCCTGCGGATTCGCCAGGTTCGGGTCGGTGGTTACCACCTTGCTGTTCCACGGCGGGTCGAAGCGCACCTGCTGGAAAGTCACCGGGTAGATCTCGCCGTATTGGATGGAATAACCGCCGCGCAGCACTCCCCAGGCCCTCGGAAGCCGCCATGCGAATCCGGCCAGCGGGGCCAGGTTGTTGCAGTCGCAGGGGTACGGGATAGTCTCGAAATGGTGGACCTCGGTGGGTGTGGTGACCGGTTGGTACCGCAAGCCGAAATTCAGGGTGAGAACGGAAGAGGCCTGCCACGTGTCGCCGGCGTAATACTGCATGTCCCAGTTGCGGAACCCGCGGCTCACGTTCCCCGTCGCCTGGATGTTCTGGCTGGGAAGCCCCATGCGCAGATTGGTGATGGCGTCGTTGCCAAAGTCGCTGATGAACGAGAAGTAGCCGCGGTGGGTGTCGGTCTCGTAGCCGTTCAACTGGCGGCGCAACAAATCAAAGCCCGCCGTCCAGGCGTGTTTTCCGCGCTTGCGGCGCACCTGCCCCGCATAGCGGAACATGTTCTGCGCGCGGTCTATGGGAATGCCAGCGAGCGGCCCCAGCGTGGTCAGCCCGGTGATCGAAACCATGGGACCGACCGCGCCGGGCGCCGGGACCAGCAGCGACCGGATGCGGTCGAAGCCGGCGCTGAACGTGGTGATGGTGCCCCCATCCCAGAGGCGCTCCCAGGTGAGGCGCGCCGTGTGCGCCTTGGTATCGGTATCGGGGTTCTGCCCGGCCACCAGCTCGAACGGCAGCAGGTGCTGAGAGGTGAACAGGTAGCGCAGCGCCAGGCGGTCCCGCGACCCCAGGCGCTGGTCGAGCCGCACCGCGCCGTTGTTGTCGTCGAGGATCTGCGGCGCGTTGGTGTTGAGCGCGCGCGGGTCGATATCCGTGCGGTTCGGCAGCTCCGCCGGGTAGGCATCCAGGAATCGCTGGACGATGGCCCGCGCGGCAGGGTCGTTCGTCAGTGGCGTCCGTTCGCTGGCCAGCGGCACCAGCACGTTGCCGTTCACGCTGCCCCGCATCCTGTCCTGGCTTCCTTCCAGCAGCACGTCTGCCCCGCGCCACAGCGGCGCCGTGAAGCTGAATCCATAATCGTTGTCATGGGCCGGTTTGACGCCGCCCACCTGGAAAAAGGAACGGGCGCTCAAGATGCTGTTCCGATGGGTCTCGAACAGGCTGCCATGTATGCCCGAGCGGTTGGATGCCGGAACGTGCAGAATGGCGCCGGGAGGGTTGCCGAATTCGGAGCTGAAGTAGCCGCGTTCCGGAAGGAACACCGGAACGATAGTGGCCGTAGCGCCCAACCGCACGTTGAGTTCCTTGAGCGCGTTGTTGTCCACCAGGTTGAACTGGATGTTCTCGTTGCGCCGGCTCTCGCCGGCCGCGGTATCCGTCTGGCCCAGGAGGTTCAACTCAATCCGGCGGCGGTTTTCGGTGGGACTTTGCCCGCTCGGGGTCCCCTCCGCCGGCGGCGCGGGTTCGGGCTTCTTGCGATTGTCCGGCGCGCTTTCCTGCTGGCCACCCGCGGCCATGAGAATCAGGACGATGACATAGGACACCGGGTACATGAAGCGCGGCCCATCCCCTCGGACTTATACGGTAGCATCGTACTACTAAACCCGAGAATCTTCGCGGTGCGCAAAGATTCTCGAGTTTGCGATCAGCGATCAGCCGTCAGCGCTCAGCCGTTGAACCTCCGGAACTTCCGGCTCGCTGAAGGACATCCACGATGCCCAACCGGCGAATTGGTCAGAAATCGGAAGCTGATCGCTGAACGCTGAAAGCTTGCGGCGAAGCCGCGCTGTGCTGCTTCCGAGACGGCAGTTGGGGCCCGGCAACGTCTACGGTTCCGGTGTAAAGGCACGGCGCAGGACCTCGTTCAGTGCGGCTCGGTCGGCAGCCGCGAGTTCACCGAGCCGGCGCACAATTCTTTCTTTCGCCAGCACCGTCAGCTTGTGAACGCGTATCGTCGACGCAGTATTCAAACCCGCGTCGAGCCATTCGAGAATAGGCACGTCGAAGCTGGAAACCCGCGGACGCGAGGTCACGGGAGCGGCGACGAAATCGTTGTCCGCCGAATCGAGGAGCACCACAGCCGGACGCAACTTGCCGCCCTGCGCCTGATGGAAGTCAATCCGAATCAGGACGACTTCACCGGGTCGAAGGGTCATGAATCAGCAGTTCGTAGATCGAGTCGTCGTCGGCATATGCCGATTCGAATGCCAGCCAGCCCGCCATGCGCCAGGCAGGGTCGTCTTCAGGGGCGCCCCAATGGAGTACGACTTGAATCTGTTCCCCCCGGGGAAGTTGCGACGCGATCTCGGGCGGAACGGCAATCTGCCCATCAGGAGTGAGCTCGCCTCTGAAATCGACAGTCTTCATTTCGACCACCTGTCCATATCATCTCATGTGAGCCCGGCGATGTGCCTCGCCCTACGCCTCCGCCCACTGTTGTTTGAGGTACTTCAGCGCGCGGGACAGTGCCGCCTCGGGGCGATCCGTAAATTTCGATTCCACGGTGAGCCAGCCTGCGTAACCCCACTTCTTCAGCTCGTGGAAACCCGGGCGATAGTCGAACGGGAGCGAACCGGGCTCCAGGCGTTTTTCGCCGTCCGCCAGGTGCACGTAGCGCGTGTAACGGCCGTACTTGGCCAGCGTCGCGGCGATGTTCGGTTCCTCCAATTGCATATGGTAGAAATCGCTCAGAATTCCAATTCCCGGCGAGCCGGCTTGTTCGATGAGGCGGGCGGCCTGGCCCTGCTGGTACAGGAAATGCGTCTCCTTGCGATTGCAGGGCTCGAGCAGCAGGATCACCCCGCTCCGCTCGATATCGCCCGCCAGTTGCTTCAATTCCGCGACCAGCAGCCGCTCTTCGATTTCCCGCGCATTCATCAGCGGCGAGAGGTCCGGAAACCGGTTCGGCCCGAACACCGGCACTTCAATCAGGCAATCGGCCTTCAGCGCTTTCGCCATTTCAAGCCGGCGGCGATCGGTTTCAATTGCCTTGGCCCTTTTTTCGGCATCCGTGTTCAGCAGGTCGATGGATCCCACGATCGCACTCACGGAAACGCCCGTGCCGTCCAGCTCCTGCTGCAAAACCTCCAGCGGCTTGGTCAGCCATTCGGGTCCCAGTTCGATGCCGTCAAAGCCCAGGCGCTTCACCAGCAACGCCCTGTCCCGCAGGCTTGCATCCGGTAGGGGAGTGCGGACGCCGAAACGTACGCCGCCCGGCTCGGCCCTGGCCGGACGAAGGACAGCGGCGCCCGCCGCTGCGGCGCCGCCCATAAACAGCACTTCCCGCCTGGTCATCTCTTGACCTCTCTTGCCGTCAGTTCGCCGCCGCCTGGCTGCGCCTTGGGCACCGCCCTCACAAAGCAGCCGAACTTCATCTGCTCCTCCAGCCGGCACGACCAGACCAGCTCATCGTTCCACACCGTGATATCGGGGCAGCCGTCGCACATGCTCATGGACCCGTTGCAAAGGATGTCTGCGGGCTGAATGATGGTGACCGATTGAAGATGAAGCCGCCGGAAGAGGTTCAGAGGGTTCCTCCCGATGGAACGGAGATACTTCCTGGCGATGCCCCGCAGTCCTCGATCCAGAGGCGCGAGGAGGAGCATGGCTTTGGCCTTTCTCTGAACACTGGGGTTGGTGTAGGCCAGGTAGGTGCCCTTTCGGAAATGGTGGATCGTCTGGGCCAGTTCCATGAACTTGGGGCCGACGTACCCGTGGATGGTCTCCTTCCCTCCGATGCGTCCCGCCAGCAGCCACTTGAAGGAATCGGCTTTCTCGGTGCCGTTCAAGTAGGCGCAGGGTTCGAAATCCGGATATCTCGCGCGGATCGCCTCCACCACGTCGTTGGAGAGGATATCCAGCCGCTGGTTCTCCTGCGGAGTGGAATAGACAATGGGGCTCATGTCTACCTTGCCGGCCCCCGCGTAATAATCAAACCTCGACTCCAGAACGGCCGCCCGGACGGCAATGAAGACGAGGACGTGCACGATATCGATGTGCTCCTGTCCCCACGCCAGAATGTCGGGCACGTACTGCAGGGTATCCCCATAGACCGTGGCGTTGAAGGCGCAGGAGAGCCCGCCCGCCTCGGCGAGCATTTCGGCGAAGCCGAGCCGCAGCGCGTTCAGCTCGATCTCGGTCTTTCCCTTCCAGTGCGGGCGGTGCTGCTTGCTGTCGATGTGAAAGGTGAATCCCGCTGCGCCCGCTCTTTTCAACTCGAGCAGTAGTTTCTTATTCAGGCCCAGGCCGTTGGTATTGATGATTGGTTTAAGGCCGTCCTGAGCGACCAGGCGCACGATCTCGACGATATCGGGATGGACCAGGGGATCGCCTCCGGCAAGAGAGACACCATCGGTCTTCCGGTACTTCTTGAAGACCGCCAGGTCTCGTTTGATCTCGTCGAGAGGCTTGTGCCCCTTGGGGCTGTTTTCGCGGTAGCACCCCTCGCAGTACATATTGCAGGCTTTGGTGACTTCGAGCCAGGAGATGGCATTGTCGGGCAGGTTCCATGGGAGCCGGTAGTACTGGTTGTGGTCGAGAACGAGCGTCATTAAAGACTCCAGATGAATACGCCAGCCATGGCGGTGTCGAACATTGCGAAGGCACCCGAATTCTAGCACGCGGAAGCGGGGGGCGGGCTTTGCAGTCGACGGTCGATGACCCGAGCATAAATGGACGAATGATATACCAACGCAGCAACCCGACAACTACACGTTCTGCGCCCTCGCCAACTCCAGCAGCACGGCTTTACCCGCAGCGCAACGGACGATTGATGCTTTCGCCAGTGTCGGAGTGGAGCGCTTCGACATCGCCGATACGAACATCGGCCAGAACGGGGAGACTACGCGATTGGCTCCAGAGAGCCGTCGAGAGAGCGGCGGCGAACCCCCGCAGCCGGAGCCGGTGAACGCAACCGGCGGCACAAACGGTGGGGCGGGGCAGGGTGTAAAATGGGCATTCGGTGGAATCGTCCCAAACAAAAACGGCTGATTATGTTATTTAGGAATGTCGGAAATCGGCCGATGTGAAAGGTGTGGACCAGATGGCGCTAGCTCGCGTAAGACCAGACACGGTAAAGCCCCCGCCAGGTGAACCCGAATGGATGAGCGACCTTCGCCGCGCCGAGGAGGGCCTGTGGGCCACGGTTTCCGCGCATGGCAGCCAGAAGCGCGAACATCTGTCGGAGCGGACCACCTACGTTCTTTCCGATACGGTCAAATGGCTTGCGGACCTGCCCACGAACTCGATACATGCCATCGTGACGGACCCGCCGTATGGCGTCATCGAGTATGAGGAAAAAGACCACACCAAGCTCCGCGCCGGTCGCGGGGGCGTGTGGCGCATCCCACCCTCATTCGATGGAGCCACCCGGAACCCGCTCCCCCGGTTCACGGTACTTTCGCCAGACGAGCGCACCAAGCTGTACAGCTTCTTTAACGCCGTCGCTTATGGCATGCTGCGGGCGCTTGCACCGGGCGGGCACGTGTTTATCGCATCGAACCCGTTGCTTTCGACCATGACGTTTCACGCCATCGAGGAAGCGGGATTCGAAAAACGTGGCGAGGTTATTCGTCTTGTGCAGACGCTTCGCGGCGGGTTCAAGCCGAAGGGAGCGGAGGAAGAATTTCCCGGCGTCTCCGTGATGCCGCGCTCTTGTTGGGAGCCCTGGGGTATCTTCCGCAAGCCCTTCGAGGGTACCATAGCCGATAATCTCCGGGAGTGGGGAACGGGCGGTTTGCGCCGGACGTCGGCTGAGGAACCATTCAAGGACGTCATCCTCTGCTCGCCCACGCGCGGGGCGGAAAAGGAGCTTGCGCCGCATCCCTCACTGAAGCCGCAGCGGTTTTTGCGCCAGATTGTGAGAGCGGCCCTTCCCTTGGGCATCGGCATCGTTTACGACCCGTTCGCCGGAAGTGGCTCGACCCTGGCGGCGGCGGAAGCGATTGGCTATCGCTCCATCGGAACCGACCGCGATCCTCAGTATTTCAACATGGCGCGGATAGCCTTCTCGAAACTGGCGGCGCTACCGATCAAAGCGCGATGACGCCCGACGAGTTGTATAAGGATTTCGAGGCCGGATTTCCGAAGCGAAAATTCTCAGCGGGCCTGCTGGTTGCGTTTATCGACTTCCTGAACCAGCTTGGCGTGCCGGGCAAGAAATTCAAAGGCCTTGACGATTTTCTCGCCGCATATCCCCGTCGGGAGACGACCGCCGCAGGCCAACGCGCGAACACCCTGATTGTGGACCGGGGAGGGGCCGCCGGGACACTGAGCTTGCGGCCCTTCTACAACAGGGTCGAGCAGTTTTTCCGCGCCGAGAGGAAGCGTTTCGACTATCCGAGTTGCGCCCCACATGCGACGCAGGCGTGGGGGGACTATCGGAAGTGGCTCGATGCCCTTGTCACGTTCACGCCCAAGCAGCTTGAAAAACTGCGAAACCGGGTGACGGATTATGTACTTGATGCGCTCAAGAGCCAGGAGTTTGACCCGGCGTCGGTGAAGACTGACCCCCCGCTTTTCCGGCTGGTGCTGGAAAGCTTCAACGTAACGGCACAGAAGGGCGAGCCGACTGGCGCGGCCTATCAGGGCATGGTGTTCGGATTCCTCCGCGCCGACAATCCCCATCTGCAGGTCGAAATTGACAAGGTGCGCACTGGCTCCAAACGCCTGCAGCGCGTTGGAGACATCGATTGTTGGGAGGGCGCGCGGCTTGCCATTTCTGCTGAGGTGAAGCAATTCACTTTGAAAGCGGAAGCCGTTCCCGACTTGGAAGGATTTGCCAATGAAACCGGCAAGCGCGGCGCGTTGGGGCTCGTCATAGCGCTAGGCTTTGAAGAAGGCGTGCAGGATGCAATCGAAGCCCTCGGCGTCAAGGCGCTCGACCGTAACGACCTTTTGCGTATTGTCGAACTGTGGGACCCGCTCAAGCAGCGAACGGCAGCGCAATCCCTCGTTTACTACGCGCAGCACGTTGAGAAGAACTCGAGTTTGACAGAGCGGGTGACGGGTTTCTTAGACAAGGCCCAGGAAGCAGCAGCGAAGGTCGCCACTCCCAGTGATGCGGTTCCGCTCGAAGAACCGGGGCCGGACAAAGCCACTGAATAAGCCCTCACAGCGGCGGGCAAGCTTTCAGGTGGGGAAGTACCGGCCACGACCCGACTATGTTTTCCGTGATGAACTCCATGGGCTCCACATACAGCGCGTGTTTGTCAGGGAGTCGCGGAGCGTCTCTTAATGTGCCAGTACGTCGCATCCTTGTGGCCCGCCACGATGCCGCCCAGGGTGCGGCCGCCGCAGTTTGCTAGGGGCTCGTCTGCCATTTCAGTGCTTGCTGTTCTCCCCCGCTTCCGGGCCTGTCGGTCATCCGTGACGCCTTCGCCGATGTGGCCGCTGACCCGTGCGTGGTGGAGGCCAGCAGAAAAACCCGCCCCAGACAGCAAGGTTCCAAACGGGCAGACGCCATTCCGCCAGGCGGCAACGCCGCACCGCGAACCTGTCCGGGCTATACCGGCTTATCCTTTCTGTAGTAGAATCGCCGCAGGTCCTTGCACAAAGAAACGAAAGGAAGGCGTATGGAACGAAGGCATTTTCTGATGACGTCCGCGGCGGCTTCCCTGGCACAGCGAACCGCCCTTGCCAGCCCCAACGACACGCTTCGCGTGGCGTGCGTGGGCGTTCACGGCCAGGGCCGAAGCCATATCAGGGCCTATGCGAACATGCCCAACGTGGAGATTGCCGCTATCTGCGACGTGGACGAGTCGGTGCTGAACGAGCGCTTGCAGGATGTCGAGAAGCTGGGCAAAAAACGGCCCGCCGGATTCACCGACCTGCGCAAGCTTCTGGAGGACAAATCGATCGACGCCATTTCGATCGCCA
>Ga0326727_10025793_pt1 | contig 10982 bp, 11 predicted proteins | sample MB2enrmetagenome_FD_207643 | JGI IMG/M metagenome (GOLD analysis project Ga0326727, IMG submission 207643) | Lab enriched peat soil microbial communities from McLean, Ithaca, NY, United States - MB29MY | ecosystem: Environmental > Terrestrial > Soil > Wetlands > Peat | place: USA: New York... | reverse complement strand
AGGGTCGTACCTACAGGAGCTGTCACCAAATTTGTCTGGGTCATTACCTCGGAAACTAACCGCTCATAATTTTTAACGAAGCGCAAATCTCTGTTTGTCAAGATCCCCACAAGTTTTCCTTCAACGGTAATCGGAACCCCTGAGATTCGATAACGTTCCATGAGTTTTAAAGCTTCTATAATTTTGTCATCGGGATGTAAAAAGATAGGATCGGTGATAACCCCATGTTCCGATCGTTTGACCTTGTCAACTTCTAAGGCTTGCTGTTCAATGCTCATATTCTTATGAATAATCCCGATTCCGCCTTCCCTCGCCATGGAAATCGCCATACGGGAATCTGTGACCGTGTCCATTCCGGCACTCATGAGCGGAATACTAAGTTTAATCTTTTTCGTTAGATAAGTACTGACATCTACGTCTCGAGGTAGCACCTCCGATTTAGCCGGAACAATAAGAACATCATCAAATGTCAGTGCTGCTTCTTTGATAATACGATTAAACTGCATGATTGACTCCCTTCATAAATAGTTTTCCAATAAGTATAACAGAAATACAAACATAAGGATAGAAAAAATTAATCCTCCATCAAGCCCTTTATTATCAAGAAAACGATGCCTGAACTTGTAAACTGAGACTTTCCTCATTATGATGGAGAAATAAGGAGGCATGATATGCTCTACCGAGTTCATCAATTCATTCAAGCGTTCTTTCCTCAGATTGATTCTGCGGAAATCAAATGGGCAATAGATTTCTTATCCCCTGAGGCAGGTTCACTCTTTCTTAAACAGTCACGCTCTGAACAACGCCACGCCCTCGATGTGGCCCAATGCATCTTGGAAAATAGACCTGCTGTGCCTTACTTCGACTTTCAAAACCTTCTCGCCGCTGCACTCCTCCACGATTGTGGTAAATCCATCGTCTCTATTCGCCTCTGGCAACGGGTATTTATTGTTCTGATGCAGAAAATGCCCCAGCCCCTCTGGTCTTACCTGGAGACTAGACGTACCGGCTTTGCCTTACCTTTAAAGATCGCTGCAAAGCACGCCTTTTGGGGCGAATGTCTGGCCCGGAAAGCAGGTCTGAACCCTGAAATCTGTCTCTTAATCCGCGAACATCATACCCCCAAAACAGAGTTGGGTCGTATTTTAGCAAGAGCTGATAATATGCATTGAAAAAAGCATGAGTCGCCAAAGCGTAGACTCATGCTTTTTGTTAAGATGACTCCATCTTTTCTTGGAGTTCCACGATTTCTCTATTCTTGGAAAAAATCCACTTGGCAAATCGTTTGTTGTCTCGTTGTAAACGCACATTTTCCTTTTCCAGACGATGAACTAAAGCCACCTTTTCTCTCTCAACTTTTTCTAACAGGTTCATAAGCACTCGCCGGCTTACTCTTAAGTGTTCAACGCGCTGCTCCAGTTCTCCTACCCGCGATCTTAGTAATTTCAATTCATCGGTGCTATCCACTGACTTTCGCCCCCCCTGGCTCTACTATACTAATATTCTATGCCAGAAGATCGCATTTTAACCCTTGCCTGATGAAGACCCCTACCTACCTTAGCGATTCCTACTAATTGTGCTGAGCTAAATCAAGGATTTCTTTAATCACATCGACAGATACACCCCAGCGCCCGAGCTTTACGCCAGGCTTAAGTGCTTCCCCATGAAAATCCGAACCTCCGGTTGCCAGTAAATGATACTCCTGCGCAAGAGCACGATACTTCTTTTCATCTTCCGGCTTATGATCAGAGTGTGAGACTTCGATGCCTTGAAGACCAACTTCAACCCAAGCTGGAATTCCTTCTTCTAAGCGATGGACGCCGGGATGAGCAAGAACCGCAACGCCATGAGCTGCTCGTACTATCTCAATACCCTCTTCCGGGGTAAGTTTATAGCGTGGAATATAAGCCGAAGCCCCTTTTCCAAGATAACGATCAAACCCTTCCCCGATACTTTTTACATAACCCCGTTCCAGAAGAGCATGAGCGATATGGGGACGTCCAATGGATTCTCCTTGAGCAAACTGCTGAATTTCGTCAACGCCAATATGAATTCCTTTAGTTTCCAAACGATCCAAGATTCTCCGCATGCGTTGTTCACGCGCTTGACGTAAATCCCTTAGCCTATCGTTAAAATAGGTCGATGAACGATCTACCTCGTACCCCAGTATATGAACCTCTTTCCCCTGCCACTCCGTGCTAAGCTCAATCCCTCTAAGCACCTGGATCTGATGCTTTGCCCCAACTTCCTCAGCCTCTTCCCAGCCTTGGATCGTATCATGGTCTGTGATGCCAATCCCTTTTAAACCTAACTCCGCGGCTAAGCGAATCAATTCTGTCGGTGTTAACAATCCATCGGACGCCGTCGTATGACAATGCAGATCCGCTTCGTATAGGGTAAATGCTAAATCCACGTTCTAACCTCTTTTCTGTAGGACAACTCACAAATTGCCCCTCTGCTCTTCAATTCTTATTTTAACACAGCCGACAATATACGCCTAAAATTGCGGCCCGTGATCTGTTCAACCTCCTGAGTGGAAAATCCCAGCTTCGCCAAATCATCAAGTAGGTAGATATAGTCGCTTACCTGCTCAAGCCCTTCAGGTGTTTCACTGATTCCGTCAAAGTCCGAACCTAAGCCAACCGCTTCTACCCCAGCCACCTCGGCAATATGACAAATGTGGCGAACCACATCTTCTCGAGTCGCCCGGCCTGTCTCTCGCAAAAATCGGGGATAAAAATTCACGCCGACCATCCCATTGTGTTTGGCCAAAGCCCGCAGTTGCTGATCGGAAAGATTACGTGGATGAGCACAGAGAGCCTTCGCACAAGAATGGGAAGCGACGATGGGGTCCTTGGAAAGCTCTAAGACATGCCAAAATCCAGCCTCATTTAGGTGAGACACATCAATAAGCATTCCAAGTTTATTCATCCGTAGAATGACTTCCTGACCGAACCGGGTTAAGCGGCTTTGGGTATCGGCCTCACCGATTCCATCTGCCAAGGCATTGCGTTGATTCCAAGTTAGGCCCAAAGCCCTGACGCCGAGTTGGAAAATAATATCCAGCATAAAAATAGTTTCCCCGAGAATTTCTCCGCCTTCTACACTCAACAGAATGCCTAGTCGATGGGGATCCGGTATTTGTTGTAGGTCAAATTTCTCCCGAACAAGGAAGACCCGGTCCGGATGATTCGCAATAAAGCGCTGAGCACCTTCGATTAGTTGTAGTCCACGCCAGATGGCCATCGACGGTTTATACTGTGTTTCAATAAAAGCTGCCAGAAATTGAAGAGCCACTCCCGCACACCTGGCTCTTTGAATATCCCACTGCCCTCCCTCGGAAGGATCCACTAACGTCCTTTCGCCGTCTACAAAATGGATTAAACTATCGCAATGTCCGTCAACAATATAGGGTTTCTCCATAACAACAAGCCCCTCCTCGTAAACAGTAGTTAATAAAATAAAGCACCTGTTTGCTATCAAAACTATAACAAACAGGTGCAGCTCGGATGACGCTTAGCGTGGTTGTACAATTAACTTAATCGCCGTTCTCTCTTCTCCGTCAATCGTGACGTCGGTAAATGCCGGAATACAGATCAGATCGACTCCACTCGGAGCTACAAAACCACGGGCAATTGCTACAGCTTTTACAGCTTGGTTGAGAGCTCCGGCTCCAATAGCTTGCAGCTCAGCGCCGCCGCTCTCGCGTAGAACCCCAGCGAGAGCTCCTGCAACGGCGTTCGGACTTGATTTAGCTGAAACTTTTAAAACATCCATAGATACATCCTCCTGCTCGAATTCGTTTACAAGTATTGCCACAACTTTGAATATATGTATTCGAGAGCAAGCAGGCGAAATCCTCTTTTACTTTTAAGAGTTTTCAGATTTCTTTAGATAATTTGAGGGCAACTACTGCCTTAAGCCTCAGCAAACCGTTGAATCGCCTCAATTTGCCGGGCTTTTCCGGATTCCTCATCAATATCTAAAATCACGGCATTGATCTGGATTGGGCCGCTTGCTAACTCAAACTTCGCGGGCAGCTGGGTCAAGAAGCGATTGATAATAATTTCTTTTTTCACTCCCAAAACGGAATCCCGTGGCCCTGTCATGCCGACATCTGTAATATAAGCCGTTCCTTGCGGAAGCACGCGGGCATCCGCTGTCTGAATGTGAGTATGGGTACCCACAACTGCGCTGACTTTACCGTCAAGAAACCAGCCCAAGGCTACTTTCTCTGAAGTTGCCTCAGCATGAAAATCAAGCAGAATAATCGGAGTCTCTTGTTTTATCTGATTAATCCAGCGTATTGCTCCACTAAAGGGATCCTCCAGCGGTGGCAGGAAGATTCGGCCCGAAAGATTAAGGACTCCAATTTTTCTCCCCATCGCTCGTAGATACCCATATCCTTGTCCCGGCGCACCAACCGGGTAATTGGCAGGTCGAATCAGTCTTGGCTCATGATCAATAAAATTCATAATCTCTCTTTGGTCCCAGACATGATTACCCATCGTCAAAAATTGAATGCCATATTTAAAAAGTTCCTCTGCAACCTCTTTGGTTAATCCCTTTCCGGCCGCAGCATTCTCCGCATTGGCGATGGTTACCTCAATTTTATATTCCTCCTGAAGTGGTTTCAGAAAACGTTTAACCGCTTCCCTGCCGGGCTTACCCACAATATCCCCAATAAAAAGTATGCGCAACTAACGTGCCCCCTTCTAAATCGAGGCGCGAAGCTCGAGGTTCGAAATTTACACATCGCCCATCACACCTAAATAATATTCATAGAATGGTATTATTCTGCATTCTAATACAATTTATCCGGTTCGAGTTCAAACACATAAATTGAGCATCGCACTTCGACCTTCGCGCCTAACTTTTAAATACCAATACTCGCCCTTCTTCTCGCAAAGCGACTATGCTTTTATCCACATCATGGCTCTGAATTGAAGACAGCATCTGGCCGATCATTTCCTCCTGAAAGATCTGCTCGTCTTCAGGCAAATTTATTTCATCATAAACTAACTTCTTTCTGTATTTTCGTTTTATCAGTTCGACAATAAGTCCCACTTCGCGTTGAGTCAGGCTATCGACATCCCGAGTTATTGTAATCACACAGACATTTTCCTCACTCCGACAAATAATATCAAAAACTCGCATATTCCGACCTTCAAGTTGATGGAAAAATTCTAAGGCAGGTCTCAGGTCTTCTTGGAGAGCCGCAAGCTCTAGGTGTTGCTTGAGCATAAAGGTAAACTTAAGCGCATGCTGCTCACGCCAATATTGAACCGACCCAACCTCAGAGTATCTCAGCAGAATTGAGGTTATTAATCCTACTCCGTCTTGTACACGTCCTCCATCTTTATATTGCAAATTATTGTACATCCTTGTTTTCAGTCCTCTCTGCTCCATGTCCTTATCATGACAACTATTCGGCATGGGGCAGCATTTTCCTGCCTGAGCACCGCCTTTGTCAGTTGGGCATATCTAGTTCTGACTAGTATAAAAAACAGGCGATCCGCAAGATCGCCTGTTTAAATTACTCTAAGTTGACTACTTTGCAAAATCAACCGCTCGGGTTTCACGGATTACCACTACCTTAATTTGGCCCGGATATTCGAGTTCTTCTTCAATTCGCTTGCTAATCTCACGCGCGACGCGTGGAGCGAGCACATCATCAATCTTGTCAGGTTTAACAATAATGCGAACTTCCCGTCCGGCTTGAATAGCGAAACACTTTTCAACCCCTTCGAAACTTTCAGCAATCTCTTCCAGTTTCTGCAAACGCTTAATATAAGTTTCCAGGGTTTCCCTGCGCGCTCCCGGACGAGCCGCAGAAACCGCATCAGCAGCAGCAACCAATACTGCAACTAAAGTCTTCGGCTCCACATCGTTATGGTGCGCTTCGATAGCATGAACAACATCACTGGATTCTTTATATTTTCTAGCAAGATCGACCCCGATCTGCACATGTGTCCCTTCCATATCGTGATCCACAGCCTTACCGATATCATGTAAAAGTCCTGCCCGCTTAGCAAGAGGTATATCAATTCCCAACTCCGCAGCCATCAGGCCGGCAAGATGGGACACCTCTGTTGAGTGCTTCAAAACATTTTGTCCGTAACTGGTCCGGAATTTCAATCGACCGAGCAAACGAATCAGTTCAGGATGTAAACCATGCACTCCAGTCTCAAAAGTTGCTTGTTCTCCTTCTTCGCGAATCTTTTGATCGACTTCTTTCTGAGCCTTTTCAACCATTTCTTCAATTCGTGCCGGGTGAATACGGCCGTCGGCGATAAGTTTTTCCAGGGCAATCCGGGCAACTTCTCGGCGTATTGGGTCAAACCCCGATAAAATCACAGCTTCAGGAGTATCATCAATGATCAGATCAATCCCGGTCAGGGTTTCTAAAGTACGAATATTACGTCCTTCACGACCGATAATCCGACCTTTCATTTCGTCACTTGGCAACGCCACAACCGATACCGTCGTTTCAGCCACATGATCTGCAGCACAGCGCTGTATAGCTAAGGCAATAATATTTTTAGCCCGTTTCTCAGCTTCTTCCTTGGCACGAGTCTCAATTTCTTTAATCATGATCGCTGATTCATAGCGAACCTCTTCTTCAACCCTTTTCAGCAGGAGTTGTTTGCCCTCCTCCGAGGTCATACCGGACAAACGCTCCAGTTCAGCTTGTTCTTGGCCAACAAGCTGGTTTAACTCTTCTTTTTGTTGTTCTACTTCGCTTTCTTTATGGTGAAGATTTTCTTCTTTGCGTTCAAGCGACTCAATTTTGCGATCCAAGCTCTCCTCTTTTTGGAGCAAGCGCCGTTCAAGTCGCTGGAGTTCGTTACGCCGTTCCCGAGTTTCCTTTTCCAGTTCACTGTGAATAAGCATGACTTCTTCTTTAGCAGCAATGACCGATTCTCTTTTCTTGCTTTCAGCTGCAGAATAAGCATTCTCCACAATCCGTTTGGCCTCTTCTTCTGCCGATCCAATACCCTTCTCCGCAGTATTTTTGCGAATCAGCCAGCCTACTAAGGCGCCCAAAGCTAACCCAATTAAAATGGCGATTAACCCGGTAATAACAGTTTCAAACACACGTGCACACCTCCTTGTTTGTCAAGACTTTATATTTGCAAAATAAAAAAACTGGTTTCCAAAACCAGTCACAGTAAGCATAACCTTAAAGACGGGGGTTCTTCCCCCGTTTCCTACAACTCTCGTTAGTCAAAAAATCCCTGCATATTTTAGCTGACTACTACGAAATCTATAAGAAAACCTTAAAGGTTAAATCTTAACAGAGACAGTTCTCTGCTAAGATTTTAATATCATTTGCAACCAATGTCAAGCTTGTCCTAAAGAAGCGCATTTTATACACCAGAGTCTACTGCTCGTTTCCCTTAGTTTGAATCTGATAGAGTACGTTCCTCACCATATCCGCCGGATACCCGCGTTGAACAAGCTTCTGAGCAACTTTCTGCTGAAGCCATAATTCGCGCGGAACTGAGCGCTTGGCATCCTTCCCCTGAATCTTTTGTTCCCAACGCCCGCTTTCTTGTATCCACCACCGCTCGGCAAGGGTTAAACACTGCTGAAATTCAGCATCTCTCGAATACGTTGACTTCATCGCTTGCTCGATCACTTGGGGTACTAACCCCCTATTTTGTAAATCCTGACGAACCCTTCGCCGTGAATAACGTTTAAGTCGGTTTTCCGCAACCGTCAAAGCCAACTCTTGATCGTTGAGATACCCCAATTTCTCCATTTTTTCCAGCACGTCATTAACTTCCGAGTGTTCATAGTCCTTTTCTTGGAGACGGGTCTTTAATTCATGATGGGTCAGTGCTCGGCGTGATAGACAATCGATTGCATATTCGCGGGCGCTTTTAAGAGATTTAGAGCTCGTCAAGCGAACCATCACCATCATCTTCTATTACCTCAGTCGTAGTCGCTACGGCATTCATATTCGCTCGGATCAGTTGCTCAAGAACAGTCGCCATATCCGGATGGAGCTTAAGGTACTCTTTGACGTTCTCACGCCCCTGCCCTAAACGTTCTCCATTGTAAGAGTACCAAGCCCCGGCCTTTGTAATAATCTCCATTTCTGTGCCAATGTCCACAATACTTCCTTCCCGAGAAATTCCTCCTCCGTACATAATGTCAAAATCCGCCAACTTAAAGGGGGGAGCAACTTTATTTTTGACAACCTTAACGCGAGTTTTATTTCCGACAATATCCTGCCCTTGTTTTATAGCCTCTTGCCGACGAATATCCATCCGGATTGTGGCATAGAACTTAAGAGCTCTTCCCCCGGTAGTTGTCTCGGGACTACCAAACATGACGCCGATCTTTTCACGAATTTGATTGATAAAAATAACACACGTTTTGCTCTTGCTAATGGAACCTGTCAATTTACGCAGGGCCTGGGACATGAGACGGGCATGCAAACCAACATGGTTATCTCCCATTTCCCCTTCGATTTCGGCCCGAGGAACCAAGGCAGCTACAGAGTCAACCACGACGACATCCACTGCAGCGCTGCGCACAAGGGCCTCACAAATTTCAAGTCCCTGTTCTCCCGTATCCGGTTGAGCGACTAACAAATCATCAATATTTACCCCTAAGGCCTTAGCATAGACAGGATCAAGGGCGTGCTCCGCATCGATAAAGGCAGCCGAACCGCCCAATTTTTGGGCTTCAGCAACAATATGCAGCGCTACGGTTGTTTTCCCGGAAGACTCCGGTCCGAAAATTTCAATAACTCGCCCACGCGGTACCCCACCAACTCCTAAGGCAAGGTCTATCGCTAATGATCCGGTGGGAATAACATCAATCGCCATTCCCGCCGTAGATTCCCCAAGTTTCATAATCGAACCTTTGCCAAATTGCTTCTCAATCTGAGCAAGTGCAATGTCAAGTGCTTTCAGCTTATTCGTTTCAGCCATTCCGATCTCCTCCTCATCATGGTCAATTAACGCATTTTGTCGTTTTGGCAAAACATCTGTTCGGTTCTCATTATAGATGTTGGGCTCGATACTTGTCAATTTGTTTATATTTCATCCGACAGTAAAACAGATGTTATTACAATAATATCGATTCTAATGTTAAAAGCCAACCCTTTTCAAGGTTAGCTTTTACATTCATAACAAAATTCTACAACTTTTTAAAAATCAGTGTTTTCACGAACCTTGGCTGGTTCAACGCTCACCTTACGCCCCTTGATCATCGCCTGATGCATACAACTCTGAACCCTGGAGGCATATTCTTCAGGAATCTCTACAAACGTAAATTTATCATAGATATTGATCATGCCGATGATGTTTCCGGAAATACCGCTTTCATCAGCAATCCAACGGATAATATCCTGAGGACGGATTTGCTGAATCCTGCCAATGTTGATAAAAAAGCGAACCATGCCGGCCGCGGCTCCCGTATTTCCGAAAGGAACATCCCCTTGTTCTTTAGCTTCGCCGCCTTCTTCCATACTCGCTCCTTCGACAGCAAACTTTAGGGCAGCGGCCGCAACATCAATCGAATCGTATTCTTCAAGCAAATCACCAACAATTGCCCGATAACTTCCCAGACGATTACTTTGAATCAATTTAAGCAGCTGGTTCTTCAGATTTTCCGCCTGACGCTCACTTATATCCGCCAGTGAAGGCAACTCCTGGCGACGAATTCTCGTCTTGATCAGATTTTCAATCAACCGGAGTTGGCGGTACTCCTTAGGTGAGATTAGAGTAATAGCCTGCCCTTTACGCCCGACCCGCCCGGTTCGTCCAATCCGATGCACATAAGATACCGGATCTTGCGGAATATCGAAGTTAATGACATGCGTGACATTATTAATATCTAACCCCCGAGCGGCAACATCCGTCGCCACCAAGAGTTCCGACTTCCCATCCCGAAAACGTTTCATCACCCGATCTCGTTGTTGTTGGCTTAAGTCCCCGTGCAATCCATCCGCAAAATATCCTCGTGCCTCAAGAGCCGCCACAAGCTCGTCCACACCACGTTTCGTACGGCAAAAAATTATCCCCTGACCAATATCTTCGATATCAATAATTCTGCACAAGGCATCAACCTTAATACTTTCTCTGGCCTCATAGAATACCTGTTCAATCAGCGGAACCGTTAACTCGTCCCGACTTACGGTTACTGCACGGGGATTATTCATGTAAGTCTGGGCTAATTTACGGATCCCCGGCGGCATCGTTGCCGAAAAGAGCATAATTTGTCGCCCTTCAGTGGGGACGTCCTTCAAAATGCTTTCAATATCTTCAACGAAGCCCATATCCAGCATTTCGTCTGCTTCATCCAGGACCACGATTTTGACATGTTGCAGGCGAAGCGTGCCGCGGTTTAAATGGTCCAGCAATCGACCCGGAGTGCCGACGACCACCTGATACCCCATGCGCAAGGCGCGAATCTGACGATCAATGGGCTGGCCGCCGTAAATCGGCAAAGGTTTTACATGCCGATATTTTCCGACTTTGGCTATTTCTTCAGAAACCTGAATAGCGAGTTCACGAGTCGGAGTCACAATTAGCGCTTGAACTGCCAGAAATTTAGGATTTACCTTTTCGGCAATCGGAATTGCAAAAGCAGCTGTTTTACCGGTCCCGGTCTGGGCCTGACCAATTATATCAACCTCTTGAAGGGCAAAGGGTATGGCCTCTTTTTGAATCGGGGAAGGCTCTTCAAACCCCATTTCAGACAAAGCCTGTAAAAGCTGTTTGCTCAATTTAATATCACCAAAAGCTTGTAGACGTTCAACCATCACCTAGTTATAGTCTCCTTTCACTGTTTAACATATGCCGGCGCACTCCATTAAGAGCCGCTTGAACGGTCAACTGACGAACTGACTCCCGTTCTCCATAAAACTGAAATTTTCTGGCCTGAACACCTTCAGGTGTCGCTATCCCAATATATACAAGACCCACCGGCTTATGCTCACTGCCTCCCTCCGGCCCCGCTATTCC
>Ga0326727_10025792_pt1 | contig 10983 bp, 8 predicted proteins | sample MB2enrmetagenome_FD_207643 | JGI IMG/M metagenome (GOLD analysis project Ga0326727, IMG submission 207643) | Lab enriched peat soil microbial communities from McLean, Ithaca, NY, United States - MB29MY | ecosystem: Environmental > Terrestrial > Soil > Wetlands > Peat | place: USA: New York... | reverse complement strand
CATCTCGTAACCCGATATTTCATCCACCCAATCAAACCCAATCAAACCTAATCCGACCAAATCCAACCTAATCAGCCGAGCAGAGCGAGACGACCCGCCTCAGGCGGGCCCGAAGGGTGAGGCCGGCGGACCAAATCAAACCAAATTGAACGCATTTTTTCCTCGATTCCGCCCGTTCATAGCCTCCCCTTCTCCCCATCTATCGCCTCCCGACCTTCCCGCGCGGCCCCTCCCTGTTGACCCGTCCCCTCCCCCGCCCTACACTTTTCCTCCTTAATCCATGCCCATCGATATCAAACAGATTGTCACGGAGCGGCTCGGCGAGAATTACGACCTGCACGAGCGCTACATCAACAGCACCCTCGTCTCCGTCCAGCGGACCATCGGTTTCGACAAGATCTACGCAAACGCCCACGGCGCCTACCTCTATGACCTGGACGGGCAGGAATATCTCGATTTCCTCAGCGGCTACAGCGTCTTCAATATCGGCCGCAATCATCCCGCCGTAAAACAGGCCATCCGCGACGTCCTCGATCTCGACCTCCCGAACATGGTCCAGATGGATTGCTCGCTCCTGAGCGGCGTGCTCGCCGAGGCTCTGGTCAAACGCATGCCGGCCCACCTCAACGCCGTCTTCTTTTGCAATTCCGGCGCGGAGTCCATGGAAGGCGCGATCAAGTTCGCCCGGGCCGCCACGGGGCGCGCCGGGCTCGTCTCACTGGAGGGAGCCTTCCACGGGCTTTCGATGGGCGCGCTTTCCATCATGGGAAATCCTCATTTCCAGGACGGCTTCGGCCCGTATCTGGAAGGGTGCCACCGAGTCCGAATTGGCGACTTGGCCAGGGTCGAAACACTTCTCGCCGCAGGCAATATCGCCGCTGTCATCTTCGAGCCGGTCCAGGGAAAAGGCGTCAATTATCCCGAGGACGACTTTTTCGTCCGGGTTCAGGAGCTCTGCAGGATGCACGGCACGCTCCTCATCTCCGACGAGGTCCAGTGCGGCCTTGGGCGCACCGGAAAATTTCTCGGCTTCCAGCATTGGGACCTCGAGCCGGATATCATCACGCTGGCGAAGTCCCTGAGCGGCGGATATGTGCCCGTTGGGGCAATCATCATGCGCCGCGAGATCTATCAAAAGACTTTCAGCCATCTCGACCGCTGCGTGGTCCATTCCTCAACGTTCGGGCGCAATAACCTCGCGATGGCCGCCGGCCTTTCAACATTGCAAATAATTGATGACGAGCATCTTGTAGAAAATTCAGCCAAAATGGGCGCCATGCTCCTTTCCCGCCTTGAGGAACTCAAGGAACGCCACTCCGTCATCAAGACAATCCGGGGCAAGGGCCTGATCCTGGCCGTCGAGTTTCATGAGCCCAGGGAGCTGACCCTGAAACTTGGCTGGAAAGCCCTCCACAAGATGGAGACCAACCTCTTTACCCAGATGGTCGTAACCGCCCTCCTCGCCCGGCACCGCATCCTTGCGCAAGTGGCTGCGCATGGGCTGGATACGCTCAAGATTCTCCCCCCTCTCACGATCGGCGAGGCCGAGGTGGACAAGTTCGTCACCGCCCTCGACGCCGTTCTGCGGGATTGCCGCAAGTTCCCCGGCCCGCTCTGGGACCTCGGCGCAAACTTCATCCGCCATTCGTTGCGAAAACCCGCTCCCGTGGTATAGTCCCAGTAGCTGGCCGCCTCCCGAAAAAGGCCGGTTGGAATCGGTTTAAGGACGCGCCCGGGCGTTCCGGAACGATTCCCAAGTGCATGCATGGGGCCCTCTGACGCCCCCCTCCCCTTCCCCGCTGCCCCATGAAAATCCGTAAATTCCTGCACGTCGCCGCGATCATGCTTTCCTCGCTCGCTTCGACGCTCACCCTTGCCAAGGCTCAGGACGCGGAAACCGCTTCCAGCCGCAAAGAGAAGAAAGGCGAACTCGCCCGGCACCACCGGCATCACAACGGCGCCGCTCACCGTTCGAGCGATGTGTCGCAGGACCCGCCGCTCCATTCGGAGATTCTTCCTACCTTTGCCACCGACGATATCAAGAACTCGAAGCACACCGTCGCGTGGCCCAGCTACGTCGACCAGCAGACCGGCGCCGAGGCCGTGCCGCTAAAGCTCGATCCCGCCCTCATGGCCAACGCGGAACGGTCCGCCCCGTCGCTCACGTCTTCCAGCGTTGCCCCCGCGGCCCTGCCAGGCGACGAGCAATCGCGCTACCCATGGAAGCGTCAGATCGTCACCACCACCTTCTGGATCGGCGAGACACCGACCCATAACAATCCGATCCCAAACCGGTCCAGTTGCTGGGATCCGAAATGGGCGCAAAACTACGGCGGCACCGACAACCCCGACACCGCGCAGCGCACCGCGGAATACGTCCCCGCAAACTTCGTCCCGGGCCAGAATCCGTTTTACATCGCGCTTCCATATAACGACATGGAGCACGGAGCCCACAAAGCCGAGGCCTCCCAAGTCATCCCCTGGTTTCCGAAGGAATATAAGGGTCCGGGCAAATCGGTCTGCCAGGGCCGGTGGATCGCCATCCGGTACGGCAACAAAACCTGCTACGCGCAATGGGAGGACGCCGGCCCCTTCCGCACGGATCACTGGCAGTACGTCTTCGGCAATGATCGCCCCCGCTGGAACCTCAACCGCGGCGCCGGCCTCGATGTCTCCCCTGCGGTGCGGGATTACCTCGGCATGAACGGCACGGATGTCACCGACTGGAAGTTCGTGGACTTCGACGAAATCCCGACCGGCCCGTGGTCGCGGTTTGGAGAAAACAACACGTTCGTCCAAAATGCCCGGAAGCCCGGCAGCCAGGTGGCCGAGGTGATTCTCGATCAATCCCCGATTAGTTTCCGGAGCATTCTTCCCGGGCCGGCGCCGGCGACGGAAATACGATAGCGACAGGCATTTTCCGTCAACGTTAAGCGGAGCACTCACTCCCATCGATGGCGACGGAGAAAAGGAACGATTCCTCGCTAACTTCAATAATGATGGCGAAGAATCACGTATGCGGCTTCTGAAATGCAGTCTTCTCTCGATTGGCGCCTCGTTTTTGCTTGGAACGTTGTTCGTCGGCATAGCCAGCACTGCCATTGCCTCGGTACCGGCTCTGCCCTTCACTTACACGGTCGTTAAGAATGGCAGGCTTGCCGAAGGTTTCACAAGTGGCGTATGGGTGCAGCGTTCCGATGCTCTCGAAGGCGACTGGGTCCAAGTTTATGCCGGCCGATTACTGGCTGAAAAAGACGTCCGCATCAAGCTCAGCCTTTCCTTTCCTCGCAATCTGGAAAAGTCCAACGCAACGTTCATCCTTGGCTCGCACGGTCGTATTCATTTCGACCAGGGCGCTGGAACTCCGGTTTTCGAGGGATTTCTATTTCAAAAAGGCGCGAGGCTTTCCGGTTCGCTCCCCGATTCAATTCGTTCCAGAGGCGTTGTTGACATGGAAGTAACCATTCGGGGAAAGCAGTTTCGTATCTCGATCCAGCATTCCGTCGTATGCGAAACAGTGCTGCACGAACTGCCGTCCGGCCCCGTCGGTTTGTACTCGGGTAGGTCGCTGGTGTCCGTCCGGGACTTTACAATCGAATCGCCTTGCGAACTTCCGTCCATGCGGGTCCCGTTGTTACCGGCAAAATCCAAAATACCAACGGTTCCATGCGTTGACCTATCCGGGGACCGTTCACGCCAGGTTGTGATCGCACAAGGAACGCCGGCCGTTTATCAGGGCCATCCGACCACGGTCCTCCTCCCGGACGGCAAGACCATCCTTGCCGTGTGGACCATAGGACATGGCGGCCCGTGCGGTCCAATGGCCCGAAGCACGGATGGTGGATTGACATGGTCTCCGGTTTCCACTCCGGCGGACTGGAGGAGGTGTTACAATTGTCCGAGCATCTATTTGCTCAAAGGCCCGGACAACATATCACGCCTGATGGTATTCGCCTCCTGGCCTTGCATGTCACAGACCTACAGCGAGGACTGGGGCAAGACATGGAGCCCGGTTACGCGCCTCAACCTTCCCGGCGTCATGGCCTTCGCCTCCATTATGCCTCTCAAGGATGGCCGGTACCTGGGCCTCTATCATCGCGACGCAACGGCCAAAGGCGATTTCGATCAAAAGCCGCTCACCGTCTGGCAATCCATCTCTGCGGACGGCGGATTGACCTGGGGCGCACCCCGTAAAGCTTGCGATCTCGGAATCTTCTCCCCGTGCGAACCATGTCTGATCCGATCCCCCGACGCACGCCAGATCCTGTGTCTCATGCGCGAAAATACGCGTACACTCAATTCCGTCTGGATGACCTCAAATGACGAGGGCGCCACCTGGTCCGCTCCGCATGAACTTCCAGCGGAATTGACCGGCGATCGTCACAAAGCATGCTACACTCCCGATGGCCGCCTGGTCATTGCGATGCGCGACAACGCCTCTGGTAGTCCCACCGTTGGCCATTTCGTTGCCTGGGTCGGTAACTATTCCGACATCGTCAACGGCAAACCTGGCCAATACCGGATAAAACTCCTCCACAGTTACGCCGGAGGGGATTGCGGCTACCCCGGCCTCGAATGTCTACCCGACGGTACGATGGTCGCCACCACCTATATCAAATACAATCCCGGTCCTGAAAACAACTCCGTCGTCTGCACCCGCTTTAAGCTTTCTGAAACTGATGCGATGCTCAAACGGTGAAGCTTCAATTTGGGCCGAATGAGTTACTCCCTCCAAATTACTCACTCCATTGATTTACCTGCCGCGGGAAGAGGCACGCCGCGCAATCGCTCTGGTCCTGCATGCAGAAGTCCTCGTAGATTTGAAGCAGCCCCTGCTGCATCGCCGTACTCTTGAACAGTTCCTGCTGGCGCGCGTCCTTCGCGAATAACCGCGCCGCGGCGATCGCCACCCGCCGGCTCGGAGCCTCTGCTCCCAGCGCGCAGTATTCCTCCCACTTTTTCGGCTGCTCAATAATCGCCCATGGATAAAAGACATTCGCCAGCATATCCGTGACCCGGGCTGCGCCGATCAGGGCCATGGCCGCATTCGACGCCCCCGACTGCACCGTATAATGGTGTTCCCAGTACTCATCCCGCAGCCCGCTCAGGACCGCGTGAATCTTCTTCGCGTCGCACCCCTCCGCGAGCGTCCTGACTCGCGGCCACTGTCGCGCCATCGCCGCTAGACCCGCCAGCCGGCGCTGGGGATGATTCACCGGCCGTTGCCCGCCCAACTTCCAAAGCTTCGTGGGAATCGCCAGCCCTTCCCATTCCGTTCGTAGCGCCCACCATTTTTCCCAGAGGCGCCGCAGATACGCCTTCGTCGATGGCGCCGCGCCGGGAAAATCCTCCGGCTTCAGGAACCCGCCGACGCCAAACAGCAGCGCATCGATCTCTCCCACCCTCCGCAATACACGCACCGGCGCCCGTTGACTTAGTAGCGCGAACGGAAGCTTGTTTGACTTATACCCCAGCGTTTCCGCCAGCGCCTGGTAAAGCGCCTCGTCCTCGCCATGCGCCTCGCGCAGCCTCGCCAGCCGTGCCGCCTTTCGCCGGAGGCGAAACTGGGCCGCCCCTTCCAACACCTCTCGCACCGTCCCCAGATCCAGCTCCCGCAGCGGCGCCACACAGCGCCCCGGCGCCGCGAGCGGGGAGGGATTCGGCGGCGCGCTGCCGATCGCGCGAAGGTCGAGTCGCACCTGCGGCACTGCGCGATTCGAAATAGTCCGGCTAAATGCCGTCGCCTCCCCAACCTGGAAAAACACATGCAAGACCACTGCCTCATACGCCGCATTCATCGCATGCCCGTGCCGCTCCCAATCCCGCGCATCCATATCCAGCTCGATCGCCCCGCGCATCGGCTCCCCGCCGTCGATGGAGATCACCGCTTCCGCAAAATCCGGTCCCGCCTCCCTATTCCACACGCCAAACTGCACCACCCGTACCGCACGCCCATCCACCGTCTGGAATTCCCTGCCGAGTTCCCCCGAAAACCATCGCGCCTGCAGCTCTATCTCAGGTACCGCCGCCGTCGGAATCAACTCATCCCGGATGCTCCATCCATCCGCCCCCGGACGCAGCGCCGCATATCGTTCCACAAGTTTCATCGCGTCGACTCCGGTGTCGGCAGCCCCACGATTGCCCGGAGCAACTCCGCACCATGCACCCCTCCCAGTTTCGCAAGCGATTTCGCCGCCGCCGACCTCGCACGATCCGGCCTCCCCATCGCCCTGTAAACCTCGCACTGGTGCAGCACTGCCCGCGCTCCGTCGTCAGTATTCCCATAGCATTTCTGCGCGTGTTGAAAGGAATCGAGCGCTGCGTTGTAATCCGGCACCGACCATTGCAGCAGCCCCAGCCCCTCCCATACAATACCGCTCTGCAACGCCCGGGCGCTTGCCACCAATAACTTCTCACCCGCCGCGCGACTCTGCTCGAACCACGCGTCCGCCCCCTTCCGGTACGCCGCGTATTCCGTCGCCGGCTTCATTCCCGTATCCGCCGGGCCGACGCCATCCGGGAATGGCCGGTAAAGCGGATCCCCGACGAACGTCGTCATCCAGGAGAGCACCGGCTCCGACGCATACGCGCTCTCCGCGAAGTTAAATCCATTCCGCAGCCTATCCGCAAAGACATCAAGGTTCGGTGTCAACGCAAGATACGGCTCGTACACGTTCCCGATCGTCGCCGCCGCGCCGTGCGCCAGCAGCGGCGCCGCCCAATCCGCTTTCGGATCGCGCAGCGTCGCTGCGCTGAAGGAATGGATGTGCACCGCGATCGCTCCCGGCTCAAATCGAAAATCCGGGCGCGCCATCGGCCCCTGCACCGTCGCACTGTACCAGCCGAGGTAGATCGCCACGTGTTCCATCGGAAAATCCGCCGGGAACAGATCCGGCGACGTGTCGCAGATCACCGGCATCCCAAATCGCCGCAGTTCCGTCGTCGCCGACCTCAACCATTTGTCTCCGATTGCCATTGGCCCGTCGGTGATCCCCCGCATATCGACATACGCAAAACCGTTCAATCCCCTCCGCTCCGCCGTAATCCCCCCGTCGATCATCGCCTGCACCGTCGCCGCGTCTGGCCCGTCCAACCGGCACACCAGCATGATCGGCGCGAGCGGCGTATCCATGAATGGCGTGAAACTCTGGTAATACAGGTTCTTCAGCGGTCCGGATATCTCCCGCGTCCGCAGCCCCAGCACCGCCAACTCGGAGTCCACTGCCGCCGCGTTGTTTTTCAGCTCCGGCTGCTTCCCCTCAAAGATGTCACCCGGATAACTTGCCACCGTCGCGATCTTCAGAGGGATCCCGCGCATCAGTGCCACAAAGCGAATCTGGTTATCCGATACCGGCAAACTCGGGTCCGCCGGCGCGTGCCACCAGCCCCGCTCGTCGAATATCTTCCGCAGCGGGTCCGCGATCGTCTCGTCGTATTGCGCCCTCGTAATCTCCTCTGTAATCGCGCAATCAAGTCCCACCATGTGGTCCAGCGGAATGCCACGCCGCTTCCCGTAATAAACCGCCAGCGCCACAGACGTCGGATCGAAATTATTGAATACCACCACCGTCGCCGCGCTCTCCCGGGTCGGCGCAGGCGTCGCAAACGGCGACCCCTTCGTGGCCGGCCCCATTGCCAGCGCCGCGAGCGCTCCCAGCACCGCCATTTTGCCAATCGTGCTCATCATCGAAACTCCAGCTCCAGCCCATCATACGCGATCCGCGTGCCCTCCGGCAGGCTCGCCTCCGTGATCGCGTGTCCCAGGTCGTGGCAGATGTGCGTAAACCACGTCTCCCCCGGCTTCACCCGCGCCGCCACCTCCAGCGCCTCGCTCACGCTCAGGTGCGTTGGATGCTCCCGGTACCGCAACGCGTCGATGATCAGCGCCTCCACGCCATGGATCCGCTCGATCACCGCATCCGTCACCACCTTGCAATCGCTCAGGTACGCCGCCAGCTTCCGCCCTTCCGTCTCAAAGAGATAGCCGTTCACCATCGCCCGGCCATGCCTCATCGGCAGCGGCGTCAGCAGCGTTTCGCCCAGGTGAAAAGGTCCGTCGATCATATGCGGGTGCGGTTTCACATACCCCGGCACGAGCGCCTCCACCGTGAACGCAAAGCTGAACACGCGCTTCAGGTCCGCCAGCGTCTCCGCGGAGCCATACACCGGGAGGTCCCTCCCATTTGCGCAAAACGGACGCAGATCGTCAAAGCCCATCATGTGATCCGTGTGCGAGTGCGTGTAGACCACCGCGTCGAGCCTCTCGATCTTCTCCCGCAGGCATTGCACCCGGAACTCCGGCCCCGTATCCACCACCCACGCGCATTCTGGCGTAGTTACGTAAATGGACGACCGCGTCCGCTTGTCGCGCGGGTCCTCGGACGCGCACACCCCGCACCCGCACCCGATCATCGGCACCCCTTGCGAAGTCCCGGTCCCCAAAAACGTGATGGTCAGCGGCAGGCCCACTTTGGTTTCTCCTTCAGTTCATTCCGCGCGTCCGCTGCCCCCGGCTCCCGGCAAGCTGCCCCGGCGCTAAATAATTCCCGTACAATGCATCACGCATGAGTTTGAAAAATGAGCGGCACGTTTGCATAATCCCACCGTGCCCGCAATGCTTGCCTCCCTCCGCATTCGAAATCTCGCCCTCGTCGAGGACCTGGAATGGACGCTCGCCCCTGGCTTTACGGCCATCACGGGGGAGACCGGCTCGGGCAAATCGATCATTATCGGCGCCCTCAAGCTCCTCCTTGGCGAGCGCGCCGACAAGTCCCTTATCCGCTCCGGCGCCGATTCATGCACGGTCGAGGCCGTCTTCCAGCTCGACGACGCCGCCCCCATGAACGCCTGCCTCGAGGAAAACGGCGCCGAGCCCTGCCAGGACGGCGCCCTCATCCTCAAGCGCTCCTTCACCTCCGCCGGCGCCAATCGCCAGTTCGCCAACGCCTCCCCCACCACCCTCGCCGTCCTCCGCTCCCTCGGCGATCTCTTCGTCGACCTCCACGGCCCGCACGATCACCAGTCTCTCCTCTCGAACGATAGGCAACTCGACCTCCTCGACGACTTCGCCGGCGCCGCCTCCGCTCGCGCCGCATACGCCGCGCAATACGCCACGCTCAACTCCCTGCTGGTCAGCCATGCCGAGCTCTCCTCCAGCGAGGCCTCCCTCGAGCGCGAGATCGACCTCCTCCGTCATCAGGTGAATGAGATCGACGCCGCCGGCATCCAGCCCGGCGAGGAGGAGACCATCCTCGCCCGGTACACCGTCGCAGCAAACAGCCGCCGCCTCATCGAGCTCTCCACCGCCATCCTCCAGCGCCTCTCGGAGGCTGACGACTCCCTGCTCTCCGGTCTCGCCGAGGTCCAGCGCCATTTTCGTGAGCTGGAGAAACTCGATCCCGCCACCGCGCCCCTCGCCCAGTCCCACGCGAATGCCGTCATCGAATTGGAAGAGTCCGTCCGCTCCCTCCAGCATTACATGGACGCCCTCGATATCGACCCTGAGCAACTCGCGAAACTCGAGGAACGCGTCTCCCTCTTCGAATCCCTCAAGCGCAAATACGGTTCCACCATCCCCGATGTCGTCGCCTTCGGCGAACAAGCCGCCGACCGTCTGCGCAAAATCGAGTCCCGCGGCGAGGAACTCCAGCGCCTGGAGCGCGAAATCGCCGTCTCCCGCAAAACCCTCGACACGCTCGGTACGCAGCTCTCGAAGCTCCGCGCCACGGCCGCTCCCCGGCTCGCTGCCGATATCCAAAAACAATTGCACGACCTCGGCTTCAAGAAATCCGAATTCGCAATCTCCCTTCGTCCCACGGATAAGCCTGCCCCCGCCGGCCTCGAATCCGCAGAATTCCTCTTCGCCCCAAATCCCGGCGAGCCCGCAAAACCCCTCAAGCTCATCGCCTCCAGCGGCGAGATTTCTCGCGTAATGCTCGCCGTGAAAAGCTCCCTCGCCGCACAGGACCGCATCGCCCTCCTCGTTTTCGATGAGATCGACGCAAACGTCGGCGGCGAAATCGCCCATGCCGTCGGCGCAAAGATGCGCAGCCTCGGCGCCGCCCACCAGGTCCTCTGCATTACCCACCTCCCCCAGGTCGCTGCCACCGCCTCCACCCAGTTCGTCGTCGCCAAGCAATACACCGCCGACCGCACCATTTCCCAACTTACCGAAGTCAAAGGCAAAGCCCGGGTCGAAGAAATCGCCCGGATGCTCGGCGGCAAAACCGATTCCGCGCTCGCCCACGCACGCGCACTATTGGGCGGCTAATGCATTTCACAAATACAACCTGAAAATATGAGCGCCAAAATCAAGCCCCTCAAAATCAAATGGCTGCAAGGACCGGAAGCTCAGGACTATCCCGCCGCCCATTCATACCTGTCCCTCATCTTCGACGAGAAGGCCGTCGACCAATTCGTCAATAAACTAAAGCAAGCCCCCATAACCTCTTTTAAAGCAAAAGACATCTTCCGCGCATCCGCCCTGGCACTCCTCGGCGCGAAAAACTATCACGTCCAGAAAGACCGCAAGAAAATCAAGTCCGGCGCCAGCCTCTCTCCGATCTTATTGGTAAGAGAGCCCGCCATCGGCCATGTAATCATCGCCGACGGCTACCACCGTATGTGCGCCGTTTATACCTTCGACGAAGATGCCGTAATCCCGTGCAAGATAGTATAGCCATCCGCCTCCAACACTCCAACCATGAACCGCTCTATCGCAATTCTTGTCGCAATTTTCGCCCTTTTCACTTCAATTGCAGCCATCGCTGCCGGACAGTCCAGCGATCCAGCAAAGGCGGCGGAACAATTCTACGCGGGCTATCTGACCCTGGTTAACGCGAGCAAAGACACCACCTCTTGGGTCGCGAAGTCGCATCTCGTCACTGCAAACTTCAAGAAATCCTACGCGAAGAAAATGTCCGCCGAAGATGTCGACGCCGATCCCGCAATCCAGGCACAGGACACGCCCACCTCACCGTTCAA
>Ga0326727_10025791_pt1 | contig 10983 bp, 9 predicted proteins | sample MB2enrmetagenome_FD_207643 | JGI IMG/M metagenome (GOLD analysis project Ga0326727, IMG submission 207643) | Lab enriched peat soil microbial communities from McLean, Ithaca, NY, United States - MB29MY | ecosystem: Environmental > Terrestrial > Soil > Wetlands > Peat | place: USA: New York... | reverse complement strand
TAACCGGTGGCACGTATGTGGTGCAGGCCACGACTGATTTGGCGCATTGGACCTCGATCCAGACCAATACGGCGCCGTTCACCGTGCAAGACCGCACCGCCGGGGCGCAGCAGCGCTTCTATCGCGCGTATTACCAGCCGTAGCGGAAATTCTGGAGGAGGAGGGCGGCTGTTCCACAAATACTTTTTAAAGCCGGGCCAATTCGTCCAGCAACTCTGGCAGCGGCGTGACCCGAATTCCTATGCCAACCGGATACGATTCTTTGACTGGGGCCGCCACCCAGGTGGTTTCCGGTTTCAAATCTTCCATGGCGCGGTGAAAATCCGGCGTCAGCTCCGGCGCGGATGACACTTTGCAATTCCAAAGTTTGACTTTCAATTTGCAATGCGTGGAATTTGTGAAAAACCACCAGTCCGTTGGGTGTCCTGCGGTCCGTGCGGTAAACGCTGTAACCCCAGACCACCCCATCGCCATCAAACGCCGCCTATATCAATATTGCCACCGTAATAATCGGTTCATCTCAGTTCAGGGTTTTTGGGCGACAACTTTGCCATTTCGCCAAGAATAAATGGGCGTACCGTGGGCGCGGGCGGTTTTGCGCGCCGTCCGGCCCGCGCGCCGCAACGCGCGGTCCATGGTGGCGGCGAAGGTCTTCTTTGATTTGATTCTGTTAGTAGTTTTCATGGGGCTTGCTCCATCAGCCGGGGAATTTCCCAGAGTTGTCGTACACCGCCCACCCGTCACCGCCAGCCATCCCGGCGTCCGACGAGATCACTCACCCACTTTTTGAATACGATGCCGCCCATCCGGGTGGGTCAAAGCCGCCAGTTCGTTTGCCACGGCAACCGGAATATGCACCTGGCCATAGCGACGCTGGAGAAATTCAAGTCGGCCGACCACCGCGAGGTTGGAAATTGGCGAGGTGTTACTGACGACGAGCATGGGCCAGGTCTTCCTGCGCCTCCGTGAGACCGTATTGCCGGGCAATGCCGCGTTCGGCGAGCGCCACGCCAAAAGCGTAGTGATCCAAATGAGCCATGCGGGCTCCCATGCCCAGCGTCAGCCAGCCGGAGGCGTAGAACCGGCAGGCTAGTTCGATTTGCATATGCCGTTCGCGTTCGCCCGGCCCGAACGGCAGCGTGGCCAGGGCTTGCTCATCCAAATCAAGGGTGACGCTCATAAAATAAAACTCTCCACGGACATAGTACCACGAATCAAATATCTGGCAACCGGCGACAGCGGCGAAAACCACGACTCACAACGTTGCTAGCGCCCTGCTCGCCAGCGTGGACTGAATCGAATTGCCCGCGGGCTAGCGCGAAGAGCCCCGAACTATTGCCGGGCGGGTGCCACCGGGCCCAGGAATTTCTGGACGGCCTGAAACACAGGCACCACCGCGAGTTCTTTCATGCAGCGGATGTCATGGGGGCAGCCGGACTGCCAATGGCCGCGCGGCGTGCGATGGTTGCAGTACAGGCAGGGCACCTCCGCCACCAGCGCCGTGGAGGGCGAGGTGGGGGGCAAGCGATACTGGGGATTCACCGCCCCGAAGAGGCCGACGACCGGTGTGCCCACGGCGCCCGCCAAATGAACCGGCCCGGAATCAATGGAGATCACGAGATCGCACCCGGCCAACAGCGCCGCGACTTCCCGGGCTCCCACCCGGTGATTGGCAAACGATTCCACGCCGCGCAGTTTGGTGTATTCGTTCTCGCTGCCGCCGATGCCCAAGAGGATGATCGTGGCGTCGTATTCGGCGTGAATCAAATTCACCAGTTGCTGCCAGCGGTCGAAGCCCCATTCACGCACCGCCCACGTGCGGCCGCAGTTGATGGCAAGCAGCTTCTTCCCGCCGCCGCAATGCCTCGCCAGACCGGTGAGTACCAGGGTGCGGGCGGTCAGCTCCGGCGGCGGATAAAGGTGCGGCTGGCGCTCGGTCAGGGTGAGGCCACACGACCGGGCCAGGTCGTCGATCAGGTGTTCGTTGGTGCCAGTCTTCTGAGACCGCTCGTCGGTGGTGGTGGGCGCGTAAAGCTTTTCCACCAGGCCGAAGCACAGGTGGTGGGGCAGGAATTTCCAGGAGCGGGCGCCGTACACGGCCGTCGGGCCCTGCGCCAATTGCACCAGCCCCTGGTAATCCCGCATGGTGACCAAGAGCAGTGGCCGCCCGGGATGGCGTCGCTGGATCTCCGCGCATTGCGGCAGCGTGCAAATGAGGTCACCGAGGACGCCGATGCGGAAGAGGATAACCGGCCGCCGGCGATGGCGCAGGCATTGGCCGAGCAGCCAGGCCGGGAAAAGAAAATAATCGGCCACGTGCGCCCGAAACCAGTTCCGGACGGCCTTAAGCCCGGCCAGCAGCGGGGCCGGTGGTGAGAACCCAAGCTGTCGAAAACCGTTCCACTTAGGTTGAAGCGACATAATGGACGCACCGTTAACCGGCTCGCCGGGCCCGTTCTCCCTTTACATACTCCTCGGCCAGATCCCGGTCCGTTTCGTGGAAGACGGTCAGGTCGAAATAATACACCGCGGCTTGCTTGCCGTCGGCATATTCGTGGATATTGGTGAGGAACTGGTTATTCGTCAGCACGGTCGCGTCGAAGAATCGTCCGCCGCAGTCGTGAAACATCACGGGGCCATAGCCGAGGCCAGCCAGCATGGAGAGCGTTTCCAGCCCATTTTCCCCCAGCGCCGCCATGTTTTCGCGGTTGTATTCAAACGTGATGGCCGGGTGCACCTGGCGGAGGAAATTCTTGGCGCCGCGCATGATCGAGCAGTCGAAGCCCTCCGTGTCAATCTTCAGCAGCTTGATGCGGGGCATTTCCGGCCGGGGCGCCAGGAAGTCATCCAAACTGACCAGGCTGATTTTTTTGGTGCCGCCCGCCTGGTCCGGAATCAGCGTGGTGTTCCAGCCGTCTTTGGCCATGGTCATGCCCACGGCTTCTGACTTTTCGCCCAGGAAGATTTTGAAGGCCCGCGCGTCGCGGAACTGGCGCAGGTTCTTCTCCAGCACGGAAAAACTGAGATCGTCGCCCTCGATGCAGAGCAGCGGAATGGCGCCGGCGGATTCGATGATGCATGCCGTATCGCCCACGTTGGCGCCCACGTCGATGGCCACGAGATCCGGGTATTTATCCAGCAACACCGTGGCCAGCCTCCCCAAATGGGAGGTATAGCCGGGTAGCTTCCGGTACAGCGTCGAAAGGGGATTATGGGCTGGAATCTGAATGTCGAATTTGCCCACCCGGGTGGTGACCATATTCGGCTGGAACCAAGGCTGCTTGTCAACCCGTGCGACCTCGAAACCGAGCGGTGATAACAATTTATTGGTGGCCTGGCGAAGGCGATGGAGGAGCTGCATGATAGCGGGGAATTAAAGTTGGCGTAATTGGAAATCAGTTTGCGGCGTGAGTGCTGCCCAGACCCGGTGCAGTTCCTTGCGCATGGAGGCCTCGGACGGAACGATCTCGAGCTGGGCCGCCTCGGCGATATGGTCCACCACCCGTTCGTGGGCGGAAATACCCAGTCCCAAACTGTAGGTGCCGGGGTTGAGACACAGGCCGGCCACGGCCACTTTGAGCAGGTAGCGGCCGGGTTCCATCCTGGCGAGCGGCGCTTCCTGAGTGGTGGTGACGCCGACCAGTTCGGTGCCCATGGCGGAGAAGATGGCGAAACCGAGTTCCGGTTTTTCCAGCGGCTCGGCCACGGAGAATTCCAAGGAGAATTCCAAAGGCCGGCCATATTCATAGCACCAGGCTGCCGTGGCTGCGCCGGGCGTGCAGCACAGCCGGAGCAGCCGCGCTGCGCCGGTGCCCTCAAACCGCCGCGGCAGCGGCGTAAGATCGATCTCGGCGGAAAGCTGTTTCACGTGCTCGGTGTAGGCCTTGATCACCTCACGCGTTTCCCCTTGCTGCTCCAGTTTGCCTTTGACCAGATAAATGCAGCGCGAACACAGGCGCAGGACGGCCTCCAGATTATGGCTGACAAAGAGCACGGTCCGGCCGCCTTTGCTCACGTCCTCCATCTTGCCCAGGCACTTCTTCTGAAACGCCGCATCGCCCACGGCCAGCACTTCATCGATCACCAAAATTTCCGGCTCCAGGTGGGCGGCCACCGCAAAGGCCAGCCGCATGTACATGCCGCTGGAATAGCGCTTGACCGGTGTGTCCAGGAACCGCTCCACTTCGGCGAAGGCCACGATCTCATCGAACTTCGCTTTGATTTCGGAGCGGTGCATGCCCAGGATGGCGCCGTTGAGAAAGATGTTTTCGCGCCCGGTCAATTCGGGGTGGAAGCCGGTGCCCACTTCGAGCAGGCTGGCCAGCCGGCCCCGCAAGTGCATGCGGCCGGTGGAAGGCTCGGTGATGCGGCTCAGCAGCTTCAGCAGCGTGGATTTGCCCGCGCCATTGCGGCCGATGATGCCCACGGCTTCACCGGCCTTGATTTCAAAAGAGACGTCCTGGAGCGCCCAGAAATCCTCCAGCCGCCGGTCCGCCGCCCCGTGGCGCCGCTGGAACAACGCTTTGGCTTTTTCCGTGAGCACGTCGCGCAGGGCCACGTACCGCCGGCCCTGGGTCTGATGCCGGAGCTGATACTTCTTGCCGAGTCCCTCAACCTGGATGGCGTAGTCACTCATGCGTCAGATGATATCGGCAAACGCCTTTTCCGTGGCGCGAAAATAGCGGATGCCCGAAAGGACCAGCAGCAGGGTGACCGCCAGGGAGATGAGCAGACTTCGGCTGTCAAACGCCACCGCGCTGCCGAACGCCCACCGGTAGCAATTGATCACGCCCACCATGGGGTTGAGGTTGTACGCGAACAGGACGCCTGGAGCCCATTCGCCGCATTTCTCATAAACCTTGGTCGCCACCTGGTCGCTGCCAAACCCCACCGGCGAGCCGTAGATGCCGAATTGCACGATGAAGGGGATAATGTAGCGGAAATCCCGGAATTTTACGTTCAGCGCGGCCAGCCAAAGGCTGATGCCAAATGAGGCCAGGAACGCCAGCAGCGTGAAGGCCGGCAGGAGCGCTACCCGCCAGACAGGCCAGTGCCAGGTGGGCCAGGCGTGGTACCACACCAGAAACACACACAGGATGGCGGCCGAGATCAGGAAATCCATGAAACAAACGATCACCGCACTGGCCGGAATCACCAGCCGCGGGAAATAGATCTTGGAGATCATGTTCGAGTTGGTGATGAGGCTGTTGCTGGCCTCGGAGAGGGACGAGGAGAAGAACTGCCACGGCAGCATGGCCACGTAAATAAACACCAGCGGCGGCATGCCTTCCGTGGACATGTTGGCCAGCTTGGTGAAGACCACGACAAAAGCCACGGAGGTGAGGACCGGCTTGAGCACCGCCCACAAAATACCGATGACCGTCTGCTTGTAGCGGACCAGAACATCCCGCCACGACAGGAAAAAGAACAGCTCCCGATAGCGCCAAAGGTCGGCCCAATAGTGGCGTTCGGTCTTGCCGGCTTCAATGGTCAGTTCTTGCATCAGAGCAGTGAATCTTGCCAGCCAACCGCGAAAAACAAAAGCGAATTGGTGAATTCGCGGGGGTGAACTTCGCGTCAGGCCGCCACCTGAGGAGGGCGCTTACGACCGTGGCTTTGGGTTTCTAAATTCCGCTTCAACCCCGGCTCAAAAGTGCCGCCATCTCGCCGCTGGCGGCCACGTAATTGGGGCCGATGAAATCTTCGTCTTGAAACCGATATTCACGGAAGCGAATGGATTCCGGAAAGAGTTTGCCGATCCGATAGCCACGCTGTTCCAGGTAGGAATAAAAGTCCCGGAGCAGAAACTTGGTCATGATGTTCCCCAGGCCGTATTCAAATTGTACGACGGACACCTTGTCGGGGACCAGCAGGTCATCAAACCCGCGCAACACCAGGTGTTCAGCCCCTTCCACATCGATTTTTAACAGGTCAATGGAACTGACCTGCTTATCCGTGCAGTAATCCTTGCCGCGAACCACGTTGCCGGTGACGATTTGCACATTCGGCGTGTGGATCACCTCGAATAAAGTGGTCAACCCGTCCTGGTCGGGGCAGTACTTGACTTTGATTTCGCCGGGAGTATCGGACAAACCAACCGGGTTCAAACGGACTCCTTTGGCTTGGCCGTTCGAAAAACGTTTGGCGAGTACCTGGAAAGTTGGCGGGCAGATTTCAAAACAATGCACCGTGGCACTGGGGTTGGCCTGCAAAGCCGCCTCGGCCCAATCTCCATGGTTTGCCCCCACATCAAACACATTCCGCAACCGATCGTGACGCGCCAAGGTTTTTAACAGCCATCGCTCACCGTCCGTATTCAGGTCGTAATTGCCATAGTTCTCTTGAATCTGGTGATATTCCACGCAGATATTGTCAACCTTCTGTCGCAACTTGGGGAAAGCGCGTAAGACTGTGTCAAGACGTCTGGCAATTTTGAAGATGCGTCGCATTTTACTGTGTTTTCGCTGGGATTTTGAGGATAAACCGCGGGTAAAAAATATCATCGGATGGCAGCGAAACAAGAGAATTCCGCCCGCGGCCGGTCCGCAGGGTGTGGAACGCAATTCTGCTCGTCTCCCAAAAGTGCCCATAAAATGAGGGCGGCGGCTCAGTGGCACGTCTGTCTGTGCTAGAGGTTGGCATCTATACCAGCGCGGGTAGGGCGCGTCTCTCCGAGCGCGCCGCGAACGTAGCGTGACGCTTCGCAGACCTGGGCGACCACGAGTAAACAGTGGGGTTTATGACGCGGAGCGGAGGGGGGGGGAACGAGCGTGAGTTCAGGGCGGCGCGTAGGGCTGACTTGACCATGTAGGGTTGGCAGGCGCGGCGCGTTCGGAGGCCGAACGTCGGCTTCGCACGCGCCCTACCGACCGGCGCGTCAGGGGATGGCCAGCCGCACGAGGGCCGCGTTGGTGGCCGGGGGCGCATTGGTGGCGTTGCCCAGGTAGGCGTGGAGGCCAGACCGGGTTGCGCTCTGCACACTGCCATCCGCCAGGGCTAGATTGCCATGCGATCGGTGCCGGTCCGCCGACCAACTGATGGTGTCCCAATTGGAAAGGACCAACACGCCGGATTTCACCCGCACGCCGCGAATGGTCAAATTATCGTCCCCCAGCAGGATGTCTTGCGGATTGGATTCGCTGGCATCCAGCTTGTAAAAATAGCTGAGGTTCTTGGTGGTGAGCGTGCGAAAGCTGGCGGCCGGCAGGCGATGCCGGTCGGCCGGACAGACCAGCACCCGGGTGTTGCCCAATTCGTTGGACACGGTCTGGAAGGTGTTTTCGGCCACCCCCAAGCCGTTCGTGGTGGAAACGGCGGTGGGATATTTATCGCCATGGTCACCTTCCCAAACGCGGAAGGACAGTCCCAGATGCTTCAACTGGTTCACGCAACCGATGGCACTCCGCACGCGCGGCGCACTGAGCGCCGGCAACAGGACCAAGGCCATGATGGCCAGGGAGAAAAAGACCAGCACGACTTCCAGCAGCGTCAAAGCGCTTTCCCGGTTGATTGAACGTGTGGCTCTCATGAGCTGACGAGCGACTGGCGGTCTGGCCGGCCCAAACAAAAAACAGTTCCACCCGCATTCACCCGACTGGCCCGATCGAAGTCGCCCGGTGTCATGGGAAACACCTTAGCAGGGGTGGTGCCATGCGGATTTCCTCGGTTTTGAGCATTTTACGGTGCATCCGTAGCGTGGATTTTACGCGTTAAGAGTGAAAATCACGCACTAAAATGGATGGCAGTCTGACCAAAATGTACTGCAACCCGGCAAATTTGGTGAGACCTCTGACCGCAAGAGCGAAGGGTCGACGTTTGTAATGGGCAAAGGGAGGTGTCGCGGAGCGACCTTGGAGTTTAGCCAGACACGCCAGTGTCTGGTCTCGCGCCCGACGAATTTCTGCGTCCTGAAGGGACGCTGGGATTTCCCCTGTCCCTTCAGGACGTTTCCATTTTCGACGCCAGCACCCGGCACGTTGTGCCAGGCTTATTTCCAGCGTCGCTCCGCGACCGCCGAAAGGCGCCTTGAAGATTTTATGCAGAATAAACCTCGAAGAACAAAAAAGAACCGGGTGGAGACTGGCAAGTCTCCACCCGTGATGGGCAAAACGGTCACCGGGCTGGCAGCGTCGGCGGAGCCGAGGCACCGGGGGCCGGCGGAGTGGTGGGCAGCAGGCCGAGGATCTCCTGCTGCTGCTGGTACCATTCCCGCAGCGGACGGGACAGCAGGGACACTTGGAAATCCTTGAAGTGCGAGATGTTCAAGGCCTCCTCCACTTGCTTCCGCAACTGCGTGTTCAGGTCGTTCTTGGCGTCGTCGGCCCAGCTCTTGTAGGAACCGGTCTTTTCGTTGAGGGCCTTGGCGGCCGCCACGCGGGTTTCCTGATCGTACTTGTAAACCGGCACTTCCACGTAGCTCTTGTCCATCTTGCCGTTGATGTGATTCGTCTCCACCTGGGCCAGAATGACCTGTTTGGCCACTTCAATGATGCGATGCTCCAGCTTGGCGGTGACGTCGTCTTCGGCGATCGTCTCGTTGGCCTCGCTGCCGAGGTCGCGCGGGGCGTCTTCCAGTCCCTTGCACAGTTGCTTGACGTATTCGTTCTCGAGCTTCTCGAAGTATTCCTTGCCGCGTTCCACGATCAACGCCCGCTCGTCGGACGTAAAGCTGTATTTCTTGTCGTCGAGCCCCACAAAAGTGGAGTAGTTGGTGGACGCCAGCAGGCGTTCCAGCTTGGCGGAGAGGTTGGTGGCGCTCAGGCGCTGCACAATCAGCATGCCGGCCGGCTCGTCCTTGAAGTCGAGCTTGAAGTCCGCGGGCAGCGGCGAGAACAGCGCGCGGTCCACCCCGCCCAGTTCATCGATCTGGTGATTGAGATATTTCCAATGGGCCTGATGGCGTTCCTTGAGGTTCAACTCCCCGATGAAATCGAAGTCGTTCTCCACGCGCAGGGACCGGGCATCGGCGCGGAACCAGGTGAGGGCGCCGGACAGTTGGCTTGCCATCTGGTACGCGGCAAAGGTGTAATTCAAATTGACCTGCTTGAGCGGCACCCGGTCATTCGTATTCTGGGGCGCGCGGGCCGCAATGAACATCTCAATGAGGTTGTTGGGTAGCAGGTCGATCGTTTGCGCCAGGTCGTTATAATGCCCCACCAGCGGCTCCGGACCGTAATCGAACGTGCGCACGTCGCCGTAGCGCATGGTGTCCTCATCCGAGGCGAAGAGCAGCTTGTTGGTGCGGGCTTCGTCGCTGTCGTAATAGCCCCATTTGATGGCGCCGCGATCATGCGGGAACGGCTGCTTCATGGTGCGCATCGCCCAGCCTTCAAAGACGGAGCCCTTGAAGATGGTGTATTCCATGATGGAGGTGGTGACCAGCTTGTTGGTGTAGGCATCCAGCGGCTTGCCCAGGAGGTAGGCCGCGAACCATTCGTCGAGTTCCTTGGCTGAGAGCGTGGCGCCCAGGCTGCCGGCAAAATTGTGGCGCAGGCCCAGGATGTGGCCCACTTCATGGCCCACCACTTCGCGCACATAATCCTGGGAAGTGCGCAGCACGGCTTCATCCGTGAGTTGGTCGCTGGCCAGCAATTCCTGCAAGCCGTGGGCCATTTGCTGGGCGAATTCCTGCGCGTCCATCTCGCAGGAGACGCCCGGCTGGAACATGGGCAGGCCGAATTGCGCGATTTGTTTCTCCTTCTTGGTGTCCTTGGCCTCGGCAGTTTCCTGCATGGCGCGCAGCAGCGCCCGCGCCCGGGCCTTGCCCAGGTAACTGAAGGCGCTGGTGATGTAGGCCTGCCCGTGCTTGGACTCGCCGCTCAGCGGATCGGCCAGCAGATCGGCGTAGGCAAAACCCGCGCGGTCCCACGGCACCCATTGGATCACGTTGCATTTGGCGTCCGGCGCCGTCACGCCGTCCGGGGCCTTCTTGGCCTGCACCACTTCCTTACCGAACACCGCGTTCCAATAAAGAATGCCGTCCTTGACCGCCTCCACATAATCCGCGGGGGTGTTGGCGGAATAATAAAACACGATCGGCTCCTTCAAGTTGAAGCGGTCAATGTGGGCCGCCATTCGGCCGGTGCCGGTTTCCAGATGGCCTTCCGTCTCGAAAAACTTGGTATACCGGGGATCCACTTGGCCGGGTTCCTTGCCTGCGAAATCACCCGGCACATACGGCGTGATGAAGTAGCGCACCTCGAACTTGGCTTCCAGATCCGCCTCGAATTCACGGCTGCGGGCCTGGATGCTTTGGCGGATGATCAGTTGTCCGCCGTCGTTGCGCATCTCAAAGACGCGGCCCTCGGGCACCTCCAGCACGTCGTCGTGGCTGGAGGGATTTAGAAAGCCGCCTTCCGTCCAGGATTCCGTGAACAAGCGGCGCATGCCCTTGTTGAAATCCACCACCACTTGGTTGCCGTCCTGGCGCACGATGGGAAAGGTGGCCAGCAGCCGGCGCGTGGGCAAATCCTCGGTCACCACCAGGCCTTTGGGCGATTCGTACATATCCACGCCGTCGGGATAGGCCTGGAACTCCACGATCTTGCTGGCCAGGCCCGCGCTGGTGGGGGATTGAATTTGGGGAATGCGGGAGGCGCTGAAGAGGTAATCCTTGCCGAACGCTCCCTTGGGAATGGCCAGATAAAACTGATCGGCCACTTGTAATTCCGGTGCCACGTCCGCCGCGCGAACGGCTGGAACCACCGGACTGATTAATACCGCGGCCGTGAATAGGCCGACCCATAAACATTTGCCACTTATCATGGGTACCAACAATGCCGGGCACCTGTGTCCGGAGCAAGCGCAAAGCACGGAGCCGAAAGCACGAACGGGTCGGAAACTGTGCAGACGTCTGCAATTTCACCGACGCCGTCTCGGAAACGCTCGACGGTGTCGGGCGAATTTCAGGCAACACAGATTTGGCAGACAGTGTCTGCGCAATTGGTGCTTCGCCGGATTCGAGCGACGGTGTTGCTCGAATTC
>Ga0326727_10025790_pt1 | contig 10983 bp, 7 predicted proteins | sample MB2enrmetagenome_FD_207643 | JGI IMG/M metagenome (GOLD analysis project Ga0326727, IMG submission 207643) | Lab enriched peat soil microbial communities from McLean, Ithaca, NY, United States - MB29MY | ecosystem: Environmental > Terrestrial > Soil > Wetlands > Peat | place: USA: New York... | reverse complement strand
CTGCAAGTGCGAGAGCCATCGGAATCGTCCTGAGTAAACCGGCCAACATGCCAGAATTATAGGCGTGTTGCGGGGGCTGGTTACCGCTCGTCGTCGGACCCGATTGCAGAGGAACACGCGAGGTTACCTGAGACAGGAGCCGCTGCGGTTCGGATGACCTCCCGCTGAGCTTCGAGGTCGCGACTTTGATTTTGGAACTCAGGGACTGGCGCCAGGGTGACGACCACCCAGCTCGGCCAGAATGGCTCGGGCAATTGCGGCCTCTGAAGACACGGGCTCGTCGTGGCTTGTCTTTGCCGTCATTTCTGAGAAGACCCTGTAAATCCTGACCGCGAGCGCGGCCAATTGAACCGGATAACCGGGTAAGCTGCCTGGCGGAAACAGGTCACGGTTCCTTTCCAGGAAGGCGGCTGCCTGCCTCACGATCTTGTGCTCCTCGCGGCTCTCCGCGCTTTCGTATTCGAAGACCCACTGCTTGACGCGATTGGCGATCTCAGGCTGGTTCTGCTCGTCGACGGCAACACCGGTCGCGGCAAAGACGCGGCAATCGTAATCGCGGCAGGCCTGCGGGCGATCTTCATATATGGAACACTGACTGTCCACCAGCATGGGGCACTGTCCCTGGTCGTTATAGCCCATGAGCAGATGATCTTTGGGCAGCCCCGGAGCGGGAAAAAGCAGTGTGCGAGGAATGCGCTGGAGGGCAAGTGTTTCTCCAGGCTCGATGTGGATGAACATGGACGAACGGCAACACCCTCGGCAGGCGCCGCAAGGGACATCGGCTCCCATCGTTCCGGATCGCAGCGAAGCCTCGGCGCCACGAAGCCACTGCGAAAAACTGCCGGCAGGCACGGAGGCAGGGCCGGCAGTAACATCGGCTTTGTCCGTTTGCTTAGTCACTCGCCACAAACCTTCCTAACTTGGAGCAAGTTATCTTCAGACTACGGTCCACTGGCCGGACAGACTTAAGGCGCGACGCCTACGCCGGCCCTGATATTGAACTTCTCTTCGAGAAACTCCTTTGCGTGCTGCCGCTCGGCTGAGTCAATCTCAGGAGTGCAGCTTAGATAACGCAGATAGTATTCACCCGCGCCGTCCAGGTTCATCTCTCCCTCGTTCGACCTGGCGGTTTCATTGATCCTTTCAGGCAGTTCCCGCACCTTCAACAGCACCTGTTCATTCAGCTCGTCTCTTGCCGTATTCTCGAGCGTTGTCTGCATTTCAGATGTGTTCGGAGCTGCTCCGCTCATCTTGATGCCTTCGGTATCTTCCGGCTTCACATTCTCCAAGAGCACAACTTGCCTTGAGTCGTGCTTCTCGATGACGACTGCGTCACCCATTTGCCCGCTCAGAGTGTCGCCGATGCGAAACTGGAGCTTGATGGTGTTATCGATATCGATGGTCCGGCGCGTGTATTGATAGGGGCGGATAACATCCTGGGTTACGGATATCGGCAAGGAGTCGGCAACGGCCTGCGTCGCGGATACCTGCTTCTGGTCCGCGGCTATCTTTGCGTTCAGGTCCTTGATGTCGCGCTTATTTCCCTTGGATTCGGCGCCTTCGAGCGCGGACTGATCCGATTTCAATTGCCGCGTGGCTGCCTCATAATCGTGATTGGCCTTTGTCCATGCATCGTTGGGAACATCATGGGTTCCGGCGAGGTACTTCGACTCCCGCGACTCCACGCTCGGGGTTTCGGTAAGTTGATGCTCGAGCACGTTTCCATTGAGCTGGAAATCCGGCTCCACGCCGCCGGTTGTTTCACCAATGCGCACGGCTCTAACTTGAAGCTTTGACGATTCGAGCCCGGTTACGATCGCGTCTTCAAGCTGGTTGATGAAGCCGGAGTTCTCGCGCGACGACGTCTGATCGCGGAACTGAACGCGAATGGATATCTTCGAGTGCATCGCATGGGCCGGAGCAGCAGCAACCTTGGCGTCGTGCGCGTCTTGATTTGAAGGTTTGTAATATAGAGCCTCTTGGAGGTAAGTCCAGCCTAACTCAGTGCCGGAGCCCGATGGCTTGTCGAGATAGCGCTTGGCAAGGTCGACAAAGTACGCACTCAAGTTATCTCCGAGAGTGCTTATCGTGTTGGAATAGGAGTCATCTTTGGTGAGTTCATGCACGCGGTTCAGCCAGGCGTATGCTTTCTCGATTCCAATCTCGTCGCCAATCCCGCGAATGGGAAGGTGCGCGGCCTGCTGGTCCTTGGCGGCCTTGACCGCAGCCTGAATGTAACCATCCTGCAGCCGTGCAAAATCACTGGAGACCAGCGACTTTTGCGCCGGGGGAAGGTTATAGAGCACCTCGAATGCGTCGATCGGATCGCTTTGGTTCTCGTATGTCTTGCTGGCTTCCAGGGCCTTGGCAACCGCGGCCTTGTCCTGGCCGATGGTCAACTGCCGTTGCGCTTCTTTCAAAGCGTCCTGCGCCTCGGCGGTATCCTTGGTCCTTGCCGCTTTGGCAAACTGCTTCTGCGCGCTATCCCAATCCGCGGCGGCTGCGAACCGCTTGCCCAGTTGCAGATAGTATCGATAAGCCGCATCGACGACCGCTTGAATGCGCGGTTCTTCCCCGGCGAATTGGCGCAACGGAACTATGGCTTCGAGGGCCTCGTCCATTTGCTTGGCCACTATTGAGGATTCGGCAGTTCGCAAAGTACGATCGAACGGGTCGACGGCTTTCATCACATCGGCATGAAGGCTGAGGCCCGCGGGAAATGCGGGGTCGATTCCACTGACGGCGTCGCTGAGCTGCTTCGCATTGCGCAGGTGAATATATCCGGCGGCATGGGAGCGCAAGGCAGCAAGATACGCCTGCAACTCGGCGCGCGCCTTTTCGGTGATGGCAGTGAGCCGGGTGGGAATTTCCCCAGCAAGATTCACTGCCTGGACCAGGCCGGCGTCGACAGCCTTTGCCCTGTCTGCCTGGACTTTAGCATTCTTCAGGTCGGTATAGGATGGCGATCCCGCGGCCGCGGAGTTGTCATAGGATGTTATCGATACCTCGCCGGATTGCACATAGAGTAACGCGAGCGCGAGTTTTGCATCGGAGTTATGCGGCGAGTCAGGGTACTTGGATAGATAACTTAGCCATCCGGGTATGTTCGCGGCACGTTGGGCGCGTAGAAACTCGGCTAACTCCTCGTCGGGGGCTGCAACAAAGACGAGCTTGACGCCCTTCTCCAATGAAGTCGGACCTTCAGGCGTGGCGCCCGAGGAGCCGAGCGCGGTTCCGGTCAAGATGGCGCGGTCGGCAAGATCGGAGAGCGAATAGGACGTTTCGTGCTCATACTTCACGGCATCGGGGACAACGCACAGGGCTTTGCCGCTGCCCACGCGAAAGCGCAAGGCGCCGTCGTGGCCGCGTTCAAGAACTGCGCCCGGGGCCAGAGAGACCTTTTGCAGTTTGTTGTAAGTTGACCTGTCGATCGGCGCGTCTTGGAAGGGAGTGCAATCGCGCAACTCGATTTTGCCGTTGATGAGCACATCGGAAAGCTGCACATAGGCGGCGCCCGTGGGGGAATCGTAGAGTTCAATGGCAACAAGGGAGGGCTGCTTTGCCATGACAGCTTGCGCGCACCAGACCAACCCCAGCGCAGCCAATGAGATGGCCTTCAAGAGAAATCGACGCAATACGCTCGCTTTCCGCATAGATACGCATAATGCCATGGAATCCCCGAGGCAATAACCGGACACACGGTACAATCCGGGCCTCCGTCCAGGCTGCCGGTCACGGAATGCCGGTAAACGCAATTCCGCGTCTGAGCCGCCGGCGCAACGGGGAACGACGCCAACCAGCCGCAAGCCCATTCTACCCGCGCCCGCTATGTTCAGTTAAGCTACCATTCTCATCCACGGAGTTGCAACGATTGTTGTGCAGCGGCCGGCGGAGCTCCTGTAGTTACGGATTCATCGACAGTGCGATTTTCCGGCCTCGTTGCGATCCAGGCCTATTCGCTATTCAAGAGACGAAGGAGGGTCTATAAATTCAGGGCGAGATTGCCGATATACCGATCACGGTGGATTGTTACTTTCTCTCTGCATGAAGAGTACCTTCGATTGTGCCGAATTCAATTCCGTCGATCATGTGAATTGATAAGGCTCTCAGCCCGTGCTGTACTGAGAGGGATCTCTATGAGACTCTCAAGTAAATTGGAATCCGGAATCCGCGCCGCCATTCTTGTATTGCTGGCGTCGGGCCTGGCCGCTATTCCGGCTGCGGCCGCAACCGCAACGAATTCACTTAGTGTGTCGGCAACGGTTCAGGCCAGTTGCACTGTCACCGCTTCGGCCATGTCGTTCGGCAACTATACGGGCTCGACTGCAACTGCCACATCGGCCGTTTCGGTTACCTGCACAAACGCTACGCCCTACAATGTTGGCTTGAGCGCGGGAACGGCCTCGGGCGCAACCGTGAGCACGCGGAAGATGACCGGCCCTGCTTCGGCGCTGCTGAGCTATTCGCTGTTCTCAGATCCTTCGCGAACGATCAACTGGGGTCAGACGGCGGGGAGCGATACCGTCACAGGAATTGGCAGCGGCGCTGTCCAGGCGCTGACTGTCTATGGTCAAACTCCAGCCGGACAGTTCCTGACGCCCGGCTCTTACACCGATACGGTTACCGCCACCATTACCTATTAAGTCCCAGACGGGCGCGCTCGCGCCAAATTCATTAGAAACGCGTTAGAGAAATCACATCGCATCCAATGATGCGAGCAGGCTGAGGCGAATCGGATCTCTCCCGCCGCAGTTGGCGGCGAAGAAGCGAGATTCCTTGAGCGCCAACCAAAGAACAATTCTTCGGATTCGCTGGACTCCTTGATTCTATTGCTTTTATGGAGCACAGCGGTGGAGGCCTGCCGCCGGTGCTAGCCATTCTGCAAGTTGTTTAGAGTCAATAAACAAAGATAGAAGGGCAGCGTCCGCGTGATCTGGATTACATTCCTTCCTTCTTTTGGGGAGGACCGGCCTGCACATTTAGGTGGGCCCATCGCGCCAAAGTACTATGGTAACGATTACTTGCGTACATTAATTTTCCTCATGCAGTCTAGAAAAATTTTCAGCGCTGTGCTCAGTTCGGAAGCCGCCCTGCCCAACGCTGGGAATCGATTGTGAAGCGTTGTGCGCGAACAACGCGAAGGAGATCCTTGCCAGCACGCGGGGGCATTCGATTCCAGAGTTGCCAGAACCTTTTTGATACTCTGACTCACGATTGCCTGGTTCAGTTCAGAAGCTGATCCTGTTTGACCACAAGTCGGACGCCCGGAGACATTAACCACCAACTTGCGTTTAACAGGAGCGACACCAATGAAGTTATCAAACGCCGTAAAGTGCATACTGCTCACCGCCATTGTTGGATTTGTGGCGCTGGGTATGACTCCCACCTCGGCATTCGCATCCACCGCCACCGCCAATGTGGCTGTGACTGCGACAGTTCAGGCCGACTGCACCATCACTACCGGTTCCATGGCCTTTGGAACTTACACAGGCGCGGCCGCGAGCACGACTGCCACCCTCACAGTAACCTGCACCAACACCACGCCGTACAATGTCGGCCTCAATGCGGGCGCGACATCGGGCGCAACCGTGACCACCCGGCAGATGCTCAATGGCACGGCAACCCTGAACTATGGGCTGTATACGAACTCGACCTGGACGACAAATTGGGGCAACACCGCTGGGAGCTGGGTAGCCGGTACCGGCAACGGATCCGCGCAGACGCTGACTGTCTACGGACAGATTCCGGCTGCGCAGTTTGTAACTCCGGGTTCATACAGCGATACGGTCCTGGCCACCGTCAACTACTAACAGTCATCAGCCAGTTCAAACAGGTGGGTCATGATCAAGTGGAATACAAAACGATTGATGGTTGCGGCCAATGCTCTCGCCGCCGCTCTCGTCATCCTATTGACGGGATCGGCGGCCGGAGCGCAGTCATTATCGGTTCTACCGGTCAACATTTTCTTCCCCGCCGGCCAGAAGGCCGCCACCCTGACGATAACCAACCAGGGGAAGAGCGAGACCGCGGTTCAGATTCGCGCCTTCGGCTGGAATCAACAGGACGGCAACGACCAGCAACTGACCGGCACGGATGCGGTGCTGATGAGTCCGCCGCTTGCCACCATCGCACCGGGCGCCAGCCAGGTGGTGCGCCTGATTCTGCGCCAGGCTCCGGCGGATCGAGAGGCTACTTACCGCATTCTTGTGGATCAGATTCCGCCACCGGCCGAACCGGGGATCGTGCACATTGTGCTGCGTCTTTCCATTCCGATTTTCGCCATGCCGGAAGGCCGCGCGTTTCCCCATCTGCGGTTTCATATGGAGAACAATGGAGACAAGGTCTTCCTGGTTGGGGTCAACGATGGCCTTGTGCATGAATTAATCCGCGACATCGTGCTGACGACAAGCGATGGCCGTCAGTTTAAAGAAGAGGCAAGCACATCGCCTTATATTCTCGCCGGCGCTACACGGCGTTGGCCCATTGCCGCGCAGGGTTCCCTGCTGCTGCCAAGCGAAACCCTGCGACTGACAGCGCACTCGAACGCCGGCGCCATCGATGAGCAGGTTCACTTTGCTTCGGCGCAATGAAATTCGAAGCCATGCGGCCAAGTGGCTCCGCGGTGCAGGAATTTCTCTTCTTGCGCTGGCCATGGTGCATCGAGCCGGCTTAGCCGTGGAGGCAACAAGCGACCCCGAGCCGAAGGCAAGTCCCGGATTGACCGCCGGCCCTGGCGTCGATCCCGCACCGCCCATGGCGACCACGGTAAACAGGGACAACGCCGAGGACGAGCTGCTTCTGCTTGAAGTTCTGATCAATGGGCGCTCGACCAACAAGATCGGCGAGTTCACGCTGCGTCATGGAACTCTGATGGCGCGTCCGGAGGAGTTGCAGGATCTTGGATTCCGGATTCCGGCGGCGCGCCCGTTGCAACCCGGCGGTCTGATGCTGCTGTCGGACCTGCGCGGCTTGACCTGGACCATCGACCAGAAGAATCAGCAATTGCTTGTCACCGCCAGCGAAGGGAGCCTGGTGCCGACGGAGTTGACGGTGGAAGGAAGACCGAGGCCCACCGACCGGCGAGTTATCGAGAGCAGCACGGGCATGACACTCAACTACGACATGGCGGGAACATATGCCAGTGGACAAATGGGCGCATCAGGGACGATGGATTTTCGCGCATTCTCGCCGCGAGGGGTGATGAGTTCGAATTGGCTGGGCTATGCAGGCGCAAGTTCGGCGGGTGCGGGGAAAAACACAGCAGTTCGCCTGGACTCGACCTATGAGTTTGCCGACGTGAACTCTCTGCGCCGCTACAGCATGGGCGATTTCATCACCACCGGCCTTGCGTGGACCCGTCCGGTGCACATGGAAGGCGCGCAGATCCGGTCGGATTTCAGCATGCGGCCCGATCTTGTGACGTTTCCGATGCCCTCGATCAGCGGCTCGGCGGCAGTGCCTTCGACAGTGCAGGTGCTGACAAACGGCAACACGGTGATCTCGAGCGACGTCAACGCCGGCCCCTTTGAGGTCCCACAACTCCCCGTGGTATCGGGAGCGGGCACCATCACAATGACGGTGACCAATGCCATGGGCCAACAGGTGAATGTCACGCAGGCCTTCTACGCCAGTCCATCCTTATTGGCGCCGGGTCTCGCAACCTTCGGCGTGCAGGTCGGCCTGGTGCGGCGCAACTGGGGCTCGGTGAGCAACGAGTACGGGAAGATGGCGGGCGCATCGATCTATCGCCGCGGCCTTACGTCCAAATTCACGGTCGAAGGCAGCGTTGAAGCCACTCCCGGAGCGTTCATGGGCGGCGCCGGCGGCGTGGCGCAGATTGGCAATCTTGGCGTGGTCAATTTCTCCGTTGCCGGCAGCGTGGGTTCGGGCCATTCGGCAGGTCAGCTATCGGCCGGTGCGCAGCGCATCGGCAGAGTCTTCAGCGCGGGCGCATCGGCGACTGTGGCCACGCGGAACTACCTCGACGTGGCAGCAATGAACGGAGCCCCAATTCCGCGCAAACAACTCAGCGGCAATACCGGCCTGTCGCTCAAGCGATGGGGCTCGGTTGGCGTGGCTTATGCGGTTCTCGATCAGGACAGTTCTCCGGTTGCGATTCAGGGCGCCGTCACGCCGGCGGGCAACTCCCAGGTCGTCTCCGCAAACTATTCGGTTCAGGCCTTCCACCACACGTCCTTCTACGCAACTGAGTTCAAGGAATACGGCAGCGGGGGCAGCAATGGCTTCCAGGTTGGCCTGACCATTCCGTTTGCCAGGCGGGCTTCAATCAACGTCGGCGCCAACTCGGGCGACAATTTCGAGGCCGAAGTGGAAAAGTCGGCGCCGCAGGTCGGCGATTGGGGCTATCAGGCTTATGTCTCCACCGGGAGTTCGAACCACGAATTCGGTCAGGCACAATACAAGTCGCCGGTGGGCCTGTTTACCGCGGGAGTAGATACAAGCAGCGGGCAAACAACCCTGCGCATGGAATCCCAGGGCGCGGTTTCGTATGTGGATGGGGCCTTGTTCCAATCGAACACCATCTACGACAGCTTTGCCGTTGTGGACACCAGTCCGATGGCGCACGTTCACGTGCTGCAAGAGAACCGCGACGTCGGAACCACTAGTTCCACGGGACGGCTGCTGGTGCCCGATATGCGCTCATTCGACCTGAACAGGATTACTATTGAGCCGACCGACATTCCCCCGGACACGACCATCGACGACCCCTCGCGCACCGTGTGGCCGCAGGATCTCTCAGGTGTCGTGGTCAAGTTCCCTGTGAAAGTGAGTCATGCTGCATTATTGCGGCTGATCGACCCCGCGGGAATGGCATTGCCGGTGGGCGCCGCCGCCAGACTGCGGGCTACGGGCGGCCTGGCTCCGGTGGGATACGAAGGCGAAGCATACATCCAGGACCTGAGCCTTCACAACGAGGTCGAGGTCGCCTTGCCGAACGGGCAACACTGCAAAGCGGAATTTGACTATCACCCCGTGCCTGGTGAAATTCCAACCATCGGACCGGTGCGCTGCGTGGAGCAAGTGCAATGAGTCGATGGCTAGCATTGGCGGCGTGCCTTCTCGCCTGTTACGGCGTCGAGAGAGCCCATGCAGCATCCTGTTCAACCTACGCTTCGGGTATTGCATTCGGCAGCTACGTAGCCTCGACGGCCATCGATATTACCGGCACGGTCACGGTGATTTGCCCCAGCGGCACGGCCTATAACGTCAGCCTCAATGCCGGGATGGGAACCGGCGGAACCACGACAACCAGGGAGATGTCCGGCCCTAACTCAACCACTTTGGGTTACCAGATGTTTCAGAATTCCTCGCACACACTCAACTGGGGAAACACGGTCGGAACCAATACCGTGGCAGGCACGGGCACGGGCAACGCTCAGACCTACGACATTTATGCCGTCTTGCCGGCAAACGAGTACGACGAACCAGGCAGCTTCACCGACACCATCACCGTCTCAATAACGAGCAGCCTGCCTACTGCCACGACTCAGTTCAGCGTTACTGCCACAGCCGATAAGTACTGCGCAATCTCGGCAACTGCCTTGAGCTTCGGCAGCTATGCCGGAGCACTGGTCAACAGCACCTCAACCGTGACGGCCACCTGCAGCAGCACCACCACCTACACCGTCGGCCTCAATGCCGGAACAGCGACCGGCGCCACGGTAACCAATCGCAGCATGACCGGCCCCGGCTCTTCACTTTTGCATTACTCGCTCTTCAGTAACTCTACCCACACGACGAACTGGGGCAATTCCAGCGGGAGTTGGGTAAGTGGAACAGGCAATGGATCCGCCCAGGGTCTAACCATCTATGGCCAGATACCGGCGGGGCAATATCCCACCCCCGGCAATTACTCCGATACCATTGTCGCCACAATTACATATTGATACTTAGGGCACAGGTAACCGCCAGATGCTCTTCAAATGTAAGTGAACTTATAACAGAGTCTCGACGCGCGCCGCGTCTCGCGGGCATAGACCGAACGCAATGTGAAATCGAATTGGCCGCCCTTTGACTGACTCGGTTCATCTCGAAAAGGACTCGCCCGGCCATTTGTCCATTGCGCACGAGAAAATGCTGACAGGAGGCCGGAAGAGCAGTGAGAAAGGAATGAAGGCAAACTCACTGCACCGAAATCGGTTATTTTATGCAACCGCGGCTTCTATTGGCCCTAATTGACGCCTTTTGACGCTACTTGAAATGGAAGCATGGGCTTACTCTTGTATTTACCAATCGAAGAGCTGCCAGGTTACATCTTTGATCGGTTTGCGATCGCGATGGCGATGGCGGTACCACGCGCATCATTGTGCATTCGAGTGCTTGCAATGAGAGCGCATGGAACCCTGGCACTCTTAGTCTTGGCGTTCAACGGAATTTGCCGGGTGAATGCAGGACGCAAGGCTTAGCGCAAAGCCAGTGTGCTAAGTCAGCATGGCGAAGCCTTGCCCGCTTTCATAAAAGGCGAATCGGGGTTTCGGTCTCTATGCGGTCTATCGGAGCGCAGTTACTCGCAATAAGAAGATCTGGTCTTTACGGAAGTTCAGTTCAAAGCGGAAGGCACCTACTCGCAGGCGCCATGGTAAAGGGATAAGCGTGCCACCCTTCCGTCAAGTACACTCCCCCCGGACGTGTTACCAATCTTTCCGATGAAGGCGCGGTAATCTATAAGTCTGCGACGTGGCGCCATCCAAGCCTGCAATGTTATGCAAGGGCCGGGCGGGAGCGATGAATGCCATCTCCTAACAAAGCCTCGGGAACCGCGGAAATCATTGTCCTTGCAGCGGCCAAGTTGTTTGCCAGCCAGGGATACCATGGGACCAGCACCCGCGAAATCGCTCGTATTGCAGGGGTAAGCGAGAATACGCTTTTCCGGCATTTCGACAATAAGGAGGGGCTCTTCTGGTCGGCACTCCTGTGGTATACCAAGGGGCTCAAGTTTCGCCGCGATCTGCAAGAGGGTCT
>Ga0326727_10025789_pt1 | contig 10983 bp, 10 predicted proteins | sample MB2enrmetagenome_FD_207643 | JGI IMG/M metagenome (GOLD analysis project Ga0326727, IMG submission 207643) | Lab enriched peat soil microbial communities from McLean, Ithaca, NY, United States - MB29MY | ecosystem: Environmental > Terrestrial > Soil > Wetlands > Peat | place: USA: New York... | reverse complement strand
TGTAGCGCGACGATTAGGGAGGCCGGTCGGCGGCGATTATGATGGCCGGTATACGGCGGCGCCGAGTGGTGCATTTTGGCTATCACGCGCCTGCGATTTTGGCAACAACCCAGCGACAATGACGCGGAGTTGTAATTGTCGCTGAGCGACGCAGTGAGCCGGTTCGATCTGGCCGCGAAGGTTGCCCGGATAATTGTCGCCAGCGACGTTTATCCAGCGACAATTATGATGGCCGGTCGTGCGGCGCCTCGTGCGGGTAATTGTCGCTGGGGCTTTCCTTGGCGGAGACGCGGGCAACGGCGGAGCGCTTGCGGTAACTCTCGCCGTTCATCTCGATGATGGTGGAGTGGTGAACAAGGCGGTCAATGGCCGCGACCGTCATTGCGGGATCTGGGAAGACGTCGGACCAGGCCGAGAATGGCTGGTTGGCGGTGATGGCGATAGAGTGGCGCTCGTAGCGATGGGCGATGAGTTCGAACAGGGCGCTGGTCTCGATCTGGTCTTTGCGGACGTAGGACAGGTCGTCGAGGACGATGAGATCGTATTTGTCGAGCTTGTCGAGCATCGAGGACAGGCTGAGTTCGCGACGGGCGGTCTGGAGCTTTTGGACCATGTCGGTGGTGGTGCAGAACAGGACGCGGCGCCCGGTATCGATCAGGGCGTGGCTGATGGCGGCGATGGCGTGGCTCTTCCCGGTGCCAGATTGGCCGAAGATGAGGAGATTGCCGCCGCTGTCGATCCAGCCATCACCTGTGGCTAGGGCAAGCAGGTGAGGCTTACGGATGCCGGGAGCGGCGGCGAAGTCGAAAGTGGCGAAGGTTTTCCCGGCCGGCAGGCCGGACTGGTCGCGATGACGCTGGATGCGCCGCGATGTGCGCTCGGCCATCTCGATCTCGAGCAGCGAGGCGAGCAGGTGGGCCGCGGGCCAGCCATCGCGATCGGCAGTTTCGGTGAGACGCTTCCAGTTGCGGTTGATGCTGGGCAGGCGCAGCGCCGTCAGCATGGTGGGCAGCACGGCGGCGGCCTGATCGTTGGATCTGGTCATCACTGCACCTGCGTGCTGGCGAGCAGGCAGTTGTATGCTCTGGAATCGGGCGGCGGGATCGTGACATCGTCACGGGCCCTGGCGGTGGGCAGAAACGCGCGCCTCAGTTCGGCGATATCGGGAAGCCCGCCTCCATCGAGCGCGGCCTCGATCCGCAGGCCCAGCGCGTCGACGCAATTGCCGTTGGCGGCGATATCGAGAAGCGCGACCATGTCACGACAGGCCTGTCGGGCATCGAGTGCGGCATCGAGCGCCTGCCATGCCCGCAGATAGGCATGGGTGGGGAACAGGGCGTCGCGGTAGACCAGATAGCGCAAGGCGCCAGGCTTGCGCCGCAGGTTGCCGACGACGTGCCGGAAATCGATGCTGTGCCCGCGTCCGGGATGCTTGATGCGGACCCGGGTGGTGGTCATTACCCGGTCGGGCCCGAGGAAGAGCTCGATGCGCTCGTCATGGAGATGGGCGTGGAGGCGGTGGCCGATAAGGCGTGAGGGCACCGAATAGGTGACCCGATCAATGCTGACGGTGCCGTTGCGGGTGACGTCAGCGCTGACCAGCGTGAAGTCTGTGGTCCGCCGCGGCGGCAACGGCCCCAGCAAACGCCGTTCCTCGTCCACGAGCGCGGTCCGGCGTCGGTTCTGCTTGGCAACATCCTCCTCGACGAAACGGCGATAGTCTTCGACGCTGGCGAAATCGCGGCTGCCCCGGCGGCGTAGAGCCTGGTCGAGCCGCCGCTTGAGGTGACCGTTGGGGCTTTCGATCGAGCCGTTCTCATGGGCTTCGCCGCGGTTGTTACGGGTGGCGCGCATGCCGTAATGTCGGCACAGATCTTCGTAGCTGCGGGTGAAATCACGCTGGGCGTCAGCGTCGAGGTTCTTGTAGGCGGCCGAGAGCGAGTCACTGCGGTGTTCCGCCGGCACGCCGCCCAGCTTCCACAGCGCATCCTGCAGATGTTCGGACAGGGCGCTGAAGCTCTCACCCCCCAGAACAAGGGCGGCATGTTCCCAGCCACTGCAAGCCAGGCGAAAATGAAAGAGGCGATGGTCGAAGCGCTTGCCGGCCATGGTGACGCGCAGTTCGTCGCAGACGGTAAAGTCCGACAGGCCCTGTCGGCCGATCTGGTGATGCTGGGGGAAGAAGACCTCCTTCTCGCCGCCGTTCAGCGCCCGCCAGCGGGCGATCCGGCGTTCGAGGGTGCGCCTCACCCCGTCAGGGACAACGGCCTCCCCGAACTCGTCCTGCACAGTCTCGAAGATGGTGACGGCAAGGATGCCCTCGATCTTGAGCAGCTCTTCCACGCGCGACCACACCTGTTCGAGGGGGTCCTGACGGGTTCGCCAGTGGCGCTCGAGCTTCTTCTTCTGGGATGGCAGGCGGGGATCTTTGTCGATCCGACGTGCGCTGCGTTCGCTGATGCCGGCCTTGGCGGCCGCGACGGTCTGGCTGTGTTGACGACGCTGAACCATATAGAGAAATACCTGTTGATCAGAAATGTGGTGCCCAGGCATCGGAACCCATCGTTGCTATGTTCGATAGCCGTTCCAATACCACCACCCGCCGCAGCCCGATCAGAGCCCCCAATCAGAGGGGCTTTGAAGATAGCCGTCGCCCGTCAGGCCCGCTCTACGGTCGGGGCTTCGCCCCTCCCTGCGAGCGGGCCTGACGGGCGAGCATACCGGCCATCATAGTTGTCGCTCAACCGGCCATCGTAATCGTCGCCGCGCACTAGGGACATCATCGACGAATACCTAAAGCTCGGCTTCAATAGCATTTTTTTGCGGCACCTGTCGCCCTATGGCTTCGCCATGAAGACGAAGAGCTTCAAGGCCTACGACGTCGAAGAATGGCTGAATTTTTACCGCGAGGGGATGGATTACATCATCGCCCTGAACCGGCAAGGCATACCGTTCGTTGAGCACTTCGCGGCCCTGCTATTGACCAAGATGTTGACCTCCGAAGATCCAGGATTCATCGATCTCATGAGTCCGGCGGGCACCGGTATTGCGGCAATTGTGATCAACTATGACGGCGACGTCTATGCCTCGGATGAGGGCCGCATGCTCAAAGAGATGGGCGACCCAGCTTTCAGATTCGGGAACGTCCATCAGAATACCTATGAACAGCTTTTCACCTCGGACTCGCTCCTAAACACTCTGGAAGATTCGTTTACCCTCTCGATCCCAGGCTGTTCAGATTGTGCCTTTGAGCCCTGGTGTGGAGCGGATCCTGTCTATCACTATGCAATGTATGGCGACATCCTCGGGCGGAAGCCGGAGAGCGACTTCTGCAAACGCATCAAAGGTGTGGTCCGCTACCTTCTTGAAGCGCTGGAGGACGACCAAACACGTGCAATCCTTACCAAGTGGGCGACAAAATGCTAACCCTGTCTGGCCGAGTAATCCGACACAGCGGACATCCAGGGCAGAAGCTCCTGCGCCTGAGCTCCGCTCCCGATCTTCCTGCTGTTTTGCGGTCCCAGCATGCCCTATTAGTTGAGGCTGGGCAGCAGCTACAGGACGGATTCGGATATTATCTCACGGTGGCCGGCAGCCAACTGCCAATGCCCGAACGCGGTCCTTGGGCGCAGGTGGGCGAGGAGTTCTTTTACCTGCGAGCTGGAGACATCATTCGAATCAGTGACGGGCACATCAGAACGCTCTTCAGGGCAAACTCACGTCATAATGCTCTCTTTCTTACCGAGCGGTGCGACAATTACTGCCTGATGTGTTCGCAGCCTCCGAAAGATGTGGATGATCTTTGGATGCTGGAACAGGCGAAGGATCTGGTCCGCATGCTACCCCAATGGGCGAGCGCCCTGGGGATTACAGGTGGTGAGCCCACTCTGCATGGAGATGGGCTGATTGAGTTGCTCTCGTTGATTAAGAGCCGGCTTCCGCATACTTCAATCCATATACTCAGCAATGGCCGCCGGTTCTCAGACCCTGCCTTCGCGCAAAGCTACGCCGCAGTGAAACATCCCAACCTGATGGTTGGGATCCCTGTCTACGCGGATGATCCTGCCCTCCACGATTATATTGTACAGGCAAAAGGCGCATTTGACGAAACCATCCGTGGCATCTTGAACTTGAAGCAGCGCAACCAAAGGGTTGAGATTCGTGTTGTCCTGCATAAGCTGACGATCGGCCGGTTGCATTACCTTGCGGAATTCATCGCCCGCAATCTCTTATTCGTCGACCAAGTTGCTTTGATGGGGCTTGAAATCACCGGCTTTACCCGCGCGAACCTCGACAAGCTTTGGATTGACCCTGCCGACTACAAGGATCAGCTATCACGCGCTGTGGAAGTGCTGACCTCCTACGGCATCCGTGCGTTGGTCTACAATCACCCGCTTTGCCTGGTAAACCCAGATGTTGAGCCTCACTATGTCAAGTCTATATCGGACTGGAAGAATGAATACGCAGCAGAATGCGCGCCCTGCGTCCGCAGGTCGGAGTGTGGCGGGTTCTTCTCTTCGGGTATAGCCCATCGATATAGCCCGTCTATTAGGGCATTCGCGTCGATCAACTAGTGTTCTGGACGCAACACTTCGTTCCCATGGAATCGACGACCGACGGCGGCAGTACAGCAAATCCCGTGGAACTACCCGTCTCTGTCAGAACACTAGCACTACTTTGATAGAGTTAGGGCGAGGCGGGAGTGGCAGCTTCGCCGCTAGCCTGCCGGGCAGTTGGATGAACCGCGGAAATTGCTGTCTTGGGTGGATTTCTGCCCGTCTGCTTACGGTCGGCGAAAGCGGATACCGGACATTCGCCTTATGGCGAGACCGGGGCCGAGCGCGGTCTGTCTGCTTGGCCCGACCTGAACAAGTAAAGCGGACATATTATTCAGGTATTCCTAACCGACGCATGTTGTCTTCAGCTTAAATATCAGCCCTATCGATCAAGAAAAAACTGGCGATAGCAGTCTTTAGTAAAGCCCAGGACTGTTTGGCCGTTATTTTCCCCTAATGTTCCGCACCAGCCGGACTCTGAGAAAACGCTATTGGTGTGACCTCCGCCTGGAATGTATCCGATACGGTTTCCTGACGCATCAAAAAGGTTCATTCTGTTATTACTTGTGAAAACGTAATAACCTAGAAACTCGTTATCTTCGCTGATAATTCTTTGTTTACCATTGATTCCATTTTCGTAGTTGGCGGGGCTATTATTGTAATTTGCGGGGCTGTTATCATAGTTTGCGTCTGAATTGTCGTAGTTTTCGGGACTGTTATCGTAATTGGCTGGACTATTGGTGTAATTGGAAGGGCTCAAATCGAATGGAAGCCCATTTTCGTCAATGATAATCGCGGTCATATCGGCTCGTGCTGTGCCGGTCCAAAGACATCCGAGACCTAGAAAAGCACAGATAAAGAGAACTTTTTGTTGTTTAATGGCTTTACGCCATGCAGTTTGAAAAGATTGAATCTTCATAGCCATTATGCCTTAATTTCCGACGATGCATCCATAGCCAATCCATAATAGATTTTTTTGATTCATTCCAATCTTGTGAACGTTACGTCCGAATGTTGGCCTACGCCCGGCTTAAGGCTAAATCCCAATCGGCCGTGGAAACGCCATTTTGAAGATTATCAAACCCAAACCCCGAATGAACGTCCGCTTTCGGTCAGGGGTGGTTCGATCCTCTATGTCCACAATGCGCAAAGGCCCTACCAGCCCACGCTGGCGGATGGCTGCTTCTTTTGGGATCGGCGACCCTGCCCCCTTGTGACTTGGTCGGGTCGAAATCGGCCATTTGATCCCGCCGCTTATGCAAATTTACCCCATTTTCGCAAGCGCCCGGTCCAGCCTAATGAGGACCTTCGGCCGCAGGGGTACTCCATGTCTTGACGCCTGGTTGACGTCCCGCAGAGACATGCCCGCCGCTCTGGCGACAGCCCGTTGACCGTGGGCTGCTATGCCATCACGCACGCGGGAAGCCATTTGGTCCATCGCCTCTGGGGATGGCCCGTAATCTATCAGCGCCTCCTCATCGAGGCCGGTGTATAGCTGTTCCTCCAGCTTATCGGCCTCCTTACCAATGTAGAGGGTGCCAGTCGCCAGAATATGCCGCCGCTGGGAGAAACCGATATCGGTGCTTTCGGCATTCAAAAACTTAGACTCAGCATGAAGATGGTACTGGTTCAGGGCTTGCCTATAACTGGAGAGCGAATGACGCTCTATCGGCTCCCCGGTCAGCCGGTCAAAAGCCTGATGAGCTGATTTTTCGGGGTCGCTTTCAAAAGGCGCAAACGGGCTCAAGGCACGGCGACGTTGCCGCTCGGGTTCGGCGTCATCGACTTCGTAATCCTGTCTGCCGGGTAAATTCGCTAATTTGGCCGCATGGAGGGCTACCAGGAAGCCAAAGGGGCGCACCTGATTGCGGTATTCATTGTCGGCATTGTACGCGTCAAAGCATTTCAGCAACGCCGGATTGGTGGCGCTGTAATGGCTTACGGCGGGCAGGTTAAGCGCCTTATGATAGTTCAAATTCACTTGGTCGGGTGTTCCTGCCAAAGCGGCCTCTAAGATTTTGTACCACAGATCATATTGCCACCGCTCAATGCCGATATCGTTCAAGGAGATGGCGGGCTTTGGTATGGATTTCGGGGCATTGCGTTCCTCATATGGAGGCCGCAGATGGCCCAACCCGTGGGCCGACGCTTTCCGAATGACCGGACGACCGTCCGCGTCGAGATTAAAAAGCACGTATCGCTTGGCGGAAATGGCAAAGCAGAAAAGAGGATGTAGATTTTTAGATGGCTTGCCGCCTTCCAAGGCAAAATTAGCGTCTTCGACCTTTAGCAGCTCTCCTTTGACCGCATAGGGGTTTAGCTTCGAAAACCTATCCAGAATGGCTTTGGCTCGCGTTAAAAATTCAGCTTCCGCCATGTCAGCCGGCTTGGCTATCGCCATGCTATCCGTATCACAGAATACCCAATCGAGCCCCTCATCCAAGATTAGGCGCTCGGTCATGGCCAGCATAAGTCGCGCCGCACCGGTAATTAGGGTTGCGAGAATGGGGTGAAAATATTCTCCTGGTGTCTCACGCTTTTTCGACGATGATTTGAATGCCTTGCCTTCTGCGCCATAAATATTAACTTCGGCGGGCTCCGGCAGATCATCGACATTCACTTGAACGAAGATGCCATACGCAGTCGCATTGGCCAAAATCTTCAGAGCCAGTTGCTGGCTTTCCAACGAGGCTATTTCATCTTCGTGAGCCCCTTTGCCGATTGCCGCGGCAAGTTGGCGTTTAACCTTACTTCTGAGATCAATGACCTGTTTGTAAAAGTCTCCCGTCGAAGGATTGACCCGGCATTGATCATTACCTGCGATATTGATCGATTTAAGGCCGGGCTGAATTCCTCCTGGCTGGAAGTCGAGCGCCTGGATCACTCGGGGGGCTTTGCCTCTTAAGAGCTTTGTCGCAACGCAATCAGCCAACGTGTACCATAAGGGCTCTCGCTTGGTAAGGTAATTCAGCCCAATTGTGCTTTGGGGCTCGTCCGCATAACAGGCTCGAACCGGCAAAATATCGGCCTCCGGCCGTATTTGCACGAGTGTTGTCAAATCAGGCCAGACGTCACCATTCAAGAGAATGTCTGGAGTAACATGCTCCAGAAACGCCCGTGTTTTCTCCGTTGCATCCGTCCAGGTAATTCCATCGGCGATGACCCAGCGCCACAATCCCATTAAAGTGCAAACCGTCGGATACATTGATAGAAAATCACAATACAATACCTGTGCAGTTGTCCGCCGTAGATGAACCTCCGACCGTCCGCCGTAATAAGTGCTCATGATAATTCCGATTAATTCGGGTAAAAAGTCAGCTTGCATTTTCCGCCACGGCCGAATGCCCATCTCTTTTAAATCTGCCTTACCAATTCCAGCTTCGCTATTAATTAAATGAATTGGCGTACCGGGGAGATTATATTTGCGATATTCATCGGAGAGGACCTCGTAGCATTCCCATGTCGTTAAAGCATCCGCCGCAGCGTAATCCAGATACTCGGTTGTAATTGGCCCGCCATGCTCATCGCTCTTATGCTTTTGCGTTTTGACTTTCAAAAGCCGACCAAGCTTCTCTAAACCACCGCGATGACTGCGAAGTGCTGATGCTAACGTTTTTACATCGATAAACCTGCCGTCATAAGCTTGGACCCTGGAGCCTTTATTGCGCTCGCCACGCGTCGTTAACTGCTTTTCGGGATGGGTAAAATGGAATATTGCCGAATTCCGATTTAGGTATTTTACTTGCAGCCTGGATCGGCGCGGATCGGCGCTTAATTGAAAGGTAAATCCGCCGCGCATTTTAGGGTATTTTTTATTCCCCTTTGCAGAGGCATGGTTGATGGCAACGCGGGAGATATCGAACGGTAAATTAAACCCTATAATCGCCCCCCGATAAACGTAGCCATATTTAAATAAAATGGTTTCAACAAACTCGCTTAGACTAATTACCTCCATATCACGAAGGAAAGCCCAGTCGTTTATTAAACGCATCTCGGCGCTAGTTATTGATAAGGGGTCATAAAATAACCCTTTGTGCAAAAGGTGCTTACCATCGTAGACCCGGTACGTACCAATCCGGACTTGCTGAGACGGACAGATGGTCGTTTCCGTATCAAACACAACGGCGTAGTCGGAATAAACTTGATCGCTGCGATCATGCGGAAATGATGCTGCTGGACTATCCGCACTTTCCGCGTAGGCACGGAGAAAAATAGCGAGAGATTCCGCAGGAGGGACGGCATGCCTCTTCTGCCTAATACAATTATTCATTGCACATTCTCCTGACCTTGGCGATTTGCATCCGCCGCCAGCTCGATTAAATACCGGCCAAATTGAATTAGCTGCATGGCGAGCATTTCGAAGAAATCGGCCAACCCGAGGAGTAGCCTGCCGATGCATTCAAGCTCGGTCGGTTTGCCCGCAGCAGTGCCGGGGTGATCCTTTTGTTTGTCCGATGCTTTATCATGGCAATTGCTGCACAAGATGCCGATAAGGTCGCTGTATTTCCGGCCCGCCACATGATGGCGCTCTAGGCACCGATCGTCCGTTTCTCCACAAATCAAACAACTCGGCGATGTTGTGCCCAATTTGCTCAATCGAGCCCATTTGCGAGCCTCTGGGTCAGCATTGGGGCGGGGGGGCGTGTTCTTTCGTGCTTGAGACATAACTTCAGCTCCTTTGATTATCGGGTGATGTCATAAATTTGATGAAAAGACGGGTTTCCGGTTGCGCTGAGCCGGTAGAGCGCTTTGGGATTGACCTCGAATGGGTGCTCTTTGCCGGCCAGGTCGGTCACTGACCCGCCCGAAAAAGCCGCAAGCTCCATCGGGTTATGTGTTTCAAGAAACACGCCAACGGCGCTCATGTATCCGGCAACTCGAGAAGCCTCGAGGGGGGATACGACGACCGTGACCGCGTTCCCCTTCGAATACAACAACATATGCCGTTTTCGATTATCCGGCCCCGCCATCCAACGCCCACGCACCTTTCGGCCGACCCCTTGGCTCTGGAGGTAGTGCCGTAATCGCTCGGGGGCTACCCGGACCTCTTTCGCCGATTCGGTTAAGGTTTTGCCCTGCTTGAGGGCTTTAAATCCCGCTTCGAGCCTCACGTTGTAGCCCACCTTGGCGGTCGCCTTTGTCGCCAGTGGCTCAGCCGGGCCTGGGTGCCCCCTGGCCTGAGAGCGGGTCAAACCCTGGGTTAGCCCCCTCTCAATCCGGCGTTTATACTCGGCTTTATAGTCTCGATTCTTCCTAGTCACTGTTTTACTCTCCATTTCGCGCGGGATTGCGCGTTAGGAGGTTCAAGCAAATGGCGACTCTCGATTCCCGCACCGTTTCAGGGGGACCTGGAACTCTAGAGGCTGCTGATGCAGATGCCGGGGGAGAAACCCTTCAAGAGCTAATCGACAGCGCAAAACGTGCGGGCTTTGACGTCACGGAAGGTCAAATAGAGGACTGGCGAGGTGCAAAGCTACTGCCGTCTCCGGACATAAGATTTTTGGGGCGGTACGGTACCAAGGCCGTCTATCCGGCAGGAACCAGCCGCCAATTAGTTGCCCTGTGTCAAATTCACCGTAAGCATCGCAAGTTAAAGGACGTTGCTTGGTACCTCTGGCTAAACGGATTTCCGCTAGAAAAACTTGCTTGGCGTCCCACACTCGATCGTGCTGTCGATTGGTGGGAGAAGACCACTCCGTTGATGGAGCGTTTTTTCTTTCAAGGGAACGACAATGCATTGTCGGATAAGGCTCTTGATTTACTCGAACATAATAAAGACAAACGTTCCAAAGATCCGATTTTTACTCAAATTAGGAGAAGGATTGGAAGCAATAATATTCCGTCGTTGTTTGTGATGGCCTTGGAACTTCTATCTGGTCGTCTAGAACATGGCACTTTCAAGAATTTGGAGTCCGGTGAAACTGATAAATTTCCAAGGGGAGATAGGAAAATATTTGCCCACGCTATGGGTTTTAAGCGGGCGTGGGTTGATCACCTTCCAGGGGGAAAGCCGATATTGAGTGGGAGCATAGCGTCCGAACTCATTAGTCTATCAAGAACCCTAATTCACAACAGAGGAAAATCGATCAAAAATGCCAGCGTTGCAGAGGTCGAGGAAACTCGGGACGAGTTACTTGCCGTCCTAACAATTTTATTTCAGGCGGGATATTTGCGCGAACAGGCATACGGGAAACACGCGCTCGGGCTGGGAATGGTCCAATATCTAGCCAAGGAAGAGCGGCCAAAACAGCAAGCCATTCTAATTTCACTGTGGTATAAAATCCGCCAAAATCCCCAATAGTAAGCGATGCGAGCGCCCCACCTCGCGGCGCGGGTCTGTTTGCTGAACACTGAAGCCCTGAATTTGGGCGAGGTGATATTATGGATAATGACGGTCCTAATGCTAGGCATCAGTACAGTCATCAGG
>Ga0326727_10025788_pt1 | contig 10984 bp, 7 predicted proteins | sample MB2enrmetagenome_FD_207643 | JGI IMG/M metagenome (GOLD analysis project Ga0326727, IMG submission 207643) | Lab enriched peat soil microbial communities from McLean, Ithaca, NY, United States - MB29MY | ecosystem: Environmental > Terrestrial > Soil > Wetlands > Peat | place: USA: New York... | reverse complement strand
TCCAGGCTGGCCTCACCCGCCGGGATCCTATTCACTCAAAAGCTGGCCTCGGATCTGGCCTTAAGCGGCATTACCGTAGTTAGCGGTCTTGCGCTGGGCATCGATTCCGCCGCGCACCGCGGAGCGCTCAAGGCAGGCGGAAGAACGCTGGCCGTCCTGGGCTGCGGACTCGGTGTGAACTATCCGGCCGCAAACGCCGACCTGAGACAGGAAATCACCCGCTCCGGGGTCCTGCTGACGGAATTTCCACCCGGGACACCCCCGGCTTCCGGCAACTTTCCATCGAGAAACCGCATAATCAGCGGCCTTACGCTCGGCGTCGTCGTTGTGGAAGCGGCCGAGAGAAGCGGGTCGCTCATAACCGCCCGTTTTGCCCTTGAGCAGGGCCGGGAGGTCTTCGCCGTCCCCGGGGTTGCCGGGAGCACGCGCAGCCAGGGCGCACACCGGCTGCTCAAACAGGGCGCCAAGCTGGTTGAATGCGTCGAAGACATTTTGGAGGAAATTCGTCCCCTTATCCGTCCTACGCCATCCTCGGAATCCTCGCTTGCCACTTCCCCGGGTGAGAAGGGGGAATTCTTCTCTCCCCCCTTTTCTAAAGGGGGGCAGGGGGGATTTGAAAACCCCGCCAGCCCCGAGGAAACTCTTCTGTTGAGAGTTTTGGATAAAGTTCCGAAACATATCGATGAAATAGCCCGCGAGGCAAGAATCTCCGTCCAGCACGCCTCCTCCATATTGCTCGAACTGGAGCTTAGGGGTCTTGTCTCGCAGCTCCCGGGGAAGTATTTTATTTGCAGTCAATGACTGGATCTGGGATTATACTCTCCAGCAGAGCACTGGCATGCCCTTACCCTGCGCCTGGACCGACATGGCGGGCTGCCTTCGGACATCATCACCCATCAAGGTCTGAAGATCGCCTTCGTTACTCGCAACACGTCTGCAAGAACACCACGGGGATTTGTCGTGAGAGACCACGGCCGTCGATCATATAATTTTTGTGACGTTCGTGTGAGAGGGGTTGGTAACGAGGGTGTTGATGCATATTCTATCAAAGTTCACAGGACTTACTCGGACTTCGACATCAATTCGATGGAAGATTTGTGGATGGCTACTGTTCGGCCCTCCAGCAAGTCTTGATCTTGCCCGGAGCAAATTACACCCCGGAGGATGCCATGCAACCACATCCGACTGACCACCCGGGACTTTTGCGAGTCCCTGGTCCGGCTTTAAACACCATCTCCGTGCGCTTCGCCCCACTCTCCGATCGCGACCGGTTCGACCCTTCGAATTGGGAGCAGCATCAGCTTGCAAAAAGCTCCAAGTTCGCCGGTTGGTGGGAGATCGATCTTGATCTGCTCGCGCTCCGTGATGGTGTCTACGAATATGAATTTGTGGCAAACGAATCAACCGTCGTCGCAGATCCTTATGCCGAAGAGATCACCCGCTTCGGCGGATATCGCGGGGTATTCACTATTGCTAGTGGAAAGCGAGCACCAAGGCCATTTCGTTGGGACGGCGAGATGTCGTCTGTAGTCAGGTTGCCGCAGAATAATCAGATCGTAATCTATGAGATGCCCATCAAGTGGATGTCCTCGGATCCGCGAGAGCAGGCCCCTCTAGTCGAGCTTGGCACATTTGACAAGGTTATTTTCGAGCATCTGGATGATCTGGCCGGCATGGGTGTGAACTGCATCGAATTGTTACCGATTGAGGATTCGCCACAAACCCTGAACTGGGGTTATGGAACCAGGTTTTTCTTCGCACCCGATTATGATGCCGGTAATCCGGTGGATGCCAAGTTCTTCATAAAGTCATGTCATCAACGCGGCATTCGAGTGGTGCTGGACGTCGTCATGAACATGTTTGCGCCGCAATGCCCTCTTTCAGTGCTCGCGCCCCAATGGTTCTACGAGTCCGGGTCAGCCGCGCGGCAAGATTGGGGCCAGAACCTGTTTCGGTTTAACACGCCGGCTTATGACAATTATTTTGCGGCCCGGGAATTCTTGTGTGAGATGGCGGAGTTCTGGGTATCCGAGTACCGCGTCGATGGCTTCCGTATCGATGACTTCGCCGACATCAATAACTGGGATTTCGTCCAGGAGTTTCATGATCGCGCCATAGCCGGAAGCCAGGCTCTTTTCCCGGGGAAGCCATTTCTGGTCGTGGCGGAAGATTCCAGTCGCCGCTTTGTGACCACCTCGAATGATGACTCCAACCCCGGGGGACGCATGGTCGTGGACGCAATCTGGAACTTCGGGTATCGCGATGAGGTCCGGCGTCTTTTGACGAACGCCATTGATACGACTTGGGGACAGCCATCCCGGTCAACCCGCGTACGACACCTGATTTCAAAGGACGGGACCTGGAACGACTGGAATCATGCTTTTGACGCGGGCTATGCGGACATGGCGTGTTCAGTCGACTACATTACATCGCATGATGTGGCGGATGGACCCCGAATTATGAATATTATTCTAGGCCCCATGCTGCAAGCTGCCAACCTCGGCGACGGTGGCGTGCAGAACGTTCGAGACGCCGTCGATACCGCCGATACTTCTTCCAATCAAGAACTGAAAACGGCAGTACAGGCAGCCTTGAGCAGGGTTTTCGGCGCATTCACCATCCTGATGACCTCTGTGGGAATGCCGATGTGGCTGGCTGGGGAGGAGTTCGGGGACGTGCACGATACAGATTACGTTGAAGTAAATGCAAAGCAACAGGATCCGGTTCAATGGAACCGGGCGGCATTTCGCGGAAATGCCGATCTAAGAGCAGATGTCGCGAAGCTGGTTAAATTAAGAACATCGCATCCGGCTTTGCAACGCAATGAAGTGGAGTTCTTCTATTTTCATCCCCTGTTTGACGATAACGACGGGCCGCGTGTCTTTGCGTATTGTAGAAGTGGAGGTCAGCCTTCGGGCAGTTCCGGCCAAGTGATTGTGATTGCCAACATGGGACCACAGCCATTTCCGAACTACAATATTCCAGGTTGGCGGTGGGCCAATTCGGTACTGACAGAAATCGGCAATTCCAAACCTGTACCCGTCTACAATCCGATTAACGGAACTTTGTCTCTGTCGCTCGACCCATTCGGGGCCCGTGTCTTTACGACCTGATTTATTCCCGCACAGGAGGAACGAATGAAATCCGATAAAGACATCGCTTTTGCGCTTGGCGGCCTCGCAGGAAATAACGCTCACGGCGCAGGTTTTTTGCAGGCAGCCATTGAGACCGGCGTCGAACCCGGGATGATCTCCTTTAGTTCGGGGCAGATTCTGTGGGTCCTTCGTTATCTGCAGGAAAAGATGCACAAAAAACACGAACCTAACCTGAGAAAGCTCCTTGAAGAAGACATTAAGAAAATAGCCACAACCAGGAACTACGATGTCGATACGGCTCTCCTGTTTTTGTTCGGAGTGTCTGACGTGTATCGGCCGGCATTCCCTGAGTTTTTTTCAGATCTCCTGAGCAACGGCGCACATTTTTTTGACTCCATTCTCAATAAGTGGCCTCATGCGTTCATCACCAGGGAACTCTTTGAATCGGTTCCCGGTCGGTTGTTGGCGCCCCAATTTCCGGATAGCTTTTTCAAGGACATCAGCGAAGCGTTCAATGACGAAACCAGCATGGGTCTCATATTCAACAGCTTTGATCCTACCACGGGAACTGAGCTGGTATATCTCAACAAGACTGCGGAGAAGCTTGACGCAGCCTCCAAATCCAAATACCGTTGGAGAACGGACTATTGCGAGATAACGCCGAGTGCGCTAAGGGATGCCCTAAGGCTCTATGAGTACGGGTTCGACGCGGACTATCACGGCCATCTGGATGGCGCCTATTACAGGCAGATTATGCTGAGCGAACTGGCCTCGGCTACCGACATATTCGTCGCGCGGCCAATAAAGTACAAGTGGATCGGCCGCCGCCTTCCAACAGGCCTTGCGGGCATTGAGGACTTGAAGACGAAAGTGGGCTTCAACGGATCGTATGCCGGAGAGCGTGATAAAATTAAACTTATTAACAAGCTTATTGACGACGGGGCACTGAATGGGGACAGGTACAAGAAAATCAATTTGATCGAAATTGAGATGGAACTCCATCGCGGTTATTTCGATTACATCTATGAGAGTCTCGAAGTCTTCGATTCTGCGTATAAATGCGCTCAAGGAAAGTTTCAGGAGTTGGCCCTTGGCGCCTCATAACAGAGCGCCTGCATTTCAGCCTGACAAATTGTTGTGAACCAGGGCTGCTGTTCCTGGGAAACAAGGTGAATTCATTAACGAGCACGTCAAGGAGTCCGAAGCCCGTTCACACATCGGCCAGCATGAATCCATCGCGATGAGGCGCCGGCTTGGCCATTCCGCGCATCCTTTTCTTGCGACACATTTTATCAGTAGCGCCTGACTGAGCTTCCCATACCGTTGATTACCCCATGGCAACCACCACCAACCCCTCCGGGCAGATACGGACCCAAAAGCTCGATTGATTGTTTAAGTACATGTAATTACCACAAAATATTAATCCAGGTTTGCATATTATGCAGCGATGATGTTACTCTAAAAGATTGACTGTCTTTGCGACTCCGCCAGTCACGGGGACGGAAAAGTGCGGCAGCTTGAATCCATTGTCGGAATCAGGCCCGAGCGAAAGAATTCTTTCGAGAATTTTGGACAAAGTTCCGAAACATATTGATGAAATAGCACGCGATGCCAAAATCACTGTCCGGCATGCCGCCTCGGTGCTCCTCGATTTGGAGCTGAGGGGCCTTGTCTGCCAGTTGCCGGGCAAGTATTTTATTTCCGGAGAGTGATAGTAACGCATGCGCTGCGTGAGAAACAGCTAACCCGCAGGGGCGGCGCCAGGAAGGATGCTTTCTCCTCCCCTGTTTACGATTTGAGAGGTAGTCTCAGGATGTCAAAATCGCTTTTGATCGTCGAATCCCCAACCAAGGCCAAAACCCTTGAACGCTACCTGGGTAAGGACTTCATAGTCAAGGCAAGCGTCGGCCATGTCAAAGATCTTCCAGGCAATAAACTCGGCGTCGATATCGACGAGCAATTCAAGCCGCAATACCAGGTTATGCGCGGGAAGAAAAAAATATTGGACGATCTCAAGAAGGCAGCCGCCAGGGCCGATACCGTCTATCTCGGCCCCGACCCGGACAGGGAAGGCGAGGCTATCGCCTGGCACATAGCCGAAGAGATCGGCGCCACGGCGAAACCTGTTCGAAGAGTTCTTTTTTACGAACTCACCCGCAAGGCGATCAATGAAGCCCTGGAAAATCCGAACGACCTCAATCTCAAACTCTATGAGGCGCAACAGGCAAGGCGCATCCTCGACCGGCTCGTCGGATACATGATATCACCCCTTCTGTGGGAAAAAGTCCGGGCCGGCCTGAGTGCGGGCAGAGTGCAGTCGGTAGCCCTCAGGCTGATTTGCGACCGTGAGGAAGAGATCCACAAATTCGAGTCGCAGGAATACTGGACGATCGATGCCATGCTGCGTCCACGCCCCGATTCTGTTTCAGACCCTGTGCCGTTCCGGGCCCAACTGGTGCGCTACAAAAAGAAAAAGTGCGTCATCGGTTCGCAGTCCGAAGCCGAACGTCACGTCCAGGCGCTGAAGGCCGCAGTCTATCGCGTGAGCAGTGTCGAAAAAAAGCAGAGGCAAAAAGGGGCATCCCCTCCTTTTATCACCAGCACCCTCCAGCAGGACGCGGCTCGAAAGTTTCACTATTCGGCTAGGCAAACCATGAGTATTGCCCAGAAGCTCTATGAAGGAATAGAGGTCGGGCAGGACGGCGCCGTTGGCCTCATCACCTACATGCGCACGGATTCGACGCGGCTTTCCCAGGATGCAGTGCATGCGGCAAGAGAATTTATCGCGGGCCGATGGGGAGACAAATACCTGCCCCCGAAGCCGATCTTTTATAAATCCAGGCAGACGGCCCAGGGAGCGCACGAAGCGATTCGCCCAACGGAGGTCGGCCACACGCCCGAAAGCGTCGCAAAGTTTCTCAGCAAGGAGCAGTTAAATCTCTATACCCTGATCTGGAAAAGATTCGTCGCCTGCCAGATGGCGGCGGCCCTGATAAATCAGACCACGATAGATATTCAGGCCGGTGACTACACGTTGCGGGCCAATGGCTCGCAGATCGTTTTCCCGGGCTTTCTTACCCTCTACGAGGAAGGCGTCGATGATTCGCCGGACGGTAAAGCCGAAGAAAAGCTGCCGGAAGTCACTCAAGGCCAGTCAATCGACCTCCTCGGAATCGAACCGAAGCAGCATTTTACGCAGCCTGCCCCGAGATACACGGAAGCCACGCTGATTAAGACCCTCGAAGAGCTTGGCATCGGGAGGCCGAGCACTTACGCGACTATCATATCCACAATCCTGGACCGCGAATATGTATCGCGCAGCAAACAGCGGTTGTCTCCAACCGAACTGGGAATGATAATCAACGGGCTTGTTTCCGCCAATTTCCCCAAAATTGTCGACGTGGAATTTACCGCCAATCTCGAAAAGGACCTCGATGAGGTGGAACGCGGGGGACTTCCCCTACAGAACCTTCTGGGCGATTTTTACGGCCCTTTTTCAAAGACGTTGGAATCCGCCCGCAAAGAAATGATAAATTTGAAGAGCTCCGGTCTGCCCACGGACCTGAACTGCCCGCGATGCTCCAAGCCCCTCGCCATCCGTTTGAGCCGAAACGGCCCCTTTCTTGCCTGCAGCGGATACCCGCAATGCTCCTTCACCTCGGACTACGAAAGAGATGAAAAGGGGCACATCCATTCAGTCGAACACGCGCAGCCGACCCTTACGAGCGAAGTCTGCGAAAAATGCGGTAAGCCCATGGCGCTCAAAAACGGCCGCTACGGCGCCTTCCTCGCCTGCACCGGGTACCCGGGATGCAAGAACACCCGGCCGGTTTCCACCGGCATCCATTGTCCTCGCGAAGGATGCGGTGGTGAACTGGTGGAACGCAGGGGAAAGAGGGGGCGCTTTTACGGCTGTAATAAGTATCCGGAATGCAAAATGATTTTTCAAGGCGAGCCGGTTCCTGAGAGCTGCCCGCTGTGCAAAGCCCCGGTGCTTTTTCGAAGGCAGGGCAAGACGGGGACGGGGACCCTTTTTTGCATAAATCCGGCCTGCAAATTCAAGAAGAGGGAAGGCGCCGAACCGAAGGCAAAGACAGTGAGCAGTGAGCAGTGAGCGGTGAGCGGTGAGCAGTGAGCAGTGAAGGGCTGATGCCCGAATTCAGTTTTTGCTCGTAAGTGCCATAAACGACAGTTTTGCCGGGCACAGTTCCCGGCCGGCCGAGAGATTTATATAACCGTCACCCCGGCAGCGCTTTTGAGCCGGGGTCCAGCGTCCTGCGGTAAAGTGCTTGTCAATCCGGCATCTTAGGGGCTTGTCCGTGAATAAGCCTCTTAGGGATCGCGCCCGGATTTGAGATTGATTTGGTCGCAAGGATTGAGCAAAACCGCAGGCGTAGTTGTGCTACGTCGAGGATTTTGCGATTGAGGAGCGGCCAAAGCAGACCAAATGCCGGATGCGAGCGCAAAGGATTTATTTGCGGACAGGCCCTAAATCAGGACACTGGGTTCCTGTTTTGAACCGCTGTTGGAATTAAGAAAATGTCAGATTGTCTCAGGGCAGGCCTTTTTTCCGATATGCAAGTTTGGGGCGACAGCCCGGTGAAGGGGGTGAATAGTACCATGGCCCTTGTCGAATCGATCCCGCTGATTGGCGGCCAGATTGTTGCCTTCATAGTGGGGTGCATTCTTGGCAGTTTTTACAATGTCGTCATTTACAGATTACCATTGAGCCAGTCGATCGTGCGGCCGGCATCGAGATGTCCGGCATGCGGAAGTGCAATTGCAGCCTATGACAACATACCGCTGGTAAGCTACCTGCTGCTTGGCGGAAGATGCCGCCGCTGCAAGACTTCGATATCCCCCAGATATCCGCTTGTCGAAGGGCTCAGCGGCCTTCTGGCGCTCCTCCTGTTCCGCCGCTATGGACTTCATCCTCAACTCGCCGTCGAATTCGTCTTTTGCTCGCTCCTGCTCATAATCGCCATGATCGACCTCGATACCGGCCTTATTCCCGACGTCTTGTCATTGTCCGGGATCGTACTGGGATTTTCCTTCTCTTTCTTTACGCCCCGGCTTTCCTGGCTTGATTCCCTCCTCGGGATACTCCTGGGCGGTGGGATTTTCTACCTCATTGCGGTCGGATATGCGCTTATCAGGCACAAGGAAGGATTGGGCGGGGGAGACATAAAGCTTCTCGCAATGATAGGGGCCTTCATGGGCTGGGGTGGGGCCGCATTTACCATCCTGATTTCATCGGTTTCGGGCATGATTATTGCTTTGCCTTTGATGTGGCGGTACGGAAAAGGCCTTGGCGCGTCTCTGCCGTTCGGCCCCTTTCTCGCTTTTGGCGCGGTTTCATACATTTTCTGGGGCGCGCTTTTCTATCACTGGTACTTTTCCGACCTGCTGGGGATGTAAAAAAAATGACGCGCAAGTGCTTTTTCGCACCCGGGGTCCTCGAGGGCGCGGAAGAGAATTTCGATCTGCCGCCCCATCTTTCAAGACAGTTGGCGAGCGTGCTTCGCGCAAAGGTGGGACAATCCATAGAGTTGCTTGACGGCAAAGGTTCATCCCGGGCTTGCCGGATCACCGGGATTCGCGATGGGGTCGTCAGCGTAAGTTTTATCGGAGAATTGGACCGCTCCGTATTCGAGTCGCCGCTGCAAATCACGCTGGGACTCGCAATGGCCCGCCCGGATACCATGGACCTCGTCATGAGGCAGGCGGCCGAGACGGGCGTCAAGCGACTGGCGGTTTTTCGGGCCCGCAGGAGCCAGTACGGTCTCGACGGTAAACCGGCGGAAAAGAAAAAAGAACGCTGGCACAAAATAGCGGCTGAAGCGATCTGCCAGTGCGGCCGCGCAAAAGTGCCTGAAATAGAGATCTTTGAAGACCTCGACCGCCTTTTTGCCTCTGTTGAAGTGGAACATGAGGATACGGGGCGGAGTATTAAAATGTTCGCGCTGGAGTGCGGGCAGGGGATCGGGCTGGTGGATTTGCGGCGCGTGTCGGGTCCCGATATTCAACGGGTCCTGGCCCTGATCGGCCCCGAAGGCGGGTGGGACAGCATGGAAAGCATTTCGCTGATCGGCGCCGGGTTCAGGGCTGTGAGTCTTGGCCCAAGGACACTCAGGCTGGAAACGGCTGCCGTGGCGCTTATCTCCTCCATCCAGCTCCTGTGGGGCGATATGGGAGGAAAAACGGCGGATGAATGACATGAGCTCAGTCGTGCAAAGATTTAATTCGCCTGACGGAGCGGTTTATCGGCTTCGAAACCGGGTGAGGCAAGGGGGTATTGAAAATGAGGTGCGTTAAGTGCGGCTATTACAGTTTCGATTATCTTTCCGAATGCAAAAAGTGCCGAACGAATCTGGCGGATGTAAGACAGCGTCTTGGATTCTCCGGAGCCACACCCGCGATCCAATCCGTGCTGGGACCCCTTTTCAGGGGTTATGAGCCCGTTGCGAACCATGCGAGCGAACCCGTCGCGATTGCCACGTCGGACCCGCTGGACTTCGATGAAAAATTCGAAGCCGCGCCGTGGCCGTCGGAACATGACAGCGAGACAATGACACCCCCTCCCATCGCCGACAAAACCGAGGAAGCCGAAGAGGATTTCAGCCTTCTCGATCTCTCGGACGAGGAACTTGATCTGCTCATCGACAAGGCGGCCTTCTCAAACGGAGACCTGGAGCAGGCGATCAGCACGCCAGTCAAAACCGACGACGCGGACTTTGCCCTTCCCAAGTCCCTTTCGCCGCCCGAGCCGGCGCCCCTGGTTTTAGCTGCCGAACCGGCCGAGATACAAACGCCGGCGCCGCCGGAATCCGACGACCTGGAACTGATTTTCGAACCCGATGCCCATCTGCCCGAAACAAGGGACGAAACGCCGGCAGATGCTTCTCCCGTCGCAATGAACCCGGATCTCACACTGAATCTGACGGAACTTGATGAAGTGCCCGGCATCGCCGCCTCCGAATTCGAACCGTTTCTGGAACCGGACGAACCACCAAGCGACAAATCCGAAGACGATTTTGTAATTGATCTTTCCGAAGACGACCTCGACAGTCTTTTAGTGGAACTGAGCCATCCTCCAAAGGAGGAAGCCGCGGCGGAAAGCAAAGCATGACGGCGCAGGCGTGACGGGCGATCTTCGCTTCACTCTCGAAGCGGTTCGGAAAAAGCGCGGGGAATGCTTTCCAGTTCAGATCTCCACCAGCCGACCGGTGGTTTCCAATTCACTCTTCCCTTGACACCCCGCCCCGATTCGGCTAGATTCACCGGGCTGTGGCGAGGTAGCTCAGTCGGTAGAGCAGTGGACTGAAAATCCTCGTGTCCGGTGTTCGATTCACCGCCTCGCCACCAGAAATTCGAAAGGGTTGCGGTTAGTTAGCCGTGGCCCTTTTCGATTTTTGGAGGGAAAAATCGGAGACTGTGCCCGTTTTTGTGCCCATTTGGGTTTTTAAGTACTCTGTAACGGGAAAGAAAAAACCCGATGATGAGTCTGGCTGGTTGAACAAGGGAAGCACGCGGATGAATTTCGCGTTCAGCCCAGCCGGAGTAACTGAACCACCGACAGTTTCTTGGATATGCCGAATTCGGAAAGAGTGGGGGGTAAAACGCGGTTCTCGATGGGTACTACGTTTTTATTGCCATGCCCAGGTCCAGGGCTGCCCGCCGCGCCAGGATTCAAACCTCCTTCTTCTTTCTGTTTAATCAAATACTCACCGAGCTTGATTTCCTGCCTGAACGAGTATGCCGTCACATGCTCAAATGGGTTCGGGCACTCCCGCCCGGCTTGTCCCTCCATTTGATTATTGGAAATGTTGAGCCGGAAAACGGGCTATTTCAGCGACACGGTCTGTGTTGGAGCGCCATCTACCGTATTC
>Ga0326727_10025785_pt1 | contig 10985 bp, 7 predicted proteins | sample MB2enrmetagenome_FD_207643 | JGI IMG/M metagenome (GOLD analysis project Ga0326727, IMG submission 207643) | Lab enriched peat soil microbial communities from McLean, Ithaca, NY, United States - MB29MY | ecosystem: Environmental > Terrestrial > Soil > Wetlands > Peat | place: USA: New York... | reverse complement strand
TTTCGAGTATCAGCCTTAATCGATCGTGTTCGCGCGCGAGATTCCTTTTGTAGGATTCGGCCGCCTCCAGCGCCAACGCAGTCTCCAACACTGTTGAGATGTGAATAGCGACCGAATTCATCAGCTCTATGTCCTGGGAACTGTAGTTACCACCGGCGCTGGTTGCAAGAATCAGGAGACCCATTGGCCTTCGCGCGCTCGATATTGGAAACATATAGGCGCTGGTTGTTGGCTTGATGCCAGCGGGCTGAGTCAATCCAGGAACTTTTGCAAGTTCGTCGCTGAGACTGGGTATGTACATGGGCTTCTGGTTCTCCAGCACGAGCGCCAGGGTTGTGTCCTTGAATGGGAAGTCGCGCCCAATTTGTATGTCGGATCCAGTGAGCTGCGATTCGAGCGCATATAAGCGCGCACTCTGTCCGTCTTCATTGAGCAAGAGAAGCGCGGCACTATCGAATCCGACGATCTTCGATAAAAGGAGAGATATGCTGTGCAGGACCACATGCACATCCGATTGAGCGGCTAAGACGGTAGTTACACCGAGAAGCACTCGATATCTGTTCTCACTGGCAGTCAGGTTCTTACTCTCTTCGTTCACCTTAACCTCGCGTTGACGAATTTGAGATTCCAGCGCTACGCCATTTAGGTGAATTCGGGTATGCAACCCGCGAAAGTCCTCTGTTGTTGCATACTCGCTCTTGGTGTCTGCGGCAATTGGAAGTACTGTGAGACAATTCGTTTTCGTTCAGGGGGCCTGTACTCCGTGCTTTTGCAAAGCTCCCCCGAACCAGATTAGATCCGCCCGTACGAGAGGGATCGCACGTGGGTCAAAAGCAAGTGATTGGCCAAATGCTACGGAGGTTATAAGTAATTGATACCAAAAGTGTTAACATAGATAATGAGGACTAATGGCCATTTCCAAGTGGCCCAATAGGGCCACCCTGGCCAATTGAGGCCACGTTGTCGCATTGGCTCGTGTCGACTAGTAGCCGCTCTTGGCGATTTGAAGGCGGCGCATCTTGTTGCGCAGCGTGGATCGCTTGAGCCCCAACCGCTCTGCAGCGCCTTGGGGGCCTGCAACCTTGCCGGCAGAGGCTCTCAGCGCGTCAATGATCGCCTTGCGTTCCGCTTCGCGCAGTGTGGCCGCCGAGGCTACCGTTGAGGCGATTCCCACCCGGGGCGACCCAGCCAGTTCACCAACCGGCACATTCAACTCTTCGCCCTGAGTAAGGATGACCGCACGTTCAATGAAGTTTTCAAGTTCCCGAATGTTACCAGGCCAGGGAGCATTCGTCAGCGCATTCATGGCCTCTCTTGGGATTGTGCGAATTCGCTTCTGCATCTCCCGCGACAGACGGGATACGAAATAGTGAACCAGCAGGGGAATGTCTTCGCGGCGTTCCCGCAAAGGCGGAATCTCGATCGGAAAGATGTTGAGTCTGTAAAACAAATCCTCGCGGAAGCGATTCTCCTGGATCATTGAGCGCAAGTCCTGATGGGTCGCCGCAATCAGTCTTACATCTACTCGAATCGTCCGTGTGCTTCCTACTCTTTCGAACTCCTGCTCTTGTAGCGCGCGCAGCAGTTTCGGCTGCAATTCAAGGGCGATGTCGCCGACCTCATCAAGGAACAGGGTTCCGCGATCGGCGATCTCAAATCTCCCGAGCCTCTGCGCATACGCGCCCGTGAATGCACCTTTCTCGTGTCCGAACAATTCGCTCTCAACCAAGGCAGCAGGAATGGCCGCGCAGTTGAGTTTTACAAACGTTCGCTCTCGCCGCGGGCTTGAAGTGTGGATAGCGCGGGCGATCAATTCCTTACCAGTGCCAGTCTCGCCGTGCAGCAAAACTGTCGAGCGTGTTGGGGCAACAACGGCAACTTGCTCCAATACTTTACGAAGTGCGGCACTATTACCGACTATGTCTTCGAACGAACACTCCGCGCGGATCTCCGATTCGAGGTAGAGTTTGTCAGTCTGCAGACGATCCTTGAATGCGTCGAGGCGGCCGTAAGCAATTGCGCTATCCAGCGCCAACGCGATCTGATTTCCGACCTGAAGCAACAGGTCAGCGTCGGCCGGGGTAAAATCGTGGGGCCGGCGGCTGCCGAGCGCAATCATCCCAACTGCTCCCTGCGCCGTGACAAGCGGGGCGCTCACAAGGCATTTAATCGATTCGGCTCTCAGGACATCACGGACAGGATCCGGAAGAGCTTCGATATCCTGCTCTGTCCTTAAAACAGGAACGCGATCTGCCATGCGCTGCAGAGCGGGAGCGGCGGGTTCCACCCCAGGGATATTCTCCGGAGAGCCTTTCCGGGATGGAAAGTCCAGTACAGCGCACTCAAATTGATGTGACTCTCCGTCCTGCAGCCAGAAGCCCGCGAAATCGTTGTCAAAGTACTTACGAATTGTCATGGATGCGGAGCGGAACAATTCGTTCACATCGTGTTTGATAATAATCTGATTATTGATATCAAGCAGCAGACCAAGCTTATCGCGCTCCTCTTCCAGCTGTTGCCGGTAGTCCTCCGCAGTGTCGGTGGCTATTGCACCTTCGAGTGCAGTGGCAACTTGCGAGGAGGCTGAAGCCATCAATTCCGCGTCTTCAACGCTGAACTGCTCGCCCTCGGCGCTCGCATAGACAAGAGCGCCCAAACGGACACGTGGAGTGGCGAGGGGAAAGATGTACGCGCAACGGGTCGAACCAACGGTTGCTTGCGATGTTAACGCCGGTACAGAAAGCATCTCCTGTTGGAGGTCGGATACAAAGACAGGCCTCATCTGCGCCAGAGCCTTGCCAGTCGCGCTTCCTTCCAGCCTGATTCTGGCGCCAATCCCTAATTCGGGAACCGTCGGTACCTGGTCCAATGCAAGCAGCCGGCCTGTCTTTCCATCCTTCTCCTGCTTGACGAAAATCACTCCGTCGAGCGCAAGCACCTTCGATAGGAGCTGACGCAGGCTTTGCAGCATGCCGCTCGCGGTCGGCTGCATTGTGATGGCAGACGAGAGTTTGAGTAATGCCTGGTACTTACCGTTCGTCCCGGCATCTCCTGCTTCAGATCTTGTTGGCATAGAAGCCTACTCCGATACGCGGGAAAATGCCACATCGATGAAATCGAACCTTCCTCGGATCGAGTGTGGTTCTCCCATTTACGTGTTGTCTGCATATCAAGAGCAAAACGGGACGGCTTGGCGGCATGCTATGCCAGTTGCAAGTTGGCGCCCAAAGTGCCATCGCGGCTATTTGTTTCAAACGAAATGAGTTGGGGACAAGATCGCACACAACTGCCAGGATTTGACGCCGCTATCGCGGCATGTGCCGCGATAGCAGCAATTACATCCGCACGCACTGGCTGTAAGCCGAAGTGCGGACCATGGGAGACGCGGGGAGAGAGCGGAAGTAATGCCCTCCGGCGCTGGCGTCAACCTGCCGGTCCAAGAGCAGCTCAGGGCTGGAAATGCGTGCCGTAGCTCACTTAGGCACAACCTACCGTAGCAGCAGAACACCCCGGATACGCATGGCCGTAATTGGCCACAGTGGTCCGATATGGCCATTCGCGAGTGACAATCCATTCTGGTTCAAATGCCATAACCCATGGATTTTCAATACATTGCACTACTTCCTCTGATTGGCCCGCTATTTGCTTTTACCATACCGGTTTCGCGGTTGCTGCGTCCGGAAGCCACTGCCAATGAGCGGCGTTTTCCTCAAGAAAACCCACCTTGGACCCATCGCTTGATTCGGACGCACGACTGCGGAACTGGTTTGGCTCGGGGCTTGAACGGCCCGGGAAGGCAACGTCGACATGAAGTGTTTGATTCCGTGTGAGCTGGCTGTGGATCGAAGGACTCCGCAGCCGGCTATGCCCCTGGAAATGCCGGCGGGATGTTCGCTAAGAACCGGCACTCTGCCTTGTCTTCGCGGGATGTCAATCGATTATTCAACGAACAGATGTGAGGTGTGTTTTGCTCCGTATCGATTTCTTGGACAAAACTGATTTGCGGATCTCAGGTCGCCTGGTGGAAGGAAACGACGAGGAAGTAAGGCTTTTTGTGGTCCAGCACAAGCCTTCCTCCAATCTGGTCGTGGACCTGTCAGAAGTCACGTTCGTGGACTCAAAAGGAGAGGAGGTGCTGCTTTGGCTTCATCGGAACGGGGCCAGATTCAGAGCCGACAGCTCCTATGCCCTCGATGTCTGCGAGCGCCTGCAACTAACAACATCTAAATGTACCCAGTTTTAACAATAAGGAGCTAACTTGCTTACCTCATCTGTAGCCAGCTCAGAACGTAACGTCGATCGCCGGGCACATCGCCGCCGCGGCCATCCTTTGCATCCTGCATTCCATGAGGTCGGGAAGGACGCGCTGGCATCATCCCGAAACGGCGTATGCGCACCAAAGCGACCTCATGGGGCCCAGTGGGTTGCATTCCTCCTGCTTGCGGTTTGCCCTCTGGGAAGTCTTGCGCAACAGCCCCTGGGATTGGATATGGCATCCGTTGCCGACCTGGCCCGCACGCGGAGTTGGACTTCGAAGCAGGCGCATCAGGATGCAGTGACCGCTGCCGACGACGCACGACGGGTCGCAAGCGCGCGATGGGGGCAGATCGACTTCCAAAGTCAGTATCTGCGTTTCAATGACCCGCTAAAGATTGAGTCGCCGATTCCCTCCAACCTGCAGCCGGTTCTTGGACTGAAGTCCCTGACCACTCCATTGGCGCCACAGGACAACCTGCATGTGGATCTCGAGGCAGGATACCCGATCTTCATGGGCGGCAAGATCGATAACGCGATCAAGGCAACCCGTGAAGCATCACACGCTTCGGCAGAAGCGGCAGGCGACACCGACGATGACGTGATTTTGACGGCGGAGCGCAACTATCTGTCGGTGCTTTTGGCGCGCCAAGTGGTGGAACTCAACACCGTCGCCCTGAAGTCCTACAGCGAGCATCTGGATCATGCACAGACGTCGTTCAAGCTTGGCACGGCAGCGAAGTACGATGTGATTCGCGCGGAAGCTGCTGTTGCCGAACAAGAGAAACGCCTGACAGAAGCCAAGAACCAGCTGGACCTTGCCGAGGCGGCGCTGCGCACCTCGCTTGCACTCGAAGATGCTACGCCAATCGACATAGGCGGTCACTTATTCGAGATTGCCGATGAGGTCGACCTGAATGCGTCGATGGATGCAGCGGTCAAATCGAGCCCGCTGTTGCATGCGCTCAGAGATAAAGTCGCCGCTTATCGCAGTGGAGTGCGTGTGCAGGAGGCGGATTATCTTCCCCAGATCACTGCCGTTTCCGGCCGAGAGCTGGTGACCAGCAAACTCGCGCAAACCGATCCAACATGGTTTGCCGGGGCGCGGGCGACGCTTCAACTTTGGGACGGTGGAGAACGCCGCGCGCGCGTTTCCCAGGCGCGCTCGCAGCTGCAAAGTACGGAGTTTGAGTATCACCACGCAGAAGAGCAGGTTCGTCTCGCGGTGCGCAGCGCATACCTCGATTTGCAATCGCAACGAAGCGAACTTGTTTCAGCGCGCAAGGCTGCCGACCAGTCAGGAGAGAGCTTACGGCTGGCGAACGAGCGCTTTAAGGTCGGTACGGGCACCAGTCTTGAAGTGCTCGATGCGAATGTGTCTCTCACTGCATCGCAAATTGGCATCCAGCAAGCACTGTATCAGATAGACCTGGCGTATCTTCGGATGCACCGCTATCAGGGAGACATTGCCGAAACTACTACGAGGATCCAGAAATGAAGAAGAAGCGCACATGGACGATTGGTCTTGTTTGGGGATTTGCCTCGATTGTCGGATTCTTAATCGCCGGCTGTCACAAGGACCCGACGACGATGATCATTGACGGCAATATCGACTGCGACGAGATTAACGTCTCATCCAAGGTTCCGGGCCGGATTAAACAGCTCTTTGTCGATGAGGGAACCACCGTAAAACCGGGCGACCCAGTCGTAATACTTGAGTCGAACGAGATCGATGCAAAGGTGGACGCTGCTTCGGCAGCCTATCAGTCCACGGTGGCGCGAGTTGCCCAGGCCGGTACCGCGGTCAAGTTCCAGCGGGCAGCCTTTACCGATCAGCTCGACGAGGCAAAGGCGCAGTACGATGCGCGCAAAGAGGATGTGCGGCAGGCCGGAGAATTGCTCAATCAGGCAAAGGCCAATTACACAACCCAACAGGATAGTTATAACCGGTTCCATGGGATGTTTGCCGAGGGCGTGGTTCCCCGCCAGGTAGAAGAGCAATATGAAAACGGCTACGAGGCCGCCAAGGCGCAGCTGGGAGCGGCCGAATCTAAAGTGGATCAGGCCAAGGCTGGACTCAAAGCGGCTGCGGCGGCCCTTCAATTGGCGCAGGATCAATCCCTGCAAGTTACGCTCCGCGAGCAGGAGCAATCGGCAATTCAGCAACAGGCCGATGCTGCCCAGGGGCAGATGCATGAGGCCCTCGCCTTGCAGGGTGAAACCCGCATCGCGGCTCCGGTGGCAGGCTACGTCTCTGAGAAGATCTCGAATATGGGAGAAATGGTGGCTCCTGGATTTCCCATGGTCACCATCTCCCGCGCCAACGACTTCAAGGTCAAGGTGTATGTGGATGAGTCGAAGTTCGGCTATCTCCAGATCGGCCGGCAAATCAAGGTCATTCTTCCAGCTCTTGGCGACAGGGTGGTCTACGGAAGGCTGATTCGCATTAATCAAGCCGCTGATTTTGCCACCAAGAAGGCCACAAATGAGCAGGGGACGCTGGACGTCCGTGGGCTGCAGCTCGTGATCAAGCTCGATGACGACCCGCGCTATCGCAATGGCATGACAGCCAGGGTCGAGCTTCAAGTGGGTGAGAAATGATCCGCGACGTTCTTAAGGTTGCAAAACGCGAGTGGCAATGGATTCTTCTCGAGAAGCAATATATCGTTCTCGTGCTCGCGGGCCCCATTCTGTTCACCCTTTGCCTTCACGGGATGTACGGGACCAAGAAGGTGGTCGGGCTACCCGTCGTCTTCGTCGACCAGGACCACTCGCGACTCTCCCGGGAGATGATTCGCACCTTTCTCGCAAACGAGTCTTTCAAGTCTGCCGGGTACATCAACTCGCCGGACGAATTTCCAAAGCTCGTGGCCGAAGACCGCGCGCATGTGTGCATTGTCTTTCCCTATGGAATGGAACGCGATCTCAAGGCAGGCCGTGGCGGGCGCGTGGAAGTCTTGGTGGATCAGTCGAACTTCCTTGCCGGCAGCGTTGAGCTGTCCAGCGCGACCGCGGTGCTGACGCCGTTCTCGGTGGTCGCCGACGCCCGGATCATTGAAGCGATGGACGGAGTAAAGCAGGAACAGGCGCTTCGCCGGGCCATGCCCATCGATGTTGGCACGCGGATGTGGTTCAACCCGGGTTTCACGTCAAACTATCTCAATTACATTCCAGTGGGTGCGGCAGGCGTTGGAATGCAACTGTGCGCGCTTCTGATCGCCATTCGTTCGGGCAGCTCGGAATTTCGTGAACGCTCCTTTCAGCCATTGTTCGCGGTTCAGGCCAGCCCTCTCGCATTGGTAGCCGGCAAGGTAGTGTCCTATCTTGTTCCGCTCCTTCCTGTCTTCGTGGTAACGATCCTCATCCCTCATGTCCTGTTTGGGTCTCCGTTTGTGCGCACGGGCATCTCCTTCTGGGTGATTCTCGTCTGGTTCCCGGCCATGCTTATCACCTTCGGTTATGGCCTGTCGGCCCTGACTGGCGATGCCCTGTTATCTACTGAGGTCTGCGCGCTTCTCACGCTGCCGAACTTCCTGGTTACCGGGTATACCTGGCCCATGTTTGCATCGCCTAAATTCATGCTGCTGCTTACTTATGGCATGCCCCTGCATCCCTTTGTGTTTGCGATGAAGAAGATCACCATCCTGGGGGGCACGCTCGCTGACTGCGGAATTCAGATCTGTTGTCTGGCGGGATGGAGCCTGATTGCCATCCTGTTCGCCTGGTTAGGAACCTGGCGCGTACTCAGACATCGTCCCGCAGGATCGGAGAGCCATGGTTAAGACGCTCATCAAGCTGTGTTTTCGGGAAACAAAGAGGATCCTTTCCGATCAACGCATCTTCGTCCTGTTGCTCGGTGGTCCGTTTGCGTATGCTTTCATCTTTGGCGGAGTGTACTGGAACGGAAGAACAACCAATGTCCCGATCGTTATCGTCGACCAGGATCACTCCAGATTGTCGCGTGAACTGATCACTGCGCTGCGCTCTTCCGACAGCCTGAGCATTGTGGGCTTCGCCAACTCTCCGTCGGAGCTGCTCACCATGGTGCGCCGCGAAGAGGCCTACGCCTGTGTCATGTTTCCGGCGAACTTCGAGCGCGACGTGCTGGCAGGAAGATCTCCACGAGTGGCTATCATGCTCGATGGCAGCAACACGCTGATTGGCGGCACAGCGTTGAATGCCGTCCGTACTATTGTCGGCACCTACCAGGTCGGAGTGGACCGAAGAGTATTGGAGGCCACGGGAATCCCCAACGGCAACGTGCCAACCATCACCCGGCCGATCGTAATGACCGGGCGGCAGCTGTTCAATCCGACGTCCAATTACAGCTATTTTTTGCTCATCGGCCTGGTGTGCGCGGCCAGTCAGTCTGTTCTTCGCATGATTACAGGCATGTCGATCGGACTTGACAGCTACGCGGCGCTCCGCCGATCCGTAGAGGCAGATCTGCCCAGCACACCCTGGCTCTTCGCGACGAAAGTCGCTGGAACCTGCTGTTTAGCTATTCCTGTTGTCTTTGGCGCTGCGACTGCCGTCCTCACCCTGTTTGGAATGCCGCACCGGGGCAGTCTGCTGCTGATTTTTTCAGCTCTCGCGGTTTATGTCGTAATCCACGTCTGCATGGGATATGGCTACTACGGCATGTGCAGATCCTACATTCTCTCGACCCACCTTCATCTATTCATGGCGGTGGTGCTGTTCTTTCTGTCTGGATTTACCTGGCCCTATTACGCAATGCCTCGGGCAGTGCAGGCCCTCGCTCACTTCATTCCTATCTTTCACATGAACTGCATCATGCGGAAAGTGAACCTGGTAGGCGCGACGGCAAGCTGGGTGCTCCCGCATCTCCTCGCCCTCGCAATCTGGCTGGTTGCCGCATGGGCATGGGGCTATGCGGCATTCAAGAACTGGTGTGAAGCCCAAATTGCAGCCAAATCTGCATGAATCGATAAGCTTCGCGCGCTGGCGTCGAGTTGCTTCGAACTCAACGCCGTTCCATAGACGATCGCCTCCAGATCGGACCAGTTGATCGCGGGCTTCGCTTTCTTCACGGTGATCACCGCTGCCGCTGTCCCTGCCGTGTAGGCTGAGGAACTCGCCTGATCGGGTGTGTAGCTGACAGTCAGCGTGTCCGAACCGGCACCCAGCGACCCGGCGGGTACGTTGATGGTTGCGCCGCCAGGCATCTGCGTTAGGGGGTAAAGAGCATCATCGGCGGCGAAGGCATGTCGTGTATTCAACACAAGAGCGCTGCCGGTTGGCCGGTTGTCGTTAGCCGGTTAATCCGTCCGGGACAAATAGCTTCCAGATTCTAATTCACTGTTTCCGCTCGAGAGTCAGAGCGTAAATCTCCTGCGTGCCGCTATCCCGAGTCAGGATGGGAGCATCCCGCGGATCAAGACCGAACCAGTCTCCGAGCCAACCCGAGAACTGAAAGCCACTCAGGTCGACAACGCGTTCCGGTTTGCCGCCTGTGACGGGAATGCGCATGAGTTCCCGCGACCCGGCAGGCAGGCTTGATACGTAATTCATGAAATAGATGTAGTGCCCATCATGCGACCAAGTATTCCAGCCAATAGATTGGGGGTTTGGCGATGGGAGTCGCAAAAGGGACCTGTATTGCTTGGTTTGCAGGTCAAATAATGCCAAGCCGGCTTGCGAAGCCGTCATGCCGGCAACAGAGCGACCGTCCGGCGACCAGCGTGGAGAGAAGAACCCGTCTTTCAGCTTTGGAAGCGTAGTGACCGTGTGCGATGCGATATCCAGAATGTGCGTGTCAGATTCTGTGATGGATGCGGACTTCTGTGAGAATCGCAAATCCGTGCAGTAAGCGACTTTTGTCCCGTCTGGAGACCAGGTTGGGTCAACCTGAGGACGAGGGTCCTCTGGAACCAAGCGCACAGGAGTGCCTCCCTGCGAAGAGGCGATATAGATCGCGTATTCCCCGCTTGGGGATTGATCCTGAAACAGAATCTGAGTCCCGTCCGGAGACCAGCTCGGCGCACCTCTTGGGCGAAACGGTGGCCTGGTCAACTGTATCCGCTCCGTCCCGTCCAGCCTCGCACGCCAGAGAACACCGTCGGGGAAGGACACATAAGCCACGTATTTTCCATCGCGGGAGAAGGCTGCGAGCTCGGCGGATACACCACCCAGGAAGGGCTGGTACTGCTTCGATCCGGCATCATAACGAACCAGTTCGCCACGTTCGGTTGTCTGCAGCGAGAATATCTGCTTCCCATCCCGCGAGACGACCGGCGCACTCCAGAGGTTAGGCCCTTCCGTCAACCGAACCGGTTGGGCAATGGAGGGTCGTATCGAGCCTTTTCGCTCGTCGAGTGCCCAGATCTGAGCTCCAGGCCCCTTGATACCTATATCTTTGAGTGTGTCCCCCGCTAGAAATAGAAAGAAATCTCCGTCGGGGGTCCAGTTCCCGCAGCACGCCGGAGTCGAGTCATCCCAGCCTGGAAGCAGGCGATGCAGATTGGTCCCGCTGGACGAAACCTCCCAGTATTTGTCAGAGCGAACAAAGCGGAGCCGTTTGCCGTCCGGGGACCAACTAAGACTCCATGTGTTAAGCGTCTCTCCGGGCCCTGCGGGAGAAGGCACGATGAGTTTCGAATCTCCGCCACCACTCGGAATAACGAAGAGATCACCGTGCGCGGAGGAATAGACAACCTGTTTTCCGTCGGGCGACCAAGTGGCATCGTTGGCCTTAGTCAGCAGGTGCGCCG
>Ga0326727_10025784_pt1 | contig 10985 bp, 7 predicted proteins | sample MB2enrmetagenome_FD_207643 | JGI IMG/M metagenome (GOLD analysis project Ga0326727, IMG submission 207643) | Lab enriched peat soil microbial communities from McLean, Ithaca, NY, United States - MB29MY | ecosystem: Environmental > Terrestrial > Soil > Wetlands > Peat | place: USA: New York... | reverse complement strand
CAAAACCCGTCGCCGCCCCAAAAAAGAAGGCCGCCAAAAAGGCGACCCGTTCGAAAAACCCGCGTAGCAGCGGCCCGATGGAGGTTCAGATTTCGCTCGGGCCGAGGCGCGGGCCGCCGAAGTGTATTACGACATACATGAGGCGGCCCGCAACGACGGCCCGGGCGAAATCTGGACCTTTACAAGTCCTCGGGGTTGATGCCTTTCTTTAGGTATTGCGTCCGCGTCGGCGGTGCGATGACCGAGACGTCGCTGCCGTAGTCTCCCTCGTAGTGCACCGTCTGTTCGAGCGGCGGACGGCGATCTTGGAAGCCGCTGACCAGCTTCGAACCGTACACCGCCGGTTCGGGCTCCGGCATGTATTCGGCGCCGTCGAGGAAGGCGCCGCGCGGGCGGCCTTCCTCGTCGAGATCCTGACCCTCCGGTTCGATGGCGATGTTGCGATAGCGCGACATGCCGGTACCGGCGGGGATCAGCTTGCCGATGATGACGTTTTCCTTGAGACCGAGCAGCGGGTCGTGCTTGCCCTTGATCGCCGCGTCGGTGAGGACGCGGGTCGTCTCCTGGAAGCTCGCCGCGGACAGGAACGATTCGGTCGCGAGCGACGCCTTGGTCACGCCGAGCAGAACCGGCTTGCCCTCGGCGATCTTCTTCTTCTCGGACTTCATCTTGTCGTTTTCTTCGGCGAAGACCGACGACTCGATCAATTGGCCCGGAAGCATCCGCGTGTCGCCGCCGTCGACGATCTTGACCTTGCGCATCATCGAGCGAACGATCGTCTCGATGTGCTTGTCGTTGATGTCGACGCCCTGCGAGCGATAGACCTTCTGCACTTCCTGCACGAGGTATTGCTGTAGCGCGTTCTCGCCCTTGTACTCGAGGATGTCGTGCGGATTGAGCGAGCCTTCGTTGAGCCGGTCGCCGGCCTCGACGCGCTGGCCCTCTTGCACGCTCATATGCGTGTTGTTGGGCACGTCGTAGTCGTGCGCTTCGCCGTTGTCGTCGGTGACGACCACGACCCGCTTCGACTTCTCCTCGGTGATGCGTACCGTACCGCTCACCGTGGTGATCTTGGCTTCGCCCTTCGGCTTGCGCGCCTCGAAGATTTCCTCGACGCGCGGGAGACCGGTGATGATGTCCTCGGTGGCCACGCCGCCGGTGTGGAAGGTGCGCAGCGTCAACTGCGTACCCGGTTCGCCGATCGACTGGGCCGCGATGATGCCCACCGCCTCGCCGATGTCGACGGCGCGGCCCGTGGCCAGATTGCGTCCGTAGCACATCGAGCAGACGCCGTACTTTGCTTGGCAGGTCAGCACGGAGCGGATCTTCACTTCCTTGATGCCCGCGGCGATCAAGGTGCGCGCCTTCTCTTCGTCGATTTCGGCCGCGCGTTCGACCAGCTTGGTCTTGGGCTTGAGCGGGTCTTTGATGTCCTCGGCGGCGCGACGGCCGATGATGCGGTCGTAGAGCGGCTCGATGATTTCCTTGCCGACGGCGATGTCGAAGACGACGATGCCTTGCGAGGTGCCGCAGTCTTCCTCGCGGACGATGACGTCCTGCGCGACGTCGACCAGACGGCGCGTGAGGTAACCCGAGTCGGCCGTGCGCAGCGCGGTGTCGGCCAGACCCTTACGCGCGCCGTGCGTCGAGATGAAGTACTCGAGAACCGTCAGACCCTCTTTGAGCGAGGCTTTGACCGGAATCTCGAGGATTCGGCCCGACGGGTCGGACATCAGGCCGCGCATGCCGCCGAGCTGCTTGACCTGCGAAATCGAGCCGCGAGCGCCCGAAGTGGCCATCATGAACACCGGGTTGAGCGGGCTCTGCGCGGCTTGCATCGCGGCCGTGACGTCTTCCGACGCGCGCGACCAGATCTCGATCGTCTTGTTGTACTGTTCGTCGCCCGAGATGAAGCCTTGATCGAAGAAGTCTTGCAGACCGTCGACGTTCTCCTGAGCGGTGTCGAGGATCTTGAACTTCTCGTCGGGCACCACGATGTCGCTGATCGAGACCGTCGTACCCGACTGGGTCGCGTACCGGAAGCCGAGCGACTTGATCGCATCGAGGAACTCCGCCGTCGCCGCGTTGCCGTGGCGGCGGTAGCATTCGGTGATCAGCTTGCGCAGCGCCGACTTGTCGATGATGTGGTTGCGGAAGCCCTCGTTCCAGCGCTTGGGGAAGGCTTCGTTGAAGATCACGCGGCCGACCGTGGTGCGGATCAGCTCGCCGCCCCAGCGGACGCGAATCCACTGCTGCAGGCCCAGCGTGCGATGTTCGTAGGCGATCATCGCGGCGCTCGCGTCTTCGAACGTCGGCAGCGCCTCGTAGCCTTCGGGCGCGCCCTCGGGCACCTTGCCGTTGGTCGCGTGGCCGTTGCGGTACGTGTACGGCGTCTGGACGGCGTCGTCGGGGACGGCGCCCTTGGCCGGCCCCTTGTACTCGTCGATTTGGAACGTGAGGTAATAGAGGCCCAGAACCATGTCCTGGGTCGGGATCGAGACCGGCTGACCGAAGCTCGGCTGCAAGATGTTGTTCGACGACAGCATCAGGATGCGGGCTTCGGCCTGCGCGCCCGCCGAGAGCGGAAGGTGGACGGCCATCTGGTCGCCGTCGAAGTCCGCGTTGTACGGCGTGCAGACGAGCGGATGCAGGTGGATGGCCTTGCCTTCCACCAGCACCGGCTCGAAGGCCTGAATGCCCAGACGGTGCAGCGTCGGCGCGCGGTTGAGCAGCACGGGGTGCTCGCGAATCACTTCGTCGAGCACGTCCCACACCTCGGGACGCACGCGCTCGACCATGCGCTTCGCGCTCTTGATGTTGTGCGCTTGGCCGTGGTCGACCAGCTTCTTCATCACGAACGGCTTGAAGAGTTCGAGCGCCATCTCTTTGGGCAGGCCGCACTGGTGCAGCTTGAGGTTCGGGCCGACCACGATGACCGAACGGCCCGAGTAGTCGACGCGCTTGCCCAGCAAGTTCTGACGGAAGCGGCCTTGCTTGCCCTTGAGGATGTCGGAGAGCGACTTCAACGGGCGGTTGTTGGGCCCGGTGACCGGGCGGCCGCGCCGGCCGTTGTCGATCAGCGCGTCGACCGCTTCCTGCAGCATGCGCTTTTCGTTCTTGATGATGATCTCGGGCGCGGACAGCTCCAACAGCCGCTTCAAGCGGTTGTTGCGGTTGATCACGCGGCGGTAGAGATCGTTGAGGTCGGACGTCGCGAAGCGGCCGCCGTCGAGCTGCACCATCGGGCGCAATTCGGGCGCGATGACCGGCACGGCCGAGAGGATCATCCACTCGGGCTTGTTGCCGGAGTTGAGGAAGGCTTCGACGACTTCGAGGCGCTTGATCGCCTTGACGCGCTTCTGGCCCGTCGTCTCCTTGAATTCCTTACGCAGGTCTTCTTGGAGCTTGCGCAGGTTGAGGTCGCGCAGCAGTTCGCGAATCGCTTCGGCGCCCATGCCGGCCTTGAAGCCGTTGCCGAACTTTTCGCGCGCTTCGCGATACTTCTGCTCGGTGAGGATCTCGCGCTTGCTCAGCGACGTGTTGCCCGCGTCGATGACGATGTAGGCCGCGAAGTAGATGACCTTCTCGAGCTGGCGCGGCGACATGTCGAGCAGGATGCCGATGCGCGAGGGCACGCCCTTGAAGTACCAGATGTGGGTGACGGGCGTGGCCAGTTCGATGTGGCCCATGCGCTCGCGACGCACCTTGGCGCGCGTGATCTCGACGCCGCAGCGGTCGCAGATCATGCCCTTGAAGCGGATCCGCTTGTACTTGCCGCAGTGGCATTCCCAGTCTTTGGTCGGGCCGAAGATCTTCTCGCAGAAGAGCCCGTCGCGCTCAGGCTTGAGCGTGCGATAGTTGATCGTTTCGGGCTTCTTGACTTCGCCGAACGACCACGCGCGGATCTGCTCGGGCGAAGCCAAGCCGATCCGCATCGCATCGAAGTTGTTTACGTCCAGTAAGTTCACCTAGAAATCGTCCTCCGGCCCGAGCGGAGCGACGTCTTCGTCGTCGTCTTCCTTTTCGAGCTCTTCCTCTTCGTCCTCGAGTTGGTAACCTTCGTCGAGGTCGTCTTCTTCCGCGGGAATCTCTTCGTCGAGGATGTCGCCCTCGATCAGGTCTTCGCCCAGACCGCCGCCGATGCGGCCCATGCCGCCGTCGTCGAGATCGGGGGAAGCGGGCATCACGCTGCGCGGCGAGGCGCTCGCGGCCGCGACCTCGTCGTCGCTGGCTTCCGCTTCTTCGTCTTCCTCGGCTTCTTCGTCGCCCTCGGCGACGGCCACGCCGGCGCCCGACGACGCGATCGCTTCGGCTGCTACCGCCGCAAGCCGCTGCTGTTCCATCTCGCGCGCCGCGGCGGCGGTTTGGGCCATGCGCGGATCCTCGTCGCCGACGAGCAGGCCGATGTCCTTGGCCGTCTCGGTCATGTCGTCGTCTTGGATCCTGATCTCGATCTCCTCACGGTTCTCGGTCAACACCTTGACGTCGAGCGCGAGTGATTGGAGTTCTTTGATGAGGACCTTGAACGACTCGGGCACGCCCGGTTCCATGACGTTCTCGCCCTTGACGATCGCCTCGTAGGTCTTGACGCGTCCGACGACGTCGTCGGACTTGACCGTGAGCAGTTCTTGCAGCGTGTAGGCCGCGCCGTACGCTTCGAGCGCCCAAACTTCCATCTCGCCGAAACGCTGGCCGCCGAACTGGGCCTTGCCGCCCAGCGGTTGCTGCGTGATCATCGAGTAGGGACCGGTCGAACGCGCGTGGATCTTGTCGTCGACCAAGTGGGCCAGTTTGAGCATGTAGATGTAGCCGACCGTGATCGGGCGGTTGAACCGTTCGCCCGTGCGGCCGTCGCGCAGCCAGGTCTTGCCGTCGGCGGGCAGACCCGCGTCCTGCAGCCATTCGCTGATGTCTTCGGCGTGCGCGCCGTCGAACACCGGGGTCGCGATGTGCATGCCCAGCATGCGCGCCGCCCAGCCCAGGTGCGTCTCCATGATCTGTCCGAGGTTCATGCGCGAAGGCACGCCCAGCGGGTTGAGCACGATGTCGACCGGCGTGCCGTCCTCGAGGTACGGCATGTCCTCTTCCGGCAGCACTTTGGCGATGACGCCCTTGTTGCCGTGACGGCCCGCCATCTTGTCGCCTTGCAGAATCTTGCGCTTCTGCGCGACGTAGACGCGCACCAGATGGCTCACGCCCGGCGACAGTTCGTCGCCGTTGTCGCGCGAGAACATCTTGACGTCGATGATCTTGCCTTTTTCGCCGTGCGGCACTTTGAGCGAGGTGTCGCGCACTTCGCGCGACTTCTCGCCGAAGATCGCGCGCAGCAGCCGCTCCTCGGCCGTCAGCTCGGTCTCGCCCTTCGGCGTGACCTTACCGACGAGGATGTCTTCGGGCCGAACCTCGGCGCCGATGCGGATGATGCCGTTCTCGTCGAGATCCTTGAGCGAGTCTTCGCCGACGTTGGGGATGTCGCGGGTGATCTCTTCGGGTCCGAGCTTGGTGTCGCGGGCTTCGCACTCGTACTCCTCGATGTGGATCGAGGTGAAGCGATCGTCCTTGACCATCCGCTCGGAGATCAAGATCGCGTCTTCGTAGTTGTAGCCTTCCCACGGCATGAACGCGACGAGCACGTTTTGCCCGAGCGCCATCTCGCCCTGATCCGACGACGGTCCGTCGGCCAGAATCTGACCGCGCACGACCTTCTCGCCGATCGTCACGATCGGCGTCTGGTTGATGCACGTGCCCGCATTGGAGCGGGTGAACTTGAGCAGATCGTAGCTCTTCTCGAGCCCGGTCTCGTCGCTCTTGACCACCACCTGGCGCGCGTCGACGTGCTGCACTTCGCCGGCTTCGCCCGCGAGGACGCAGCCGCCCGAGTCCTTGGCGGCGCGGTACTCCATGCCCGTGCCGATCACCGGCGCTTGCGGACGGAGCAACGGCACGGCCTGACGCTGCATGTTGGCGCCCATCAGCGCGCGGTTGGCGTCGTCGTGCTCGAGGAACGGAATCAGCGCCGTCGCGACCGAGACGATCTGCTTCGGCGAGACGTCCATGAGCTGAACCTTGGAAGGCGGCTCGGTGACGTACTCCTCGGCGAAGCGCGCCACGACTTGGTCGACCGCGATCTTGCCCGAGGGCTCGAGCGGCGTGTTGGCCTGCGCGATGATGAACTCGTCCTCGCGGTCGGCCGTGAGGTAGCGCAGTTCGGTGCTGACCACGCCGTCGGTGACGATGCGGTAGGGCGTCTCGATGAAGCCGTAGCGGTTGACCCGCGCGAAGGTCGCGAGCGAGCCGATCAAGCCGATGTTCGGGCCTTCCGGCGTCTCGATCGGGCAGATGCGGCCGTAGTGCGAGTGGTGGACGTCGCGGACTTCGAAGCCCGCGCGTTCGCGCGACAAGCCGCCCGGCCCCAGCGCCGAGAGGCGGCGCTTGTGGGTCAGTTCGGCCAGCGAGTTGGTCTGGTCCATGAACTGCGAGAGCTGGCTCGAGCCGAAGAACTCTTTGATCGCGGCCACGACCGGACGGATGTTGATCAGCGCCTGCGGCGTGACGGTCTCGATGTCCTGAACGGTCATGCGTTCGCGCACGACGCGTTCGAGGCGCAGCAAGCCGACCCGGAACTGGTTCTGCAGCAGTTCGCCGACCGAACGGATGCGCCGGTTGCCCAGGTGGTCGATGTCGTCGACGTTGACCGTCTTGGCCGCGACCTTGATCAGGCGGCGAATGACCGCGATCATGTCCTCGCGGACGAGGCAGCGCTTCTCGATCGACGGGATCTTCAGATGCGCGGCGGCGTACTCGCGCTCGAGCTTGCCCGAGAGCTTGTAGCGGCCGACTCCGGCCAAGTCGTAGCGCTTCTCGTCGAAGAACAGCGACTCGATCAGCTTCTCGGCGTTCTCCGCGTTCTCGGGTTCGCCGGGACGAAGCTTCTTGTAGATCTCCTTGAGGGCGTCCTCACGGGTCTTGACGTCCTTGTCCTTCTCGAGGCAGTTCTGGACCAGCGGGCTGTGGTCGAACAGCGCCAGGATCGCTTCGTCGCTCTCCCAGTCGAAACCGAGATCGGGGCGCGACAGCGCGCGCACGAAGGTCGTGACGTAGATCTTGCGGTTCTTGTCGATGCGCACGCCCAGCGTGCCCTCGGTCTCGTCGTTCTTGGTGCCGTTGTCGGTCTCGAACTCGATCCACGCGCCGCGGTTGGGAATGATGGTCGCGTTGTACGTGGGCCGGTTGTTGGTGTCGACGTCCTTCGAGTAGTAGACGCCCGGCGAACGGACGAGCTGGCTCACGATCACGCGCTCCGCGCCGTTGATCATGAACGTGCCCTTGTCGGTCATGAGCGGGAAGTCGCCCATGAAGATCTCTTGGTCGGGAATGCCCTTGATCTCGCCGGACTCGGCCGTGATCAAGCGGACGCGCACGCGCAGCGGCGCGCTGTAGGTCATGTCGCGCTCGCGGCACTCCTCGACCGAATACTTGGGCTCGCCCAGCGAGTGCTCGCCGAACTCGAGAACCAAGTTGCCGGTGAAGTCTTTGATCGGCGAGATCGACTCGAACGCGTCCTTCAGGCCGTCGGTGACGAACCAATGGAAGGACGCCTTCTGCAGCTCGATCAGATCGGGCAGCTCGAGGACGTCGCTGATCTTGGCGAAGGAGTGACGCGGGCGCTTCGGTCCGGGGTCCGGGAAGGACTCGACCGTGAAGGCTCCGGCGTCCAGGCCGAAGCCGCCGGCCGCCGGCTCCGCCAGCGCGGACGCCGTCGCCGCTCCGTCGGCCGGGGTCGCGCGCTTCGCACGGGACGTCTTACCCCCCGGCGCCTTGGAAGCAGACGACTTGGGAAGCATCGATTTCGCCATTTACAGTTCTTGAATCTCTCACGAAGCGCGGGCAAGGCCAAACCACCCGGAGCGGGCCCCGGGCATAGGGAGGAATGGTAGCACGAGGGTCAACGGACGTCAAGATGCCCGCACCCAATTTGGGAAACCCGCGAGCCTCGCCCCGGCCGGCCGGGGAGAGGCTCGCCCGTTTACTCTGTCGAGCTACCGATAGGACGGACGCGACTGGAAGCAGTCGCGGCAGTAGACCGGCTTGTCGCCCCGCGGTTGGAACGGGACCTCGGCGGTCTGGCCGCACTGGCTGCAGGTGGTCTGGAACATCTCGCGGCTCCGGGGGGCACCCATGCCGCCGCCGTACGAGCTGCCGCCGTACGAGCCGCCTCCGCCGCCGGCCGCGCGCTGCGACTTGCGGGCGTTACGGCAGTCGGGGCAGCGGTTGGGCTTGTTTTGAAAGCCCTTGCTGGCGAAGAACTGCTGTTCGCCGGCAGTGAACGTGAAGGTACGGCTGCAGTCCATGCAGCTCAGGGTTTCGTCGACGTACAAGGTCGTTAGGCTCCCGGCGTCTGGGGGTGGTATTTGGGGCACTCGAATCGCAGGGAACCTGACTAGACATCTTCCAACCGGGCCGCGCGCGGGTTCGGCCGGGGGCGGTCGACGCCGCTGGGACCGTCCCGGCACCAGCACTATACCACAATCCCAGCCCGAACAGGTCAACTGCCCGCGGCTAAATCCAAGCTCATCGGTTGGTGCTCGATCCCCGCGTCCCAAAGGATCGGGCCGTCGTCCCGAAAGCCTTCGCGGCGGTAAAACGCCGTGGCCCGGATCTGCGCCCAGAGGTGCGCCCGCGCGAAACCGCTTCGGCGCGCCTCGGCTACCAGCGCGCGCAGCAGCAGCGCGCCGACGCCGCGTCCGCGCCGTTCGGCGAGCACGGCGATGCGCCCCAATTGCGCCGTCGCGGCCCCGGCGGCATAGAATCTGCCCGCGGCGATCGCGGCGCCGCCGGCAGCGCGGACCAGCGCGTGGCGCGCGGCCGGATCGTCGCGGTCGTGCTCGTCCACCTCGAGCTCGGGCGGAACGCCTTGCTCGTCAACGAACACGCGAAAGCGAATCGCCAGCGCCTCAGCCATGCGCGGCGCGTCGTGGATGTCGAAGAATTCAACGATCACGGTAGCCTGTGCCCTGTGCGTCGGCGCCGACCCCGAGCCCTATCTGCCCGCGACGCTCGCCTCGATTGCGGGCGCCGTCGACGTGCTCGCGGTCAACGAAAATTCCGGATCGGCGCGCGGCCCCAACCTCGCCGCGCTCGAAGCGTCGGCCTTTGCCGAACGCGGCGCCCTGCGCGTCGAACGTCACGCCTTCGTCGATTTCGCCGACATGCGCAATCGCGCGTTCGCGCTGCTCGGGACGCTGCCGACCCCGCCGGACTGGGTGCTGTTCCTCGACGCGGACGAGGTCCACGGCGAACAATTGGCCTACATCGCGCGCGACCTGCTGCCCCGGCTCGGCCCCGAATACGCCAACCTCGACGCTTTCACGTATCACTTCTGGGGCACGTTCCGCTGGATCACCGACGTCGCGCGCCGCTTCGTCTTCTACCGCTACTCGCCGGGGCTGCGCTGGACCAACGCGGTCCACGAGAAGGTCGTCGGACTGAACGGTAAGGCGCTGGTCGTGCCCTACGTCTACCATCACTACGGAAACGTCCAGACTCCGGCCGCGCTGACCCGCAAGCATTTGCGCTATCACGACTTGGGCAACGCGGTGCCCCGTCCGCCCGCGGTCGAAGACGCCGATGCGACGCTCTATCTCGCCCGGGCCGCCGAAGTCCGGCCCTTTCGCGGCGCCCATCCGCGCGCGGCGCAAGCCCTGATCGCGCGGCTCGAAGCCGAGCGCGCGGCGGCCTTCGCCGAACTCGACGCGGGCTTCGCCGCGCGCCGCTCGCCGGCCGTGCGCCTGGCGGGGACGCTGCGCGGCCTCAACGAGAGCCTGCGGGTGCGCCTGCGCGGCCTCGAACACCCGGGGCTGTACCGGGCGCCGCGCGAAGCGCGCTGAGAGGACACCTACCACCGCGCGCGAAGGTCGCCGCCGATGGCCCCCATCGCGCGCCTTTCGCTCGCGCTTATTTTCGCGGTCGCCGCCGCGCCCGCGTCCGCGCATCCCTCCGCCGGAGCGCGCGCTTCGACGCCGGCTCCCGGCGCGTTGCAGTTGCGCCTGCCCCTGGGCCGTCAAGCCAACGGCGCACCCGCGCAAAACTTCAAGCTCAACGCGGCCGGCGCGCGCAAGACGCTGCCTTCGCCCGCGCCGTCGCCGGAATTCAATCCGCTCAAGCGCCGGCGGATGGCCATGCCCGCGCTCGACCCGGAGTTCGAACTCGCCTTCTGACGCGGCCGCGCCCGGCGAGACCGTGCACCTGTGTACCGGCATCCTGATTCGCGCCGGTCGCGTGCTCTTGGTCGCGTCCCGCTATCCGAATCAGGCGGAGCCGCTGTGGAATCTGCCCGGCGGCCGCCGCCGGCCGGGCGAATTGCTCGAAGCGACGCTGCGGCGCGAATTCGCCGAAGAGACCGGGCTCGCGGTTCGCCGCGGCCCGCTGGCCTACGTAAGCGAGTCGCACGATCCGGTGAGCGGGACGCACTTCCTCAACGTCACGTTCGAGGTTGCGGCCGACGGCGAGCCCGCGCTGCCCGCAGGCGATCCCAAACTCGCCGGGCTGGCCTGGGTCGCGCGCGAGGACATCGCGACGCGCATCGTTCCCGCGGTCGTCCGCGAACCGCTGGCCGCCTATCTGCGCGGCGAGGGCGGGCGTTATTTCGGCTTCGGCGTCGCCGACGTCGCGATAGAGTTCGCCGAACCGGCCTGAGCCCACGCTTCGCGCGCCAACTGATAGACGACGATGTCGACGGCGCGCCCGCGCACCACGGCGCCGTTGCGCTGCTGTTTGATCTCGGCGAAGCCGAGCCGCTCGAGCAAGTTGCGCGAGGGCCGGTTCTCGATCACGCAGCACGCTTCGACGCGGGCGATGTCTGAGGTCGAAAACGCCGCGCCGATCACCGCCGCGCAGGCCTCGAAGGCGTAGCCGCGGCGCCTGTGCGCGTAGAGCAGGCTGTAGCCGATTTCGGCGATGCCCGGGGCGTGATCGCCCAAGCGCAA
>Ga0326727_10025783_pt1 | contig 10985 bp, 6 predicted proteins | sample MB2enrmetagenome_FD_207643 | JGI IMG/M metagenome (GOLD analysis project Ga0326727, IMG submission 207643) | Lab enriched peat soil microbial communities from McLean, Ithaca, NY, United States - MB29MY | ecosystem: Environmental > Terrestrial > Soil > Wetlands > Peat | place: USA: New York... | reverse complement strand
GAGTGCCGTTAAACTTTACAGGTTCGTAAAGCCCGTGCCATCGGTTTTGATCGCGAACACCGTGCCTGATCCGCCAATGCCCCCACGATTCGCTGTCCCATATAGGATGTTGCCGGATGATATCAATTCGGAGAACGGAAAAACGCCGTCGCTATTAGTGAAAAATGTCGCGTCGACTGCCGTGAAACTATGCAGGTTCGTAAAGCCCGTGCCATTGGTGGTGACGGCGAACACAGTGCCAGAGCCTTCACTGCCGCCATTTCCTGCCGTCCCATAGAGGGTGTTGCCCGACAATAACAATCCGGCAACAGGGTAAGCTCCGTCGCTATTGGTGGAAAATGTGGGGTCCAGGGCCGTAAAACTATACAGCTTGGTAAAGCCCGTGCCATCGGTTTTGATCGCGAACACCGTGCCTGATCCGCCACTGCCCCCACCATTCGCTGTCCCATACAGGGTGTTGCCCGATAATATCAAATTGCCGGACGGATTAGCTCCGTCGCTGTTCAAGCCGTTGGTGCCGGTTGATGAGAAGCTATACAGGTTGGTAAAACCCGTGCCATCGGTTTTGATCGCGAACACCGTGCCATTGCCCGCCCTGCCGCCTCCAGCCGTCCCATAGAGGGTGTTGCCCGATAATAACAATCCGGAAACAGGGTAAGCTCCGTCGACGCCATTAGTGAAACTGTGCAGGATTGTGTCACTGATGGCCGTGATTGCAGCAAGTCCGACGCCGGTAACCATCTCCCCAATGTTGTTGGTCGCAATGAGAGCGGGGGAGAAGGTGCCACCGGCGGTGTAGGTGTGGGAGGGATTCTGAGCGGTGCCGGTTGAGCCATCGCCAAAACTCCAGTTCCAATTGGTGATGGCATTGCCGGCGCTGTCCACGGCCGCAGAGGTGAAGCTCACAGTGAGTGGAACCCGGCCGTTTGTTGGATTGGCGCTAAAGGCGACAAGCAGGTTGGAAGCCGTTATTAGCGAGGGACCGTAGCCCATCACCACGCCTCCAATGTTGTTGGTCGCAACGAGAGTGGGATAAAAGGCCCCGACCGTAGCCCCGACCGCAGTATAGGTGTGGGGTGGATTCTGGTTAGTGCTGGTTGAGCCGTCACCAAACGTCCAATTCCAGCGAGTGATCGCGTTGCCAGCGGAGTCAACACTCGCGGCAGAAAAGTTCACCGTAAGCGGAGCGAGGCCGTTGGTGGGGGCCGCGGTGATCGGCACCCCGGTCGGTGCCGGGGCGACTGTCCGCCTCCATGCAATGTCAACACCGGGACCGTATTCCACGTAGGCAGTCTGGTACGGACCGCTAAGAGGCAAATCGACCTCAACACTTCCATAGGATGTCGGCGTGGAAGAACTGATATAGAGCTCCGGTTCACTGAAGCCGGGATTTGAGTACAGGTTAAAATTCCAGCCGACGATATTCCCATTGGCATCCGTATTCACTTGCGCCACATAGAAATGAGAATTTGCCGGGGTCCATTGTTCCACGCCATCGGAAAACACCCAGCTCATGGGCAAATCCGGCTGCAAGCTGCGGTTTGGGGACGCGTCTTGAAGATTGGGCGCGAGCACGTTGCTATACGTGACGCTGGCCGAAACGAAGTTCGTGGAGGTGAGGCCACAGCCAGGAGTCACGCCGCTAAAGGTCGGGCTGTCGTACGAATATACGACGGTGAATCCGTTCGACGTGGCCGTGGTGACTGTGATTGAAGACGGGCCAACCCCGGAAATCGTGGCGCCGGCACTGTTTGTCGCAATGAGAGCGGGGGAGAAGGTGCCGACGGCGGTGTAGGTGTGGGAGGGATTCTGAGCGGTGCTGGTTGAGCCGTCGCCAAAATTCCAGTTCCAATTGGTGATGGCATTGCCGCCACTGTCAACGGCCGCAGAGGTGAAGCTCACAGTAAGTGGAACCCCGCCGTTTGTTGGATTGGCGCTAAAGGCGACAATCCCGGCCAACTCTACGGTCGGCACACCGGCAAAAGTGGAACTCCAGCCAGTGGTGCCAGACAAATAATAAACCGTCACATTGCTCTCATTGGCGAACACAGTCGAATCAGCGGTGGGAGCGTTGCCCTCGAAATAGACTCTGGTCAGGCTGGTGGAGTAAGCGAAGGCATACTCCCCTATGCTCGTAACGCTGTTGGGCATCGTGACGCTGGTCAGGGCGCAATAAGCGAATGCGTAGTCCCCGATGCTGGTGACGTTGGTGCCGATCGTAACATTGGTGACGGTCGAGCAGTTCTCGAACGCCTCCTCTCCGATGGTGGTCACCGGGTAGCCGTTAATCGTGCTGGGGATGGTCAACGCGCCGCCTGGGCCGGCGTAGCCCGTGATGGTGATCGTGCCGCTGTTGGTCGTGAAGCTGAATTGGGTTTCCCCGGCTCCTATGATCGTGTAGACGCCGGTGGCAGTGGCGGTTGAATTGGCGCTGACTGAAACTGTTTGATTAGAGGGCGTCGTCCAGCCGCTGACGGCGCTGAAGCTCACGGTATGATTGCCCACCGACAGATTCGCAACCGTCGCGCCGCTGTTCTCCCATGTTCCGCCGTCCACCTGCCATTGCGCCCCTGCGGTGATGGCCCCGGCTGGGGTGATGGTCACTTGCAGGGATCCCGCACCACATTGCTGGCAAGAGGCGGTTGGTAGGCCATCATACGTGGATCCCCAGCCGGTAGCTCCGTTGACATAGTAAATGGTAGCTACAGGGGCGTTTTCGAATATATCCCCGCCATCAACTGGTGCGTTCCCCTCAAAGCAGACGTTGGTCAGGCTGCGGCAATACCAGAACGCTTGGGAGCCGATGCTGGTAATGCTTGCGGGGATCGTGACGCTGGTCAGGGAGCAATAAGCGAATGCGTAGTCCCCGATGATGGTGACGCCGTTGGCGATAGTGACGCTGGCCAGGCCGCTGTCATAGAATGCCTCCTCCCCGATGCTGATGACGCTGCCAGGAATCGTGACGCTTGCCAGGCTGGCTCTTTCAAAGGCTAAAACTCCGATATTCCTGACGCTGGCGGGGATCGTGTAGCTTCCACGGATTCCGCCCGGATATTGAATTAGCGTCGTCTGGCTCTGGCCGAATAACACACCATTCAGACTGCTATAAACCGGATTTCCTGTATCCACTGCTATATTTGTCAGGCTGTAGCAGGCTCCAAAAATATCATTGCCAACATTGGTCACGCTGGCGGGAATCGTGACGCTGATCAGGGCGTAGGCTTGCCAGAACGCATAAGCGCCGATGCTCGTGACGCTGTTGGGGAACGTAATGTTCGTTAGGCTGCTACAGCCATTGAAGGCATAATCTCCGATGCTGGTGACGCCGTTGGCGAATGTGACGCCGGTCAGGCCACTTTCAAAGAACGCATCTTCTCCGATGTTGGTCACGCTGGCGGGAATCGTAACAGTGGTCAGGCTGATGCAGCCTTCAAACGCATTTTCCCCGATGCTGGTGACGCTGTTGGGGATCGTGACACTAGTCAAATTGGTGAAATCGTCGAACGCATTGGTCGCGATACTGGCCACCGGCAGGCCATTGATCGTGCTGGGGATCGTCATCGCGCCGCCTGGGCCGGTGTAGCCCGTGATGGTGATCGTGCCGTTGTTGGTTGTGCATGTGAATTGGGCTTGAACCGCTGCCGGGGCGGCCAAGAGGAGCAAAACCAAGAGGAAGGGCCAAATTCTTTTCATATCGGGTTGATGGAAAATTGCTGATTGAGCCTTGGGCGGGGATTCTGAGATTCCGGTGGCGGGCAACGGTTGGCGGCTGATCGCGCTCATGTCTTGCCGATGATGCCTGGGGCCCATTCTTGCGTCAAACTCAAACTGACCGCTTCAGAGCGGACGGCGCGCTTAGACCTCTGGGATTTATCGCTTTATGCTTCTTATCTTAACCTTGCAAGCCGTCCATTGTCATGACCGGAATTTGCCAAGGCTGCTCTAAGGTTGCGTCTCAACCAGCAGGGGCATGGAAGTTCAGCGGCTTTCTGCCGAAAGCCGCTACGGTGCGCTGGTGTAGCGGCGGATGGCAATCCGCCGCCGACTTTTTATGCCGCCGGTCTGCGACGGTGGCGGCACAGCTTTCCAGACTTTAGAGCGCCCTGGGAATTTGCCTTGAAGCCGTCTTTTAGCGGGACGATTTGAAAACGATCTTTGGCTTGGAGGCGGGATGGGCGGGCGCGACGAATTTGTCCATCAGGCTGGGAGCCGGGGCGGGGGCGGAGGAAGGATGGGGGGACGGCTCCGGCCTGGAGGCGGGTTGCGGCTGAAGGGGGGAGCGCAGGGCGGTTTCAACCAGTTGCGCGCAATGGATTCTTACCGGAGGCAAAGGCCCCAGGCCGGGCGCCAGTTGTTCGGCGGACATCGCCAGCGCCGGGACAAATCTCCACCGCGCGCCGCGGGGCGCTTTGCGGGGCGATGGAATCGCTTACGGGCCGAAAAAGTTCCGGATTTTTTCCAGCACCTCAACCAGCCGGTCCACTTCGAGGCTGGTGTTGTAGAAATAGAAGCTGGCGCGGGCGGTGGAATCAATGCCGAGCCTCTTCATCAGGGGCTGGTTGCAGTGGTGCCCTCCGCGCAAGGCCACGCCGTATTGGTCGGCGGCGGTGACGATGTCGTGGGCGTGGATTTTGTCAAGCAGAAAACTAACCACCCCGGCCCGGCCCGTTTTCGGGCCGAGCAGGCGGAGGCCCTTCAGCCGGGACAGCCGCTCCACGGCGTAGGCGGCCAGTTCCTGGTCGTGCTGTAAAATGTTGTCGCGTCCGAGGGCATCCAGATAGTCCATCGCCGCGCGCAAGCCAACGGCGCCGGCAAAATCCGGCGTGCCGGCCTCGAATTTATGCGGCACGGTGTTCCAGGTGCTGTGGAAAAAATCCACGCTGGCGATCATGTCCCCGCCGCCTTGAAACGGCGGCATTTCCTCGAGCAGCTCCCGCCGGCCATAAAGGACGCCGATGCCGGTGGGGCCGCAGATTTTATGGGCGGAAAAAGCCAGAAAATCGCAGCCGATTCCCTGCGCGTCCAGCGGGAGGTGCCCCGCGCTCTGGGCGGCGTCGAGCAGGGTGACAATGCCGCGCCGGCGCGCGCGGGCGCAGAGTTCGGCCGCGGGATTGATCGTGCCGAGGGTGTTGGAAACATGGGTGAAGGCAAAGAGCTTGACGTTTTTCCCCAGCGCCTCGTCCAGCCCGCGCAGATCCAAAAGCCCGTCGTCGCCGGTGACCGGCAGGAAGGCGAGGCGGGCGCCGGTCCGTTCCGCCAGCATCTGCCAGGGGACGATGTTGCTGTGATGCTCCATTTCGGTCAGGAGGATGGCGTCGCCGGCGCGGAGATTTTTGACGCCCCAGGTGTTGGCCACCAGGTTGATGCTCTCGGTGGCGCCGCGGGTGAAGATGATTTCGGCGGGCTGGCGGGCGTTGAGGAAGCGGGCGGTTCGCGCGCGGGCGCCCTCGTAGGCCTCGGTGGCGCGGCGGCTCAATTCATGAATGCCGCGATGCACATTGGCATTGTCGCGCTCGTAAAAATGGCTCAGGGCTTCGATGACGGCGCGCGGCTTTTGCGCGGTGGCGGCATTGTCGAAATAGACCAGCGGATGGCCGTGGACCATCTGGTCAAGAATAGGAAAATCCGCCCTGGCGCTTTCGATGGTCATGGCCTCACATCATGCCAAGCTGGAGCTTGGCGGCTTCGGAGAGCATGTCGCGGTTCCAGGGCGGGTCCCACACCAAAAACACGGCGGCCTCCTTCACGCCGGGCAGGGCCAGCACCCTGCTTTCCACGTCCTGCTGCAAGACGGGTCCCATGCCGCAGCCCGGCGCGGTCAGGGTCATTTTGATCTCCACGCGGTGGCCGCCTTCGGGCAGCGGGAGAATTTGCAGATCATAGACCAGGCCCAACTCGACAATGTTGACCGGAATCTCCGGATCGTAACAGGTGCGCAAGACTTCATTAACTTGTTCTTCCGTCAAGTGGCCCGGCTCGGACGCGCTGGCCGCCGCGGGCGCTTCCCTGCCCAGGGCGTCGGCGTCGGCGCCGGCGATGCGCGCCATGTTGCCATGCACAATCACCGTGTAGCTGCCGCCCAAGTCCTGCACGACGACCACCGGCACGCCGGCTTGCAGGGTGATGGCCGTGCCGGCCGGAATCAGCACCGCCGGGCAATCCCTCTTCATTATGACCTCTTCGTTCATTGTAATGGGCAACTTACGTTGCGACCGCGGGAAAACAAGTAAAAAGGGTGTCGGGATGCCAGGAAAATAAACGGGGAGCAGTTGACAACAGGTTGAAACTGTTGGAAGGCATGTTCCGCATGAGCAAAGTCATTACGCCCCATTTCGAGGCACTGATTAATCGGTTTGTTGCCACGGGCCGCTTCAACAACAAATCCGAGGTCATCCGTGCCGGCCTTCGTCTGCTGGAAGAGCATGAAGCCAAAGCCTCGGCGGCAAGCCGGGAGGATTTGGGCTTTGTGATCCAGACGGCCCTGATGGATCCGCGTCCCCTGATTCCGGCAGCCAGCCTTCTGCGGCGCCGCCAGAGGCAATGAAGGAGTTGCCTGTTTTTTTCACGGCGCTGGCCGGGGAGGATCTCGACGAAATCGAAGATTATGACAATTGTGGCAAATGATGCCTGACTTCAGTTTCATTCCCAACGGAGTCAATCCTTTCGCGCCGTGGAACTGGCGCCGCGCCCGACCCCATACAGCAAGCCCGCCAGCAACACAAAGGGGATTAACGCCAGCAAATCCGAATGCGCGCCGGCATAAAACGGATTGGACGACTTGGCCCAGCGCGTTATGGCCGCGTCCGGGCCGGTCAACACCCCGGCCATGAAGGCGATCACGATGCCCGCAATCGCCCCGCCCGCGATGTAGCCGCTGGCGAGCAGGACCCCGGGGCTTTTGTCGCTTTCCGCGTTCAACTGCGCCTGGCTCAGGCCGGCATCGCGCAAGACGTGCCGCTGGCGGCGGTCCACCAGCCAGCGCACCATCCCGCCCGCCAGCAACGGCGAGGAGGAGGAAAGCGGCAGATACACCCCCACCGCGAAGGCCAGCGAAGGAATGCCGGACAATTCCAGCACCACGGAAATCATAATGCCAAACAAGACCAGGCCCCACGGCAGCGTGCCGCCCAGCAGGCCCTGAATGATGTCGGACACCAGCACGGCTTTGGGGGCCGAATACTTTATGGCTTCGCTTCCGTCCGGCCGCTTCTTGAATTGTCCGTTGATGCCGGGGTCGGCCAGATAGACCACCGCGCCCGAATCATCCACCAGGTATTTGAGGCAATTCCCGCCGGCGTCATCGGTCTTTTGCCAGACCTGGTAGGTGGCGGAATCCGCCGCTGCCTGGGGACCATGGAGTTTCTCCGGTCCGCCCAGCTTGACTCCGGCCGGCACACGCAATCCCGGCGCCGCTTGCGCCGCGGGAACGTAAACGGTGCCGGAGGAGTTCAGGCTCAAAAGGATGGGCGCCAGCGCCAGGGCCGATGCGCCCGCGCCAATCAAAATGGCGATTTGCTGGAGCCGGGGCGTCGCCCCCAGCAAGTAGCCTGTCTTCAAGTCCTGCGAGGTCGCGCCGCCGTTGGAGGCCGCCACGCAGACGATGCCTCCCACGGACAGGGCGGTGACAAAATAAAGCGGACCTTTCCAGCCCACGAGGAGGAAAATCAGGCAGGTCATGAGGAGCGTGGCCACCGTCATCCCCGAAATGGGATTGGAGGAGGCGCCGATTTCCCCGGTGAGCCGCGACGAAACCGTGACGAACAGAAAGCCAAACGCAACGATCAGAACAGCCCCCGCCAGGTTCATGCGCAGCGACGGGGCGGCCAGAATCGCCGCCACCAGGGCCAGACATCCCAACCCGACAAACCTCATCGAGAGGTCCTGCTCCGTCCGCAACGCATTGGCCCGGGTCTGCCTGGCCGAGACCCCGAAATCGGCGAGTCCCGCGCGAATTCCACGCCAGATCAGCGGCAACGACCGCGCCAGGCTGATGATCCCGCCCGCCGCCACCGCCCCGGCGCCGATGTAAAGAATATAGGCCCCGCGAACGTCGTCCGGCGCCATGTCCTTGATCGCCATTTTCCCCGGCGCAATCGGCCCGCCCGCTCCTTGCCCGAAAAACTTGATCATGGGAATGAGCACCAGATAGGACAACACCCCTCCGGCGGCCATGATGGCGGAAATCCGCGGCCCGATCACATAACCAACCCCCAGCAGTTCCGGCGATATTTCCGCGGAAATCGAGCCGCCATTGTAAGGGGCGCCGAAAATTTTTTGCGGCGTGTCCTTCCATGCCTTGAAAGCCGACATCGCCGCCTTGTAAATCAACCCCACGCCGAAGCCGGCAAAAATGGCCGCCCCGCCCGCGCCCGCCTCCGCCGTCGCGCGGGAGTAGGGTGCTGCGCCGCCGTGAAGTTTGCTTTCCCCCGCCTTGAGCACCTCGGCGCAGGCGGTGCCTTCCGGGTATTTCAACTCGCTGTGCTGTTGCACAATCAGGGCGCGGCGCAGCGGAATCATCATCAAAATGCCCAGCCACGCCCCCAGCAGGGCGACGAGCATGACCCGCCCCATCTCCAGATCGTAGCCCAAAATCAAAATGGCCGGCATCGTCACGCCGACTCCAAAGGCGATGGATTCGCCCGCCGAGCCGGCCGTTTGCACGATATTATTTTCCAGAATGGTCGCGTCCCTTCCGCCGAAGAATTTCGCCCACAGCCGGAAGAGCGTGAGCGAAATCACGGCGACAGGAATGGAGGCGCTGACCGTCATCCCGACCTTGAGCACCAAGTAAAGCGACGATGCGCCGAAAACGACCCCGAGCAGCGTTCCCAGGATGAGGGCGCGCGGCGTGCATTCCGCCATGCGCGTCTCCGGCGGGACGTAGCCAGGCGCGCCTGCGCCGCCCCGCTCGCCGGCGGCCTGTTGTGGATCATACGGCATGGCATAAGTGATAAAGGAAGCCCGCAAAATAAGGAGCAAATTCTTCAGGCTGCCAAATCCAAGTTTGACGGCGCTGACGGAAGCCGCCTTGGACGCAGGATCAATCCCTTTGCTCAGATGCGCCTGCCCCGCCATCCCCGTCAAATTGCCGCTTTTATTGTCAAAGCGCCTGAATCATGATTTGCCGGATGGAAGACTGGCGGAACAGACGCGAAACCTGGCTCGTATGCCTGGGGCTGGCGCTGACGGTGTTGGCGGCTTATGCGCCGCTCTGGGGTTGCGGTTTTGCGCGCTATTACGACGATGGCGACTACGTTGTCTCCAACGAAATGATTCAACACGGGTTGAATGCCAGGAGCCTTGCCTGGGCCTTCACCACCGGGCATGCCAGCAACTGGCATCCGTTGACCTGGATTTCCCATATCGTGGATTTCCAGCTCTATGGAACCCGTGCCGCCGGACACCATTTTACCAGCCTGGCCTTGCATCTGGCTAACTCGGTTCTCCTTTTTCTGCTGTTGCGCCGCATGACCAAAGCGATGTGGCCGAGCGCGCTGGCGGCCGCCCTTTTCGCGCTGCATCCGATGCATGTGGAGTCGGTCGCCTGGGTTTCCGAACGCAAGGATGTGTTGAGCACGCTGTTCTGGCTGCTGGCCGTCTGGGCTTACGTCCGCTATGTGGAGGAGTTGAAGGGGAAGGGCGCCACGGCAAAGGTGTTTTACACCGGGTCGGTCGCGCTTTTCGCCCTGGGGCTGATGGCCAAGCCGATGCTGGTGACGCTGCCCTTCGTCTTGCTTCTTCTTGACTATTGGCCTTTGCAACGGGGCCGGCGGCCCGCCGTCCGGTGGGTGGTGGAAAAAGTTCCGTTCTTCATTCTGGCGGCGGTGTCATGCGGGGTGACCTATCTGGCCCAACGCCAGGGCGGGTCCGTCGGCCCTCTTTCCGATCTGTCCATCGGAGAGCGGTTGATGGGCATTCCCATATCATATGCCGGTTACATCGAGAAAACATTCTGGCCGGCCCATTTGGCGGTTTTGTATCCGCTGCCGGAAGAATGGCCGGTTTGGCAGGCCGTGGTCGCGGGCGGCCTTTTGGCGCTGGTGACCGGGTGCGCCCTTTCTCGTTGGCAGGCGCAGCCGTATTTGGCTGTGGGCTGGCTCTGGTTCCTGGGGACGCTGGCGCCGGTCATCGGTTTGGTTCAAGTTGGCGTGCAGTTTATGGCGGACCGTTACGATTATGTCCCGAGCATCGGACTGACGATCATGATAATATGGGCGGCGCGGGAATGGTCGCCGCGCCTGGGCGCAAAGGCGCCGGCGGTGGCGGCGGGGATGGCTTTGGCCGGCTGCATGGCGCTGACACCGTTGCAGGTGGGTTACTGGAAAAACAGCGAGACCCTTTTCCGCCACACTCTCCAAATCACCCAAGAGAATGGCAGGATCGAGGGCCTTCTGGGCGAGCTTCTTCTGGACGAGGGCCGCGTGGACGAGGCGTTGCCGCACTTGCGGCGGTCCGCGGCCTTCAATCACCCGCCGCCGGGAATCCTGGGCCTTCTGGGCAAGGCTCTTCTCGCCAAAGGGCGGGTCGGGGAGGCGCTGGAGCAGTTTCAGTTGGATGTCAATTTGAATCCCGAAAATCCCGACGCCCAATTCAATTTCGGCTGCGTGCTTCTGGACAACGGCCTGGCCGGGAAGGCGGTTCCCCATCTCCAAAAGGCGCTCCAAATCCGCCCGGAACCCCCGGAGTTCCATTACAAGCTGGGCAACGCGTTCATGCAGACCGGCCGCGCGGAGGAGGCCATTCGTCAATACGAAGAATCCCTGCGCCTTCGTCCCGATTACATGGAAGCCGGGGTCAACCTGGCCTGGATACTGGCCTGCAGCCCGGAGGCTGCGGCGCGCGATGGCGCCAGGGCCGTCCAACTGGCCTTGCGCGCCGATCAACTCTCGGGCGGGAAAAACCCCACCGTCCTCGGCACTCTGGCTGCGGCGTATGCCGAAGCCGGCAAGTTCACCGAGGCCGTTGCCCCGGTGAGGCGCGCCTTG
>Ga0326727_10025782_pt1 | contig 10985 bp, 10 predicted proteins | sample MB2enrmetagenome_FD_207643 | JGI IMG/M metagenome (GOLD analysis project Ga0326727, IMG submission 207643) | Lab enriched peat soil microbial communities from McLean, Ithaca, NY, United States - MB29MY | ecosystem: Environmental > Terrestrial > Soil > Wetlands > Peat | place: USA: New York... | reverse complement strand
CGGGATGCCGGTAAACGCGCATAAGGAGAATCCATGCGCAAGAGTCGGTATCAAAAAGGTTCGGTCAAGAAGCAAGATGGCCGATGGGTCGCAATGTGGTGGGTCGATAAAAGCCACAAAAGCCGCGTGATCGGGTTGGTCAAGGACATGACCAAGTCGGAAGCGCGGGCAATCGTCGACGGGATTGTGACGGAAGCCGAAGCCAAGCAAAACCAGAACAGGGCATGGACGTTTGGCGAGTTCGTGGAAGAAGTCTATTTTCCCTACTACAGCCGCAAGTGGAAGGCATCGACGCGGGTCAACAATATGAATCGCGTGAGAATTCATCTGGTCGATGGCCTCGGCAAGATGGTTCTGGGTGCCTTCCGACGAGACGGCTTGCAAGACGTACTGGACGACAAGGCGAAAACCCTGTCGTTCTCAACCGTGGATCATCTGCGATGGGATTTGAAGCAGGTATTTGACCTTGCAATGGCCGAAGGTCTTCTGGTCCGAAACCCCGCGATGTTGCTGTTCACGCCGAAGGACGCGGCAAAGCCGGTCCGGAAGGTAATGAACATGAAGGAAGTGCAAATGCTGTTTGGCGCCCTCGATCAACGGGAACGGCTGGTCGTAAAGCTCGCAGTCATGGCGGGCATGCGTCCGGGCGAGATATTCGCGTTGACCTGGGGAACCCTGCAATCGTCCTACGCGGATATTCGGCAGAGGGTTTACAGGGGAACCATTGACTCGCCTAAAACCGATCAATCCGTTCGCAAGGCCGCGTTGCCTGAAGGGTTGCTGCGGGACATCGAGGTCTGGCGCATGATGGCGGTATCCACGCAGGACGATGCGTGGGTCTTCCCGTCTGAACGGATGACCCCGATGTCAAAGGACAACTGCTGGAACCGGAACATCAAGCCAAAACTGGACAAGATCGGCATGGGCTGGGCAAATTTCCTGGTCATGCGCAGAACCCACGCCACGCTGATGAACGAACTCGGGGTGAGCGGAAAACTGGTCGCCGATCAGCTCGGCCACAGCCTCGATGTGAACCAAAACGTGTACACGCAAACGCCGGTCGAGAACAGGCTGCCGGCGGTCAATCAACTGGAAAAAAGCCTCTTCCTGATGTAATTGGAGCAGAATTGGAGCAGAGGTTTTCAGGTCTCTTCGTAAGTTGTTGATTTTATGGAGCGGGAGACCGGGATCGAACCGGCGACATTCAGCTTGGGAAGCTGACGTTCTACCACTGAACTACTCCCGCCCTTTAGAATCAATTACTTAAGCCTAGACAGCCTTCTTGGTGTCCATTTTGGTGTCCAGAGTGATAAGCTGGAGTCGAAATCTGGAGCGATGAGAGCGCCCCGGAAAGCGACGGCAACACGGCATGGACACCAAAAGCCATCAAATCAACCTCACACAGAAACGCAAAGCAGAAAACGGACTGTGGCAATTCTATCCGGTTCAATGGGACGGGAACAAGCCCGACCCTCGTCTCATCATCATTGACGGGGAACCAGCCTCATGGAAAGGGGGAGGGGCGTACTTTCTTGACTGGCGAGAGGGCGGCAAACGGATACGCAAACGGGTTGGCAAGGCACCGCGTGAGGCGTTAGATGCTTGGCGAAAATCCACCGGGGTGGCGAATGGTTCGATTCCCACTGACGGCAGCGAGAAGACGGACGGAGCCACGGACGCGACAGGCATTTCAATACAAGAAGGCATCAGCCGGTACCTTGAGGCAGTAAAGGCTACGAAGGGAGACGGAACACACTCATCGTACGAATCGTGCCTGAGATGGGCGGAGCGCCACATCACTAAGCATCTCGTTTACCGGCTTGACCGTAATGACCTACTCGCCTTGTTCGCTGCGGGCCGTGACGAGGGATTGAATCAGAAGACAATCAACAAGCGCGTAACCGTCGTGCTCAACATGGTTCGCCATCACGACCATGACATCAAGTTGAAGCGGGGCGACTGGCCGAAAACGACGGAGAAGAAGATTGAGGTCTACACAGAGGAAGAAATCGAGCACTTCCTCGCTGCCTGTACCGATGACGAGCGTTTGTTGTTTGAAGTGTTTCTCCTGACCGGATTTCGCGAGAGGGAGGTTTCACATCTTATCTGGTCTGACGTTGACTACCGACTCGGACAAATCAGTGTGACCGCAAAGCCTGAGCACAATTTCAAACCCAAGTCATACGAAGTGCGCTCTGTGGACGTACCCCGGTTGTTGCTCGACAAGCTTAAGAAGCGGCAGAAAAGCAGCAAGAGTTTGCTTGTGTTCCCCTCAGCCCCACATCCCACACGCAACTCGTATGGAGGGGGAATCGACAGCCACATGCTGGAGACGTGCAAAGAAGTTGCGTTTCGTGCGGGTCTCGATTGCAGCTACTGCGAAGGTACATACACGATAAAACGCAGCAGGACGCGGAAGGAGACCGTGCCCTACTCCTGCAAAACCGTCCCTCGCTGTAAGCGGTGGTTTCTGCACAAATGGCGTCACACGTATGCATCGCACATGATTGGGGAACTCGGTCTAACGGGGTTGCAGTTGGCAATGGGGCACAAGGATATTGCCACCACAAGCAAATACCTCCACTTCCTTGGTAGTGACGGCATCAAGGAAAAAGTGGAGGCATCGCTGCTGGCGAAGATGATTCGTTAGCTCCTAAGACTACAAATGCATTTACCTTTTGCGTCCTCCTTCTCCTTCTCTAATTGACGAGCCGCTTTTGCAATCAGGGGTTGTTTGCCAGCTACCCACATAGCCAACGTGGACGGGTCGTAGATTCTCGACCCGCCGAACATCGCCGATGGCATTTGCCCGGACTCGCTCAACCTGTACACGGTGGTCTTCGACAAGCCAAACACATCGACAACATCCTCTACCTTGAGAGGTCGGTCGTATGAGTTTAGTTTTGTGATTATGTTGAACACTCCCCACTTCGTTTCTCCAAGTATGTAGCGGGAATGCAACCCGCTCCTCATTGTTGCTTCGCGGTCTCTAATTCTGCCGCTGTGTTCTTCGTACTCTCAAGGTGGCTCTCTCCCCATGGGGCTCGATACGGATTGGTCGTGGTTGTAGGTTGGTGGGCTGGACATCCCACCGGCCCCGTAGCTGCTACGCTTCTTCTCCGATGACCTTGAGGTTGGCTGCGATGTTGTTGGTCTGTTCAACCAACTCATCGAGGTCGGTGTTGTCTTCATCAATAGCCTTGAGGTTGGTCACGATGGCACTGGTCTGCTCCGCCATTTCATCAAGGTCGTTGTCGTCTTCATCAATGGTCTTGAGGTTGGCTACGATGTTGCTGGTCTGCTGAAACAAACCATCGAGGTCGTTGTCGATTTCAGCAATGGCTTCAAGATTGGTTACGATGCGGTTGGTAAGTTCGGCTAACTCCCTCGCTTCTTCGAGGGTCGTGATGCCGAACTGCTTCAGAACATCAAGATGTTCCATTTGGTTGCCTCCGTTTTCCTGTTGGTACGGGTTGTGGTTGTAGGCGCGGCGGGTGGACCGTCCCGCTGAGTCCCGGATGTAGGAGTGGTTGTGGGCTGGTTCACTCCAGCAGGGTCTTGACCATTGAGCAGTCGTCGGTATCTAGTTCACTGATTCGGTGTACCAACCTAACCAATCGCACCAACTTGTCCAACTGTCTTTGTAGACTTCATCGGGGTTTGCAGGAACGTTGTCAGGCTTTTGACCAGACGTGCAATACTCACGCCATGCGGCTTTGGCCGCTTCTTCTCTATTCGCATCAGGTGTGGTGCCGGTGTTCATATCTGCCACGTGCTGCAACCCCCGAATGAGCCCACATACAACCCGCGCCTGAGCGGCATCCGGCGAATCACCCTGCATGAATTCCTCAAGCCACTGGATTGCTGTGGTCGCCTCCGCAATGCTTATGAGCCTTGGCTTTGATTCCCTTAGTTTTCTGTTTTTCATCTTGCTGCTGCCCCTCCTTTGGGCTGTTGCCAACTACAACGTTGGCTGGTGATATCACTCACATAGCGCCGTCACGTTATCAATGGACAGCACCAACATCTCGTGCTCCCCCCGGCCAGATTCGTGGATACGGGCGTACACGTCCTCCCGCTTGACGGTCACCATATATACGGTTCCGTCTTGACCCGCGAACCATTTAGCAACATCGAGACTGGTCGTCCACGAGAGACCAAGCGGGTTGGATTTGCGATGAGCAAGATTCTGCACACCCCGGTACAAGGTGTAGCTGTCGCCCTCCGGGAAAGGGTCACTACAACGGAGCAGGTCAGCACGGTCGCAATCGGACAGGAAATACCGCATGGCGACTTCCCATTGGTAAGCCACCTTCTGGTTGCTCCATGCCATCAGCAGCGCCTTGATATGCAAATTGCGCTGTTTGAACCACCACCAATTGCGGCTTAATAGGTACATCGAAGTCCCGGATTCGGCGGAGCCGAAGAAACCACCTACCTCCCCTGCGTTTGCATACCTGCGTGCTTGCAGCCACAGAGTGGGCAATATGCCCTTCAGTTTTAGCCTTGGTGTAACCATCTCTTTCTCCTTATCCAAATAGTCATCGTGACGAAATCCAAACATCCTTGGAGCGGTTGCCAGCGTGGCTGGCGGTTGTGGCCGGTGGTCGCACGGGCCTTGATTGAGTTAGCGGACAGGTTCGATTTCCCACGCCGCATATACGCAGCGTCCGGTGCAGTCGAAGGTGTCATAGACAACGCCATCCTCAACTGCGACGACGTGATGCGCTTAATGCAGGATGTAATTTCCCTTGGGATACTTCGTGACAAACTGCACGGCTGTCATGCGCGACTTACCAGCTTGCGCCGGAAATGAAAGCTTGCGGACAACCCCGAGTTCCCCGTAGTCGAGATACAAGGTCAACTTGAAGCCACTGGTGCGGTACTTACCCTGCAATTGATACAAAGCATCCCAAGCTTTTCCGTATGTCATGCCAGACGCAGTGTGAAGCGCCCGAACCTGACAGTCGCCGCTGTCACCTTTACTGCGGTTGCCCTTACCCGCGTCATAATGCCGATAGATTCTCGCCAACTTATTTTCCAACTGGTCTTCTCCTTTCTGTCTCCCACCGTTCTAGCCGGTTGCCCGGTATCGCCAAGGGCTCGTAATTTTAGAATACGGGGATGCGTCTTTCTTTGGACACAAATTTTGGAAAGTAAAAAAGTTTCTCAAAATCGTTCTGAGTTTGTGGTGGTCTCCGTATACCATCCCCTAAAACCACGAAGACTCGACCTCATTGAGGTCGAGTCTTGTATTGCCCACTGACTTTCATCGCTTGTGCTCGGAATCTCGCCTAAGCACGCACGTGACTTACCATTGCAATGGCTCAAATATGACTCAGGATGAAATGAAAGGCAAGCAGACAAAGTACTCTAGTTACGGGTAGGTCAATAGGATAGTTGCACGAATCTCAGCATCAACAATGAGGGTCATCGTACCCAACTGAAGGTAAGTCGTACTTAAAAATAAATCTAACTAAGGTATCCTCTGCCCACTGCTACTGTACCCAGCAGTTGCGTGAAATGGAGTGAGGCGGCGTTTCTCCGAACATACGCTAGGTCCGGGAACGCTGGCTGTTGCTGGCGCGGCGATACGGGCTCCAGCAGGTCGAGGCACTGTGACTTGAGCGCCATGCCGGGAACCGACGCTGGGTCACCGTACAAGGTTGAATCCATCCCTATTTTCGAGAACTTCTGAACAATCGAAAGGAAATTTCCACAGCGCAATTTTCCATTGCTTATGGAGTTTCCGAGTCTTGTGGAAGTAGTTTTCCACGGAAAGGTGAAAATTCAGTCGCTACGGAATGCAGGGGTAGAAACAAATCTTACGGCCTAAGACACGGCCTAAAAGGAAATAGATTATGAATGAAACCTCAAAGGGCATCCTCTGCCCCGACTCGAACGAGTCGAACTTAACTCCACGCATACTCGCGGCTGATGAAGTAGAAGAGATTCTGAACTACGTTGACCCTGAGCCCATCAAGACCGCCATCACGGTGCTTTTCAAGAAGGGCGACATCATTGAAGTTCGCGCGTGGGACAAGCAACACAACGTGTACACAGGACGCTACACACGTTCCAAGAAGCTGATGGAACACATCAAGCTGTGGAACGATGAGTGCGACGTGTACTACGTACTCAATCCAGTCGGCGACAAGCATGGGCTGCGTGACATGAGCAAGGGTGGACTTTGCACATGGGAGCCAGATGTCCCATGGCGTCGGTATTTCCTGCTCGACTTCGACCCGAAGCGCGACTGCAAGATTGCAACTCACGACCAATGGTTGGCTGCATTCGACGCTGCCCATCGGGCGAAGGTCTGGCTTGAATCGTTCGGGTTCAAGGGCATCATCCTCGCAAGTTCCGGCAACGGGTGTCATCTCTTGGTCCCTTGCGAACTTCCCAACAATTCAGAGGGCAAGGAAATTGTTCGCAAGGTTCAGCGGATTGTCTCTGACAAGTTCAGCACCGCTAATGTGGAATGTGAATGTTTCCCCGATGCCAACCGTTTGGTTCGTGCCTACGGAACCGTGAACATGAAGGGTGCAGAAACCGAGACGCTGAAGCACAGGATGTCGGAGATTCTCATTCCCGCACAGGGCTCCGACGACGACCCGAAGTCATTACTACTCCAAATCATCGCCGAGAACCCAATCGCAGATGCGAAGGTGACCAAGCACGGCACGGGCGAAGGCCCTTTCAGCCGCGACCTGCTCTACGCTCGTTTTGAAGCGTGGGAGGAGAAGTACGAAGGCGAGAACGGTGAACGCTTCGTCTTCGAAGAGACCGACCGTCGCGACGGGTTCCGCATCCTTTGCCCCGGCAATACGGAGCAAGGTTGGGCGGATGGTGAACAGCACGAGACGGTCGGGGAGTCTCTGAACGACTCCTGCATTGCTTATGTGGAGAACGGCTGGCCTCGCTTTTCTTGCCGTCATAACCATTGCGGTGAAGGAGCAGCGCACGGAAAGAAGACGTGGAAGGATTTGCAGGACTTCTACGATAAGGACAGGCAGTTCCATCGGGTCATCGAAGAAAACGATTTTGCGTCCAAGTGGCTTCTCGACTACGTTGATGATGGCGTGGGTGACAATGGCACGGCTGACGTTGACGCTCTCATCGAAGCTGAGCAGATGGAAGCCAACGTGGTGGAGCCGGAGCCCCCAGCCGAGCAATCGCTGATGCCTGAACCGGAACAGTCTACACGGCAGAAGTTGTATGAGATGCCGGAGTCGTGCATGTACGGTTGGCTTGGTGACGTGGCACGCGAACTCGATACGCCTCTTGGGTTCGCTTACCCGGCTGCGCTCACCGTGTTCGCGGCACAGATTACATCGCATCCGAAGCATGTCAGGCCAACGCTCTATACGTGTCTTATCGGTCCCATTCACTGCGGTAAGTCCGAGACCATCAAGCGTGCAGTGGAATACATCCAACTGTTCGATGACGACGCGGTGAAGTGGACGGTGCCGGGTTCAGACAGGGGTCTCATCAACATCTTCGGTGGTAAGAAGAAGGATGATGAGGGCGATAAGGGACTTTCCCACATCCCCAAGACTCGCTTGCTGGCACAGGATGAACTGAGGAACACCATTGCAAAAGCGAACATCTCCGGTAGTTCGCTTCCAGCTACTCTGTGCTCCCTTTGGTCACAGGATGAGGCTGGTGCGGCGGATAAGACTGGAGAGCATGTCTGCCTCGTCAGGCTGAACATCCTTGGTGGGCTCAAGGCGGATGACACAGAAGATTTCGCCGAAACCTTCGGCAAGGATTCTACTGCTGGTCTCTACGACCGCTTCGTATATGGTCTTGCACCCAAGGGCTGGAAGTATAAGCCGTGGTCGAAGGACCCTGTGCGGAGGGCACCCAAGGGTTGCACCATTCCCGGTCATATTTTCCAAATGCTGGAGGAGTGGCGGGACGTGGACACAAAGACCCGTGGCAGGTTGGGGGAGATTGCTCTTCGCATTGCGTACATCACTTCCGCCGCCAACCACGACTCTGAGGTAACGATGGAGTCCATGCGTTGTGCCCTCGAATTCGTTCAGTGGCAGGAAGCCGTCCGCTTTGCCTACAAGGCAGGGTTGGGGGATGCCATTGACGCGCAATGCACGAACGCAATCCTGAATGTATTGGAGAAGCTGCCACAGGGCGTCTGGATTAAGTGGAAGGAAATGGCAGGGAAGAAGAACTGGTACCGGAAGTATGGCTCTTCCGTCTTGAGCCGGGTCCGCGATGCGTTGGCAAAGACTGGTCTCACCGTCGAAGAGACAGTGGAGGAGCAGGACGAGAAGGGGCACATCATCGGCAAGAAGCGGACAGGGCGCTTGCGGCTCCGCAGCGATAGCGACGACAACGGCTAACCCCGGTTGTCACGGTATGTCACCCGGTTGTCATGCTGGTAGTCATTGATTAGAAAGGCGATTAGTCGGTTTCAGAGAGGGAGAGAGAGTAGTTACTTTTATATATAGGAGAGATTCTTCGCTGATATATGGCTACAACTGACTAATCCTCAATGTTTTCAGTGACTACCGGAGTGACAACCGGCATGACAACCGAGTGACAACCGATGACCTTAGCGGGTGCCCTCCTCGCCACGACTCCGCCAGTCAGACAAATAATGAATACCAAAAATATCTACAGAGGGTGTTTCCACTCCCCTTACACAAAAGGTAATTTCGACCATCAGTCCCGCAAGGCGGTAGATTGCCGTCTTGCGGGGGGCCCTGCTGCGGGACTGAGATGCTGTGGCGAATCGTGATGGTGTCGTCTCCTATCAGGACGTCTTTTACAACCAGCCTGACGATTCTCTGCCGCTCAGTGATACTCAGCGTATCAGCAGCGCCACGCAGGCGGGCAAGGAACGCAGTAAGATTCTCCGCCAGCCGCAGAAGGGCAACCCGATCATTGGCCTGGTCGGCGATTGCCTGCAACTCCGCACGAAGCGCCTGTTCGCGCTGGCGCAGCCCAGGCATGCGCTCCCGCAACTGCTCGATCGACATGAGCGCTTCCTGGTAGGCGCTGAGAAGACGTTCGATGATCTTGCCCACATGCACCAATTCTCTTTGCAGGCTCTGCTCGCGTTTTTTGGCCGGATCGGACGAGCGCGCCGCTGCCAGCCGACGATCCAGTTCCTGCTGTATCAGCGTGGGGTCTTCCAGCAGCCGGATCACCTCGGCCCAGACGATCTGATCGAGCAGGTCCTGCCGAACCAATCGTCTGTTGTCGCAAACAGGGCCGCCCAGTTTGCGCCAGCTATCCGAACCAATGCATTTGTAGTAGTGGATCTTGCGTGCGCTTGTTTGGGTCGATGTGCGCGAGAAGGCGTAACCGCATTTCTGACAACTGACCAACCCCTGCACGATGCTCGGCTCGATGGTGCGGCGGCGGGATCGTACTTTGTTCTCCTGAAGAAGTTCCTGCGCGCGGGCGAAGCTATCTTCGCTTACCAGTGCCGGCACAGGGATCTCGATCCACTCTTCGCGTGGGCGCTCGTGGCCGGCTGTCATACTGGGCGTAACCACACCCCGCCGGCGTAGCGGACGGATAACGCGTGCCCTGGAAGAAGCGCGTGTCTTGCCGAAACAGGCGACCCCACGATACGCAGAGTTGCGCAACACGGCCCAGACAGTCGAGCGTTCCCATCGGGCGCTTGCTTTGCGAGTAGGGATGCCCTCAGCGTTGATCCGGCGGGTAATCTCACCAATGCTGAGGCCCTCCACCGTGTACATCTCATAGATGCGTTCGACCACACGGGCCTCGGCTTCAAGTATGATGTACGCGGCCGGTGCCTCGTCGGTCTTGCGGACATAGCGGTAGCCATACGGAGCGCCGCTCATCACGCTGACCTCACCGGACTGGGCCCGGTGCCGCTTACCGCGGCGCGACCGCTCCAGTATCTGCGCCCTTTCGTACTCCGATATCATCCCCTGGAACTGCACAAGCAGTTGATCTTCAGCACTGGAACCCTGCGGAGCTTTGACAAAAAGCGTCTCGACTCCGTTGCGGGTCAGTTCCTCGATCAGCAGAACCTGGTACGCATACTTGCGGCTCAAGCGATCCGGCGAGTACGCCAGCACAGCCTGGATTTGCCCTTCTGCAGCAAGGTCCCTTACACGCTCAAGGCCAGGCCGTTCCAGCGTTGCTCCGCTATAGCCATCATCTTCGAAGACCCACTCTTGGGGCACTTCCAGATCGTGGCCCTGGGCAAACTCGATCAGCAATGCCGTCTGGCTCGCTATCGTGTTCGCCTCCCGCTGCTGCTCGGAAGAGACTCGTGCGTAGATCGCCGCCATCCTCATGATCGAACTCCTTTACACTGCCGCCGACGGGACGCTCCCGAATGGGGACCAGAAGACTATAAGCTTGGGCGAGCTTCGAATCGTGCAGGCGGTCAAACAGATACTCAACGTGAACTTGAAGCGGGCCGGGCGTTGAGCGCGGCTTAGCCATGTCTTCTCTGCGTGTTCAGAAACATGGCCAATGCCCGTGTCACGATGGCTCCGATGGTCAGCCCCGTGCTTTTCGAATACACCCGAAGAAGACGTGCTGTTCCTGCCGGGATCTTGAGGGTGATCGGCACCGTAGTCTCGACGACCTCGACAGGTCGGTCCAGATGTGTCGCTTCGTTCAAGTATCGGTAGGCTTGACGTTCCGACAGACCGAACTCTCCAGACAGCTGCTGCATGGCTTTGGGCAACGGCGTATTGCGTTGGAGCATGGCGTAAGCGGCGTTCAACTGCCGAGCCTTGTCCGTTTTGGTCGATCGAGCCATTTGCCATAAACGTATTACCTCTTAAGGCGCAGGTCAAGTACTGAATCGATACCCCGCCAGCCCGTTACGACCCTCTCGAATTCAAAATTACCTTTTGTGTAAGGGGAGTGACTACCCCGCCTTGCGGTGTGCCGCGTTGCCGCGTTACCCGCTCGCCGTCTGTAGTCTCGAACGGAGCAGTTAGCCACCGTTCGATATACAACAGTATCCA
>Ga0326727_10025780_pt1 | contig 10986 bp, 10 predicted proteins | sample MB2enrmetagenome_FD_207643 | JGI IMG/M metagenome (GOLD analysis project Ga0326727, IMG submission 207643) | Lab enriched peat soil microbial communities from McLean, Ithaca, NY, United States - MB29MY | ecosystem: Environmental > Terrestrial > Soil > Wetlands > Peat | place: USA: New York... | reverse complement strand
GGAGATGGTGGTAAGCCCGAGGAGCAACGGCTACTGCAAGCAGGCTACCGACAATGTCCCCTGCGGGGCGTGCTACGCGGTCTGCCCCCGGACCGGCGAACAGCCGAACGAGACCCTCGGCGCACATCTCGAACTGCTCACGGCAAAAGCGACCTTTGCGATCCCGCACCGGCAGAGCGGCGGCGCGGTGACCGCGATCCTCGCAAATGCACTGGATGAGGGGCTGATCGATGCCGTGGTTACGGTGACCGAGGACCCCTGGACGCTCAAACCGTCATCTGCGGTCATCACGAAGTCCGAGGTTCTCATCCGCGACGCCGGCAGCCGGTACGGCTGGTGGGTGCCCCTCCTTGCATCGCTCAAGGAAGCATGCATTACCCGTAAGTACACGAAGGTCGCAGTGATCGGGGTTCCCTGTGCAGTCCAGGCTGCGGCCCGGATCCGGTCAAGCGATAACGATCTCCTCCGCCCGTACGCAAAAGGGATCCGGCTCGTTATCGGTCTCTTCTGCACGGAGACCTTCGATTATGAAGGGCTCGTGCACGGTAAGCTTGAAAAGAAATACCACCTTGCCCCCCACGAGATAAAAAAACTGGACGTGAAAGGCAAGCTCGATATCCTAAAACAGGACGATTCCCATCTCTCGGTCCCACTCGCGGATCTTGAAGACACCATCCGGCCGGGCTGCCGGATCTGCACAGACTTCTCCTCGCTTTCTGCCGATCTCTCGGCCGGGTCGGTCGGGAGCCCGGCAGGATACACAACCCTTGTGGTCCGCACTGACACCGGGAAAGGCTTTGTGGAAAGCGCTCTCCGGAACGGGAAACTGGAGAAAGGACCCGGGGTCGATACCGCAGCGATCGAGAAGCTTGCGGCGACAAAGATCCGGAAGAACACAAAGAAATAATTTTTTTCCTTTTTTCATTTGCGTACCGGGCACGGTCTATCCCTGTGCAGCGGAACTGCATAATCCTTCTCAGGGAAAATTCCCCCACCTGCCACAGATGCACCGGCAACCACCGCGGATAGTATACGGAAAATACAGGACGCCGTCCCGTAACCGGCCCTGCAAAGACTCCTCTGCACCGGGTGCGCCAAAACTGACCGTGAGTGGGGTTAATTTTCAAAAGCGTTATCCCAGAAAGGATCCAATATAGCGAGGGATTATGAACATTCTATCTCTGTTCGCTGCATTCATACCATGGATCGCTTTTGCCCTTGTTGCTGAAGCACCATTGGGCAATCCTGGCCTCAGCCTGATTCTCGCGTTTGTTATCGCTATCGCACTCACCCTCCTGACCAGTTACCACCAGATACTCAAAGGGTATATCCTTGCCATAGTGTCGCTTGCATTCTTTGCCGTATTCTTTGTCCTCATTATCGGATTCAAGGACTATTATCTTGCAAATTACCTCGCAGTGCTGTCAATGCTGCTCCTTACGATTGTCTGCTGGGCCACCATCCTGTTCCGGTTCCCCTTCACCCTCCAGTATTCGCGGGAAGGGGTGGAACCCGAGCGGGCCAACAGCGCCCCTTTCCTCCGGGTCAATTATATTATCACCGCTGTCTGGGCAATCGCATTTACCCTGGGTGTTGCAATCGACGCTTTCCTGCTAATGTACCCGTCACCGGGCTTACTCTTCTGGGATAACCTGAAATGGGTCTTCATGGTAATCGCAATCATCTTTACTGTATGGTACCCTGCCCATGTACACAAACAGCGGGCACTGGAAGCACTCACAAAGTACCGTCCTGATTTCCTGAAAAAAGCCTGAGATCCTCATATCACATTTTTACGGTGATCTATCCATTCGCAGTATCCATCGGAAAACGCACCCAAGACCCTGCTTTGAGATTTATGTCCCCGTACATTCCCGAATTGTTTTAAAGAAAGCCTTCCTCATTCTATACTATCGAAACAATTCCGGGAGCAGGGACAGTTAGAGCCTTCTCATCTCCCGAAAGGTGAACATGATGAAGATGATCAAGGCAATGATACGTCCCGAGAAGTTCGAAGACGTCAAGGCAGCACTGGATGGCGCAGGATTCGGGGCGATGACGATTTTTGATGTCGAGGGCCGGGGTGTCCAGAAAGGGATCAAGCAGCAGTACCGGGGCGCCGAGTATGTTGTAGACCTGATCCCCAAGCGCGAACTGGAGATCGTTATCGCAGACGATGCAGCAGAAAAGGTGATCGAAATCATCAGGAAGGCGGCATACACCGGGAAGGTCGGCGACGGCCAGATCTTCGTGCTCCCGGTCGAAGACTCGATCCGGGTCAGGACCGGGGAACGGGGATCCAAGGGTATCTGAAACGGTCCACGGATTCAGACGTTTCTTTTTTCCTCTTCACCCGGGTCGGACCCGGCAATTCGCTTCACATGATCGCGGACCGGCTTTTCTTTTTCGGGGGTTCCCCTCCCGTTTAATTTTCCCGAGGATCTCCCCAAAAAAAGACCCTTCATTTCATCTTCCGTCTACCGGCAGCCCACCCGGAAAAGTACAGGTCAAATAAGCCCGATACAGACCCGGATTACCTATCCGGGAATCCCGATTTCCGGTTCCACCGGAAATGGTGTCCACGCCCACGGAAAAAACGGCAATGTCCTTTTTTTAAAAAAATTGATCAAAAACAAGGCAGTTCAAACATGCAATACAGCGGGCTTTATTTCGCCCCGGTTTTCCGGAGGTGCCAAAGTAGGGGGCATGGGGAAAAAGCCGCCATGCTAAGAATTTCTTTGATACCTCCTCACGGTGAAAGGGGGATAAGCCCGGGTCCGGTTACCACCTGTCGTAACAGCCCGGTTTATTCCCGGCCCGGCCTGTCCCGCTCTATCCGCACAAGCGGCGATCGCCGGGAAAAGAATCCGGCAATAAACCCTGAGAACCCCTGCTGCCAGCAGTCGGCACCTTCGAGGACGCACCAGTCCTTTCCCAGTGATTGCCGGACGTGCCGGCCTGTGCCCACGGAAAGAAGGGCTGGTGAACTGAGGAGATCAACAGCCCGGGTAAATTCCCGGGGCACCTCGGTCACGTACCGCCCGTTCTCGATAAACGGCCCGGGCAGGGGCGAGCAATGGTACTTTTCCCGGAACTTCTCCGCGTTTACCCTGTTCCAGACCGGTGGCCCTTCGTGGCGCCGGATGGACGGGAGCTCATCGACGAGGAGTTCGAAAAGGAGCATGCATCGCTCCAGCCCCATCCGGTAATGTGCGTGATGCACGACAAAACCGCTCCGGTCCAGCAGTTCGCAGATCGCACCGGTGCTCCGCTTGAGCTGGGGCACGACGATCTCCTCGATGAATGGAGGGGTGGCAAACGTGACTGCATAGAGCGAAGTGCCCCGCGAGGCAAGCAGCGCCGCAAGATCATCCGGGCAGCATGGATGCTCCCTTCGGATATGGAAGAACACCTCCAAGGGTGCATCGCGGTAACCCCGGGCAAGCTCCATGAATTCTGCCATCCGGTCGAGCGAGACTGCCGCCGCGACGTTTCTTTTGGGATCCACCGGGTCGATCACCACGAGCGGCTCTTCGAATTTTTTTGCCGCGTGCTGCCCGATATCGATCAGCACGGGCGGACGCCACTCCGCTGCCGCGGCAAGGAGCGGGGCAAAGCCGCCGTAATGGAGGACGAGAAGCTCGCAGAGGTAGCCCGAGAAACCTTCAGTCATCTGGTCGGAACCGTAGATCCCCCCGGCCTTTGCAAACTGTTTTAAAAGGAGCACGTCATCGGTCAGGCCGTTGATCCTGTCCGTGATGAACCGGGTGTGGAACGGTGTCCGGTCCACCGCGCTCTGGATGTGTTCCGCGCTTGCCACGTTGTAGCAGGGTACGAGATCTACATCTATCCCATCGATCGTTGCATTGATGTAAGGGTGCTCAGCGTACTTCTCGCAGAGGGTATTCGTGAACTGCCGGGCAATGTGCCGGGCCAGCGCAAGGCCCTCTGTTTCGAGTGCCTCGCGGGGCATCTCCGGGGAAAAAAGCAGGAAGACATCGAGGTCACGGTCGCCTTTCACCCACGTATTCCGGGCAATCGACCCGACCACCATCCCCGCTGCTTTCCCGCTCGCGGCAATCGCATCGAGCAGCCGGCGCGCAACCCCGGCGATATACTCGCGTTCCTCTGCGGACGGCCGGAGCTGCTCTGAGAGAATTTTTTCTTCAAGCGGCAGCCGGCCGGACGGTTCGCTCACCAGGCCACCTCCGCAATATCTTCATAGACCGGTCCCCGCGAGGTGAGCGTGCTCTTCTTGAGCTTGAGGCCCGTAACCAAGCAATAGCCGCAGGGGGCGTCTTTTAATTCCTCCAGGCACCGGAAAAGCGACGGGTTTGCCATCCTGACCCGGGCAAGTGTCGCGTGGGGAGTAAACGCCCGGGTTTCGCGGGCAAACCCGAGTGGGGCAAGCGCTGTTTCCACAGCAGAAAAGACCTCGCGACCCTTCCCGGCATCATCGATTGCGCACCAGACCGTATGCGGGCTTTTGAAGTTGTTGACCGTGATCCGGCTGCCTTTTGCTGCAAAAGGCACGAATTTTATGGTCTTTAAGGCACTGATAACCAGCGGGAGCTTACGCTCGTCTACTTCGCCAAGAAATTTGACGGTGATGTGGATGAGCGGCGGATCGACAAACGTGAGCCGGCAAGAGCTCTTTTTGAACGTATCCTGAGCCGCTTTCAGGAGTTCACGCATTTCCTCTGATATCTCGAATGCCACAAATGCCCTGACCATGACTGTATGCATTGGTTAGTCAGTCCACAATGGTAATCGTTTCCATGATAAAAACCGGTACCGGCAAAACCGGGTTTAACCAGGTACATTTACCGGGGTTTACGGCGGCGGGGATCGTCTTTTATTGGAAAAGTGCATATTTCTAAAATGAAAGAGAGGTTAGTATCCATGCCGGAATCCGTACCCCTGATCGTCTATTCCCTTGAGATGTGCCCGCACTGCGAGATGCTCAAAAAATTCCTGAAAACCAAGGGATATGCGTATTCCGAAAAGGACCTCTCCACTGCCGAGGCCCTTACCGAGCTCCGGGTAAACGGCGTTTTTGTCAACGAAGCGCCGGTCCTCCAGCGCGGCGAGGACTTCTACACGTCCGATGACCTCTTCCCGGCAGGATCGCTTGACGAGAAAAAACTCGGCGCGATACTCTCGGGTGCATGATGCCGGCCCGAAAGGAGACCCGGCAACTGACCTTTGGCGGCGGTTTTTCGCCGACACTGCCCCCGGTCCGCACGTCCGACGGCCATATCGTCGAGTGGGACAGGAACCGGATCGCCGAACAGATCAAAAAGGAGACAAAACTTGTCGAGGCGTTCTACGGGTACGAGGGCGCAGAGGACGCGACCGCCCAGGAGATCGCAAGAGAGGTCGAGCAGCGCATCCTTGCGCTTGGGTTAAAGTCCCTCTCGGGCCCGCTCATCCGGGAGATCATGAACATCACGCTCCTCGAAAAAGGCATGGTGCAGTACCGGAACGTCTGCACCCGGGTCGGGACGCCGGTCTACGACGCGCATCAGATCGATGTGGGCAGGGGTTTTGAGGCCCACGACAATGCAAACCTCCAGGAAAACGCCGAGACAAGCCACAAGAAAAAAGCGGACAAGATTTCAAAAGAGCAATACCTCCTCCAGCTCCCGCCCGAGCTTGCCGACCACCACCTCTGCGGGGAGATGCACATCCACGACCTCGAGTACTTCGGGACCCGCCCCTTCTGCCAGGACTGGGACCTGCGCTACTTCCTTTACTACGGTCTCATGCCGGATGGGAACGGGACAAAAGCCTCGGTCGCCGGCCCGGCAAAACGGGCGGAGGTCGCAATTCTCCATGCGGTAAAAGCGCTTGGGAGCGCCCAGACCAACTTTGCCGGGGGGCAGGGCTATTATAACTTCCTCACGTTCCTGGCGCCCTACATGGAAGGTATGAGCTACGATGAGATCAAACAAAATATGCAGATGTTTGTGTACGAGATGACGCAGATGATGGTTGCCCGCGGCGGCCAGCTCGTCTTCTCGTCCGTCCAGCTCTCCCCGGGCGTTCCTGCGCTCTGGCAGGACAAGCCCTGCGTTTATAAAGGGAAAGTCTGGGACGGGAAGAAGGCGCCGCTCCGGACCTACGGCGAGTTCGAGCGTGAGGTCCGGCTGCTTTTTAAAGCGCTCATGGATGTGATGATCGAAGGCGACTACTGGGGCAAGCCGTTCAACTTCCCCAAGCCCGAGATCTCCATCGAGCCGGACTTCATGAACGAGCGCGAAGAATTCAACCGGGCCAACCCGGATCTCCCAACCTTCCGCGACCTTTATCTCATGACGTTCGAGCTCGCCTCCAAGTTCGGGACGCCGTACTACGACAACCAGCTCCCGGCATACCGCGGCGCAGGCAAGGGGATCTCCTGCTACCAGTGCTGCGCGTACCAGTTCTCCGCGGTGGCCGACAAAGACTCGGATTTCGACAAAAAGCTCTTTTTTGAGGATGGGCGCCACTTCTCGATGGGCTCGTGGCAGGTGGTCTCGGTCAACTGCCCGCGGGCAGCCTACAAGGCTGGAGGGAGCGATGAGCGGCTCTTTGCGGAACTCCGTGCCCTCATGGCCGTGGCCGTCGACCTCTTCAAGATCAAGCGGCGGTGGATGAATAATATCCGGGCGAGCGGCAGGATGCCGTTTGCCATGCAGCGGCCAAAGGACCCCAACACCGGTGAACGCGGGGCGATCGCGGTCGATCTCGAAGGGCTCGTGTACACGATCGGTGTTGTGGGGGTCAACGAGATGGTCCAGCACCACACCGGCCAGCAGACCCACGAGTCAAAGGCGGCGTTTAAACTTGCGATCCGGGCCATGACCGAGATGGAGCTCTATGCCCGCAAGCTCTCGGAGAAACACCACATGACCATTGCGCTCGCCCGTACCCCGGCCGAGACCACCGGGCAACGCTTTGCCGTTGCCGATCTCATAGACCGGCGGTACCATGACGCCGCGGCAAAGGTAATCAAGGGCGATCTTGAGTACGCGCTCGACAACCTGGGCCGGAGCCGGGACCTCCCGATCTATTATACGAACGGGACACACGTGGCGCCGGGCGCAAATGTTTCGCTCACCAAACGCATGGAGATCGAGCATGTCTTCTTCCCGATCGTAGACGGCGGGAACATCTTCCATATATGGCTCGGCGAGGGCCGGCCCGATCCCCGGGGCCTCATGGACATGGCGATGAACCTCTGCCGGAACACGCAGATTGGTTACTTCGCGTTCACCCGGGACCTTACGGTCTCCCTCCGGCAGTTCCGCGAGTTCAGGCCGGAAAAACGGGCGGAAGGGTCATGGATCCCGGCGGATGTACCGGCAAAAGCGTAATTTTTTTTACCGGGAGTCTGCTTTAAGGGTAATGAATAGGCAATCTGCAAAGCTTCTGCTCTCGTGAGAAGTTCTGTTAAAAAGAGCCTTTGCATGAAAAAGGAAAAATTTACTGGTAGTCCGGGACCTTCCGGAGCGTGATGTCCATTACGCCGCGGTGCACCCGGTACGTACTGTGGATGATATCGATGGCCTTTTCAAGATCTACGGTGGTCTCGCGGTCATCGACACAGATCCGGACCGCGTGCGGCTGGATGTCCGCATAGGGGGCATGCTTTGCCTCGGGCGGGATCGCGGCTGTGACAAAGATATGGGTATCGGATTCCTGCACCTCGTACGGGATGTCATCATCGCTGTTCGAGGTCCCGTCGGTAAAGATCCCGGGCTCGCCGGGCGTCTGCCGGGTCACGATGGTGTACCCGATGACACGGGCGTGTTCGGCCTCGGGCATGGAGCGTACGATCTCCTCAACGATCTTTGAGAGGTTGCCAAACACTTCATCGTAAGGATTATTGGGATTGGTCTGCATGGACTCCTCGTAAGTGTATCCGGTTCTTTGTTCTTCCAGCAATTCCTCTTTTTACAAACTCCGCAACCACCGGCTCCAGCTCATCCGGCGTATACCCGGTGGCCTCCCAAAGTTCATCGGGATTCAGGGGTTCGTGGGAGAGGGCAATTGCCACAGATAGTTCTCGCTCGCTCCTGAATAAATCGTTATGGTTGCGGGCAAGATCGGCCAGCTTCGTATCAATGTCATGGTTGAGCTGCTCCAGGTGGGCGAGGAGCTGGTCGTGAGCCTGGACCATCTTTGCGAGCATGACCACCGCCTGACGTGTCCGTTCGTTCTCCGCGTTCTTTCCCGCATCTTCCTTCCCGATCATAGCGCTCTGCAGGCTGCGCAGCGTAACGTCCACGAGGATGTCGTTTGCGAGATAGTAGTACTTGCGCCTACGGTCATCCATCTGGCAGGAGAGGATCTCCTCGCGCTCCATGAGCTGGAGATGCTCGATGACGGCCTTGGGGGAGATCATCAGCGTTTCCGATATCTCTGTAACAAAGCAGGGTTTCTGCCGCAGGAGGCCGATGATGCGCCGCCTGTTCCGGTTCCCGAGGATGTCGAGGAGCCGGGCGAATTCTGCGAGATCCTCCATGTTCACTTTATGTTAGTGTTGTTGGAATATAAAAGAACCCCAGGGAGGGCAGTCGCAGGTGCTGCAGGGACGATTCTGAGCGTAAAGGACATCATATCCATCCCAGAAATTCCCCTCCCGAAAACTACAATTGTTCGAAAGAGAGAAAGAGCCTGTATGGTAGGGACCGAAGAGGCACAATTCATCACAGAAACATTTGGTAAGCCTGCCCCAGTTGCCCGACTGAAAAAAAAATTCAGGCTGTTGTTTACCAGCAGGTCGGGAATAATCAGGATGCGCAACCGGTTGATCGCGGTATATAAACAGCCGTTTGCGGACCGCATAACCATAGATTCCCTGGATTATGAGGATGCCTGGATGAAAAGGATGTTCATCGATCATTTCGACGAGCGGATCAAAACATTACCGGATGATATCATCCTGGATCTCTACGGGGATTATATAAAAGCAGGAGCAATGAGAACCCAACCGGGAAGGGATGCCGTTAACAATTACATTGTACATTTTCTCGAGCTCAGTTATAACCGGGATGGCTGGTTTGATAAAGAAAAGATGGGCGCGAGGAGCAGGAAAAAGAAATTCTGAGGGGGATGTAGCGAACCTTCCCGCGAAAAAACGGGATCCTGCCGCCCGGTCCCTTCCTTAGCTAACGTTAAAAAGCAGCGCCGCCGACGGCCCGGCCATGCCCGCCTCATCGTGGCCAACACCCGGGACGACATGGTATTCCCAGTTGAGCGGGACACCGAGCGCCGCTGCCTGTTCCTGTGCGCTCGCGTAATACGCCTGAGCCCGGGCAAAACGGGTGCTTCCCTCGGCCTCCGCAGCGGGGAAATTTGCAAGGCCCGGATCATTCGGATTGGTGTCAAGGCTGCCGGACATGATGATCAGTTTCCGGGAGAAGACCGTTGCAAGATCAGACCGGGCCAGGGGTGAATCTTCCAGACCGAGCGGATAAGGGATGGAATAATCTGGCATCATGTACAGGCCGGCATTTGCAGCAACAGCCCTGCTGTAACGGGCGTCAGGAAGAAGGGTGACCAGCCGGTGGACAAACTGGCCCCCGGCACTGTGGCCATCGAGCAGGTACGTGGGCGTTGTTGCGCCGGTTTCATTTTTCACGTAATCAAAGAGATGCTCGATGGCCATATAGGTCCAGTTCTCCTTTGGTTCCCAGTTTGTCATGCCGTAGACGTACCCCAGCGGGTAAAACATATCCCCGGGGTAGTACTGTTGAGAAAACTCCGGGACGAGGACCAGGGCAGAATATTTCTCCGCATAAGGCGCCCAGGTGTCCCGCGGGGACTCACCGGTCCGGCCGGCACCGGGCATCACGATCAGGATCGGCCCGGACAGGTTCCACGAGGCCGGACGATAGCAGGAGACCGTGATCGGGCGGTCTGCATTCCCAAGCGTATCGTTAAAGACGAACTGGCTCCGTCCCACGGGAATTCCTGTTACAGGACTCCCTGATATCCCTGATGCTGGGGAAGTGGTGATGGTGGAGGCAGCAGGGCCGGCAGGGCTTCCCTGAGGGGTTGAAGACATGCAACCGCAGGTACCGGCAGCAAGAAGGAGGACCAGGCAGAGGAGAATGGTTTTCATGTAATGAAGGATAGGACAGACACATCATATAGATCATGTTCAACCTGCCTTGAGGGAATGATCGGGAAAACCCGCAGGTTACGGCTGCCCACTTCCCCCGCGACACATTGCTTCTGTTTTATAAAAACCGTTAACTGTCCGAAGCGCATATGGTTCCCCGGTGATACTATTGGAAAGACTACCCGTTAAGTCCTGTATTCTCCGCTCCGTGGGATATGATGCCGCTCAAAAGAACATGGAGATCGAATTTTGTTCGGGACTTGTCTTCCAGTATTCGGGTGTCCCTTCAAAAGTCTACGCGGATCTCATGAGTTCTGGTGCGGTCGGAAAATACTTTTCCGAGAAGGTCAGGAGCCGGTTCCGGGCAAGAAAGATGGTTGTATAGATCGCAATCGCGCAAAAATTTAAAAAAAGTCCTTTTTCTCCATTTTAGGAAATTTTTTGTACACGCACCGGGTACCAAAAAAAGTAAGCGTAAACCGGATTATTTTTTGAGGTGCGTGATGAATTGTTTGTTTACCGCATCCCAGTTTGTGAGGTTCCAGAATGCCTCGATGTACTTTGCCCGGTCGTTCTTGTAATCCAGGTAATAAGCGTGCTCCCAGACATCGAGCACGAGCAGGATCCGGAAACCCGGGTACACGTTCATGTTGTGCTTCTCAATCTGGTTGATCAGGAGGCGGGGGGTGGTCGTGCTCGCAGTCAGTACCGCCCAGCCCGAGCCTTCCACACTCGATGCCGCCGCGGTAAACTCCTTTCTGAACCGCTCAAACGACCCGAACTCCGCATCGATGGCTTTGGCAAGTTCCCCTTTCGGTTGCCCGCCGCCGCCCTTGCCGGCCGGGGCCAGGTTCTCCCAGAAGGAATTATGGAGC
>Ga0326727_10025777_pt1 | contig 10987 bp, 8 predicted proteins | sample MB2enrmetagenome_FD_207643 | JGI IMG/M metagenome (GOLD analysis project Ga0326727, IMG submission 207643) | Lab enriched peat soil microbial communities from McLean, Ithaca, NY, United States - MB29MY | ecosystem: Environmental > Terrestrial > Soil > Wetlands > Peat | place: USA: New York... | reverse complement strand
CGCTTCTTAGGAGGGAGCAAGCGGGATTTCGCGATTGACCTTTGAGATGTTTCGACTTGTGAGCACGCGAAAGCAACTCCAGCCCGGTCGAGTAACCCACGCACGTTAGGTAGGAGGTGAAAAGGTGAGAAGGGTGATAAGAGCAGCGGTGGCAGGGGCGAAGGCGAGCAGGGCGGGAAGGGCGGCAGCGGTCGCCGGGGTCCTGTTGGGGTTGTCGATGTGGGCGGCTGCGCGGGCCGCGGATTCCCCGCCGGCTGCCCTGGACATCTCCAAGATGCTGGCTGCGGCGAAGCCGGGCGGCACGATCTCGCTTCCCGCAGGCACGTTCCGTCGGGCCATCGTGCTGCCCGCTGGGGTCTCTCTCCGCGGCGCGGGCCACCAGCAGACGATCATCGAGACGGGGGCCGAAGCGGCCGCCGTAGCCCTGTCGGGCGAAGGGAGCCGGATCGAAGACCTCGCCATCCGCACCCAGGGCACCAGCGGCGTCTCGGCCGAAAACGCAACGGGCGTCGTCGTGCGGCGCGTGCGGATCGAAGGGGGCGCGATCGGCGTGCGTTTCGAGGGCGTCAGCGGCGGTCGCATCGAAAACACCATCGTCTCCGGCAACATGACGGGCGTGGCGCTGAACGGGGTCAAGGACAGCGTGATCGTCAATTGCACCTTGTTCCGCAACAGCGCGATCGGCATGAGCATCTGCAACGCGGAGCACGTGGCCGCGATGAACAACATCGTGGCCGAGGCGGGAACGGGCGTGGTCGTGGGCGGCACGCGCGAGCAGTTGGCGGTGGACCATAACCTCTACGTGGCGCTCTATGTGGGCAAGGTCTCCGGCAGTCCCGGGCGCTTGATGCTCGGCCCGTGGCGGGATGCCAGCGGCGGGTTGGACGCCGGCTCGGTGCAACTGCCGGTCGAGTTTGCGGACGCAGCCCGCGGCGATTTCCGCCCGATTTCCCGGCTGGACTGGGCGCCGGACCGGCTGACCACGAGCGCCTGGGGCGTTGCCGAGCTGGCCGGTTTCAAGGCGCCGGAAAAAGACATCGACGGGGCAGCCCGCAGCGGCGGCTTCGACGTGGGGGCCTATCAGTCGCCGCCCTTGGGCGGGCCGCCGCCGGACGGCACGCTGACCATCGCCGGCGACGCGGGCACCAAGAGCGCGGGACTGTTCACCCGCGACGGCCGCCTGGTGCGGTACTTGTTCCACGATCTGCCGCTGAAGAAAGGGCATTACGGCTACGTGCTGCCGACGCGGACGTATCTGGGCGGCCCGATCGAAGCAGGGGACTACGAAGTGCGGGTTGTCGAGAGCCAGCTTGGCTGGAATTACCGCGGCATTACGGCCAACAGCGGCCTGGCCGGCTCCAGCGTCGCGACCGATACCTGCCACACGGGCACCGTCTGCTTCGCTCCGGACGGCTCGCTGCTGCTGGGGGTGGGCTGGAACGAGCGCGGCGAGAACCTCCGCAGCCGCGACCTGAAGACCGGCAAGACGAATTGGGTTTTCCGCGGCACGTCGCAGGTGCAAGGGCTGTGCGTCGCTGCGGATGGCTTCATCTATTTCCTCCGCGAGGCCGGCAAGGGGCAGTCGGTGCTCTCGAAGATCGACCCGGCCAGCGGCCAGCCGGCTATCTGGGCGGACCTGGCAGTGGGCGAGGCGCGGCCGGGCGGCATGACGGAACTCGGCGGCACGCTTTTTATCGCCGACAGTGAGCACGGCAGGATGTATCGCAGCGCGTTGGATCGCCCGGCCCTGCAGCCGGCCTTTGATATTCCGGCCCCCGCCAGCCCCTCGGCCGATCGCAAGCGGAAGCTGATTTGGCTGGTTTCGGGGCAAGACAAAGTGCTGGCGGTGGAGCCGTCGGGCAAGGTCCGCACAGAGTTCACCGGCGTGCCCAAGCCGCTGGCCGTGGCCGTGGGCGGCGACCGCCTGGCGGTGGCTTCGCAGTGGACGGGCAAGATCCATCTGCTGGATTGCAGCAATCCGGGGCAACTGAAGCCGATCAAAACGATTGGCCGCGGCGACGGCCCGTGGGGTCCGGCCCTGGCCGATCGCTTCCTCTTTCAAGAGGGCCCGTATAACAATCGCCAGGGCATCGTGCTGGACCTGAACGCGGAGGGCTGGCTGGCGGTCAAGGACCACTTTGCCCGCACGATCGTTTTCGATCTGCAGGGCAAGGCGGCCTATTGCAGCTTCGCGCAGTTCGGCAACTTTCCGTTGCAGGCGCAGTTTGCCGGCGACGGGGCCGCGCGATTCTTCGATTCCAGCGGCAGCCTCTCGTGGTTCGTCGACGCCCGGGCCGGCACCTGGCAGCCGGACGCCTACTGGGGCCATCCCAGCCCGGGGCGGACCGACGCGGTCGGCTTCTTTTCCGATTCGGGCAAGCTGTTCGGCATCTATCGGGTGGAGAAGCCGCGCGGCGGCATCCTGATCGTGCGTTTCGAGAACTACGTGGGCCGGCCGCTGGCCTGTTACACCCAGGAGCAGGTCGTTTTCCCGCCGGGCTCCGGCACGAAGCGCGACATGTGGGTGGTTAGGCATGAGACCAACCACGACGGCCAGATCGACGAACAGGACGCCCCCGGCACGCCCGTGCTGGACACTGAGGGCAAGCCGGTGCAGTGGCAGATGACGGCCCGCTTCCTGTTTGCCCTGCCGGACGGCTCGCTTTGCAGCCCTACGGGCGTACAGAACCCCAGCGGCCTGGGCTACGTTTGGAAGCGCAAAGGCCTGGACCGCGAAGGTGTGCCGGCCTACGAGTTCGGGCCCGGCACGCTGGTTCCGGTCCGGCAGCGGACCGTCCCTTCGGCCTACGATTTCTCGAAGACCGAGGACCTGGGCAACATGTCGGAGTGCCACTTCGCTCCCAACGGCGATTTCCTGGCTACGTTCCAGTTCGGCCATTCGCCCAACGGGATGGGCTTTAGCAACAGCGGCGGCGTGGATGTTGCCCGCATCGGCCGCGACGGCCAACTCCGCTGGCTGCGGCCGATGAATGCCTTCGGTCCGATCCAAGGCGTGAAGCCCCTGGAGAAGTTCATCCTCACCAGTTGGGGCCACCAGGCCGAATGGATCGGCATGGACCCCAACGGCCTGGGCCTGGGGCACCTGGGCTTTCCGCCCGGCGCCGGCTGGGAAGGCTACTGGGTCGATCACCCCAATCAATATCTCGTGTTCACCGGCAACGACGGGCGGCTGCACGTCCTGGTGGGCGACTACATGCAGAACTGCCAGCACTGGCTGACGCTGGAGAATTACGACAATTACCGCTCGGCGTCGTTTCCGGTGACCATTGGCGCGGCGCGGGCACGAGCGTTGGCCTCCTCGCCGGCGGTGCCTTTTCGCATCCTGGGCAAGGCGGCCCAGCCGCGGATCACGATCCGCAGGCTTTCGCAGCCGCTCCCCATCGACGGCAAGCTGGCGAAATGGCGGGCGGCCGGCATCACGCCGCAGATCGTCATCACGCCGGTCACCGCCACGAACATCGAGAGCCCCAAGGACTGTAGCGCCGTCGTGCGGTTGGCCTACTTGAACCAGGACCTCTACGTGCAGGTCCTGCGGTTCGACGACGTGGTGAGCTTTCACCAGCCGCACAACAAGAGCCACCTGCAGGACACGGTGGAAATGATGCTCAACGGCTTCATGGAAGGCTTCCAGTTCAGCATTTCACGGTTTACGGACACCGGTCCGACGATTTTGCGACGCCGCTTCTTCTTTAACAACCTGGAGCTGGCCGTGGGAGCCGATCACGCCCCGCGGGTCATCGAAGTCTTGGACAACGCCAAGGCGGTCAGCGAGCGGCGGTTGATCGAGTCGATTTACGGCGTGGACATGTCCGATTGCAAAGTGATCGTCAGCGAATTCAAGCTGCCGATCGACAAGGTGACGTATCAGGGCGGGGAGCAGGCGATTTTTCCGATGAAGCACGGCAGCGGCGTATGGCTGGGTTTCGCGATCGACGACAACGACGTGCCCGGCACCGACGTGCAGCGGATGATGGTCTGGCCGGCCAATTTCAACACGTTCGCCGTCAAGGAAGCCGCCGCCTGGGCGGAGTTCGAGTGAGCCCTAATCCCCAATCCCTATAAACAGGAGACAACAGAGCAAACAGAGATTCGGCGACGGCCCCCCCTTGTCTCTGTTCGCTCATGTTCCTTAAGTTCCCAATCCCCAATCCCTAATCCCCAATCCCGACTCGGTAACACGCGGCCTCGGCGGCGTTGCGGACCAGCAGATAGCGGCCGGCCAGGGCCATTGTGTTCCAACTCATGCCCTCCAGGGCCTGGAACCGCCCGAGCACGTGGCTCGGCCGGTCCGGCGTGGCCTCGACCAGCACGATCTCGCCCCATTCGGCCATAACCACGAGCACCTCGCCCACGCGGAGGATCTGGCCGTGGTGATAGCGGCCGTCCTTCCAAATCCGCTGGCCGTTGGCCAGGTCGATGCACTCCAGGATGCCGTCGGAGAGGCCGTAGACGCAGCCGTTCAGGACGGTCACATTGCTGAACTTGGTCCGCATCACTTTGGGGTTCTGCCAGACGACTTCCGTCTCGAACGCGCCGTCGGGCTGAGGGATCAGGCGAAGGAGCATGGCGCCCTGGGTGTAGCCTTTGGAAAGAAACACGCTGTCCGGCGGGACGGGAACGGCCTGGGACACGTTGGGGTCGCGATAACTACAGCCCGGCCACTCGTGCTCCCAGAGGACGCGGCCGGTCCGCGGGTCATGGCCGCTGGCCGTGTCTTCGTTGACGATGAGCACCTGCTCGATTCCGGCCAGGGTTGCCAGGGCCGGCGAGCTGTAGCTGATTTGGCGCTGGCCGCCTTGCCAGACGAGATGGCCGTCGCGGGCGTCGAAGGCCGCCAGGGAGACGGGGTGTCCCTCGCGCATGCCGCCGGCCGGCACGATGACCCGTTGGCCGACTACCAGCGGGGAGGCCGCGCGGCCCCAGGCCACCGCGGCCAACTCCTCCTCGGGCGTGACGCCGAACTCCTCGAGTAGGTCTTTTTCCCACAGGCAGCGGCCCGTGGCGCCGTCCAGGCAGCACAGCCGGCCGGTGGCGCCCAGGGCGAAGACCTTGCCGCGGTCGATGGTGGGCGTGCATCGCGGGCCGACGCCGCCGGGCGTAGTCTCGTGGCGGGTGGCGGTGCCGTGGGACCATTCCAGGCGGCCCGTCTGCACATTGTAGCAGGTGACCATTTCCAGCTCGTCCCGCTGCTCCATGGTGACGGCGTGGCCGTTGCGGACCGCGAAGCTCGACCAACCGGCGCCGATCGCATGCCGCCAGACCAACGGCGGCGGCCAGTGGGCGTCCAGGTCCAGCCGCACACCTTCGAGTGTCGCGGCGCGGCCCGGTCCAAGGAATTGCGGGAAGTCGTCGGGCGTGGCCGTGCTCAGGTCGATCCTCGGGCCATGTTCACCGGTCTCCGGCTCCGCGGGCGGCGCCATCTGCGCGTCGACTTTCGGGGCGAAGCGGTACGCGAAGCTGGGCACGAGCTCGCCGCTGACATGATCGAGGCGGAACAGGATGCAGAAGCCCGCGTTGGCGGCCGCCAGGGCCGCCAAGATCGCCAGCCGGGCGCGGCGGCTCAGCCCGCTAAGCAAGAGCCACCAGCCCAGTAGCACCAGCACCGCCACGAAGGTCAGTATCCAGGTGGCCATGTTGGCGAAGGCATGGTCGCCCAAGAGGTCAGTGACCCGCAGGACCACAATTGCCAGGCCCAGCAGGGCCACGACGGCCCAGACCCATTTCGGCGGCATGAGCCGCTTGCCCGCACGCCGTTTTGCTGTCCCTTCGTGATCCACCATATCTCTGTTGCCCTCCGTTACCTCCGCTTGCTGCTTCTTGCCAGTCGGGGTCGCCGTTGAGGCGACGCGAACGCCACTGCTTCCCGAAGTAGTGCGTTTACGCGAGCGGGTTCTCCCAGCGCAGCCGGCGAAATCGGCCGAAGTCGGAATCACACGAGACAAGCGTGGCGCCGTGGGAGATCGCCAGCGCCGCCAGGTGGGCGTCCGAGGCCAGGTCGCCGGCAGTGCCCACTTCGCGCAAGAGTTCTTGCAGAATCCGCCAGTGTTCCGGCGTTTCAAGCAAGATGTGCACGTTGGGATGGCTGACCCATTCTTCGACCTGAGCTAACGCGCCGCCGACCGTAAGCGGGGCAGCCATTTCGCGCGCTCCGGTGCTGAGCCGCAAGAAACCAAGGAGCACGTGCCACGACACACCGACCGGCTCCGCGCCGGATATCGCCCCTTCCCACCAACGGCGCGCGGCTTCGTGCTTCGGCACGTTGCGGTTGACCGCGTAGAGCAGAACATTCAGGTCGACGACTCTCATTTACTGCGTGCAAGCTTCTTGAGGACTTCCTCGTCTTCCAGCGAGTCGGCGAACGCGAGGGCCTTGTCGATGTTGAATTTCGGCTGCCCCATGGCGTACGTCTTCTGCCGGAATCGCTTTCGCCGCTGGCCCTGCTGGCCGGGAGCCTCAACCCCCCGCCGCAGGACACCGTTGATGAGTTTGGCGAGGGAAATCCCCTCGCGGAAGGCTCGCTCCTTTAAGGTCCGCAGGAGGTCGTCGTCGATCCGCACAGTGGTTCTCATACCGGCATCATAGCATCACTTGGGGTGATGTCAAGATGCCTTTCCGGCCGATTTGCCGGCGGGATTCAAGACAACGGTGAACGTGCTCCCCTGGCCCAGCACGCTGCGGACCTCGATCCGCCCGCCCATCTCGGAAATCAACATGCGGCAGAGTCCCAGGCCCAAACCGGTGCCGCCGCTGTCGCCGCGGGTGGTGTAGAAGGGCTCGAAGATCTTTTCCAGATCGACCCGCGGAATGCCCACGCCCGTGTCGCTCACCGCGATGGCCACCGAGCCCATCTGGTCCTCGTCGCGGCGGCCCAGGGCATAGGTGCGGAGCGTGAGCGTGCCGCCGCGGGCCATCGCCGCCAGGGCGTTGGTGCACAGGTTGAAGAGCACTTCCTGGAGGGTGTAGGGATCGCCTTGCACGCTGGGGATCTCTCCCAGCTCCTTGCTGATGCGGACGCTGCCGACCTGCGTGCTGCCGAGCATTTCGAGGGTGGCCTCGACGGCCGCGTTGGCGTCGGTGCTCTGCAAGGTGATGCCGCGGGGCCGGGCGAAGGCCTGCACGCGGGTGGCCGTTCGCTCGATCCGCTCCAGCGCCTCGGCCATCATGCGGACGTACTCGGTCAGGTGCGGGTCGTCCTTGACCCGTTCGCCCACGCGGCGGAGGCAGTTCTGCACGCCGTCCAGCGGATTGGCGATCTGGTGCGCGATGCCGGCCACCAATTGCCCGATGCCCAGCATCTTCTCTTTCTGGCGCAGCTCGGCGTGGGCCCGGTCCACATACCGCCGGATGGAGGTGGTGAAATAGACCGTGATCCACAAAGCGCTGGCAAAGGCGGCGAACTCGCCCAACAGCGCCAGCCCGTCCAGCGGCAGCGGCTGCGCGGGATCCGAAGGAAAGTGCAGTGCGAATCGCGGCAAGTGCAGCGGGAACCACGCCCGCTGGCCCAGGTACTCCAGCATCATCACGCCGCCCACCAGCGCGCTGACCAACCCCGCGAACACCGCCGGCGCCGAGCCGCGCAGGTACATCCCCGAGATGATCATGTGAAACACGAAGAACACCAGGAACGGGTTCCGCGGCAGGTCGGAGAAATACAACAAGAGCGTCAGCGCCACCAGGTCGCAGGTGACCTGGAAGAAGATGTTCCGCTCGGCGTTGCCTTCGCCGCTGGACCAGTCGGCCTGGCTGGCGCGGAACAGCAGGTTGTAGAGGACCATGCCGGCCGCCACCGTGTACAGCGGCACAGGGTTGGCCACGATCCCCAGCACCGCGGAGGCCAGCCAGATCACGGCGAAAACCGACGCGCAGGCCAGCCATCGCAACCAGACCAGCCAGCGTGCGCCTTCCGGAGGGAGCTTCATGGCAAAAGCGTTACCCTGCGGCCTGCGTTCCGGCCGTGGCCGCGGGCGGCAGTTGGAAGCGGCCCGCCACAACGCCGGGGACGGTAATGTCCTCGTCAATTTCCTCCCAGCGCAGGGCGTAGCCGTCCAGCTTCAGCCGCACCGCGCGGAGCTGTTCGTCCGTGGCGTTCTTGAGGCGCTCGAAGCGGCTGGCCGGAAAGCCCAGGATTCGCCCGTCTGTGAGCTCCAGAAAAACCATCCGTCCCTCGATCCAGGCGCGAAGCGCCGCGGGTTCCGTTGCCAATGCCGTATTAGCGGTTGTGGTAGTCATCGGTGGAAGCGGTACGGACCCACTCGCAAGACCGTCGGCATGTGGAACCCACCCGGAACAGCCAGTATTGTATCTCACCCTTCAAGATAATTCAACGCGCGGGCGGATCGGTTCCGGCCTGGCGGAGCCGCGCGAGGAGCTGCTGAAAATCCGCGGGCAGCGGCATTTGGAAATGCAACGGCTGGCCGGTGACGGGGTGTGGGAAGCCCAGCTCGGCGGCGTGCAGGGCCTGCCGCTGGGCGCCGCTCTTGTCGGCGATCGGCTCGCCCCGCAGCGGCTTGTTGTACACCTTCTCGCCGCAGAGCGGGTGGCCGGCCTCGGCAAGCTGGATGCGGATCTGGTGCGTGCGGCCGGTCTCCAGCCGGCACTCCACGAGCGTGTAGCCCTGCAGGGACTCGAGCGGACGGACGTGCGTGACGGCCCGTTTGCCCACCTCCGGCAGCGTGGTGCTGCCGCGGCGGCGGTCGCCCCGGTCGCGCACCAGCCGCGAATCGAGTGTCTGCTCCTCGACACGGCCCTGGGCGATCGCCAGGTAGACCCGCGTGATCGCGTGCTTGCGGAACATGTGGACCAGCCGCCGCTCGGCCTCGGCGCTGACGGCCAGCACCATGACGCCGCTCGTGTCGCGGTCCAGGCGGTGGACGAGCCGGACGCGGGGAGGGCGGCCGGGCCGGGGCGGCTGGCGGCCTCTGCGAAGCCGCGAGCGGCCCAGGAGCTGCGCCACGATCTCCTCCAGCGTGGGCTGCCGTTGCTTCCGCCGCGCCGGCCAAAAACGCTCCTCCGCGTGCCGGCCCGTGGTCACGCCCGCCGGTTTCTCGACCACTGTCAGGTGGGCATCCCGATAGACGATCTTGACGTCCTCGGGCCGGAGCGGCGCCTGGCGCGGCTGCTGCCAAAGCTTCACCACGTCGCCCGCTTGCAGCCGCCGCCCTTCGTCCAGGCACAGGTTCCCGTTGACCTGAACGTGCCGGTTGTCGATCCAGCGGCGGGCGGTGGACCAGGATTCCTCCGGCCGGAACTGCCGCAGCGCCGCCACGAGGGCCAGCCCCGCTTGCTCGTCGGTTACGTGGTAGTTTTGGAAGGCAGCGGAGGCCACGGTCGAAGCACCAAATCCCAAGCTGCAAATCCCAAACAAGTTCCAAACACGAAGTTCCGATTTCCGAAAGGGAGCACTTCGACGCTGCGGCGGCCGGCAATCGCGTGTTAGCGGCGCACCATGGTTTTGGTCATTGCGGTTTCTGGCATTGGATATTGATTGAGATTTGGCCTTTGGAGCTTGGAGTTTCCGCCGTTGTGCCCGGTTTCGTTCATTCGGATTTCCCCAGGAAGTGCCCCATTACCTTCCAGCCTTCTTGGAAAACGAGGTTCGACTTGGCGGCCGTGGGGTCGTCATACTTCTGAAAACCGTCGGGCACGATGCCCGTGCCGGCCATCGCCAGCGGCACGTCGCCGTGGCTGTGGGTCTTGGTCCGCAGCGGCGTGGGATGATCGGGCGAAACCAGGATCCGCCAGCGGTCATAGGCCCGCAGGGCGTCCCACAGCGGCGCGACGATGTGCCGGTCGATCTCTTCCAGGGCCTTGACCTTGGCCGCGGCGTCCCCCTCGTGCGAGGCCTCGTCGGTCGCCTCGACGTGTACGCACACCAGGTCGTGCCGCTTGAGGGCCTCGACGGCGTAGCGGCCCTTGGCGGCGTAGTCCGTATCGGTGTAGCCGGTGGCGCCGGGCACGTCGATCCGCTGCCAGCCGATCAGCTTGGCCAGCCCCCGCAACAGGTCCACGGCCGTGATCATCGCCCCGCGGACGCCGTAGAGGTCGGCGAACAGGGGCAGCCGCGGAGCGCTGCCTTGACCCCAGAGCCAGACGTTGGTGGCGGGCGGTTTTCCGGCGCGGCGGCGGGCCACGTTGACCGGATGATCGGCCAGCAGCGGTTCGCTCTCGCTCATCAACTCGGCCAGCAGGCGGCTACCCGGCCCGCGCGGATAGCCCTCCAGAATCGACTGGTCGGTCAGGTCGTGCGGGGGCGTGGTGCGGGTGTCGGCGGAGAAAGGCCCGCCCGGGGCACCCGGGCCGGCTGCGGCGCGGACCAGCAACAAGTTGCGGTAGCTGACGCCCGGACAGAACCGCAGCCGCTCGGAGCCGAGCTTCTCCTGCACGGTCGCCAGCAACGCGGTTGCTTCCTCGGTGGAGATGTGGCCGGCCGTGAAGTCCCGCATCACCTGGTCCTCGATGGTCACCAGGTTGCAGCGGAGGGCCCAGTCGCCCGCAGCCAGCTCGATGCCCTGGGCAGCGGCCTCCAGGGGCGCCCGGCCCGTGAAATGCTCCAGCGGATTGTAGCCCAGCAGGCTCAAGTTGGCGGTGTCGGAACCGGCGGGCAGTGCGGCGGGCGTGTGGTTGGCCCGGCCGACCACGCCCGCGGCCGCCACCGCGTCCATCGCCGGCACGTTGGCTGCCTCCAGCGGCGTCTTGCCGTGGAGCGAGTCCTGCGGTTCATCGGCCGAACCGTCGGGGATGATGATGGCGTATTTCACGGGGGAGGGGGAGGGATTGGGGATTAGGGATTGGGGATTGGATGATGAAGAAAGCGACTCACATGAACTTGCGGCGTTTGAAGGCGGCAACGTCGGCTGCGGAAAGATCGAACCACTCGCCGTTGCCACGCTTTTCGGCGAAGCGGTTATGCCAATACCGTTCGATGCCGGCCGGATCGTCGGTGCGTATCACATGAACTGTCTTCGCC
>Ga0326727_10025776_pt1 | contig 10987 bp, 7 predicted proteins | sample MB2enrmetagenome_FD_207643 | JGI IMG/M metagenome (GOLD analysis project Ga0326727, IMG submission 207643) | Lab enriched peat soil microbial communities from McLean, Ithaca, NY, United States - MB29MY | ecosystem: Environmental > Terrestrial > Soil > Wetlands > Peat | place: USA: New York... | reverse complement strand
AACTGTAATAGACACCCTGCAGCACCGCGTTGGTGTTCAAACTAAAGGCGCCATCCCCATCGTTATGATAGACTTGGGAGATGATGTCACCGGATTCCGTCAAGCCCGTCAGCAGGATGTCCAGCCGTCCGTCGTTGTCGTAGTCCCCCCACGCCACCGAACCAAAAGCCACTCCCCGCAGCTCCGCGTTGGTGTTCAAAGCAAAGGTGCCACCCCCGTTGTTATGATAGACCCGGGAGATCGGGATGCCGGAATCCAACGAGCCCGTGAGCAGGATATCCAGCCGTCCGTCGTTGTCATAATCCCCCCACGCAACGGAACCGCCGTAAACACCCGTCAGCCCGGCATTGATGTTGGTGAACCCAGTTCCCGCGTTGGCCGATGCGGCGGGAATAAGGAGCCTCAAGGTGAGGACCGCCACCACGGCGGTACGGATGGGAGTAAGGAGCGTTTTCATGGCAGGGTATTCGCGAGGGGCAGGAGTGGGTTTGGGGTGCAAAGCAGGCCGCCGCAAAATGGTCTCGGCGGGCCGCAAGCGGTTGTTTGCTGTGTCCTCATCATCCGGCATCATTGAACTCGGGCCAGCCGCCAAGCGCCTCTCTGTCAGGAATCCAATCCAAACGTCTCGACGGAATTATGTTCCCCGCGGCAAGCCTCCAATTCGAGTTATAAGAAGCATTTATCAATCATTAATTGAAATCAATATAAATCTAATGTTATTTCGGAGGCAAAGGCCGTCAATATCAGTCCATCTGGGGCTTAAAAAAAACCTTCAAAAATTCTGCGTTTTTTCCCCCAGTCGGTTTTTCTCCCTCGTGGAAATGTGATCAACTCCTGCGCGTGAGGACAACTATGCTTGCCCGCCGTAGCCTTGGCAAAGGCGGGTCCATCGCCCGGCGCCCTTCGCCGGGCCGCCACCGCCCGTTTGTCCGCCATAGCTTTAGCGAAGGCGGAAGCCTTCCAAGGTCCGGCCTCACGCCTTTTCTTTTGGTCCTTTTTGTCCTTTTGGTCCCTTTCGTCCCTTTCCAGTCCATCCCCTTTCCCCCTCCTAATCGTAATCGTAATCGTAATCTTCCCTGTTTATATGCGCTTCCCCTATCTCCCATTCGACCCGTTCCTGTTCCTCCCGGTGCCTTGAAACGATTCGCTCTATTCCCATTTTTTTCAACTCTATTTCCAAATGCTCGCCACCGTCCAATAATGCCCAACCCATTGCGCCAGAGCCGCTTGCACCTAAAACGACCGGGCTTTCATTAGCAAACCTTATCAATCTCGAAACACTATTTTTATTTTTCCCCGGTTTTTATCAACGACAAGCACCCGTCCCCTGCCCTTCCAACGCTCATCGGTCCAGCCTCCCCGCCCTCCGCCACGCCTCTTCTTCCGTCCCTTTGGTCCTTTTGGTCCTTTTCTTGTCCGTCCTGTTTCACGCCCCTCAATCCCCCCAAAATCCTCAAAAATGCCAATGATTGCTGCTATTTGCGACCCTTTCACTTTTCCACTCGCGCCCCGGCGATTCCGTGCTACGTTTGCCAGTCTTGGACGTTGTGGCCCAAAACGCTCCCGCACGACCCCCCTAAACACGAGGCTTGGCGGTTGAGCACAAAACTTGGAACTTTGCGCATTGAAACTACGAAACGAACTATTGGTTTTGCTGCTCCTGGCAGCCATCCAGTTTACCATAAACCTTGATTTCTTGATCATCCTGCCTCTGGGACCTCAATACATGCGCCTCATGCATATCACACCGGCCCAGTTCAACATGATCGTCGCCGCGTACGCCATCGCGGCGGGAATCTCCGGTGTCGCCGCCGGGTTTTTCCTCGATCGCTTTGATCGCAAGGTCGCCCTTCTCTGGCTCTTCCTGGGATTCTCCATGGGAACGCTCTTGTGCGCCCTGGCCGCCACCTACGGCTTCCTCGTTGCCGCACGGGCCATTGCCGGCACTTTCGGCGGCGTGACCGGCGCCGTGATTCTCGCCATCGTCGGCGATGTCATCCCGGAATACCGGCGCGGCGCCGCGATGGGCCTGGTGATGTCCGCCTTCTCTGTCGCTTCGATTTTCGGGGTTCCGCTGGGGCTTGTCCTCGCCTCCGATTTTAACTGGCATGTGCCCTTCTACGTCATTGCCGCCATCACCGTGCCGATTCTAATAGCCGTGTTCCAGTTCGTGCCCACCCTGCGCGGTCATTTGGAGCATTCCCGTGGTCAGCATCCCGCTGCGCGGATGCTGGCCGTTCTCATGGAGCCAAACCATCAAATGGCCTTTCTTTTCATGGCGGTGCTCACCTGTGCCGGCTTTACCATCTTCCCCACACTGGCCACCTACATGGTGTACAACGTCGGATTGACCGAGAAGCAATTGCCATTCATATATTTGACGGGAGGATTATGCACCCTCTTCAGCATGAACTGGATCGGACGCTGGGCCGACCGCGCCGGAAAACTCCGCGTCTTCACGCGGATGTCCCTTGCCGCGTCGATCCCCGTCATCGCCCTCACCAATCTGCCGCGCGTCCCACTGCTCCTCGCGCTGGCGACCTCCACCCTTCTCATGATCTGCATGTCCGGCCGTTTTGTTCCGGCAATGGCAATGATGACGGCGACGGTCCAATCCCGCTATCGTGGCGGCTTCATGAGCATCAATTCGTCAGTCCAGCAATTCTCCTGCGGCCTCGCCGCCTGGATCAGTGGAAACATCATCGGCCAGGGTCCAAATCAGGAAATCACCCATTACCCGGTTGCCGGCTTGGTTTCATTGGCGTGTGTGCTTGCCTGCATCTGGCTGGCGCGGTTCCTCCGGCCCGCCCCGGGGGAATTGTCCCCCGTCCCGGTCATACTTACTCGTCCTACGCACGGGGAATCGACCTGCTGAACACGACGTACAATTTCCTCGATCTCACCGCCAAGGGCCGCGATGAAAACCCCGACAGCCCCCAAGATTGAGTGTGTTACCACGACAAGTATAAAGAGACATCGCATTGCTGTTCATCATAGCAATGAGGTGGATGGGAATGCCTGGACAGACAGTGCTGGGATCCGCCTTGTTGGGCTGGAACGGCCAGGCTCGTCAATTACCGGCAATTGCCAGGTGTGATGTGGCCTTCGCTCATGCCGTATTGCGGCGCGGTCTGCCTGGAACAAGCGCCCGAAGCCGTGGCGTGCGTTTGCCGGTTTCATGCCAAGAACCCACAGTTGCCCTTTGCCGATGACACGCAGGCCAAGCATCGCCCGGCGCCAGAAGGTGGGGACAGGGGAATGACGCCAGCACGTGCCGCACGTACGGGCATCGCGCCAATAGGGGAGTGTCGGCAAAGGCATTCTTGGCTGTCGGGTCCGGATAAATATGATCGGCCCGGCCGCCGACCGAGCGGATGGGCGCCACGCTCCAATCGCCCTGGTAATACCGGGTGTTGAAATGAGCCACAAACCCATCCGCTGTGATCTCCCGCAAATCCCCCTGCGGAAGCGCGGCATCAAATTGCAACGCAAGCTTTAAGCTGGCTCGCATGGTCCTGACTCGTTTGGCGGAAGACCCTCGCCGCGCCACTCCATTTGGTCTCGCACGCCGTCGTCGCCAGTCTTTTCAAAACCCAGACGGCGATACAGCCCGAAAGCTCTCTGTCCTTTGACGACGCTCACTCGGACCGGCTTCTTGGCGGCGCCGGCTTCCCTCAGGAGTACTTGCATCAGCGCAGTGCCGATCCCCCGGCCGCGGTGCGCCGGCAGCAAGGCGATATCGACCAGCACAATCTCGCTTTCCGCGCGGTTGACGACGATGCGTCCAACCGCCTGCCCGCCCGACAGGATGATGGCGAACTGCGCGCGCGGAAAAGCGGCGCGATAGCCTCGTTGCTGGGCGTTGAATTGCATCCTTACAAAAGCCTCCCGCATCGCGCCGGTCCAGCCCATCGCATCCAATTCCTCCTGGCGCGTGCCGGCATAGACCTCCAACAGAAACAACTCGTCGCCCGGATCTTCGGACCGCAACTTGGTGGCGAGATTGTTGGCTGGCATACGAAGAATCACTGCTCAATTATTACGGGTTGAACTTCTGTCCATCCACTAAATTGTGAAATCGGTTGACTGTACGCGCACCATGTGTTTATTTCAACTCACTTGTTCTAATTTTGTGGCCACACGCAGAAAATTCTTGTTTGACTGCTGCGCCCTGATGGCGGCGACCTTGGCGTCTCCAGCCGTGATCGTAGCCGAATCAACCGCGCCCTTTTGGAAGCGGCGATCTATGCACGAAATCCCCTGCTCCGCCTTTGCCAGCCAGTTAAACACCCCTTTTCGCATTCAGGCCGCGCCTGGCAGGACACTCAACGTCACCTTGGCGGATGTCAGAATGCGCCTGGAGAAACCGCTCAAACCCGGCCGCCCTCCGCCTCCCGATGCTGGGAATGAAAAGTTTTCCCTTATCTTCTCCGGCTCCAGAAGCGACCTGCTGGAACAGAACACGTATCCGTTCGAGCATCAAACGCTCGGTCGATTTGATCTTTTCATCGTGCCTGTTTTCACGAGCAACCTCGACAGAATAGATTATCAAGCGGTGATTAATCGCCCGCCAAATCGCGCTGTTCAAACACACACTTAAAAAAAATCAGACCAAAAGGATAAATTATGTCACAACCATTTCTTGGTGAAATACGGATGTTCGCGGGCAATTTTGCGCCTGTGGGGTGGGCCTTATGCAACGGCCAGACCATGCCAATTAGTCAAAACACGGCCCTCTTTTCCATCCTGGGCACAACTTTTGGCGGTAACGGCACCACCACCTTCAATTTGCCGGACTTGCAAGGCCGTGTCCCAGTCAACCAGGGGACGGGAGCCGGCCTATCTTCGTACCTCTTGGGCCAAACAGGCGGAACGGAATCCACGACCCTGTTGATTGGCAATATGCCGAGTCACAACCATTTGGTCCAATGCAACACCGGCGGCGGCAACCAAGCCAGTCCCTCAGGCAATTTGCCGGCCGTGGAATCAACCGGAACATCCCTGGACTTTAGCGACGCCGGCGCAAACGCCACCATGAATCCAGCGATGATCGAGAGCGCCGGTAGCGGCACGCCAATCAATAACATTCAGCCCTACCTGTGCGTGAACTTTATCATCGCGTTGGAGGGCATCTTCCCCTCGCGGAATTGACCGCTCCCGCGCCCCGATCCTGATGAACAAACGCTCGTCCAATAGATCGCTGCTGTGGGGAATGTTCTTCGCCGCCTTCTGCCTGGCAGCCTCGCCTGGCTGGAGCCAGGTGCTTTTCTTTGCTACCAGCAGTGCCGCACAGTCGAATAATACGGTTGATTACGTTTCACCCGGCGGCACGCCCAACGGTTCCGTTTTCACTGCCAACGGGACGGGTGGCAATGGCGTGATCCGCTGCACGGCCATCGCCCTGGATTCCTCGGCTCAAAAGGTTTTCCTCCTGGACGCAAAAGCCCAAACCATCTGGAGCATGAACCTCGACGGCACCAGCCTGGCCTCCGTGGCGACAATTGCGACCGGCACCCCCACCGACCTCGCGCTGGACACCGCCCATCAACAAATCTATTTCACCACCAGCAGTTGCTCGCAGGCCAGTAACACCATCCAAAGGGTGAGTTACTCAGGAGCCGGCGGCACCGTGCTCTTCACCGCGACTGGATCGTCCGGCAACGGTGTCAGCCGCTGCACCGCCCTGGCGCTGGACCTCCTTCATTCTCAGATCGTGTTCTCGGACGCCGGCGCCAAAGCTCTTTGGAGCGTCCCATTGGAAGGCGGCAGCGTGGCGACATCCGTCAACAATAACCTGCTGGCCGCGCCCCTGGATCTGGCGCTGGATGTCACCAATCAGTTCATTTATTATGTCACCAGCGGCACGATTCAAAGCAACAATACCGTGCAGCGGATTGATTACGGTGGTGCCACGAATACCCTTCTCTTTGTGGCCGCGGGCGGCGGCAGCGTCCAGCGTTGCACCGCCATCGATTTCGATCCGGCCGCGTCGAAACTTTACCTGGCTGATGCCGGCGCGGGCATCCTCTGGAGCCTTGATCCGGACGGACTTGGCCTTGCCACCGTCGAAACCGGTGTTCTCTCCATCCCCCGCCGCGTGCGGCTGCTGCCTTCCTTGCCGTTCACAGTGGTCAACTTCAGCGACAACGGCCCCGGTTCGCTCCGGCAGGCGTTGCTCGACAGCGGAATCTTCTCCTCCATTATTTTCAGCAATGGTCTCTTTTCCGCCAGTGCCGGCGTCGTCCAACTCTCCACGGTCGGCGACACAACCTTTGGCCCTTCCGCGTTCATTATCACCAACCACGTTTCCATCACCGGACCCATTGGCTCCAACGGTGTCGTCATCGCCCGCTCCAACGGCGCGCCCGCGATGCGGTTGTTTTATGTCGCTCCGGGCGGCTCGCTGACCCTCAACAGCGTCACCCTCTCTAACGGCCTTTCCCAAGGCGGCTCTGGTGGCTCCGGCTTTCAGCGCGGTGGCAGCGGAGGGGGTGGGGGCGGCCTGGGTGGGGCTGTTTTTATCTATGACGGCAGGCTCGACTTGGAAAACTCAACGCTCGCCGGCAATCAGGCCCTCGGCGGCGACGGGGGTGGCGGGGCAGCGGGAGGGGGCCAGGGCAGCGGCGGGGGCGGCGGCGGCTTGGGTGGGGATGGGGCAGTTGGGGGCGAAAATTCAACCGGCGGGAACGGAGGCGGTCCAAGTGGAGGAGCCGGTGGGACTGGAACTGTCAGCGGCGCCGGGGGCGGCATCGCCGGGGGCGGCGGAGGCGGCGGCAGCAGCGGTACCAGCGGCTCCGGCAGCGGTCCCGGTGGGTCTGGCGGATTTGCCGGCGGTGGTGGCGGCGGCGGCGCCTACAACACCGTAGGCTTCGGCGGGGGCAGCGGAGGCAGCGGTGGAGTGGGCGGCTTTGGCGGCGGCGGCGGCGGTCCCGGCGGCGGCACCCCAGGCGGGGCGACTGGCGCTCCAGGCTTCGGCGGCGGCGCCAGCGGCGCCACAGCCGACAACACCGGAAATACCGGCAGCGCCGGCGGCGGTGGTGCCGGTCTGGGCGGCGCCGTCTTCAGCCTTTTCGGAGAGACTACCGTTACCAATTGCACCTTTTCCGGCAATCAGGCCGTCGGCGGCACGGGTGGAAGTATGATTGGCAGCCTTGGCTCCAACGGCATGGGCTTCGGCGGCGGCATTTTCATCGTCGATGGCTCCATCGAAGTCCTCAACGCCACCTTCGCCTTCAACCGAGCCGACCAGGGCGGCGGAGGTATATGCAATCTCGGCTATGACGAAACCTCCACCGTCTTTATTCGCAACGCTATTTTGGCGGACACTCTTTCCGCCGCGAGCGATTATCTTTCAACCAACCTCTACGCAAGCACCAACATGGACCTCGGCAACAACAACCTCATCCAGGTCAACAACGGCTTTTCCGGCGGCCTGGTCTCGACGGCTGACCCTCGCTTGACTCCGCTGCAAAACAATGGCGGCCCAACTTGGACCCATGCCTTGCTGAACGGAAGCCCAGCCATTGATGCCGGCGACAATACCGCCTTGCCCGCCACCGATCAACGCGGCTACCCGCGCATCGTTGACGGCGATGGCGACGGCTCGGCTATTGTTGATCTGGGCGCGGTCGAGGATGGTTTGGTTCTCCTGGCCACCGTGCCGCAGAGCCCCCAAGCAATTGATCTGAACGGATTTGAGTTCTCCCTGACCGGCGAGACGAACCGGAATTACGTCCTCGAATACTCCACCGACCTCGCCGATTGGAACCCTGTCAGCACCAATCTCGTGCCGTCGCGGGGCGTTATCACCCTCTTCGACACCACGGCAATAAACTCTTCCCGCCAGCGATACTATCGTGCCTTCGCCCTTCCGTAGCCTGGCTCCGGGATGGAACCTGGGGCTGCACTCGTTTCATCCTGCGGAAACCCGGAACCTTATCATTGCGCCAAGTTTCCGAGCCAGCCGTGATTTGTTCTGCTTGGCCCGATGTGGGGTGCCTTGGCGGTCAAAGGTCGCCGCGACTGCCTGAGAACGCCCGCCCGCCCCATTCACATTTGCGGCGCGGGAAGTTGGTCCAATCGCGCGCCTTCACGCGCCAAGATGACGGCTTCGACCCGTGGCACATACATTTGCGTTTCCGCGGGCAGATGTCCGGCTATGTCGTCGTAACTTCGCGTTTTGTGGCGATCCAACAGCTTTTGCACCGCGCCCTCTCCCGCGTTGTAAGCGGCCAGCGCCAGACGCCAGTCCTGAAAACGTTCGAAAAGATATTTCAAGTATTGCGCCGACGCGGTCGCGCTGGGTTCGGTTTGATAACGTTGATCGCGCGGCCACAAGGAAAGTCCAAACCGTTTCGCCGTCCCCGGCATCAATTGAAAAAGTCCCGCCGCTCCTGCCGGACTCTCCGCGCGGCGGTCAAAAGACGATTCCACCTCCGCCACCCAAACCAGTTCCGGCGGAATTTTTTGAGCGGTAAATATCGGCCTCAACTGCGGCACATACTCTTTGGCGGCGGTGGACCACGGACGACCGAATGTTTTTCTGATCCAAATTACCCGTTCGGTTTGTGCCGGCGGATTGGTTCTCGGTGGCGCCGGCTGATTGGTTTCAACCTTTGGCGCCGGAATCGTGATGCGGATTTCTTCGGCGACATCGAGATAATCCATCTGCGCCGCGAGCCAGGCGGCGTAAGGCCGGGTTTCCTCGCGGCTTTCCAGCCACGGCAGCACAGTTTGCGCGGTCTGCTTTAATCCCGCCAAATCCACCACGTAGTCGCCTTGAAAACGCTCTTGGAGTTCGCGCAAAAACTGCTGCACCGCCCGATCGCTCACTTTGGGCAGCGAGTTGAGAACATTGGTGTCGAGATTATCCTGCGCCCACTGTTGCGCGTCCTGCATCAACTCCGGCAACGTCACCGTCTTGTCGTCGGCCCGCGCGAACACCGCGCCAGCCACCAGAAACGCGAACATGCACCGGATGCCATTCATCGTGCAAACCGGATCAGGACAGATTCAATTCCTCCGCCAGGTTTTCAAGCACAAGCCGGGAATGGGATCGAAAGCCGCGGAGCACGCACCGCGTAAGCGCCAGAATAACATCGAGCATAGCGCGGCCAACTATGGCCGACGATTCTCAAAAATCAACCTTTTCGATGGATTATGGAGTTTTCGCTTCGCACAACATTGCCATTTTATCCATGCGTCCCTATAAATATTAATACGGACACCCTGGAAAGGGAGACTCTGGAGACGCTCTTAACCACCGATCACACGGAGGATGGTCCGCCTCCTCACGTCGGCGCTGCGGGTGGGGTGCAGATAAAAATTGCCCCCTTTGCCGGGAGAAGATAAGCTGCCATATCGGATCGTGATTTCATGATCATCATTTGGGGCAGGAAGCGCATCGAAAAAGCCCTCGGCCACGTGGCGGATTTTTGCCCGATTTGCCGCGACATCCAGGCGTTTGAAATCTTCCGCGCAGGGATGGCTGGACACGTTTATGGAATAACGACCGGTGACGGGCAACTGCTGGGCTACATCAAGCAGTGCAAGCAATGCGGTCTCCGGCTGGCGACTGATCCGCAACAATACACATCCATTGACGACGGCTCAACGACCGACCGCGAGGCGCTCATTGCGAGAACATTTCCTGGGATGCGGAAAAAGTTTTCCGACCGGCTGGAATTCGAGGAGCAATTGAGGAAAAGCCCGCGAGCGGTTTCCACGGAGGCGCGCCGGCAGTATTTGATGGAACCGTTTGTGGCGTTCAACGCGGTCGTTGAGGAGTGGTTCAACGGGAAGGTCCCAATGGATGCGCCGTCGGGGCTGGGTTGCTTGGGCACGATCATCCTGATGGCGGCGCTGATGTTCTTGGGGGCGACTGTGAAAGGCGAAGCGGCCAAAGATCGGTTGCTGGTGCCCGCGCTGGTCCTCGGTGGCATTGGCGTGGTCTTTACCTTGCTGCAATTCTACCTGCGACCCTACCGCCGCGTGCGGCGGAAAGTCCTGCCGTTCCTGGCCCTCTCTCTGAAACCACTTCAGCCCACAGCCTCCGAGTTGACGGACTGTCTTGATAGGTGCCGCAAGATGCGGATGAAGATCGGCAAGGCGATCAATCCGCAACAAATGTGGACGGAAATGCAGAAGGCCGAGTTTTTCCCAACCGGCGGCCCTAAGACGGAGCCAAACCTCTCGCCTGGAATTATTGGAATCAGCGTCGGCCTATTGTTGATACTTGCTTTTTGGTTTTACAACGGCGCCGGCTCTTCCTCTCACCCGAAGAGCATTCCGCCCAGGACGGGCGCACAAGCTTCCGCGCCTCCACACGAGAAGGCTCCCCCGCCTCCGCCGCCACCGTCCCCCGCCAAAGTCATTGCGCCGGCGGCCACAGCGCTGGCATCAAAGCCAGCGGGCTTTTTTATCGGGGCGCCCGATCGCGCGGACATGGTTCACGATCCGAAACGCAACCTGCTATACATTTCGGCGGGCGACTCGGTCTTGCGGTACCAGATGGCATCGCAGTCCTTTCTGCCGCCGCTGGCGCTCGGAGGCAGCCTGCGCGGAATTGACATATCCCCGGATAACGACCTGTTGGCCGTGGCCGACGCCGCGCCTCTCAATGGCGGCGTTGGCATTCACCTTGTGCAATTGGAGGCCGGCGTCGATTCGCCCGTGACCTTTCCCCAAGAGCGGATGGAGAAAGGCACGTTTTCGGTGGTATTCGGCGCGGATGGATCGGTGTGGATGACCTCCTCAATCGATGGTTCGGGAGGACAATTGCCGTTGCGCAAATACGTTCCGGCCAGCAAGCAAACGACGCGGGTATCGCGTGTGGGCCAGGACACCATGCTGGCGGCTAGCGCGGATCGCGAATTCATTGCCTATGCTGATGGAAGCAGTTCCCCTGGCACTTATGGCCGGTTTGGCTGCCGCGCCTCAATGTTGCAACCGCCGCACCGAGCCAATTCCTTTCTCTACGAAATAGGCC
>Ga0326727_10025774_pt1 | contig 10989 bp, 8 predicted proteins | sample MB2enrmetagenome_FD_207643 | JGI IMG/M metagenome (GOLD analysis project Ga0326727, IMG submission 207643) | Lab enriched peat soil microbial communities from McLean, Ithaca, NY, United States - MB29MY | ecosystem: Environmental > Terrestrial > Soil > Wetlands > Peat | place: USA: New York... | reverse complement strand
GGCAGGGCTCCGTTGACGAAATCGCTGGTCGCCCAGCCGCGTGAGAGCGGAGCGAGATTGGGGCCGAAGATCGAGAGTATGGTATTTGGTGCGGCCCCGGCTGTCAGGCTGGCGCCATTGACAATACCAGCCGTAGTGACCGCGGGAGCTGCCTGCAAGATACCCAGCACCCCGTGTTGCTGGCCGCCGGTCCCCGCCGTGTAGTAAATCGCGCTGGGGTCACCGCCGCTCCCTCCATTTCCGGCCAGGAGTGCCCATAGACCGGAGATCGCGATGGGATTGCCAGTGGGGCCCATCAGCGGCCCCAGCGAGGCTCCCGTCGTGGGATTGAAGGCGTTGATGCGGCCGTCGCCGAAGTTGCCCACCAGTAGCATGCCGGCGAATGCGCCGAAGTTCGCCGGTCCGATGGCCAATCCCCAAGGCGCATTCAGCACGCCGCCGCCAGTGACGCGCTGCAGCAAGTTGCCGTTCATGTCAAATGCGTCTACGTAACCGATGCCGGTCCCCACCGCGGCGGAATAGTTCTTCTTCGTCGGATCTTGTTTGGTGTACGCCACGTAGAGGCTGGTCGTGCTGCCAACCGTCAGCGGCCAGATGTTGAACGGCACATAGCCGGCCGGAAGTTGGGCGTCGGTGAAGGCCCCGGGCATGGAGACCGGCTTGAAGCCGGCGCCGTAGATCTCGATGGCTCCGCTATAGTAATTCGCGGCATAGAGCAACGGAGTCGTCGTGGTGCCGCCCATCGCCAGTCCGGTATAAACCGCGTTGGAACCTGAGTTATCCACCGCGATAACTGCCTGGGTGGGACTCACCGCGTTAGCCCAAGCCGAGATCGTTCCATCCAGAGTATCGAAGATGAAGCTCGAGTTAGTGCCTTGTATCTGGAAAGAACTGTTGCCGACCACGATGCCGGTCGGCGTTCCCTTGATTGCTCCGCCGCTGGTGCCCGGCGGCACTGCCGGTTTTGTTCCGCTGATACTGAGCGCGGTTGCTGAAGACGTATAAACCGTCGATAATCCCGATCCGGTGTCACTTACCCAGAAAGGGCTGGTGGCCGAGGTGACGTTGCCCCATGGGTTGACCAGATTGGGATCGGTAAGGATCGCACCTTGAGTGGCTTGGTCCGATATCAGGTTAAACTGCACGTAAGAGTTTGCCGTAGTCTGGCCGGAAAGCGGGCAGACCGCGGCGCCAAGAATGCCGACGAGGGCACGAATCGAAAATCGCATCTGAAAAGCCTCCCTGTTAGTCCGATTGAGACAAACCAGAGTTGATTATATGTCGGGGCGATCACGGTGTTGAAGCCCAACTTGTTAACAATATTGTGACGAGTGTTCTATCCACGACATAGAAAACCTTTATTTGACCCCCAGGGCCAAGGTGAGTTAGCATGGACTTATTAGTGGCTGACAATCGTTATCACGTCAGTCACTCCGCTTTCTCTCTGCTGAGAAAACTTTCGAGCGATGTGATCTTACTCTGCGGCTACGATGCACTTACAAGCGGTTTACGTATGTGCAGCGCCACGGCGTGAAAACTCAACTCACTTCGCACAGTAAAAAAGCAAAAGGGAAACCTACTTACATGAAAAAACAACTGATCAATCTGTGTGTCTTTGGTGCCGCTGCATTGGCCGCGGCAGTTCCCGGTATGGCTCAATCCGAGATTCTGGTGAAGGTGCCGTTTAGCTTCACTGTAGCTTCGACTCCCATGCCGGCGGGGGATTACTCATTGCGTGAGGATTCGAGCGGTGTGGTATTTATCACCTCGCAGGACCTTCACAAGACCATTGGTGTGCTGACCAGCGCCGACCTGCCGAACCAGGGCAACGAAACGGCGCTGCGGTTCGACAAGGTGAAGGGTCAATATAGCTTGAGCGAAGTGGTGCTGTGGTCCGAGCCCAGCCGCCACATCCTGGGCTCGTCTAAATCGAAGTAATCTCCGGAGTGAGGGGGGCAGGCCGGTGGCTTCGGCCTGCCCTTTTCAATTCAAGGCCGCCAGCCACTTCCCCACGGCCTGCAACTGCCCCTGTATTTCTTCCTTGTCTTCCGCCTGCGGGTTGAGCGCGAGATACTTTTCCAGGTCCTTTTTTCCGGCCAGTATGCGGCGCATCTGCAGGCGCACCAGCCCGCGTTGTTTATACTCCTCGGCCGATTCCGGGTTAGCGTCGATCAACAGATCGAGGATCTCGTGGGCCTTTTCGAACGTTCGCTCCTTGAAGTAGATCCCGCGCAGATTGTTGATCATGCGCATGACGATCTGGCGCTTGCACGCCGGGGCCAGCAGCCGGGAATCTTCGTCCTCCACCATGGCCAGCCGGTAGCAATCTTGTGCGGTCAGGATCGCGCCGCCGTGAAACGCGTCGATGAACGCCGCGTACTGTCCGTCATCGTAGCGAATGACGAAATGGCGCGGCAGGCCAATGCCATTTACCGGCTTGGCGAGGCGGCGTCCGATTTCCATGTAGATCAGCGAGAGCGTAATGGGAATGCCGAGGCGTCCGGACAGCACTTCGTTGAGGCAGCTGTTGCGCGGGTTGTAGTAGTCGTCCGAGTTGCCGCGAAAGCCTACCTCCCGGAACAGGTATTGGTTGGCCACGTGAACGAATTCACTGCCGTCGGAAAGGTCGCGGCAGCGGTCCGCGATATCGTTGGCGAAGCGGTCGAGTTGGATCAGTGACGGCCCGAAGTCGAGATCCGGGAACTCGATGGTGGCCAGGTTGAGCGCGGCCCGATCCAGTTCCATTTCATCGTCGCGCCCCGCAAGAAGGCCTTTGAGATCGCCCACCATTCGTAGCCTCATTCGTACAATAACATTCCCGGCTTGCGTAACAAATGTCGTGCGGCCCGAAGTTGCCTCTTGCGCCGGGCGTGGATTGTGTTTTAATATAACTAGACCGTTTAGTCCTTAAATTGGGCCCGGCGGTCGGGGCAGCCTGGAAGGCGGATTAATTCGCACTAACCGGCGGCATCAGGAAGGCTTCCCACCCGGCGGTGAAGCGTAAAATTTTGCCGGGCGCTTTTTCCTGGAGCGATTTTCAATTAAGATGGTGGAATCTTGATCTATTCACAATCCTCGAAGTACGCGATTCGCGCTTTTGTTAATCTTGCCAGTTTGCCGGAGGGACAGTTCGCGATGGTAAAGAACATCGCGGAGGAGGAGCAAATCCCCTCCCACTTTCTGGCCAAGATCCTGCAGCAGATCGCCCGTAAGGGCCTGCTGAGATCGAGTAAGGGACCCACGGGCGGCTTCTGTTTGAACGTGCCGGCCAAGAAGCTGAAGTTGATCGACATCGTCGATGCAGTGGATGGTGTCAGCAGTTTCACAGCCTGCGCCGGCGGCTTGCCGGAATGCAACTCGGCGCGCGCCTGCTCGCTATGCGACCGTTGGAAACCGGTGCAATCCAAAATCATGGGCTTTCTGGGCAAAACAACCATTGCCGACCTGGCACGCGATGCCAAGAAAAAGGCGGGCAAGCCGGCAAGTCGCAAAGTGCTGCGGCGAGCCTGAGACGCGGTGACCTGCATCGGATGAAGTAGAGGGAAGGCGGAAGTGTGTCTGCCCGTCTCAAATGTGTTATCAAGAGAGTGAACATGCCAAACCAATTTAGTGGAGTGCCCCAGTCCGTCCTGGTTCCAATGGTCGTCGAGCAGACCTCGCGCGGCGAGCGAGCCTATGACATCTACTCGCGGCTGCTCAAGGAGAATATCATCTTCCTCGGCACGCCGATCGACGACAACGTCGCCAACCTGGTCATCGCCCAGTTGCTGTTCCTGGAGGCGGAAGATCCGGAGCGGGACATTTCGATTTACGTCAACTCGCCGGGCGGGTCGATTACGGCCGGGCTGGCGATTCTCGACACCATGGCATTCGTGCGGCCGGACATCATTACCATTTGCGTGGGACAAGCCGCTTCCATGGCGGCCGTGCTGTTGGCCATGGGAGCCAAGGGCAAACGCTTCAGTCTGCCGAATTCGCGTATCATGATCCATCAGCCCTCCATGCAGGGACTCGCCGGACAGGCGGCGGATATCGACATCTACGCCAAGGAAATTCTGCGGATGAGGGAGACCCTCAACCAGCTCCTCGCCACCGCCACCGGACAAAGTGTTGAGCGCGTTTCCCGCGACGTGGATCGCGATTACATCATGAGCCCCGAGCAGGGCGTGGAGTACGGGATGATCGACCGCGTGATCAGCAGCCGCGATATGGCTCCGGTACCGGTCGCGAAGCCGTAACAGAGAGTCTTCAGTTACCAGTTATCAGTAAGCGGACTGACAACTGACTACTGACGACTGACAACTGAACACAATGGCTCCGGCGTCGTTTGCTTCCACCAGATTGTCCTGAATGCGTACATCCTGACTATCGGCGACTTCGATACCGTCGCGTGCATTGCGCGCGGTTTCGTTGTGGGAAATGACAACATCGCGGCTCATGGACACCGCAATTCCACTGCCCCAGGGGGAATCGTCCATACGGCTGTCGCGCACGTCCGCACCCATGACGCGCGTCAGCAGCAGGTTATGTTCCAGGCCCGGACCCGGCACTCCGGCTGATCCGCTATCGCTGAAATCGCACGCCACCACCGTCACCTGGGACGCCCCGCGAACTGCTACGCCGTTGTGTGTGCAGTTGCGTACCGTGAGGTGCTCGAAGCGCAGATTGCGCATCTGGCCGGGGTGCTGGGCGGCCAAGGCGACCCCTTCGCGGCTGGGTGCATGCTGATAGGAACGCGTGCGGTGATCGCCGTTGGGGTCCGTCGGCGGTTTGGTCAGCGTTGAACCTTCCAGCAGGAAATCGCGCAGCGTGACGTCATGCAGATCGTCGCCGGCGTTGACGATGGCGATCGCCGTGTTGCTCGCCGGGGCATTGGGATCGAAGTAGAGGACCGTGCTCCCGCCTTGGCCGCTCAGCGTCACGCCGCTCGGCATGCGCAGGCTTTGCTTGAGGGTATGCAGGCCTTTTTCCAGCACCACCCAACCTCCCGCCGCAGCCAGAGAATCCAGAGCTGCCTGGATCGATTGTCCGGGCGAGACGTGAACCGCACTCGCCGGTGGCTGGATTGTCGGCGCGTCGAGAGCGCCTGCCTGAAACTGTCCCCTCGGCGCGGGAGCGGGGTGCTGCTTCGCGGGTGCCGGCCCTCCCTTGAACGCGACCAGTGCCGTCCAACCGCGGTCTCGCGTCTGCGCGATCGCCTTCGTCGTGTACGGCATGTCCAGACCCAGCACGCCCTGGTAGTACTGATAAACCGGCTCGTAGATATCGCTGAAATGGCCGCGTCCGACCTTGGAAAGCGTCCCGTAGGCCGGCACATCCTCGCCGAACATATACTTTGCCGTGTATTCGAAGCCCAGTGCGAGGCGATTGTCGTAGGCGCCCCAGAGGTCCACGCCCTGATTCCGCGCCACCTGGGCGTCTTTGGCGAAATAGCCGAGACCCAGTTGCGTATGTCCCATGTCGCGTGTACTTTCTTCGCACTGCCCGCTGGGATAAACGTACTTGGCGATGCCGCCGTTGCCGGGGCCGTGCAGGAAGTGATTTATGGCACTGTCGAAAATGGCGTGGTCGTCGCAGAAGATGCCGATGGCGAGCAGCGTCTGAATGATCGCCGCGTCCCAATTGCCGTTGGCCTCGGGAAAGAAATCCTTGAGCAGCGGATGGTACACCGTCAGCAGCATGCGCTTGAACTGCGTCATGCTTTGCGGACTCCATCCTGCGTCGCTGTAGCGCAGGATCTCGGCGGCGTTGCAGAAACTGCCTCCGGTCCATCCGGCCAGCAGTTTGGCGTCGTTGCCTTCGAAATCCCACAAGGTTCCGGACCACGCGTCGATGATCTCGATAGCTTTCCTGGCGTGAGCCGGCTCGCGAGTCACATACCACTGCAACGCGTGACTGTAAGCGGCCAGGGCGCTTTCCGTCAACGCACGGTCGCCGTTGCTCGAACGTCCGTACGGTCCGCGGGCGATGTGCACTACCGGATGCGCCTCGAAATCGAGAGACGAGTAGGACTGGCTGAGGAGGTTGTCCCAAGCCTGCTTCCAGGGCTGCTCTCCGGCCTTGACTTTGGCCTTCATGAACTCGAGATCCTGCCGCGTTTGGGCAATACCGGGATGAAGGAACGGTTTCACGGGTGCGGCAGAGAGGAGCAGGGCCGAGACGAGGGCAATTACTAGGCAGCGGATCATCAGCCGCTATCGTCTCATAATGCTCTCCACTGAATTTAACGCCCGCCCCCGCGGCGACACGTTCCATGCGGCGGCAATTCAGACCGCGGGCAAGGCCCGGCGGGTATCGGTGCTGGTATAGAATTATTGCATCCGCCAACTGGAAAAATATGGAAACACCCAACGAAGTCACTAGACGGAATGTGCTCGCGAGCGCCGGCGCAGTCTTCACTACGGCTCTTTTCACCGGCAATGTGAAAGGAGCGAACGACCGCGTGGCGGTCGGCTACATCGGCCTGGGCGCCATGGGCTCGGGCAATGTCGGCTACGGCATGCAGGTGCCGGAAATCGTGCCGGTCGCGCTGTGCGATGTATATCAGCCGGCCCTGGAGCGGAACGAAGCCGCGTGTAAGAAGAAGGGCTTCCAACCGAAGCTCGTGAAGGATTTCCGCGAGGTCATCGCAGACAAGTCGATCGACGCGGTGTGCATCTCGACGCCCGACCACTGGCACGCTTACATGACCGTGGAAGCCTGCAAAGCCGGCAAGGACGTCTACGTCGAAAAACCCGCCTGCGTTTACGTGGAAGAGGGCCAGAAGATGGTCGCGGCGGCGCGCAAGTACAGCCGCATCGTGCAGGCCGGCACCATGCAACGTTCCGGCGGGTACTTCCTGAAGGCCAAGGAACTCGTCAAGAGCGGCATCCTCGGCGATGTGACGTTCCTGCATGCATTCCAGAGCGGATCGACCGGCAAGCACCGGTTCGGCAGTCCGGAAGACAGCGCACCGCCCAGCGATCTCGATTGGGAGATGTGGTTGGGCCCGGCGCCCGAGGTGTCGTTCAATCTCAATCGCTGGGGCGTGCGCGACGCCGCGCATCCCAATTTTGGCGCAGGCTTCCCGACGTTCCGCTATTTCTGGGATTACGGCGGCGGCGCCATGACCGATTGGGGCGTGCACCTGATCGATCCCATGCACCAGTGCTTCGACGACGTGATGCCGCTCTCCATTTCGGCGCAGGGCGATAAGTTCTACGTGGACGATAACGCGCAGACGCCTGACACCATGCTGGCGACGTTCCGCTACGAGAAGTTCCTCATGTCCTACGAGAGCCGCACCTGCAATCCGCTGCCGATGTTCGGGCTGGGACAGGGCGCTGCGACCACCATTCACGGCACGGAAGGAACCATCCTGGTGAATCGCAGCCGGTGCATGTTCATTCCGGCCAACAATAAGACGGAACCTCAGACGTTCGAGAACGATCGCGAGATGGCGCAGATGAACGTTCCGCACTGGAAGAACTGGATCGCCTGCATCAAGTCGCGCGAGAAGCCGACCAGCGAGATCGAAACCTGCGTGCGGTCGTCGACGGTTTGCTTGTTGGGAAATCTCGCCATGCGGCACAAGACTTTCCTCAATTGGGACGAGAAGGCATGGACAGTCAAGGAGGATGCGGTTAAGCCCTATATCAAAGCCCGGTATCGCAAGCCCTGGAAGTTGGAAGTGTAACACAGGCTTCAGCCTGTTCACGAGTCTGCGTTACGGCAGAAACACCAGCATCGACGGCGTCCCCACGGGAGTGTATTGACCGGTAAACGTGAGGGCGCCGTTCTGTTTGATGACGCGAAAACTCACCACGGCGTCGGCCCGCTGGTTACACGAGAAGAGAAAATCGCCGGTGGGCGAAATAGTGAAGGAGCGTGGATAATCGCCGCGCGTCCACTCTTCACCGGCTAGCGTCAGCGTGCCCGACGGGCCTACTGAAAACCAGGCGATGCTGTCGTGCAGACGATTGCCGGCATACACAAACCGGCCGTCCGGTGAAACCACCACTTCCGAAGTGAAATCCGTTCCCGCGAATCCCTGGGGCAGCGTGGAGAGCGTCTGCTTGGCGGTCAGCCGTCCGTTCGCCGCATCGTAATCGAACACCATCATGGTGGACGCTTCTTCCAGTAGCAGGTAGACCCAGCGGCCATTCGGATGAAAGGCGAAATGGCGGGGTCCGTCGCCCGGCGGCACGGAGGCAAAAGCCGGTATATTAGGGATCAACTTACCACGTTCGGCGTCAAACTTGTAGACGAACACGCGGTCCAGGCCGAGGTCGGCGGCCAGCACATATTTGCCGGAAGGATCCGCCTGGATCATGTGGGCATGCGGATGGTCATGACCGCTGATCGAAAAACTGCCCTGAGGGCCGCTGGCTGCGTTTACCGGCCCCACCTTTCCCTGGTGGTGCTGTACGTCCGTCGCGGAGCCGAGGGAACCGCCCGCCAGGATGGGAAGCACGGCTACCGAGCCGCCATGATAATTCGCCACGAGCACATGCTTACCCGCGGGATGCACGCTCAAGTGAGTAGGTCCCGCGCCTTCCGAACTTACCGTATTGAGTAACTTGAGTTGTCCGTTAGCGCGATTCACCTGATACGCACTGACCGAGCCGTTATGGGTCTCATTGGCCGAGTATAAGTGGGTCGCATCGCGATCGAACCCCAGCCAGGAAGGATTGTCGTCATTGGCAAATACGTCGCGCCCGGCGAGCGCGCCGGTGGAAGGGTTCATCTCGAACAGGTAGATGCCTTTCCCGTTGCCTTTGCTGCCTTCGGGTCCTTCAGGTGAGCTGTAAGTTGCTACATACGCCAGGATGGAGCCATTGGTTGCGGCCATAGCTGACATGGTACCGACAAATGTCCGGCGGGTCATCCGATTTCCGAATTGACGGCCTGAATCAGCGCCTTGATGTACCCGTACCCAAAGGCATAGGACTGCATGCTCTTGGGATCATCCGGGTGCTTGGGCATATGGTCCGGCAGAATGGATGCGGAGAATTGCACGTCCCGCAGGATGCGCATCACCTGAAAGAAATCCATCTCGCCTTCGTCCGGATAGACTTCCTGGAAATCGCCATAGCCGCCGCGAATGTTACGCATGTGGACCTGGTGGATCTTGCCGCGCTCGCCCAGATACCGGGCGATGGGCAGCACGTCCGCGCGCGGATTCTTCAACCCTTCCGCCGTGGTCCCCAGGCAAAGCTGGAACCCGTTGTAGGGACTGTCGACGATCGCTTCATAGCGTTTGAATGCGGCGAAGATGGAGGGCGAATCCCAATTCTCCGCGCCCTGGTAACCGAAGGGCAATCCCGGCGGGTCATAGGGATGACACGCCATTTTCACGTCATATTGTTTCGCGGCGGGAATCACTTTTTCGAGAAAATGCGTGATCCGTTCCCAGTATTCGTCGGAGCTGACGTGGCCCGACTTACCGGCCGGCAACTCCTTCCAGTTCTCTTCCAGCTTGAATGCGGCGTAAGTGACGTTGCCGCGGCCTTTGGTCTGGCGGTTGCGGCGGATGGGGATCACGGTCCAGTGATAAGTAATGAGCTTGACGCCGACCTGCGACGCTTTCTGGATGTTGCCGATGATGGTGTCGAGTTCGCGGTCGCGTTCCGCACCGGGAGGCATGGTGATGTACTCGGGATCCATGCGAATGCCTTCGAGGACTACGCCGTACTTATCGCAGTTCTCGCGCATGCGCTTCAATTCATCGAGGTCCCAGCCGGTCTCCTGCCGTTTCACCTGCGCGGTAAGATGACGGACCCCGTAGCGCAGACTGTATTCCAGGTTCTCGTTGGAAGCGATGCCGGAGCCGGCCACACAATGATAATCGCCGCCGACCCGCATCAGCGTGTTCTTGCGGGGCGCGGACTGTAATGGCGCCGCGGCGGCCAGCCCTGCCGCCGCGACGCCTTTGCCGAAATCTCTACGGTTCATGAGTCAATGTATTACTAATAGTTCGAATCTTCGAAAGCCGCGAAGAAATTGTAGAGTAGGCCTTTGGCCTGCTCGTGGGGCAGACCATCGTCTCTTGTGGTCTGCCCGGCTACGCTGTAGCCGTTTGCGGCTTGCCGCCATGCGGAGTAGGCCTTTGGCCTTCGCCAACCCGCCTTAAACCTTCTCCGGCACGACGAACGGCTTGCGATAGTTGCGCGTCATCATGCGCGTGGCTTCCGCGTCGTCCTTAATGCTCATGGTCTCCGGATCAAAGTGGATCGTCCGGCCCAGACGGTAGGAAATGTTGGCGAGGTGTACCAGCACGGTGGACGCCGCGCCTTCCTCGATCTCCGCATTCAGGCTATTGCGGTCGCGCGAGCGCACGGCATCGATGAAGTTGGCGAAGTGGTCGCCGCCTTTCTTGTTCGCGGAACCGGGCGTCTGTTCCTTGCCCATCCAGGTCTTATATTCGCTATAGCCGCTGATGGCCATATAGCCCTTGGAGCCGTAGAACTCGTTGCCGATGGTGTTGGGGTCCTTCCGGTTCCCGCCATCGCCAATACCGGCTTCGTGATTGGACATCCAGTGCCGCACTTCGAACTCCATCATGCGGCGCTTGCCGCCGTCGTTGAATTCGAAGGCGCAGTTCAGCGTGTTGGGCGTTTCCTGGTCGTCGTCGAACATGAAATGTCCGCCGATCGCGCTGGCCTTCACCGGGAACTTGACGCCCAGGCCCCAGCGCGCGATATCCACTTCGTGGATGCCCTGGTTGCCCAGATCGCCATTGCCGTAATCCCAGAACCAGTGCCAGTTATAGTGGAAACGATTGCGCGTGAACTCGTGCAGCGGCGCGGGCCCCAGCCACAAGTCATAGTGGACACCGGCGGGTACCGGCTCGACCGGCGTGCGCTTGATGGTATCGCGCCATTTGAAGCACAAGCCGCGCGCCATGTAAACGTCGCCCAGCTCGCCTTCGCGCATCTTCTGCACGGCTTCCTGGAGTGCGACGGATGATCGGCTCTGGCTGCCCTGCTGCACCATACGGTTGTATTTGCG
>Ga0326727_10025773_pt1 | contig 10989 bp, 8 predicted proteins | sample MB2enrmetagenome_FD_207643 | JGI IMG/M metagenome (GOLD analysis project Ga0326727, IMG submission 207643) | Lab enriched peat soil microbial communities from McLean, Ithaca, NY, United States - MB29MY | ecosystem: Environmental > Terrestrial > Soil > Wetlands > Peat | place: USA: New York... | reverse complement strand
TTTGCGACTGCGTCTGTGAGCTAAGCGAGCATGGTCGAAGTGTATGTGAGTAAGATAATCCGAGCCGAGTCTGACCATTTTCTGCTTGGGTCCACTCGCGCGCACAAGAGACACTCACCCGGACGGCTCAAATTACAACGCTCACAAAACAAATGGGGAGCGATGTGCGTGCGCGCATTATCATAGGACATTCCTCCACACTTTCGAACCAAGCGATAGTTACTGTACAACAATGTCTAATGTGAGGAAGTTCAGAGCAGGCGAGAACACCTGCAGGATGAAGAGCAAAGATTGGGCGATGCCCACAATGTCACAGCACTTGGAATACAGAGTTATTTGAACTAACAGAAGTCGGTAGCACGCAGTGTAGATTAGCAATTCCTCTTATTCGGATTTGAAAGGATTCTCCTCAACTAGCGGCGTACTATGCGCAGCAGTTGCAAAGTCGTCTTATGGTCAGAACCTGCTACTGGTGAATAACGAACTCCCAGTGGAATAACACCATCTGGCTAAAAGTCAGCCCAACTACGGCTTAGGCTAAGCTCTTTCTCAGCTAAAGCCAAATAGAAAGTTTGCTCGGTTGATTGTTGTAAACGACTGCGTAAAGCCAGTCCGAAACTCAATTGTCGAACGCCTAAACCGTCGCGAGCTTTTCTCAACTTGACGCATGGGACACCGTAGTGTTCGTTCGTCGTACGGGTTGAGAAATCTGTTAGTCCTGTGACTTGGCGTAGTCCCAGCTGATGGACTTAATTGGCTTAATCCGGACTACGACTCGGTTCGCCTCTAGAGTGCTCACAAACTGATCTATTTGGTCGGCCGGCATGTACCTTGCAGCTATTCGTCGCACCGCAACAAAGTCCTTGTCAGTTAGAATGTTAGCCGCAGCATCAAAGAGAACTACCTTATGTGCGTCCTCATTTCGAATGGAGACAGCGATTCTATTGTCGCGCTTGATGTTCCTAGCCTTCGCCCTATCAGTGGTTGTTGAGATGTAGAGATAGGTCCCGTCGAAATCGTACCAAACCGGAGTGATCTGCGGTGAACCGTCCTTCTTCAGGGTGACAATGTCAGCGATCAAAGGCTGAGACAGGAAAGCTCGCAGCTCGACCTCGTTCATTGCAGTTTGGCTCATTCCTCTCCCTCCCTAAAGTCCAAGAGGTGATTCGACTGAGAGAGATGGAAATTTCTACCCACACAATAGGCTGACATTATCAATTCGACGACCAGTACCCACAACCTCGTGCTCATATTTATTGACTAATCATCGCGTGGTGCTCATAGAGTTCTAACGACTTACATTGCCAAAGGACTACTCTTCAGAAAAACCTCGAGAAGTAATACGCTGGAAAACAGCATTCCAATCCATCTTAGTAACGGGATGATCAACATGACCCGAGTATATAGTGAACCCGTACACGCTAGACGGTTAGCCAAGGATTCGCGTGCAGCTGCAAGTCAGGGGACAAGCATTCAAGAAAAGCACACCAGCTGTGAAATACCAAGAAATGCCATCCCAAGAAACCATCACAAAAACAACGCAGCAGATGTCTTCTCGAAATTCAGTGATGCTCCTTCGCTAAATCCACCGACTTGATGGACGCGCGTCTCAAGAGATCGCTTAGCGCCTTTTGTCCGAAGACTACTCCATGCATTGATAGAATGCCTAGAAGCTTCTCTTCCATTTCCTTCTGGTATTCCTTCGATCTCTTCATCACGTCCTCCTTGGCATCAACGCCTCGTTGAGTAAGCTCGTAATATACCCTTCCAGTTTTCTTATCCTTTCTAGATCTTATGATTCCTCTGCGCTCCATTCGACGCAGGAATGGATAGATTGTTCCATAGCTAACCTTCATGTGTCCCCCAGTCATCCTACTGAACCTGGATGCAAGTGCGTAACCATAAGCGGGCCCGTCTCCTAAGGCTCCGAAGAACATCACTTCATAGGGATTCACGTGAAATCTTTTCGCCAATCCTCATTCCAACCTTCAATATCGTCTCGATATACTAAAATACGTCGCTCAGATATCGATTCGATATATCTAATCGATACAGATGACGATCCCATGAGTCTTCAAAGAGCCGAACTGCCCTCCGCGTTATCTGAGTACGCGATTGAGACTCATGGTCTGACGAAGAAATTCGGTAGCTTCACGGCCGTTGACCATATCGACCTGGCTGTCCGGAGGGGAGAAATCTATGGTTTTCTTGGGCCGAATGGCGCAGGAAAAAGCACTACCATTCGTATGCTTTGCACCTTGCTGAAGCCAAGTTCAGGCACCGCGAAAGTTGCGGAATTTGACATTGAGACTGAAGCAAATGAGGTTCGGAAACGAATTGGACTAGTCTCAGAGAAGCTGATCATGTACACACGGTTGACGGCTGAACAGAACCTGATGTTCTTCGGGAAACTCTACGGAATAGATAATGCCGAATTGAAGGCGAAGGTCGACGAATTATTGGATATGGTGAAGCTGACACCCTTCAAAGACCGAAGCGTAGGGGGCTTCTCGAGTGGCATGAGGCAAAGAATGAACGTGATCCGTGCATTAATTCATGATCCTGAAGTCATCTTTCTTGATGAGCCAACCACTGCGCTTGATCCGCAGAGCACGAAGTTCGTCAGAGACACAATACTGGACCTGAAGAAGGGTGGACACACGATCATTCTAACAACGCACATAATGGAAGAAGCAGATGAATTGTCAGATAGGATTTCGATTGTTGACCACGGAAAAATCATGGCAACGGGAACTGTTGGGGGACTCAAGGGCGAATATGGTACAGAGTCGATGCTTGAAGTTTTCCTGACGGTTACAGGCCGAGAACTACGCGATTCAGCGTCAGACCGCGTCAGCATGAAAGCTGTAGGAAGAATGTAATCGTGCAAACTAAAGCAAGGCATGTGAGCGGATGGAAGGTTACGACTGAAATCGCTAAACGCGACTTGCTAGATTTATGGCGAGCAAAGATGCTTCTCGTCTTCTTCATCATGATGCCCCTGCTCTTCATGACAATGTTCGGTTTCATCTACCCACCCACAGTCCAAGTAAACCCCTACAGTGGACAAATACCATCACCATACCCAAACTTGGAGTTAGCTATAATTCAGCAAGATAACGGACAGGTAGCTCGTAACGTCGAAGCCCAATTCATTCAAATCGCTGAATCTCAAGGAATTTTCAGAGTGAATGAAATAACAGATTACGCAACAGCCAAGAATGGAATTGTGAAAGGCGAACTGTCAGGAATAGTGGTCATACCACAAGGATTCAGCGCCGCAATTCAATCTGACGCACAGGCCACAATACAAGTAACGGTTGACCAGACAAACCCAACAGTAGCCGCCGCCGTCCAAAGTGAAGTCGCTGAAATTTTCGGGGCAATCGAAAACCAAATATCAACACAATACCTCCAGCAGAACGTGGACCCAAAAGTCGACCCAACATTCGTTCTTCAACCAATCAGCATAACGAACATTCCGTTAATCCAAGGCGTTCCAACCTCCTTCGAATACCTAGCCCCTTCATTCATGGCGTTAACCGTCATCACGGGAGCACTAAACGGAGTCAGCACAGCCATCTCCAGAGAAAAAGAACAAGGAACAATGGATGGATTACTCGTCGCACCCATCCCCAGACAATCCGTCATCTTAGGAAAGATCGTTGCGCAAACAACACGCGGATTGATTCAAGGATTCCTAATACTTGGATTATCAATGCTACTGTTCGGCGTGGTGATTTACGGCAGTCCTATCACCATGGTTCTTGTCATGGTGCTTGGTGTTGCCAGTTTCATCGGCGTGGGCATAATCGTGACGTCTCTTGCTCCCGAACAGGAAACTGCACAGATGATGACCACACTACTTCAATTTCCAATGATGTTTCTTAGCGGAATACTCTTCCCAATCGACCAACTCCCCGTTCCAGTCCAATACATCGGCAAAGCCTTTCCTCTCTATTACGCCGCCGACGCACTCAGAAAAGTAGTCATCTTGAATGCGAGCGTGAACATCCTCATGCCGGATCTGCTAGTGCTCCTAGCGTACTCAGTAGTCACTATGGCAATCGCTGTACCGATCTTCAACAGAGCAATGTCAAGATGACTACCCAAAACGCAGAGTGAATCGAGCCTGGAGTGACAGAGCGTGGAAACGCCGCACGTTGCTGAGATTGATCGAGGAAAACCCAGTCCGGTCCTCGTAGATTTTCTTAAAGAGTTCAACTCGTTCCTCGGCGATCATAAAGAGCATGAAGGCGAATAAGCTTCGTTGATAATTACAGACTATACTCTTCATTGGTGCCAATAATATACGAGTACTCGTACTTTGAACTACGAGACCATTCATGCCCCGTCACATTGCGAGCAAAAGAGAGCGATCTGAACCTGCTGAAATGTACCTTGAAACGATCTATCGCCTTAGTGAAAACGAGAAGGTTGTGAGAACCAGTGCTCTTGCCAAATCATTGGGCGTGTCCCTTGGAGCAGTAACGAACACTCTGGCAAACCTTGAGAGCCAAGGATTAGTCCATAGAAGAGCGTACAGGGGAGTCGAGCTCACATCCAAAGGGAAAACCGTTGCTCTTCGTGTCTTGCGTAAACATAGGCTCGCAGAGCAACTCTTGACAAAAGTTCTGGGAATGAAATGGAGCGAGGTGCACGAGATCGCCTGTAGACTTGAGCATGCGATGACCAGTGATCTAACCGACGCCATGGAGAAGCTGCTTAGGAACCCGAAGACATGCCCGCACGGCAACCCGATACCGGACGAAACAGGCCGTATCAATAGACAAAATTCACAACCACTCTCGAACTTCAAGCCAAGCGACAGAGCAGTGCTCGTGAAAATCACTGAAGAGAAATCCGATATGCTGCGATACCTCGCATCGTTAGGCCTAATGCCGGGCGCGGTCGTTGAGGTGCAGGAGAAAGCGCCATTCGAAGGCCCAATGATCGTGAAAGTCATGGGCGCAACATACGCGCTCGGCCACAATATCGCCTCGGTAGTCGAAGCAAGAAGAGTGTGACGCAACGGAACCCAAGAGGGTGTCCTGTCATGCGGTCATCCAGAAATCCCTAAAGAAAGTGGACATGACCGTCGCACTAGCCGGAAACCCTAACGTCGGCAAAAGCACGCTGTTCAACACTCTCACCGGCCTTCAAGCAGACACCGCCAACTATCCCGGAAAGACAGTTGAGCTGAATCTGGGGATCACCAAGTACAAGGGCAAAACAATCGGCTTAGTCGATCTTCCTGGGACATATAGCCTCGATCCCACCTCAGAGGATCAATGGGTTGCACGCAGAGCCATCATTGAAGAAAGACCTGATGTTGTAGTAGTAGTAATGGACGCTTCCAACCTTCAAAGGAACCTATACCAAACTCTTCAGCTCATCGAGCTGGAATTTCCGATTGTGATCGCTCTCAATCTTGTAGACCACGCCGAAAGGGTTGGGCTAAGAACTGATTATCAGAAGCTCTCGAAAATGCTTGGAACGCCAGTTATACGAATGGTAGCATCGAGAGGTGAAGGCATCGACGAGCTACTACAATATCTCACAAATGAAAGCCCGATACGCCCGGCAAAAGGTAGCACCTTCTACGGACCTCGTATCGACCAAACGGTAGGCGAAATGGAAGAGGCAATCAAACGCAGCTTCGACAACAACGCGTCTGGATTGAGCGCCCACGCTTTAGCCATCAGGTTACTTGAGGATGACTCTGAGTTTAGTGAGTTGGCAGCCTCCCAATCCAGTCAGCTCAGCGAGTCGGTTCAGGTACTTAGAAAATCGATTGAATCTGAGTATCATGAGCCGGCCAGTTTGGCGATTGCACGTGAAAGACACGCGTTGGCTAAGCAGATAACAGAGATGGTTCAATCGAAAGCGACGACGCGTCCCCTCCTATCCCAAAGGTTACTTCATTACTCCGTCTCACCCTACACGGGGGTTCCTCTTGCGTTCATGGTAATGGTGGGAATTTTCGTCTTCATGGTGAATGTCGGAGGATTCCTCGGCGAAGTCACGAGCTTCCTCTGGGCAACCTATGCCTCACCCTCGATCAGATTCGTAATCGTGACTGCGGTGGGCAATGGTTTGGTTTCGCATGTTCTTCTGTGGGGATTTGACGCAGGCATCCTTGGAGCAGTGTCCGTTGGGATACCGTACGTCCTCACGTTCTACCTGATATTGTCGCTCCTTGAGGACAGCGGCTACTTGGGTTGTCTCGCATATCTCACAGATACAGTCATGCATAAGCTTGGTCTTCACGGTAGGGCGATAATTCCGATCATAATGGGTTTCGGATGCAACGTTCCAGCCATTATGGGAACCCGAGTCCTTGAGACCAAGCGGGAAAGGATACTCGCAAGCATCCTGATCGTGTTGACGCCTTGTAGTGCTAGAACTGCAGTGATCATAGCTGCGGTCGGAGTCTTCGCAGGGTGGCAGTACGCGGCTGCCATCTTCGGCATCGATCTTGCCGTCATGGGTGTAGTTGGCTTGTTTCTCGGTAGGATTCTGCCGGGGAAGACTTCGGGTCTAGTTATGGAGATGTTCACGTTCAGGCGGCCAAGAATTTCCACAATTCTGAAACGCACATGGTTCAGGTTCAGCGCCTTCATGCAGATGGCGCTCCCAATGATCACGCTCGGCAGCTTGATGCTGGGAGCGCTCTACGAGACGGGTTGGCTCCAGATCCTTCTGGCTCCAGTAAATCCTATCATGCTCACGTTACTGGGCCTGCCAGCCGTAGCCAGTATCTGCCTTGTTCTTGGAATTCTCCGGAAGGAATTAACTTTACAGTTACTGATTGCCCTAGCAGTGATGAAGTACGGGCCATCAGCCAGCAACCTTCTATTGTTCATGACTCCAATCCAACTCTTCGTCTTCGGGCTCGTCGTCACTTTGTACTTTCCATGTATCGCGACGATGACCGTTCTCGGAAGAGAAGTGGGATGGAAGAGCGCGACCACGATAATGTTATCGACCATAGCGCTTGCAATATCAATGGGTGCCCTCGCATTCAGAGTACTTCCAGCAATCTGCATTCTTCACTAGAAGAGTGACGAACTCTTCGCTATGCTTCGACGCGTGTGCTTCACTGTTGAAGGAGTAGAGGACGGTGAAACCAAGATCAGGCAAATTGATGCGCAGACGCGAAACATCGCGATTCGTATCCAAATACCAAGAGTGGCTTCGTCGGTCCGATGACATTATTGTAACTGTTTCCTTCAGACTCTCACTCTCTCGAATTGGTCATCAAGTTTGGGCAGCGTGTCATTGAATTCGAACCTAATCAGGGGTACACTTCGAAAATTAGGTGCCCGTGCGGGTTTTTTCTCGTAATGAATTATAACTCAATCACAAGCGAGATACTTGGAATTTCGAAGCGCATGTTCAAAAACAGTTCACTCACGGCTTGGCAATATAGTGCATCAACCCGTGATAAACTGAAAAGGCAGTAAGACCTTACGAAGCATATCTGACGGTATAGGAAAGGGGTGCAAGGAAATTGAGTGACCTTAGCTTAGACAAGCGGAAGACGGGCCTCGTCGTAATAGACCTCCAGAAAGGAATCATAACGATGGAGACTAAGCCGTATGACACCAAGATCGTCATATCGAACGCTGTGGCGCTTGCCGAAGTCTTCAGAGAGAGTAAAATGCCAGTCTTCCTCGTGCATGTTGCTTTCTCTAAAGAAACACTCCTCCAGCCGATTGCTGACCTCGTAATGCCCTCAAGAGGCGAGGTACCATCGGATTGGGCGGATATCGTACCCGAGTTAGGACCAGCGCCTTCTGATGTTGTGATAACGAAGAGACAGTGGGGTGCATTCTATGGAACTGACCTTGACCTCCGGCTCAGACGCTGCGGATTGGATACAATTGTGCTGGCAGGCATCGCAACGACTTACGGTGTGGAAAGCACAGCAAGGTTCGCGTACGAATACGGCTACCAGCAAGTCTTCGCTGAAGACGCCATGTCCGACCGTTCCGTGGAAGCTCATCAGAATTCCATCGAATTTGTCCTGAAGAGGATTGGGAGAGTTAGGAGGACAGCAGATATCCTGCAAGCTCTGAAATGACACCGCACCACCCTAAGAAGCAAAAAAATGAAAGCACGAATCATTGTTCGTTGTTTTCGGTTTGTTCTTTGTTGTTGCGTGGATGTGTGTAGTTGGAGTTAATGGAGGGGTGGACGCACCAACCTACTCCCGTGCAGGAGAGGAATATTCGTTGATCTCGAAGGGGGAGCTGTTTTCTTCTTCTAAAATCAGACTAGATGAGTTGATGGTTCGAAATAGTCGGGAACGCGATTGGCTCCACCAATCTTGAGGTTGAGGAATTTGTTATAATGTTGACCGGAGGCGAATGCACTCTTTGCACAAGGCACTCCCGAGTGCAACAACTTGGTTCTGCCCGTCTTTCAGGGCTGACCATGTTTGCGCACGGCCAACACACCATATATCCGCATAGCCATATATAGGTTTATATGCACTAATTCCAACCCAGCTTCCGTTTCGTGCTGACAGTGTTAACGTCTTCAATGCAGCTTTGACATCTTCTCCGAGCGCTGGAATGCGTCTAGTTCTCCGTAAGGAGTGCACATCACTAGAGACCCGCCCGCCACTAGGAAGAACTGTGAGTTTTTTCATGTTTTACCACTAGAGTAGAGCATAAGTCAACGTAGTAGTTCACTGGGTTTGTGAAAAAAGGAAGAGTTGGGCTCTCTTGAAAGGCGCGAGAAGGTGAGCCTAGAGAGCGGCTACTGAACTCTGTACGCTTGCGGTTGATAGGAGTAGTATTGGGTAGGTGGCTGATAGTAGTAGTATTGGGTAGGAGGTTGATAATAGGATTGGGCAGGTGGTTGATAGGAGCACATTTGCATGGGTGGCTGATAGTACTGGGTAGGAGGCTGATAGTAGTAGTATTGGGCCGGAGGCTGATAGTACGACATTGTCATTCTTGTTTCGCCTCCTTCCGCTTCACTTTCTGGTAGACGCTAGCGGCTTCGTGTTGGTCGATGTCTGAGCGTTTACAGTTGGTGCACGTGTAGGTCAGGTTGCGACGGCCGCCGTAGTTTTGAACGTAGCCGCAGTTCGTGCACTTCATCCAAGCCATGTCATATCGCCGATAGTGATAGTAGTGATGGTGGTGGTGGCGAAAGATAAACTTGCCTATATCCGGCTATACAGAACAACGCTTACATATATGTACTGATATCAATATATCAGACAGGAAGGTGAAAGGACTTCATGAATGGCAAAAATCAGCAGATAAAGGGCAAGTTTCGTGAACTAGGAGGCAAATTGACATTCAATTTCAGCCAGCAGATTAGGGGCAAATATGAACAGCGGGTTGGAAAGGTTCGCGAAGAATGGCAAAAGGCTATGGCGTCGATTTGAGTTGAGCTTCTACGTGACGATTAAGCGAACCGCTTAATTGCACTTTTTTCTCTTGCTTCATCTACATGCCACAGTAGACGAGGCAACTGTGAACACCAACGGTTAACTCCTGCCGCAGTCATTCGAGACTCGCTTTTTTCTCTGGGCGTGCTGCGCGGACATGTCCCGCACCTCTGAAAGGATTCTTTGATTTCTGGGTACGTAGGAAGTCTGAAATTCGACGTATAACTGATACAATACTCGCCGATCAGTATTTAGTGGCGTTCTGATGAGATTTTGTTTCTAGAGTTGATTGGAGACTTTCTCGGACACTATTGCTCCGGATATGAAGAGTGTTGAGAGCACTATCGTAGTTGTGGACATTATGAGGGCTGGTGGCGACGAGAGTAGCTCTCCGAATGTGAGGGTCCCTAATCCGCCGAACAGCATGGCAGCGAGCACTCTCTCAAGCATCCACTGACCCCTCCAATTCCGGAGACGCCGAACTCTAGCCCTTAGCACACCCAAGGGTACTCCCAAGTAGAAAGCGCCGATCAGGGAGCTCGCTAGGAGGCCGGATATTAACACAGCAAGCTCGGGGTAGGAAGAGGTTGCTGAGAACAGGTTTGACGTCAGGTATAAGATCCCTACCAGCGGATAGAGCACGCCTTTCATTACTATCCGTTCAACCCAGTGTGTGTTCAAGTAGGCCGCAACGCCGGGGCTGAATGAATAGTACCAAGCGTTGAAAACTAGCATGAAATTGGAGCCAGACTTGGTTTTCATAAGCGAATTGTCACGGAAGTTGCGGAGCAGCTGAACCTCAGGTGCCACTTCTGAGCTATATGTTGCAGTCGCGATGAGGCATGCAGGAGCCGCGCCACTTGGGCTAGTGGATGTACCACTAGTAGATGTACCGCTGACAGATGTAATCGTGGAGCCACTCGTAGTTGAAGAGGACGTGACCTGAATAGTCACATTCGCCGTATGCACAAGCAACCCACTGAACCCGGTGACCTGTAGCAGGTAGCTTCCCGTTGTGGAGGTGAGGGAAGGGGTTATAGTTAGAGTCGACGAGGCGACGGTGTTTGGCAATGGGGTTACAGGTCCATCTAGGTTGACCGTGACTCCGTCAGGAGCCATGCCACTCCATGAAGCTGACAGTGAGACGCTGGAACTAAATGCGTTTTCTGAATAGACAGATATCGTCGCCGTCCTTGAACCTCCCTGATTTATCAGGATCGTCGCTAACGAAACTCCAATTGCGAAGTCTTGCAAGCCAGCTGGAATCACGGTTACATTGAAGCTTGTGGAATGCGACAGTGATCCGCTTGTTGCAATAATCGGAATCGGGTAGGTTCCCGTTGGTGTTGATCCTGCGACTGATACGATAAGCTGGGCGACTGCGGTTCCCCCTAACGGCACAGGTATAGTGCTCGCATTAAAGCCAAGGCCCAATCCGTTCACGGCGGTTGTTGTGAGAGTGACAGGAGAAGAGAATGTGCCGGAAGCTTGCAATGTTACCGTTGAGGTTGCCTGTGAGCCTTGAATCACATTAATCGCTGTCGGTGAAATTGAGATGCTGAAGTCTCCTCCGGATAGCA
>Ga0326727_10025772_pt1 | contig 10989 bp, 7 predicted proteins | sample MB2enrmetagenome_FD_207643 | JGI IMG/M metagenome (GOLD analysis project Ga0326727, IMG submission 207643) | Lab enriched peat soil microbial communities from McLean, Ithaca, NY, United States - MB29MY | ecosystem: Environmental > Terrestrial > Soil > Wetlands > Peat | place: USA: New York... | reverse complement strand
ATGCTCATCCTGATAACTGCTAAAATTCCAGCGTGGTCGTCGAAACGCCGCAACAACAGTATTCCCGCGAAGACGTACGCCGGATGCTTCGGGTCACCGAGCAGCAGCTCCGCAGTTGGGAGCGCCAGGGACTGCTGGATGCCGGCGCGACGTCATTCTCTTTCCACGACCTGGTGGCCCTCAAAACTCTCCTGAAACTGCGTGAACAGCACATCCCCCCACGCATCATCAGCCGCGCCATGGCTTCGCTGAAACAGAAACTGGCGGGCGTGGAACATCCACTGTCCGAATTGAAGATTATATCGGACAGCGGTAAGATCGCAGTTCAGATCGACGGGCAGACGATGGATGCCATCAGCGGGCAGTTGCTGCTCAACTACGATGCAGCCGACCTGCGAAAGCTCGCGTCATTCCCGGTGCAGCCCATTGAACCAGCAGTGAAAGAACGCGAAGCCGAGGCCCACTTTCAGCACGGATTGCAGTTGGAAGAGACCGGAGCACCGGCCGATCGGGTGATCGAGGCTTATGAGAAGGCCATTGCGGCCAACCCTAACGCCGCGGGAGCGCTGGTGAACCTGGGCACGCTTTGCTACCGGATGCGCAAGTTCACGGAAGCGGAGGGCCATTACCGGCGGGCCATCGAAGCCGATCCCAAGTATGCGCTGGCGCATTTCAACCTGGGCAATCTTTACGACGAGATGGGCGACCTCAGCCGCGCGCGGGAGCATTACGAGCAAGCGCTGGCGGTCAATTCGAGCTACTCCGATGCTCATTTCAACCTGGCTCTGCTGTGCGAGAGATCGGGCCAGGCAATGCAGGCTGTGGCGCACTGGAAGGCGTATCTCAAACTGGATAACGGCAGTTCGTGGGCTACAGTCGCGCGGCGGCAATTGGATCGATTGAAGTCCAGCGTTCGCATGGGCGGGCAGCGGACGGAATAGGGACAGCATGTCAAAGTCTGTAGATCCTCAGAAAAAGTCCAAGCGTACTGTCGATCGTCCGGCAATAGATCAATGGTTGGCGCTGACGGCACAGTTGAAGCCAATTCCCGGCAAAATGAGCGCCGCGCAGATCATTCGTGAACTGCGAGATGGTAAATAGAACATGCGCCTACTCTCCACGCTACTCATCGCCGCTACGCTTCATGCTGCCCCGCATCTGGAAAACATCCATCAACTGACCAACGGCGGGTCGAATGCCGAGGCTTACTGGGCGCCCGACGGCAAGCGCCTCATCTTTCAAACCACCCGCGAGCCTTACGGCTGTGACCAGATCTTCATCATGAATGCCGACGGCAGCAATCCGCATCTCGTCTCCAGCGGCAAGGGGCGCACGACTTGCGCGTATTTCCTTGCGGACAATCGACACATAGTCTACGCGTCGACGCATGAGGCCGACGAAAAATGCCCTCCTCCTCCAGACCGCAGCAAAGGCTACGTGTGGGGCGTGTTCCCGAGCTACGACATCTATCTCGCCACCGACGACGGCAAGATCGAAAAGAAACTCACCACCACGCCCGGCTATGACGCCGAGGCCACCATCAACTGGAAGACCAACCGCATCGTGTACACCTCGCTCGCGTCCGGCGATCTCGACCTGTGGACTATGAATACGGATGGCTCGCACAAGAAGCGCATCACCACCAAAGAAGGCTACGACGGCGGAGCGGTCTTCTCACGCGACGGCAAGAAGCTGGTGTGGCGCGCGAATTATCCCAAGACTCCGCAGGAGATGGAGCGGTACCGGTCGCTGCTGAAAGACAATCTCACGGCGCCGATGAAGATGGAAATTGTGGTCGCCGATGCCGATGGGAAAAACGCCAAAGTCATTACCGATTTCGGCTGCGCCAGCTTTGCGCCCACGTTTACGCCGGACGGCAAGCGAATTCTCTTCGCGTCCAACAAGCACAACTGCGATGGGAGGAAATTCGAGCTGTTCCTGGTTAGCCTGGATGGATCGGGTTTGACGCAAGTCACCGATTTCGATGGCTTCACTTCCTTTCCGGAATTTTCGCCGGATGGAAAGACGTTGGTCTACTGTTCCGATAAAGGCGCCAAGAGCCGCTACGAGTTCAATATTTTCCTGGCGGATTGGAAAGAATAAAGTGCAGCGGGCGAGAGCAGGCGAAAACGTCTACTCCACAACGAAGAATCGATCGTTTGCAATCCTTGTACTACTAAAACACCAGGAAGGGGTGCCGTCACCCACGAGCCAGAAAATCCCGCCGCACCACGAGAGGCACAGACTGAAGTCTGTGTTACCGGGGCATTTTCGAGGCATAGTCTGAATCTTCGCGGTCCGCGATGATTCCCGCGCTTGATATAAATAGCCGCTCCGCAGCCGGGCAGACCACAAAAGGCGATGGTCTGCCCCACGGAGGGTTGCCATCTGATGACTGACAACTGAAAACTTGCGGCTTGCCGCTATACGTAGTAGGCCTTTGGCCTGCGTTGACTTCTGCCACAGGCTGCTAGTATTACTGGGTCACAAAACTTCTGATGTGGAAATTGCCTGAGTCGGAACGTGGCGCTGGCACTCGTGCCTGCAGCGTCCCGACTCATCGGGACGCGGGTTGAGACGATTCTCGACCCTGCAGGCTGAAGCCTGCGCCACCGCCCATCGGCAGTTTTGTGACCCGGTAGTACTTGCTTAGACTGCTAAACACAGGGCGTTTGTTCCCGCGACGAGTATCAAGGGAACCGCCGCCGCCGCATCATGCGATCATAGTCTACAGCCATGTTTCACCGGGCCGTGCCTGCCGCAGCTCTGGTGTTGTCCTCGCTGCCCCTCCTCACTTCCCCGCTCGCGGGAAAAGATACTCCGGATAAGCTGATCCGGGAAATCAGTCATCAACTGCAATCCGCCGGGCCGAGCCAGTTCTCCTTACTGACTTTGGACGCCCGTCTCACCGCTGCCCACGAACTGAGCGGCCAGATCCCCGAAGAATCACGCAAACTGCTGAACGGCGTTCGCGCCGACCTCAAGCAGCAAGGCTTCGCGACGCCGCCGGACGAATTCATCTACCGCATGGTCGAGTGCCTCATGACGATCGACTATGAAGAAGCCGCGAAGGTGGCGCTGGAGTCCGATGCGCCGGATGCCTTGACGCCGCTGGTGCGCTACCGCATGCAAAAAATGCGCGGCGGCGGTGCGCTCGACCTGGTAGTGGACCGCATCAAGAAGGGCGGTTTTCATATCGCGCCGGTCAGCGACGTACTGCCGGAACTCGAAGACTCGCGCGATCAGACCGACATTCTGATTCAGTCGCTGCTGCGCAATTTCCCGTCGGGAAAAGCCACCTGGATCGATTGCCGCCTGGCGCTCGACTGGGCGGCGATGCTGATCCCGCGGCATAACGAGGCTGCTTCGGCATTGCTCCAGGCCATTTTGCGCGAAGCGAGCGATCCCCAATTCGCTGCGCGCGTCACTTCCACGACACGCGAGGATTTCCAGCTGGGTGAGAAGCGGCTGACCCCCGATCGTGCGAGTGACTGCATCGTGATCGAGGCCGCCGGACTGCTGCGTGCCATCGACGAAGAGGCTTTTCACAAATTCGTTCCAGCACTCGGAAGCTATGGCGAAGCGATTGACGCGGCGGGTCCCATGGAGGCCCTGACCGCTGTCCGCAATCGCCGCACGCGCACCGTTTCGGTCATGAATCTGCCGCCCGCTTCGGCCGACGCTTACCGCGCGGGCATGCGCGATGTCGCGTCGCTCGAGCCGGAAGAAGCGGCGCCCAAAATTGCACAAATCCAGCAAGATGATGCCCGCGTTCTGGTCCAGATCGCGCTGCTCGAACGCGGCCTCACGGGCGACCTGCGGACAGAAACTCTCCAATCCGCATTGGGTGCGGCGACCAAGTTGAGCGATGAGACTCTGCGCATCCGTTCGCTCTCCCGGCTGGTGCGCCAGGCCGGCGCCGATCGGAAAGCGGTCGCGGCCGCAGCGCTGGCAGCTTCGGATGCACTGGCGGTCTATTGCAAATCCGCTGTCGCCGATGAACCTCGCACCTGGACCTGCGCCGACAGTTACAACGAACTCGCGGCCGCCATCGGTTCCGCGGATATGGAAGACGACTTCAAGTCGCCGGCGCTGGCTCCCTATCTGCTGCTGGTCAAACTGCATGCCCACTTGGGCGACCTGCTCGACTTCACTTTGAAAGATGTCGACAGCGGCGAGAAGGTGCGCCTGATGGATCTGCGCGGGAAAGTGGTGCTGCTCGATTTCTGGGCGACCTGGTGCGGCCCTTGCCGTCGCGAGTTGCCGACGGTGGAGAAACTGCACCGTGAACTGAAAGACAAAGGCTTGGTGGTCCTGACTATCAATGATGAATCACCCGCCAAGGCACGGTCTTTCGTGCACGGTAAGAAGTATACCTTTCCCGTGCTTGACGATTCCAAGCGGGAAGTCCACGCGCGGTATCACGTGCACGCTATTCCCACGTTGGTGGTGTTCGACAAAAAAGGCAAGATGGTGTCTTATTCCACCGGCACCAAAGGCGAAGAATCGTTGCGGCGGTTACTGGCGCGGGCGGGGCTGTAGAGCAAGCCGGCTAACATGATCTGGTCCATTTTCAGCAGGATTCATATGCCGGACGCAAGCCGCCGAGGTGGCGTCCCGCAATATATCAACACCGTTGAAAAAACGGCGGAGAGGCTGAAGCCTGGCTGAAGCCTGTCACACAGGAAAGACACAGACTGAAGTCTGTGGTACGAGCGCTTGCCGGATTTTCAGCCCGCGGCTCATAGCTTGCAGACCACAAAAAACGATGGTCTGCCCCACGAGCAGGGGTTACTTCGCTGCCCAATAAGCCGCGTGGCCTTTGTAGCTGTCGTCGGGTAAGTGCGCCAGGATCACCCGGCGTACTTCGAGAATGTCGACTTCGCCTTCTTTCTGGTAGAGCACCTGGCCACCGGGCGCGATCACCATGGTGAAGGGAACTCCCGATTGCCATTTGGCGTCAAACGCAGCTTGCATGGCATATGTATCGTCCGAAGCGAACTGCAGATTGCGGCTCGAGGCGTGTTGTTTTTGCAGTTCTTTCATGACGCCGGTTTGTTCGTCCGGCATGTTGGTCGAAATCATTACCAGATCGAAGTCGCGATGACGGAACATGCGGTAGGTGGTTTCGAGATCGTGGAACTCGCCGATGCAAGGGCCGCACCAGGTGGCCCAGAAGTTCACCAGCAGGACCTTGTCCGTCGAGTTGGCGCGAAGGGTCTTGAGGTCAGCGGCGCTCACCGGCGTCAGATTCACCGGCTCGGTTTCGATCTTCTTCATCTCCTGATCCGCGCCGGAGATCTTGGATTTCCACTTGGTGGAGCATCCGAAGACGGGCGTGTGCGCGAGCGGCACCGGCTGGCCGGCCAGCATGGCGTCGAGAGCAATGCGCGCGTCCTGCGTCTTGACCAGCGACTCGCGCTGGTTGTTATCGATGTGACCTTCATAGCGCAGGATGCGCTGTTTGTCGAAAATGAAGATGTGCGGCGTGGCCTTGGGGCCGTAGGCATTGGATACCGACTGGGTTGCGCCGTCGTAAAGATAAGGGAAAGTGAAGTGACGGTAAGCCGCGCGGATCTTCATCTCGTCGAAGCTGTCGCTCACATCCGTGTAGCCCAGTTCGCTGAGGTGGATCGCCGACGGATCGTTGGGCTCGATGGCAATCAGTTTGACGCCTTTATCGCGGTAGTCGGCGTCGAGTTGTTTGATGCGGCCCTCGTAAAGCTGCGCGGTGGGACAGTGGTTGCAGGTGAACACGATGGCGAGGATGGGCGAGGCCGCATACTCGGCGAGGGTGTGCGTTTTGCCGTCGATGCCCGGCAGGGAAAAGTCGGGCGCGGGCGAGCCGACGGCGAGGGTGGGGTGTTCGGCCTGCTGGGCGAACGCGGCGAGGACTCCTGTGATACCGAACGAGAGGGCCAGAAACCAACGGAACATGAGTGTTCTCCTGTGATGTATAGCTTATCGCGAAGCACGTGTCACAAAAAATGCACGGCCGGTGTTAATAAGGTGAAAGTTTGCCGTATCTCAAGGCATATTCTGAAGTGGAGTCATCATGAGACCTTTCAGCTTTCTCTGCTTTCTATGCACGCTTCCGGTGATCGCGGCGGAATTGCCGGTGCGCGAAGTCATTCTCTATAAACACGGAGTAGGATTTTTCGAACGCTCGGGAACTCTGGGGGCGGGTGAATCGGCGCGGCTTGATTTCCGGCCCACGGAGATGAACGATGTATTAAAATCGCTCACTATCCAGGAAAAAGGCGGGGGCAAGATTTCCGGAGTCCGTTATGATTCGGACGTTCCGCTGAGCGAGAAGCTCAACGATTTCCCGTTCAAGCTGACCGACGGCCAGCCGCTCACCGTAGTGCTCGACCAGCTAAAGGGTGCACGCATCGAGATGCAGTTCGGCACGGAGAAGGTCGCGGGCGCGGTGGTGGCCGCGCGTCTCGTTCCCGGCGATAAAGAACGCGGCGAGCGCGAGCAGATCACGCTGCTGCTGGACAACGGCGATCTGCGCAATTTCGATTTAAGTGCGGCCGCGACGCTGCGCTTCACCGATCCCAAACTGCAAGGGCAGTTCAAGGATTATCTCGCCGCATTGACCGCGGCGCGCTCGACGGACCGGCGCAGCGTCTATATCGATTCGACGGATGCGAAGTCGCGCGAGGTGGTGGCGAGTTACATGATTCCCTCACCGATCTGGAAATCGAGCTACCGGCTCATCCTGGATGCGTCCGGACAGCCGGTGCTGGAAGGCTGGGCGATTGTCGATAACACCACCGGGGAAGATTGGATCAATGTCCACATGTCGCTGGTGTCGGGCAAGCCGATTTCGTTTATCAGCCAGCTCTATCAGCCGCGGTATGTGAAGCGGCAAACGGCGGATCTGCCGGAGCTGACAGCGGTTGCGCCAACCGTCCATGCGGGCGCGGTGAATGAAGCGATCACCGTGCAGGGTTCCGTAACTGCCGCTATGATGGCGCCCGCGCCCCCACCCGCGCCCGGAATAGGCGGTGGCTATGGCGGCGGTGGGTTCCGCGCGAAATCCAGCCAGGTCGCCAATCTCGCCACCGGACGCGAAGCTGCCGACCTCTTCGAGTACTCCATCCCGTCGGCGGTCACGGTCAAGAAGAATGAATCCGCCATGCTGCCGTTCCTGCAAACCAAAGTCGGCGCGAAAAAACTGATCATCTACACCGACCGCAACAGCCCGAATCCGCTCAATGCCGCCGAGATTACCAACTCCACGGGCATGACGCTCGATGGCGGTCCCATCACCGTCTACGATGGCGGCGTCTATGCCGGCGAGGCCCTGATGGAAACGCTCAAAGCCGCCGACAAGCGTCTCATCAGCTATGGCGTCGATCTCGGGACCCGCATCACCACCGCGTTTGACTCGAAGGACGAGACCGTGGTCGAACTCCACGCCGCGAACGGCGACTTCTCGGCCAAGCTGTCGCGCATCGAAACCACCACCTACAGCGCGCGGAACGTGGATGCCAAGCCGAAAGTGCTCATCATCGAACAGCCGGCGCAAGCGCAATACCACGTGGTGAGCCCGAAGCCGGTCGAAAACACCGTCAATGCCTGGCGATTTCAACTCGACCTGCCGGCCAGCTCGCCGGCCACGCTTCCGGTGGTGCTGGAACGCGTCTATGACCAGACCTGGAGCCTCAGCAACCTCTCGTCCGACGAAATCATGATTTGGGCCCGCAATAAGGCGCTAAGCGATTCCGCGCGCCGCCAACTCGAGCAACTCCGGGCCCTCAAGATCCAATTGGCCGAAGTGACCTCCGATATGAAATTAAACGACGCGTCGGCGGCCAGCCTGTCGAACGATGAAGATCGGGCGCGCAGGAACATTGCCAGCCTGAACAATGTCAGCGGACAGCAGCAGCAGGTCCAGACCTATGCTCGCCAGCTCTCCGATCTGGAAGGGAAGATCACGGCCTTACACAACCAGCATGACGAACTCGAAAAGCGGCAGACCTCGCTGCAGGAGCAGATCAATGCAGCTATTCAAAAGGTGAGCTTCTGAATTCTCCGCCGGCTGACAGCATTTTTTTCACCCGCAAGCTGAGCGCTTCCGGGCTGAACGGCTTTTGCAGGAAGTTGGAGCTGGGATCGAGGCCATCGTGCTCGGTTTCGCTCTTATAGCCGGACATGTACAGCACCTTCAGTTGAGGCCGTATGGCTTTCAGACGCCGGCTGAGTTCGATGCCGCTCATGCCGGGCATCACGATATCAGTGATCATCAGATCAATCTGCGTACCTGGGTTCCCCACTATTTCCAATGCGTGCTCGGGACCAGCGGCCTCCAGCACGGAATAGCCGCAGTCGCGCAACGTCAGCCGCAGAAAGGCACGCACGGCCTGAGAGTCCTCCACCAGCAGAATCACGCCGCCCGCGCGGGCCGAAGGTTCAAGGCTCACGCGGGCTGCGTTCGCCGGAGCCGGCAGCGCGCAGGCTGCCGGCAAAAGCACGCGAAATGTGCTGCCCCGGCCGGGTTCGCTCTCCACCAGAATCTGCCCGTGCGCCTGTTGCACGATTCCGTAGACCGTCGAGAGTCCCAGTCCGGTGCCGATTTCCGGAGCCTTGGTAGTGAAAAAAGGATCAAAAATCCTTGCCTTCACACCCTCATCCATGCCGATTCCGGTATCCGTCACTGCGAGGCAAACCTGGGATTCATCAGCGATTGCCTCGGTGCGGATAATCATCTGGCCGCCGTCGGGCATGGCATCGCTGGCATTGGCCACCAGATTCATGATCACCTGCTCCAGGTGACCGATATCGATGTGCGCGGCGACCGGCTTCGGGGCCAGCGCGAGCTGCACCTCGACATCTTCCCGCACCACCCGGCGCAGCATTTTCTCCAGACCGGCCACGACCTCGTTGACATTGACGACCTTGGGTTCGACCACCTGCTTGCGGCTGAACGCCAGCAGTTGGCGCGTCAGTCCGGCTGCCCGCTCGCCTGCCTTGCGAATCTGCTGCAGGTCGTCCAGAAGCTTGTTCCCTTCGTCGAGGCGGTTCATCACCAGGTCGGTGAAGCCGTTGATGACGGTCAGCAGGTTATTGAAATCGTGCGCCACGCCGCCGGCCAGGCGCCCCAGCGCTTCCATCTTCTGCGATTGCCGGAGTTGTTCTTCGAGCTCGTGGAGCTGGGTCATGTCGCGGCCGATGCATTGAATGCCGATGGCATGTCCGGTTCTGCTGATGATGGGCCGCGCGCTGACGCCGATCCAAAGTTTTCTTCCGGTCAGGCTGGTCCACGCGGCTTTGACGGCTTCGGTGGCCTCGCCGTCCGCGGAACGGCGAAGATGGGCTCCAACCTCGTCCCAGAACTGGGGTTGTACCACATCCTGAATCCGCATGCTCAGGAATTGCTCCCGGCTGTATCCCAACTGCCGGACCATCGCGGCGTTTACCGCGGCGAAACGGCCTTCCACGTCGCAGGTGAAGATGAAGTCGCTGGCATTCTCCACCAGGTCGTGATAGCGGGCTTCGCTGTCGCGCAGGGCTTCCTCGGCCAGCCGCTCGCGGGAGATATCGCGCAGGCTGCCGGAGATACGAACCGGCTTGCCTTTAGCATCCCGCGCAACCACGCGTCCCCGATCGTGGACACAAAGGAAATCGCCATTCTTCTTACGCAGCAGATACTTCCGGTCGTATACCGAAGTCGCGCCCGTTGCCGACGCGCCCCATTCGCTGGGCGCCAGCGATTCCGCTGCCGCTTCGGCCGCTTCACCGGGCTCATAGCCCAGGAATTCGTACAAACGCGGACTAAATGACCCGGTTTCGGTGAGCAGATTCCAGTCGTAGAAAGCTGCGTCCGTGCCGTCCAAAACCGACTGCAGTTTCAGCTCCAACTCCGCGGCGCGCTGTCGCTCGGCCTCCGCTTCTTTCAGTTTGGTCCGCCATTCAGCGAAGAACACTCTCCGTAAAATATCAGATTCGTCCCGGTCACGCCATACTTATTTGGTATGATTAACGAGGTATTCTCCCACATATTCTATGGCTTCTCTGGCCATCCCTATGCTGCCAGCCAGGGTGATGAAGCCGTGAATCGCTCCGGCATACTTCTTTATTTCCACGCAATTTCCCGCTTTTGCCATTAGGAAACCGTAAGATTCACCCTCGTCCCGCAGGCTGTCGTATTCCGCGGTGAGCACCAGAGCCGGGGGCAATCCCGCGAATTCAGTAGAAAATGATGGGGAAATTCGCGGATCGCGCGGATCGGCACCGGGTGGAATATATTCGTCCCATCCGCGCTGCATGTCGAGACTGGAAGGTCCCCAGCCTTCGGCGAACTGCACGTGGGAGGGCAGGCTGCGAGTGGCGTCGATCATGGGATAAATCAAAACCTGGCATTTTACCCGGGTACGCCGGGCTGCGGCGGCAACCGTGGCGAGATTGGCTCCGGCGCTATCGCCCGCAACGGCTACGCAATCCGACTGCGCGATCGCCCAATCCACCGCGGCGAGCGCATCTTCGACCGCGGCGGGAAACCGGTGTTCGGGAGCGAGGCGGTAATCCACGGCCAGCACCGTGCCATGCGCAGCCAGGGCCAGTCGCCGGCAGACGCGGTCGTGCGATGCAAGTCCGCCGCTGATGAATCGCCCTCCATGGAAGTAGACCACGACCGGTTCCGTGGCAACTCGGTACTCCCGAACGGGGACAGCGCCCAGTGTGATGTCCCGCACCAATGGAACGTCCAGCACTGCTCCGCCGAAGCGCTGCGCTGATTCGATCATTCGGTCGCGCGTCTGCTGCAGCGTCATGGCCGAACGCGGCGGCAGCGATTTCTGGAGTTCGAGGTAAGCGACAATTTCGGGATCGAGGGGCATCTTCGATATCATATTGCGGCACCGCTTGCTGAGGCGTGCGCTGTGAAAGAATTGACTTGCAGGCCAAAGGCCTACTCCGTATAGCGGCAAGCCGCAAACGGCTGCTGCGCAGCCGGGCAGACCACGAAAGACGATGGTCTGC
>Ga0326727_10025771_pt1 | contig 10989 bp, 7 predicted proteins | sample MB2enrmetagenome_FD_207643 | JGI IMG/M metagenome (GOLD analysis project Ga0326727, IMG submission 207643) | Lab enriched peat soil microbial communities from McLean, Ithaca, NY, United States - MB29MY | ecosystem: Environmental > Terrestrial > Soil > Wetlands > Peat | place: USA: New York... | reverse complement strand
TTTTGAGGGGGAAAATGAAGTCTTACTCCTTGTAAACAAATATGTTATAGCATGGAGAAACCGGTTCTGTCAAATTTCATCTGGGAAATCCAGGTTAAACGGCGACGCGCGGACGGCGCCAGACTTCCCACAACGCAACGGCACATGCCACCGAGGCGTTCAGGCTGTCGATCTTCCGCGTGGTGGGAATCGCCACCAGATGGTCGCAGTTTTTCCGAACCGACTTCCTCATTCCCTCACGTTCCGAACCGATGACGATGCAGACTTTCCCAGAAAGGTCCGCATCCCCGATCGAATCGCCCGAATCCCCCGCGAGTCCGAATACGCGGAAACCTTCCGCCTGAAGCTCGACAAGTGAGGTGTTCAGATTATTGACGAACTGGATTTTCTGCTGATAGATGGCGCCAGCGGAAGAGCGGATGGTCTGCGGAGTGATGCGGGCGCTGTTGTCGTTGGGAAGCACGATGCAGTCGCAGCCGAAAAGCGCAGCCGAGCGGATGATCGCGCCGAGGTTGCCGGTGTCCGTGATGCCGTCCAGAGCGAGGACGGTATTCATGGCGTCCCAGCCGGGGTAATCGTCCTCGTTCTCTTTGATGTTCGGGATGGGAGCCAGGCGGGCACAGATGCCTTGGTGCTTGCGGGTTTCGGATTCCTTGTCCAGCGTTCGCTCATCCACCGGAGTGATGTGCACTCCCTTGCGGCGCATTCTTTCCAGGAGACCGGAATAGGTGTCCGCCTTGCCGCGTTGAACCAGTACCTCCTGGATTTCCAGGCCGGCGGTAATCGCTTCTTCCACGGAATTGCGCCCGTATACAGTCAAGGGAACCCCTCCCGCCGGTCAGGGTCACCGGCATTTACATGATAACATGAAACGGAAAAAAAATCCCGCATTTTTTAGTTTCCCGGGCGGGAAATCAACCCGCGGAAACGGGGGCCAGATCGCAGGTAATGACCGACAGGTGGGTAATGACGCCGTTGCCGTCCCGATAGGGATATATGCTGACTTCGAACTCCCGCTCACCGATGTTTCCGACCGGAAAACGCTCCACGTAACGGATGGTGTTCCCGGCGAAGGCCTTCTGGAACCAGGGTTCGATCCTGACACGGAAGACGTTTTCGCCCCAAATCTCCTCCACCGTCCTTCCGAGCACCGCTTCCCGATCGCGGCCCACCCATCGGCACCAGGCATCGTTCACGGCCGAGTACACGTTGCCGCGGGCGACCAGCGACATCCTGTCGGACGAACTGTTGGCGATAAACGCGAAGTGCTGGTAGCGTTCCTTCATTCTGCGCCGCTCTTCGGTTTCCCGCTCAAGGTCGGAAAGCACCTGGTCGATTTCATTGTTCTTCCGGCGCAGCTCGCCGTGCAGCCGGTCATTCTCGGCGAGGGCCAGTTTCTCATCGTCCTGCGTACGGGCGAGTTCCTCATGCAGACGGATCCCGAGATCCATATCCTGCGCCAGGATGACCACGCCGGAAAGTTCACCGAATTCGTCGAGAACCAGCGAAGGACTTAGCATCACTGGAACCATCCGGCCGTCGGCGGCTCTGATTTCGGTACGGATGCGGATGCTTCCTCCGGCTTCTCCCGAGCGTTCCAGTTCCGCCAACGCCTTCCCCACGCTTCCCGCGTCGGAAATGAGCGAAAGGAAAGGTTTTCCTTCCATTTCCCCCTCCCCGTAACCGAGGAGTTCCCGGAAGGGCCGGTTGACACGGATCAGATTTCCCTTCCCGTCGATGAGCGCGATGAGTCCCACGACGCGGGAAAGGATCTCCTCGGCGGCGATTCCCGGAGTGAAGGCGAGCAAACCTGCGCGGGTAATCGCCCAGCCGATCCCGGCGATCCAGATCACCGAGGTCAACGGAGCCAGCGGAGGCACGATGTTCCAGCCGAAAGCGGGCATCCCGATATTGGTCATCATATTGACGGGAAGAAGCAGCAATCCGACAAGGATAATGAACAGCGCCTGGAAACGGAAACGCCTCCCGGTACCGAGGAAAACGCGCAGGATCATCAGGACCATCGCCGCAGTCAGAAAACCCGAATAATAAATGACGAAGATCCAGAACCACGGGGAATCGACCGCCATCCTGTCCGTGAAACCGAATGACGCGCGAATGACCTCGCGGGAAACCAGCTCTCCCGTCAAACCGCGGACCAGCAGGATCGTCCCGGGAAGGTAATTCAGGAACAAAACGACCGGCGAAAAGCGACGTTTACCGCCTTCGGAAAGGCGAAACAGAAGATGGAGAACGATAGCCGGAAAAAAAATCCAACCGGGTATTGAGGCGAGATACCAGAAGCGGTAGACATCCGCTGTCCGGGCGCCGTAAACGAAGACGTAGCAGAAAGCGTACCAGGCGAATGAAACGCTGAGCGCAAAGTAAATCCGGTTCACCCCGCGGTTCGGCTCCCGCAGAATCAGCCGGAAACCCGACAGCAGGCAAATGAAAAACGCCGCGAGGGAAAGGAAAGAATACCCGTTCATTCCGCACCTCCCGAATCGGAGGAATCCGACGGTTTCTGCACTCTCGCCAGAACCGCTACATGCGTGACTTCACCCGAAAAATCGCGGAAGGGTGCAAGGGTTGCCTTCATGCGTCCTGAAAAGTAATGCCCGATGGAAAGCGTCGTCCGGATATTTACGAGCTCCCCGCGAAAGGCGCGCTGAAAGGGAGGAACCACCTTCTGGCGATACGGTTCCGCCTCCCAGTAATCCGACAGGGAGGAACCTTCCATCGCCTCGCGCTTCATATCGAACGCGCGGCAAACGGCGTCGTTCACGGCCGAGAGCCGCATATCGCGGCCGACCAGCGCCATCCATTCCGCCGAGGTGTTGACCAGAAAATCATACTGATTGTAAAGATCGCGCATCTTGCGTCTTTCCTCGGTTTCCCTTTCCAGAAGCGAGAGACGCCGGTCGAGTTCCGACTTCTTTTCCCGGATCATCCTCGTGAGGCTTTCGTTCTGTTCCCGCAGGAGGACCAACTGTTCGCCTTTTTTTAGGGTTTCGCTCTGCACGCGGGTTTCGAACTCGATATCCTGCGCCACCACCACGAAACCGATCCCTTCGCCCTGCTCGTTTTCCACCCGGGAAGGCATCAGCACCACAGGGACCCGCCGGCCGTCGCGTGCGCGGAGATCCGACCGGACTCGTACCTGGCCGCTTTCCGCCGAGCCGTACACCGTTGACAGAGCGGAACTCTGTTCGATAAGATAGAGGATGGGAAGCCCCACCATTTCTTCCGGCCGGTAACCGAGAAGCTGCGCTACGGGTATGTTCGCTCGGACGATGCTGCCCTGGGAATCCACCAGCAGGATCATGTCCGTTACCCGGGCGAGAACCTCCTCGGAAGCGATTGCAGGAGTGAATTCCAGAAAACCGTAACGAACGATGGCGAACCAGATTCCGACCAGCCATATCGCCGAGTTAACCGGCGCCAGAACCGGGATATCCTTCCAGCCGATCAAGGGAAAGACCAGATTGGAGAATCCGCTGCCCACGAAGGAAATCAACGCCGTCGACGTGATCACCAGGGACTGCAAACGCTCCCGCTTCCGTGCATGCCGCCGAAGCCCCCAATACGCGGAAAGGAGAATCGCGCCGCCGCAAGTAATGAGGTAATACGCCATGAAAGCCCAATACCAGGGCGAAGTATTGTTGGGCAGCCCGGTAAAGCCCCACGGAGCCCGCACGAAAGCGGAAGCGGTCAGATTGCCGGTGACTCCGCGACAAAGCATGACAAATCCCGGCAGATAAAGCCCGACATAGGTAAGCATGCGCCGGTTCCGTTGGCGGGGAATGCTGCCGGTCAGGAGCAGAAAGAAATGGAGAACCGCCCCGGGCATCAGCAGCCAGCCGAACATCGAGAGACGATACCAGAACTCGTATTCATGGATGTCGGCGGCGGAAAAGACGAAGCCGTAGCAGAAGGAATAGATGGAAAACAACAGGCAGAGATGGGTGAAGACACGATGCACCGCCTTCTGTTCCCGGTTGCGGGAAACGAAGACCGCCAGCAGTAAGTAGATCACGAACGCACAGAAGGACATTACCGAAAAGATGCTCATCCCCTATCCTCAAACCCCGAACCTTGCCGCGCCATTATCCGTTTCTCAGGTTCCAGTTTAACACGCATCCGTTGGATTTACAGCGATCCGGCTATTTTTTTCCCGAGTAGATCGAATAGTCCATATCCCGGCGCACCGCTTCGACGGAATTGTTCCAGTAGAGCAGGCGTTTGTCGCGCGTGGACTCTTCGCGTTCGAGATTGCGGACGATCCTCTGGTAGGAGGGTTCCAGACGCTTCCGGTAATCCCACACGCGGAACTCGTCGGCGGAGAGAAACTTCTGCGCGTTTTCCGCGAGGTATTGGGTGAACAGCCCGTCGTACACCTCGAAGGCCTTCAAGTACATCCGGTGAACGAGCCGCGCCGTCTCGAGAACAACCGCGTCGAAAACGCCCGCCTCGCCGAGAAGATCGCACATCTCTCCCAGGCGGCGGAAGGCGGAACGGTAGTCGGCATCGGTAAAACAGTTGCGCAGTTCGATGAACTCATGCACGACGTACTCGTTGACGACCCGGACCGTCTTGCCCTCCACGGTCTGAAGCACGTCGAAGGGCGGCAGGGTTTTCGCGGCGACCATCGCCGTCTCGCAGAGCGCGAGGAAGACCTTGTTCTGCCACTGGTTATCGCGAAGCGCCTCCTGCAGGCGGATGAAGGGAGGTTCGAGCGCCGTCTTGTAGGTTTCCCGCGGGTTGTGGATATAAGCCTCGTAGGTGCGCAGAGTCACCCCCTTGAAGGCGATCTCGCCGTTCTGGAAGAAACGGACCTGTTCGAGACCGGGCTTCTTCGACTCGGGACTTTCCTGGAACTTGCGCAGCACGTACTGCTCGACGATCACTTTGTTTTCCTTCGGGGAAAGGGTGTTGGCCCGTCCCTGAAGCCGCGCGGCCGAATTGACCAGAAAGCCCGAGAGATTCCCTTTCTCGGTGATGATGAGGGGAATGGTGGGCTGACCCCCGGCGATACCCGCCGACAACTGGAAGGCCGGAAGATAAAAGTCGCCCTTCGCCCCGCTCTTTTCGCCGAGCGACCGCGATTTGGAGAACATCTGCATGATCCCGAAGGTAAGCTGCACCATCTTCACCGCGTCCGAGCCCACGAGCAGGATTTCGTCGCCCCGTTCGCGGCTGGCGATCACGCCATGCGAAGCGGCGAGCTGCGTGATGTCGAAGGAGACAAAGCGGTCGAGCCGCTGGAGCATCGTCAGATTCTTCTTCGTCTCCTGACAGAAGCTCGTGTACCCGTGAATATCGAGGATCGCGACGTAGATCTCGGAGAGGCTCGTGTAGTTCTTGAGATCGCCGTAGTCGGGATGGCGCCGGTCCGATATGACGAGTTCGTCCCACAGGCGCGGGAAGCGTTCCCGCGAGAGACAGGAGAACATTCCCCAGTTCAGGCGTTTGAGAAGCTGGAAACTCTCTTCCACGATCTCGCGGACCGGTTCCAGCTTCCTCGCGTCGAGAAAGGCCTGCACCTTCGCGAAACTGTCGATTTCCCCCCGGGCGACCAGCGCGAGAAGCTCCGCCCGAACGGGAGCGTACCGGTCCTCCGGACGCGCGGCGGGCTGGGGATTCTTCTGCACTTCCATCGCGCCTCCTACCTCTGTCTGCGCGCGGCGCGAAGCCGCATTGTCCGCTTGACGCGCGCCGTGAACACGAACCCGAAGAGAATTCCGCCGAGGTGCGCCAGGTAAGCCACGCCGCCCCTCCCGATTCCCGCCTGTCCGGTAAAGATCATCAGCACCTGCGTTCCGATCCACACGAGGATGTACAGGAAAGCGGGAATCCGCACGGGAATGGGAATGAAACCGAGGAGGAAGATCGTCAGCACCTTCCGCATCGGAAAAAAGAGCATGTAGGCCGTGATAACGCCTGATATCGCGGCGCTCGCCCCGATCAGCGGAACGGAGGAATCCATCCCGGCGAAGGACTGCAGCATCGCGCCGAAGAAGCCGGACAGAAGGTAGAACAGGATATAGCGTAAATGCCCCACCGCATCCTCCACGTTGTCGCCGAAGATGTAGAGGAAGAGCATGTTCCCGATCAGGTGCAGCCAGCCGCCGTGGAGGAACATGTACGTGAAGGGCCGATACCAGTTGGTGATCGGGTCGGTAAAAAAGAGCGAGGGAACCATCGCGAAGCGCCGTTCCAACGCCGCGCCGAGTTCCGGCACGAAAAACTGCACGAAGAAGATCATCACGTTCGCGATGAGGAAAAGCGTGTTGAAGACGGGAACCCGCCGCGCGGGTGCGTCGTCGGCGATGGGGATCATTTTCCGCCTCCTTCGCCCCTGCGGCGCATGAGCGTCGCCCAGGCGGATTTTTCGGCCGCGGCGCCGCTGTCCACGGTTGTTTCCGAGGGCCTATCACCGCCGCCGTAACGCGCGATCACCTCGCGGTAAAGGGCAAGCCGGAGCATCGGAGAAAGCCCGTAATAAACCAGGAAGGGGAAAATCCTTCCCGAAACGAGAAGCGCCAGAAGAACGGAATCGATCAGAAACAGCCCGAACGCCGGAAAAGGCTCGGCGACGAGAAGACGGAAACCGGCCTTCAACGCGAAACCGGCCTTCAACTCCGGGTTGGAAACGACGAGCGGAAGGAGGTAGAACTGGGAAAGCAGAAGCATCAGGTAAAGCCCCGCCGCCAGAGCCGCGACCAAATAGCGCAGGAAGGGTATGCCGATGGAGAAGAACCAGAACAGCCCGCCGAAGGCCAGCACGAAGGCCGGCAAGGCGTAAAGCGCCGTCAGGCCGAGCGAGGGAAGAAAGAGCCTGCGCACGGATCGCAGGGCGTTGGGCAGCCATTCGCGGAAATACACCTGTTCGCCGTCGACGGCGCGCCGCTGCATGTCCAGCGCGGCGAGCGAAAGCGGCCATGCGTTCGACGCAGCGCAGAGAACGGCGCCGGCGATGATCGCGAAGGGAAGCTCGGCCATCAGCGACGGCAGGTTCCCGGAGATGCCCCACACCGCCAGTCCCACGGCAACCGCGAAGAACGGATTCAGCGCGCCGAGGATCGAGGCGAAGAGGGAACAGGCGAGTTTTCCCCACCACCAGGTAAAACCGTCGCGCAGCGCGCGCATGAACATTCGGACCTCCGTATCGACCGCCCGCCTTTCCATGCGTCGGTGTCGGTTATTATAACGAAACGCCGGGGAAATGGCAACCCCTCGCCTTCGTGCGAGACTCCGACGGTTTTGTCGTAAGGTGCCGGAAGATACGTTTCCTTTCTATCTTACGTTCCGTATGCCGCTGAATGAAAATCCGTCACTTTATTTCTCACGGTTCCTCATCGTTGCGAATCCGATGCAGGCAAATGACTAGCTATTATTATTAATTTGACATTAACTTCCAATTGCGTTACCATGTTGCTCAATCCGGAGACGACTGTTCCGCAAACTTGAGAACACGCAAGAATTTCAGAGTGAAATGTAAGATTTATTTAATCACCGGCCGTGTATCCGCGGCTTTCTGTATTTTGAAGGAAACGCAAGGAGAAAATGCGACGATGTGCCGATCAACGATCGAATCAGCTTTTTTGACTGTCTGTTTTGTCCTCTGTTTTCTCGGAGGTTTCGCCGAGGATATCCGCGTTTTCGTGCTTCCGGGCGCCGATTTATACGGGGATTATCCCGGATGGTCGGTCAACGGAGGATTCAGCATAGAAAACCGTTCCGGAATTCCATGGAGCGTCGGACTCTGGTACGGTTACTCCTCGATCATGCATGACTCGTTCACTTCCTTTTCTCACAACGAGGGCCTGATTGCGGGCATTCCCTTTTCCTGGAACGATTCCATCCCGATTTCTTTCGTGCCGCTTCTGTCCGTCGGCGCAAGAGAGGCGTTTCTTCAAAGCACCGGCAATCCCGAATTCCCCGTGATCGGAGGAGTCCTGGAACCGGGTCTGGAAATCCGGTTCGGTTTTTTCCGCCCCCTGGAGCTGAGCGCCTATGCCGGTTACCGCCTGATTTTCTACCCCTCTTATACCGACCGCTATCTGCACGCCGGAATATCGCTCGGCTGGCTGATTCCGGACGTTTTCTCCGGCAAACCCGCGATGCTCGCGGAGAAGGTGAAATTCCCGATTTCATCCAACGCCTCGACGAATCCGGCGGACGGCTCCATCGCGGGTGCTGAAGATACCAACTCCATTTCCATGGAGCATCCGGACTTCAAGAAGGATGTCCAGACCGTTCTCGCGACGGAACAAAGCAACCGTTCCACCAATCTGACGGAAGCGACAAACGCATCCGCACCGACCAACGATTCCCTGCCCGTACTGGAAACCGGTAAAACCGAACTCGTGATCCGTTTTTCCGAGGTGCTTTTCGGCTCGGGAAGCGCCAGCCCCTCGAAGGAAACCGTGGAAATCCTCCACCATCTCGGCAATACTTTCAAGAAATATCCCAAGCTCCTGATCCTGGTGGAAGGTCACACGGATAACCAGGGCAACCCGGTCACCAACCAGGAACTTTCCGAAAAGCGCGCGAAGGCGGTTTCCGAAGAACTTTACAAGAGCGGAGTTCCGCGCAGACAAGTTCTTTTCCAGGGTTTCGGCGATACCGACCCGGCCGTGCCCAACGACACCGAGGAAAACCGGCAGAAAAACCGCCGCGTGAATATCCGCCTGCTCTTCCCGGATGCCCAGAAGTAAAAGCGATGCTTCTTGAAACCCGTTTATAAGGAGTGAGCCATGAAAAACCTATTTTTCTCCCTGTCCGTCTTCTTCGGTCTTCTTCTCGCCGTGTCCGCCTGCGCCGACGTTTCGGACCTCCAAAATTATTACGACAGCCGAATCCATAAGTCTTCCGCCGATACGGCCAGTTCCTCTGCTTCGCCGACCAACTGGTTCGTCACGGCGTTCACCAACACCAACGCCCCCGCCTGGCTTCCCGCGAGCAACTGGAGCGTTACCAACGGCGTGACCGTTTCCAATTTCGTCCTCTCCAACCTCGCCGGGACGGACATCTGCTGCACGGTTTCCAACTGCTTGCTGAACAACGCGCTCCTTTTCGCGGTCACCGACCGTATCACCAACGTTTTCATCCAGGCTTCCAACACGTTCCTGTTTTCCTGCTGGATGCAGTCCAACTGGACGGTACAGGGCTTCACCAACGGCGGCGTCGCCGCCTGGGCGTTCGCAGGCAATTGGAACGATACCAATGGGGTAGACGTTACCAACTTTGTCCTCTCCAACCTCGCCGGGACGAATGTGTTCATAACGGTTTCCAACTATTTCGTCAGCAACGTGTTCCAGAAAGCCTTGACCAACGCTTCCACCAACGTCTCGGTTTTCGCGAGCAACCTGGTTGCGCTCTCGTGGTGGTTGGAATCCAACTGGACGGTTCTCCTTTCCACCAACAGCGGCGCCTCCGTCTGGCTCGCGGCATCCAACTGGAACATTACCAATGGCCTGACCGTTACCAACTTCGTCCTCTCCAACTTCGCCGGGACGAATCTCTTCACGACGGTTTCCAACTACTATGTCAGCAACGTGTTCCAGACCGCGTTGACCGACGTTTCTACCAACGTCTCCGTGCAGTCTTCCGTTACCGACGCGCTGTCGTGGTGGCTGGAATCCAACTGGACGGTTCTCATGTCCACCAACAGCAGTTCCTCCGTCTGGCTCGCGGCTTCCAACTGGAACGTCACCAACGGTCTGACGGTCACGAACTTCGTCCTCTCCAACTTCGCCGGGACGAATCTCTTCACTACGGTATCCAACTATTATGTCAGCAACGTGTTCCAAACCGCGCTGACCGATATCGCCACCAATTTTTCCGTGACCGCCACCAACCTGGTGCCTCTCTCGGAGTGGCTCATCAGCAACCAGACCGTCACCAACTGGACGGTCGTCACCGCCGCCGTCTGGCTTTACCAGTCCTCCTTCTCGCTCACCAACGGGATCTGGGTTTCTAACTTCACCGTTTCCAACAGCACCGCCACCAACGTGACCTGGACGGTGACCAACTGCTTCGTGAGCAACGTTCCGACGGTTAGTTTCACCAATACCGCCACCAACACGCTCAGCTACCAGGTAACCACCAACCTGCTTCTCGCCTACCGCCCCACCAACTGGGTGCTCGGCGTCAGCACCAACATTTTCTCCACGAACTGGTTGGACGTCTCGAACTGGAACGTCACCAACGGGTTCACGGAGCAGTCGTCCGCCTGGTCCAACTTCGTTTATACAAACACTGTCGTGCTGGTTTCAAACCTGTACACCAACGAGGCGTTCGACTTCGCGACGATCACCAGCAATGTCGCCGTCCTGACCGCGCAGGAACAGACCGACGTTACTTCCACGCTCCTGCTGCCGACCGTTTCCCCGGCGGCCCTGCCCGTCTTCACCAACCGCAGCGCCTTCTCCGAGACCATCGCCTTCTCCGGTTCGACGGTTCCGGCAATCGCCTACAAGTTCTACAGCACGAACGGCAGTTCGCCACAGCCTTTCTCGGGCGGCACAGCAGCGTTCACCGGTCTTCCCGACGGAACCAACGTGATTTCCTTCTGGGCTCTGGATTCGAGTCTCGTTTCCACCCTCACCCAATCCGTCACCACCTTCGTGGATACGATGCCGCCAACGCTCTCGCTGTCCAACTTCACCAACGGCTTCATCACCAACTCGGCCACGCTGACGATCTACGGCGCCACCAACGACGCCGCCCCTTCCAGCGGCCTCACCAACTTCGTCCTCAAGCTGAACGGCTCAACCCTCACCCCGCAGGTGAACGCGGGCGTCACGGGCGGATTCACCGTGCCCTCGGTTTCCTTTACGGCCAACGCCACCAACACGCTCATCGGCATACTGGTTGACAACGCGGGCAACACGAACGCCGTCACCAACGCCATCGTGGTGGATACCGTCGCGCCGACTTTCACCACCAACAACTTCCCGCCATACACCAACGTCACATCCTTCA
>Ga0326727_10025770_pt1 | contig 10989 bp, 10 predicted proteins | sample MB2enrmetagenome_FD_207643 | JGI IMG/M metagenome (GOLD analysis project Ga0326727, IMG submission 207643) | Lab enriched peat soil microbial communities from McLean, Ithaca, NY, United States - MB29MY | ecosystem: Environmental > Terrestrial > Soil > Wetlands > Peat | place: USA: New York... | reverse complement strand
TTCAGCACCCATTCGGTGCGCCCATCGCAGTGCCAGCGCGCCGTCCCAAAAGCCATAAGCGCCGACCAGGCTACAACCTGCATCGCCTCCTCGAAAAGTCCGCCCGCGCTACGGACGGATTACGGGCAAGTCCGCTGCGGGGGGTGGATCCTGATACCATGTGGCACTGGGAGGAATCGGGGACATGCCCCAACGAATCGATGCGCCGGCGCGCGTGGCCGCCGCGGGAAACCCGCCCAAACTGATCGACGAGTATATCGGCAGGGTGAGCTGCGGCGAGCGGGCGGTGAGCGTCGCCCACATGCGCAGTCCGGGCGGCTGGCGGGAACCGGCACAAACCCCCGAGTTCGACGAGTACACGGTGGTTTTGCGGGGCATGCTGCGGGTGGAGCACCGCGACGGGGCGCTGGAGGTTCGCGCCGGGCAGGCGGTGATCCTACGCCGCGGCGAGTGGGTGCGCTACAGCTCGCCCGAGCCGGAGGGCGCCGAGTACGTAGCGGTCTGCCTGCCGGCGTTTTCCCCGGACACGGTTCACCGCGACGCCTGAACCGGCGAGGGCTGGCTGGCTTCCGCCCGCATGGACCGCGTGCGAAACTCGTAGCGCTGGATGCGCACCGCCGCATGCGTGTCCTCGGAGCGCACCACGCGGCCCACCGCCACGAACTTGAGCGGGCAGGTTCCACCAAGTTTGGCCGGCCAGTTGACGGCCACCTCGACGGTGCGTCCCACCGGCAGCTTCTCCCGGGTGGTGAACAGGATTCCGCCGCTTCCCATGTTCAGCGTTTCGCCCACGCCGCTGACCGGCGAGGATTTCGACAGGATGATCCGGTAACTGGCTTCTTCGCGCAGCGGGAACCGGCCATTGGTTCTTCTCTCCGGCACGCCTCGGGGCCGTGAAGCGGCGGTGGGTTCGGTGGTCATGTTCATAGTGATCTTACAATAGCCGCGGCTTTCAATCGCCAACAATAGGCTGAAAGCCCCAGAACCCCCCGATTTCGGACTGGTACTTCAGGGTAAGGGCGCGGACAAGCCGCCGGGCCGGCGCCGGCCATCGCGGGCCGGAGGCCTACTGAAACAGGCCGGCGGGGCAGCCGCTGGCGACGGCCATCTGCGCCGTGGACAGGGCCTTGGCCGGGTTGCCGAACCGGCGGTAGGCCAAGGCGACGTTCTGCCCGGCCTGGCAGAGGTGGGCATGCACCAGCGGGCATTGCAGGTTGAACCTGGAACTGGCGCCCCGCGTCTCGACCGCGCAGGTGAACGGCGCGGTCTGCCGGTAGAACTCCACCACCTTGCCCGCCAGGCGGCGGGAGCCCGGATCGATGAACAACCCTTCCAGCAGGGCTATCGCCGGCCGGTCGGGATCGCCCAGATCGCGGTACACCTGGGACTCCTCTTCGGAAAACTCCGCAATGGGCGAGAGATTGCGCCCATAGGCCAGCGATTCCAGAGCTTCCCGGTGCTGCCCCAGCAGCCGCTGGACGCGGCCCAGTTCCAGGTACACCAGTCCCAGGCCGGTCTGGAACTGACCCTTGCCGTGGGCCAGGTTCAGGCGGTTGAGGCGCTCGCGGCCGGCCAGGTCGATGCGGCGCGCGCGCTCCAGGGCGGCCAGCGCCTTGTGGTACCATGCCTCGCGCCCGGCCGGATCGGAGAGGCTTTCGCCCTTGAGGCGGTAACACATGCCCTCGACGGCGAACGGCCGGGCCAGGTTCTCTTCGTCGCCGAGGCGGTCGAGAATGGCGGTGGACCGCTCCGCCTCGCCGATGGCGCGGTCGAGCGACGGGTGGGCGGCCTTGGCCAGCAGGTTGGCCAGAGTGGAGTAAGCCTTGTAGGAATCGGGAGCGGCCTGGGCGGCGCTCTGCCAGAGAATCTGGTCGTCCCGCCAGTCGGCATTGCGGAGCCAGGTTCGCGCGCCCCACGCCAGGCACAGGACGCCGGCCGCCGCCATCAGGGTCCGCCGGGAAACGGCGGGCAGCCGCCGTTCCAGGCTTTCGAGGCCCAACACCGCGCCCAGCGCCAGCCCGAGCGACGGCAGGTACATCCAGCGCTCGGCCATGATGCTGCCGACGGGCATCAGCAGGTTGGCGGTGGGCGCCAGGGCGGCGAAAAAGAAAGCCACCACGAAGCCGGCGGCCGGCCTGCCCTTGCGCCAGGCGCGGATGCCGAAGAAGACCGCGGCCAGGCAAACCGCCAGCGACGCCAGAGCCGCGGCGTCCTCCCATCCCGTGGATGTGCCGAAGACCGGAATCTGGTTGTAGGAGTAATCGCAGGAAAGACGCGCCGGCCAGAGGTACAGCCACAGGTACTTGCCGATCACCTTGACGGCCGTCAGGGCGCCCGCCACCAGCGGCGCATCCACCAGCGGATTATCGACGAAGGGAAGCGGCGCCATGGCGATGTGGTCGAGCATCCGCCCGCGCAGCACGAAGAAAATCGCCAGCGGAACGGCCACCACGGCATAACCGGCCGCCAGCCGCCGCCACGCTTTGAAGCGGCCGAAGGCGGCGTCGTAACACAGCATGGCCGCGACCACCACCACGCCGCTTTCCTTGGAGAACACCGCCACGGCCGCCGCCACCGCCAGCCCCGCCAGCCAGGCGGCTTGGACGCGCCCCGCGGCCTGGCCGCCGCGGATGTGGCACAGCAGCCCCGCCAGCACCCCCAGCGCCGCCAGCGCGTCGGCGCGGCCCACGATGTTGGTCACCGATTCGGTGAGCAGCGGGTGCAGTGCCCAAAGGGCGGCCAGCAAACCGGCCCACGAAATCTCCCCCAGCAGTATCAGCCCCAGGAAATAGACCAGGGCGATGTTGATGGCGTGCAGCGCGAAGTTCACCCAGTGATAGCCGGCCGGACCCGCGCCGTTCCCGAGCACCGCGTAGTTGAAGAGCAGCGAGAGCGTGGTGAGCGGGCGATAGAGTCCGGTGGTGACGTTGGGATACCAGTATTCCTCGGTGAAGATCTGGCCGACGTTGGCGGAAGTCAGGGCGCGTACGCGGGCGTCCTGCTGGATGGCAATGCCGTTGTCGAAAGTGAGGCCGGCCCGAAACGAGTTGGAATAGGCCGCCAGGGCCGCCATCCACAAGCCCAGCAGGATGGGCAGGTGGCGTTTCCACTGGATGGCGCGCAACGGCGGAGCCGGCGCGGCGGGCGCGCTGGGTGCGGGTGCGGGCGCGGGCGCGGGGCGATGGCGATGCTTCTTCATCCGAGTCCCGGAACTCCGCCCAGCGTGCGGGCCAGCTTCACGGCGCGGAGAATGGCCGCGGAGACCGCCTGGGCGGCGGCCACGCCCAAGGCGTCGATGCCGGCGGCGTGGCTGCCCAGCGAGAGCGCGAACACGGTGTCTCCATCCAGGGTGGTGTTGACGGGATAGATGGTGCGCGCCATCCCCAGCGAAGCCAGTTGCGCCAGCTTGCGGGCCTGCACCTTGGTCAGACCGGCGTTGGTTGCGACCACCGCCAGGGTGGTGTTGCGCCCGCCGAAACCGGGGACGGGATGCCGCTGAATGTGCTCTCCGGTGTCCGCGAACGCGCGGCTGTCCGGCGCCAGGCGGGCGCCCGCCACAATCGCGCCGGTGGCCGGATCGCGCACATCGCCGAAGGCGTTCACCACCACCAGCGACGCCACCAGCACGCCGCCAGGCAACTCCACCGTGAAGCAGCCTACGCCGCCCTTCATGGCCTGCCGCATGCCCAGGATCTTGCCCACGGTTGCACCCGTGCCCGCGCCCACTGAGCCCTCGGGAACGGGGCCGTCGGTGGCCGCCGCGGCGGCGGCTTCGCCCATGGCCAGGGTGGGCCGCACATCCGCTTTGCCGATGCCCAGGTCGTACAGGATCGCCGCCGGAACGATGGGGACCTTCGCCACGCCGGTGTCGAAGCCGATGCCGCGGCGCTCCAGGTAGCGGCGCACGCCGGAGGCGGCTTCCAGCCCGAAGGCGCTGCCGCCGGCCAGCAGGATGCCGTGAATGCGCTCGGTGATGTGGCCGGGGTCGAGGGTTCCGATCTCCTCGTTGCCGGAGGCCGATCCGCGAATGTCCACGCCCGCCACGGCGCCGGCTTCGCACAGGATGGCGGTCGCCCCGGTGATGGCGTCGAAATCGGAAGCGTGCCCGGCGCGAATTCCGGGGATGGCGGTAAGTCCTTTCATGGCCGCTTTTGTCCGCTATTCCGGACCAAATGGTATGGTAGCATCGGATCTGGGAAACAACCTGCTTGCTGGAACTGTTGAAAGGGCCGGTCATCGCGGCAGAGGAATTCTTCACGCTGACGGGCCGCGCCCTGCGGAACATTTTCCGTCGTCCCCACTACGGCGCCGATATCATCCTGCAGATGGACACCATCGGGGTGGGCAGCCTGCTGATCGTCTCCCTCACCGGCTTCTTCGCCGGGGTGGTGATGGCCTTGCAGATGGCCCACGCCCTGCGCGATTACGGGCAGGTTAGCAAGACCGGTACGCTGGTGGCCATCACGCTGGCGCGCGAACTGGGGCCGGTGCTGAGCGCCCTGATGATGGCCGGCCGCAACGCCACGGGCATCGCCAGCGAACTGGGGTCGATGAAAGTCACCGAGCAGATCGACGCCATGCGCGCGCTGGGCACCGACCCGGTGCAGAAACTGGTGACGCCGCGCGTGGTGGCCACCGGAGTCATGCTGCCGCTGCTAACGGTGATCGCCGATTTCGTGGGCCTGTTCGGCGGGTGGATCGTGGCGGTGGCGTTTCTGGGTCTGACCTCGGTGCAGTACTGGAACTCGGCGTGGCGCGCGCTGGAGTGGAAAGACGACGTTCTTCAAGGGCTGCTGAAGCCGCTGGTTTTCGGCCTGACGCTTTCGCTGGTGGGCTGTTTCTACGGCCTGCGCACCACCGGCGGCACGCAGGGAGTGGGCCGCTCCACCACGCAGGCGATGGTGACCTCGGCGGTGCTGATCCTGATTCTCGACGTGATGATCACGAAGATCTTCGTGGGCCAGGGTGGCTGATGGCGGATTCCGCGGGCGCGCCCATTCTGCGCTTCGAAAACGTCAGCGTGGCCTTCGACGGCAGCCCGGCGCTGATCGACGTTTCGTTCCAGGCCTTCGCCGGCGAGTCGCGCGTGATCCTGGGAGCGGCGGGAAGCGGCAAGACGGTTCTCCTGAAGATCGCCCTCGGCCTGACGCGGCCGGATTCCGGGCGGGTGTTCGTGTTCGGACGCGAGATCGACGCCATGCGGGAGCGCGAACTGATGGACGTCCGCAGCCGCATCGGCATGCTGTTCCAGGAGAGCGCGCTGTTCGATTCGCTGACCATCGAGGAGAACGTGGCCTATCCACTCGAGAACCAGAAAGCCATTCATTGCCCCAAGGCGGACGTGCGCCCGCGAGTGGTGGAAGCGCTGGAATTCGTGGAGTTGGGCGATACCCTGGAGAAGTTTCCCAGCGAGCTTTCGGGCGGCATGCGGCGGCGCGTGGGGATTGCCCGCGCGGTGGTCACGGCGCCGCCGCTGGTGCTCTACGACTCCCCCACGGCCGGGCTCGACCCCATCACCGCGCACACCATCATGACCCTGCTCATCAAGCAGCGGGACATTGCCCGGACCACCACGCTGATCGTCACGCACCGGTACCAGGATGGCAACCTGGTGGCCAATTTCCGCTACAATTCGGAACAAGGGCGCCTGGAGCCGGCCACTGACGGAGCATTGCGCGGCGCGCGGACCACGTTCATGGTGCTGCGCGAAGGCCGGCTGGTTTTCGAGGGCGGCCAGGACCGGCTGGAATCCTCACCGGATGCGTATATTTCGAAGTTCGTGAAGCGGCGGGTATAAACGATGCCGGATCGCAGCAAGGTCAGATGGTCGCAGTTGAAGGTCGGGGTGGTGGGGCTGACCAGCTTCATCCTCCTGGGCGTGCTGATATTCCTGCTCACCAGCACGCGCGGCATTTTCCAGGACTACGTGCTGCTGCGCACCTACATGGACGACGCCTCGGGCATCACCGTCGGCACCGAGGTGCGGCTCAACGGCATCAGCCACGTGGGGTACCTGGATAGGCTGCAATTGACCGGTTCCCCGGACCGGAGCCGCACGGTGGAATTCGACATGAAGGTCCACTCGCGGTTCCTGAAGGACATCCCGGCGGACTCGGTGGCGGGCATCGCGGCGGCCAACCTGCTGGGCGACAAGTACATCAACATCACGCGGGGGAGCGATCCGCGCGCCATCCAGGAAGGCGGGGTACTGACGTCGCTGCAGTCGCAGGACATTCCCGAGATGCTGGCGGCGTTTTCCAAGCTGATGAGCTCGTTCCAGACCAGCGTCAACCGCGTGGACAACCTGCTGCAGGACGTGGAAGCCGGCAAGGGCAATATCGGACTGCTGCTGAAGGACGACGAGCTGTACAACCGCCTCAACGGCCTGGCCTCGGAAGGGCAGACGCTGCTCTCGGATGTGCGCAACGGCCACGGCACCGTCAGCAGGCTGATCTACGACGACTCGCTGTACCAGCAGGTGACGGTGTCGCTGAAGCGCGTGGACGCGATGCTGGCCGACATGCAGGCCGGCCAGGGGACGGCCGGCAAGCTGCTCAAGGACCCGGCCCTGTTCGACGAGGCCAAGCGCACCATCGCGGAGATCAACTCCTTGGTGGCCGATCTGAACGCCGGCAAGGGAACCGCGGGCAAGCTGCTGAAGGACGACGAGCTTCACCGCCGCCTGGACGACCTGCTGGGCAAGCTGAACGCCACTATCGACAAGATCGACGCCGGCCGGGGCACCATCGGCCAGCTTATCGTCAACCCGCGGCTTTACGATTCGCTCACCGGAACCACCGACGAACTGCAGTCGCTGGCCAAGGACATCCACGCCAATCCCAAGAAATTCCTGACCCTTCACCTGAAGATATTTTGAGCGCCCGCAAACAGCTCGTGGTGAACGCCGACGATTTCGGATTCACGACCGACGTGAACGAAGGCATCGTAGAGGCGCATCGCCGGGGCATTGTGACGGCCACCACGCTGATGGCCAATGGGGCGGCCTTCGAGGATGCCGTCCGCCTGGCGCGCGAGACGCCCACGCTGGACGTGGGCTGCCACCTGGTGCTGGTGAGCGGAAGCTCGCCGCTCACCGGCAAACCGTATCCGGCGACGGTGGCGCGGCTGCTGGCGGCCATGGCGAAGCGCCAGATCCGGGTGTATGACGAGCTGGCGGCGCAGGTGCGGCGGGTAGTGGAAGCGGGCATCCAACCCACCCACCTGGACACGCACAAGCACACCCACCTTTGGCCGCCGGTGCTGGAAGCGGTGGCGCGCCTGGCCGGGGAATCCGGCATCGGCTGGGTGCGCCGGCCCTTCGATCTGCCGCTCACCACGCTAAGGGGCGCGGTTCCGGTGGCCAGGCGGATGACCAGCGCCGGCCTGGGGTTTCTGCGGAAGAGGTTTCACCGCGTGCTGTCGCGGCACGGCTGCCGCACCACCGGCCACTTCGCGGGCTTCCAGATCACCGGCCTTTACCGCACCGCGGAGCTGGTGGAACTGCTGGGCGCGATTCCCGAAGGCAGCACCGAGCTGATGGTGCATCCGGGGCGCTGCCGCGAGGCGCTGCGCCAGGCGCGCACGCGATTGAAGGAAAGCCGCGAGCGCGAACTGGCCGCGCTGGTGGCTGCCGAGACGCGCCAGGCGATCGAGCGGCACGGGATCGAACTCGTGAACTACTGCGGATTAGCGGTGGATTAGAGGCAGATCGGATTCGCTCCGGCCGGGCGTGGATTCGGGCCGGCTGGGGCCGCTCGCGCCGACTTCGTCCCACGACTTCCAGGCGGCGTCCTTGGCGAAACCGTCGGAAGCGGCCACGCGCTCGGCGGTCACCTTTTCGCGGTACGCCTTCCAGAGCTTGATGCCGATATCGGCCAGCGGGCTGGCCAGGATCAACACCGGGGAGACGGGCGCGCCAAAGCCCACGCCTTGTTTGGAATCGCCCGGGCTGGCGATCTGGGTCTTGACATACTCGGCGAAATCCCTGCTGGCGTTGGCGGCTTTGGAGCTGACCTGTTCGTAAAGCTTGTCGCCTTCCAGGCGCTTGGCGGTGCCTTCGCGGATGGCGGACTTCACCGTGGTGACCCACGCGGAGTTGTCGGAGTAGGCCTCGATGTACAGCCCGCGCGCCTTAATCAGGCGGTCGCCCTTCAGTTCCTTTTTGGCGATGTTGGCGTACTCGGTGCAACGGTCGCGGGTTTCCACGATCTCCGCCAGCGCGCTACGCGTGGTGGCGGTTTGCTGGGGGAACGCCGGAAGAGTGAGACTCAGGATCGCGAGGGCCGCGGCCATCCGCCGAGCCTCGCAACGGGGAACGATTGCGTGGGCTTTCATGATTTATCCGCCTCGCCGAACATTATAGTATGTTGCACATGTTACGCGAGGCTGCGGCGCGTCGCGGGCGCGTCACGCCGCGGCTTTACGGCGATTCCCAGACGGCCACGGTGGTCTCCCGCACCGCCGCGCCGCCCACGGTCAGCCGCAAGTTCTGGTAGCCCCCATATATAGGACTCAACAGCAGCACGTCCACTTCCCACGATCCCAAAGGCGCCCAGGGAACCGAGACGGCTCTCAGGACGAGGTTGCCGGCCAGGTCGACCACCGCCGGTTGGAGCGCCACCGGGCCGGAGGGATTGGCGCCGGTCGCACCGGGAACGTTGATGCCCGTGCCGTTCAGGAACACCGAAACGGTGAGGCCCGCGGTCGCCGGATTGGCGCAGGAATTGGGCGTGCCATCGGCATTGAGCACCACCGCCGTCACGGAACCGGGTGGCGTCTGGCCCTGGCAAACCGGGTAATCGGTGGCGCCGCCGGTGGCCAGGCTGGGCATCATGGGAGATACCGCCAGGGTGCGCGCGGCCGACACCCCGCCGGGCGCGGCCAGTTGCAGCGTGGTATTGGTCTGCCTTTGGATTTCGTAGGGAACGATGAAATCGATCTGGCCGGCCGAAACGTACATGAGCGGCGCCGGCACGCCGCCAACCAGCAGGGACGCGCCGCCCAAAACGGTGGGCAGCGTGGGCAATTTCGGATCGTAGGAAAGCGGCGACGCCGGGCCGATGGAGTTGCCGAAGATCGTCAGGATCTGGCCCGGCGAGATAGTGCCGGACGGCGCGTAATCGAAGGCGTCGACGATGCAGGCGAGGGCGTCCGCGGGCGGTGCGCCGGAGGCTGGGATACGGGCCAGGTGCGGGCCGGCGGTCAACAAATCCAAGCCGCCCTGCGGATCCAGCGCCGGGCCGGTTTGCGCGCTCAGGGCCAGAACCGGCCCGGTAGCGCCGGGGTCCACGCCTTCCACCAGCCACGCACCGGTGACGGAGGCGGCGTTCGGGTCCAGCCTGGCGACCAACGGCATATCGTGCAGCCGGCTGGGCAGACAAGGCTGCAACAACGCCGGCAGGCCGGGGAAATCGGGCGATTGGACGCGCGCCGCCAGGTATAACTCGCCGGCCGGATCCATGGCCATGCCGGTGATCGAGTCCATTTGCGAACCGCCCAGGAAAGTCGAGTAAATCAGGCGCGCGCCATCGCCGCTCAACTTACTCAAATAGCCGGTTTGGAGCTGGGGCGCCGAGTAAGCGTAGAACTCCTGGCTGGGAAACGAGGGCGGCGGCGGGGTTACGTTGTCGATGGGCTGAAGCGCGCCGCTGGTGGTGGGGTAATCGGTGGAACCGGTGGTTCCGGCCAGATAGACGTCGCCATTGGCATCCACCAGAATCTGCGCGGGCGTTTCGCTGTAAGTGCCGCTGACGAAGGTGCAGAACAGCAGCTTAGTACCGGTGGGATCCAGCTTGGCGGCATACTGGTGCTGGCAGGGAAACGCGAAGCCGAAAAACAGTCCCGCGGCGCTGCAGATGGTGGGCGTGATGGTGGACTGGTATGCGCCGGGAGTGATCGGCACGTCCGAACCGTCGGCGTAGAAGCTGGCGCCGAGGATATAGGCGTTGTTCTGGGCATCCACCGCGATGGAGGATTCGCCCACCCCGCCAACGGAGTAGATCAGCCGGTCTCCGGCCGCGCCGAGGCGCAGCACGAAGAACGTGTCTACGGGATAAGCGGGTTGAAGGGAGCCGGGGGTGGTGGGGAAATTGCCGCCCACAGTCTCGCCGGTGAGGAAAACTTCGCCCGCGGCGTTGACCGCCATGGCCCACGGGTAGGTGCTCTCCCCGCTTTCGGCGTAGAACAATGTGCTGTAGACGGTCTTGCCGGTGGGGTCGAGCTTCACCACGAACCCGGGTAGGGACGCCCCGTTGAAGCTGGTTTGTAGCGCGCCCGGCGTGGTTGAGAAATCGGGCGAAGTGGTGTTGCCCGCGACGTAGAGGTTGCCCGCCGAATCGACCGCCATGGGCACGGCCGCGCTGGACAGAAGGTCCGCCAGCACCAGGTAATAGAGCAGCGTCTGTCCGTCGGGCGAGAACTTGGCGGCGAAGGCGTCCCGCACGGTGATATCGCGGCCGGGCTGGACGCTGCCGGACACCAGCAGGTTGCCGCTGCCATCCAACGCCATGCCGGAGATCGACGCGGTGACGGGAAGCCCGGGCAGGTAGGCGGCGGCGACCGAAGAGCCGGCTCCCAGCAGCGGACCGGCCGCCAGGAGAAGCAGAAGAGCGAGGCGGGAGACGCATTGAAACGGCGCGGGCGTGTCATGCCGCCACGGGGAGCGTGGCTGGAATGCCCGGGCCGCGGGCGTGCCGCGTCCGCGAAACGCCGTGGCCGGCGGGGGTGGGAATGCCATCGCTGGTGCCTCAATGGTACCGCCATGCACTTCGCGGGCCAGGATGCCGCGGGTGGGCGAGCGGCGGAGCGGGCGGCGGGGCGGGCGCGAGCGGCGGAGCGGGCGCGAGCGCCGGGCGGGCGCGAGCGGCGGGTGGGCGGGCGGCGGGCGGGCGATCGGCGGAGCGGGCGCGGGCGGCGGGTTACTCCGACCGCCGGACGCGGTCGGCGGGCGCGAGCGGCGAGCGAGCGAGCGGCGGAGCGGGCGCGGGCGGC
>Ga0326727_10025769_pt1 | contig 10990 bp, 3 predicted proteins | sample MB2enrmetagenome_FD_207643 | JGI IMG/M metagenome (GOLD analysis project Ga0326727, IMG submission 207643) | Lab enriched peat soil microbial communities from McLean, Ithaca, NY, United States - MB29MY | ecosystem: Environmental > Terrestrial > Soil > Wetlands > Peat | place: USA: New York... | reverse complement strand
CGGCACTTCCTTTTGATGACGGCAACTCCTCACAATGGCAAAGAAGAGGATTTCCAGCTCTTTCTGGCGCTGCTCGATGGCGACCGGTTCGAGGGCCGCTTCCGTGACGGTGTCCACCAGGTGGATATATCGGACCTGATGCGCCGGATGGTTAAGGAGAATCTACTCAAGTTCGACGGCACACCGCTCTTTCCGGAGCGCATCGCCTACACCGTACCGTATAAGCTGTCGGATGCCGAGGCGCGGCTCTACAGAGATGTCACTGAGTATGTGCGCGAGGAGTTCAATCGTGCCGAGGCCCTTGCCAACGACAAGCGGGCGGGAACCGTTGGGTTTGCCCTGACAATCCTCCAGCGACGACTCGCTTCATCTCCCGAGGCGATCTACCAGTCGCTTCGGCGACGTAGCGAGCGCCTCCAAAAGCGGCTGCGGGAACTTGAGATTCTGCAACGTGGGGCGCAGGCTGAGGCCATTGCCGCCGCAAGTCCCGCGCTCGACGATGACGACGTTGAGGATCTTGAGGAGGCGCCCGATAATGAGGTGGAAGCAGCCGAGGAAGAAATCCTCGATCAAGCGACTGCTGCGCGCACCATTGGCGAGCTGAAAGCAGAGATCGCCACCCTTGGCCGTCTGGAAGCGCTGGCGCTTGCCGTACGCCGCAGCGGCGAGGATCGGAAGTGGCGTGAACTCGCCAGCCTGCTTGGCGAGATATTCTCGTCTGTTGCTGGTCCCAGGGAAACCCCTGCCGTGGCTCCCAGGATTCCGCCGCCCACTCCTTCGCCGCGGCAGAAGCTCGTTGTCTTCACCGAGCACCGCGATACGCTGAGCTATCTCGAAACCCGCGTCACGACTCTGCTCGGTCGCAAGGATGCTGTGGTCGTCATCCACGGCGGCATGGGGCGCGAGGAGCGCATGAAGGCGCAAGAGTCCTTCAAACACGACCCGGAGGTACAGGTTTTGCTTGCCACGGACGCTGCGGGTGAAGGTATCAACCTGCAACGCGCCCACCTAATGGTCAATTACGACCTGCCGTGGAATCCCAACCGGATTGAGCAACGTTTCGGCCGCATCCACCGTATAGGCCAGACCGAGGTATGCCATCTCTGGAATCTGGTCGCCGAGGAGACGCGCGAAGGTGATGTCTACTACACCCTGCTGAAGAAGCTGGAGCAGGCACGGCAGGCTTTGGGCGGACAGGTCTTCGACGTGCTCGGCAAGATTCAGTTCGAGGGCCGGCCGCTACGAGACCTGCTGATTGAGGCCATCCGATACGGTGAGCGTCCCGAGATACGCGCCAGACTGACGCAGGCCATTGCCAACGCCGTCGATACTACGCAGCTCCAGAATCTGCTTGAAGAGCGCGTCTTGGCTCACGACGTGATGGATGTCAGCCGTGTCGCCCGTATACGCGAAGATATGGAGCGCGCGGCAGCCCGCCGCCTACAACCTCACTATATCGAATCGTTCTTCCTCGAAGCTTTCAACCAACTCGGCGGCACTTCCCGCCAGCGCGAGCCACGCCGCTATGAAGTCACCCATGTTCCGGCGCCGGTGCGCAACCGGGACCGTCTGATCGGAACGGGTGAGCCGGTGCTGCCCCGTTATGAGCGGATCGCTTTTGAGAAGAATCTGATCGCTCCGCAGGGCGAACCGCTTGCCGCCTTCATCTGCCCCGGCCACCCATTACTTGATGCCACGCTTGACTTGACGCTGGAGCGCCATCGGGATTTGCTGCGGCGCGGTACGGTGCTCATTGATGAGCGAGATCCCGGCACGATGCCCCGCGTTCTCTTTTACTTGGAGCACGCTGTGCAGGACGCAAGTGTACTCAACAATGGCGACCGCCGCACCATCTCCAAACAGATGCTCTATGTGGAGTTGGATGAGGCGGGCAATGCCCGGCACCTCCATTACGCACCCTATCTGGACTATCGACCGCTGCGCGACGGCGAACCCGGCGTCGATGCGCTCTTTGCCCGTCCAGAGTTCTCCTGGATCACGCGAGATCTGGAGCAGAAGGCACTCGGCCACGCCATCGCTGAGGTGGTGCCGGAACATCTGAAGGAGGTCCGCGACCGGCGCAGCGCCTGGATTGAGAAAGCACGTGCCGCGGTCAAGGACCGGCTCACCAAAGAAATCGGCTACTGGGACCATCGCGCCGAGGAGCTGAAGGTACAGGAGCAGGCTGGCCGGCCTAATGCCCGCCTGAACTCGCAGGAGGCCCGCCGCCGCGCGGACGATCTGCAAGGCCGCCTGCAAAAGCGAATGGCGCAGCTCGATCTCGAATCGCAGGTTTCGGCGCTACCGCCCGTCGCTCTGGGTGGCCTCGTGGTCGTGCCAGCCGGACTCATGGCGCAGATGACCGGACAGCCGCTGCCCGAATCTGCCCGGTGCGTAGACACACAGGCAGCGGCGGCTCGCGCTCGGGCCATCATCATGCAGGTTGAGCGTACACTTGGCTTTGAACCCACCGACCGCGAATTCGACAAGCTCGGCTACGACATCGAAAGCTTGGAACCCAGCACCGGCCGGTTGCGCTTTCTTGAAGTCAAGGGCCGTGTCTCGGGCGCAGCGACCATCACCGTCACCAAAAACGAGATTCTCTACTCCCTCAACAAGCCCGAGGACTTTATCCTTGCCATAGTAGAGTTTTTGGACGGCGATACCCACCGGGTGCATTACGTGCGTCGCCCCTTCCAGCGCGAGCCGGATTTTGGCGTCACCAGCGTCAATTACGACTTTGCTGAACTACTCGGGAAGGCGGAGCACCCGTCATAGTTCTCGCTGTCCTTCTGTTGGGCTTTTGCTTACGACTGGACGGAAAATAGGATGAAACCACCTGAATTTGAGACATGGCCACTCGACAAGCTTCATAGCCTGCTTCTACAGCGATGCTTCGCCATTCCCAAGCTACAACGCAACTTTGTCTGGGACTCCAAGAGAGCAGCTAAACTTCTCGATAGCATGTACCGTGGAATGCCGATTGGCTCCTTGTTTCTCTGGGAGATGGATCGCAAATCCGCCAATCTCATACGGCAATCAGAAGCCGAGGTTTTGCCGCCCTACAACCCTGACAATTCGAAGATTTGGTTTGTTATAGACGGCCAGCAGCGCCTATCCGTAATCCATCAGGCGTTTAAAGGAGAGAAACGAGAGAATGACGCCGGTCGGGAGATTGATTTTGGTCGGCTGTGTTTCGTTGTGCATCCGGACAGGGACAAGGACGCACCGCCCCGTGTTGTGCATAGAAAACCGGTAGGAAACGAATTCATCCCAATCTGCGAGATTCTCGCCGCAGACTGGAGATCAAGAATGCCAAACCATTCTAAAGGGTTCTTGTCTTTAATAAAGAAATGCCGAGATCAATTACTGAATTATCCGCTTCCTGTTGTAACGGTTCGCAGTGCGAACCTGAAGGAAATTGGCGAGGTATTTGTTCGTGTGAACTCCCAGGGAATGCGAATTACTTCGGCAGACCGCGCAATTGCTCTAATGGGTAAGCTCGATGTACGGGCCATGGCACAGGAACTCCGCCAGCAAGTTCGTCAAGATGTCTTCGCACTTGGAACCATCGATCCAATTCTGATGGGCCTAAACCTCATCTCCGAGCGCCCAGAACCCGAAAGCCACGCGCCGAAATTGGACGTAATGGCTCAGCGTTGGTCAAAGCGGATTGAGGAGAGCCCTGCTGCACTTGCACAATTCAAGAAGCTGTGGCACACATACCGTAACGCATTTCTCTCCGCTGTCGATTATCTGCACCATAGATTTCCCGTTTACAACGAATCGTTCCTGCCTTCTGCGAATATGCTCGCCACGTTGGCAGTGTTCTTTTACCACCACCCAGGCCAACCAAACCAGTTCCAGGCGGCTGAGATTCGCAAGTGGTTCTGGGCAACAGGGGTGGCAAAACGATACAGCGGCGGCGGCTACCATCGAAACATCGTGTCCGATTCCAATTTCTTTGAGGCCCTAGCTGCTAACAAGAGGAAGTATTTCACCTTCAAAGATTATCTCGACCCGGTTTTGGATCTCCAGAGCGAGGAGTACAACTCGGGTTCGGCCCGTTCACGTGCTTTCTTCTGTTTGCTTGCCGCACAGAAACCTCGATACGTTAAAGGCGGAGAAATCATCGCACTGGATCACGCAACAGCAAGCCATTCCAATCGCAAGCATCGGCATCACGTCTTCCCCCAGGCGCAACTCCGTTTGTATTTTTCTCGCCGGTTCTTCAATAGTCTGTGCAACATCTGCTTTCTGGTTTCGAGGGACAACCAGGAGATTGGTATGCGTTTGCCTCGCATGTACTTAGGGGACCTCCGCAGTTCGGGGCGCAGTGTCTTCGCGAAAGTTATGAAGAGCCACATGATACCCGTTGGCGAGAGCAGTGGAGTCTGGCAACCTAGCACCAAGATGGGATTCAAGCAGTTCCGCTCAGAGAGGCTTTCTCTGATCTGCAAGGCATTTGAAAAAGAAGCAGGCATCAAGCTTTTCCGAAATAACTGACTGAACAAATACAAGCAACGGAGCTGACCGCTGCAAAGCGGGAGCCGACAAAGGCCAGAGTGAGTGAGCACGTGAAGATTAGGAAGAAACTGATTGAAGTGGCTCTGCCTTTGGAGGCGATTAACATTGCTTCGGCGGGAGGAAGGTCTCTACGACCTCAATGAACTTCTCATGCGGGTAGAACTGCCGCGATGAACCCGTCCGAAATCAATTGAAAGAGAGAGTACATGTCTATTGAAGCTAGAAATCGTCCGTTGCCTGATTGGTTCACGCGAGTCCGCACGCATCAGATCGTGCTTCCTCGTTTTCAGCGTTATGAAGCATGGGGATATGCGAATGTTGTTCAGCTTTTCAACACCATCCTCCAAGACTTGCCCGTCGGTGCAGTTTTGGTGCTTGAAATCGGAAAGGAAGAGCCGTTCATTTCTCGAAGTATCAAAGGTGCCCCCGAAAGTGGAGAGCGAGTCACTGAACATCTGCTGGATGGACAACAAAGACTCACTGCCCTTTGGCGTGGCCTCCACAATAATTTCGCGTGGCGGACATATTTCGTCTACTTCAATCCCGATGAGGAAACGGCGCTACCTCAGTACGTTGACTCGATTGCAAGGTGGAAGGGGGAAAAGGACATGGAACTCAGACCATTTTGGGCAAATCATCCGAAAGAGCAGTGGATCAGAAAGATGATTCCTCTTGATCTGTTTGCGCCCGATCTCAGCGCACAGCAGCGTTTTCGAGAATGGGCCAAAGAGGCGATCATAGACCAGGACGAGCGTGAATCTATCTCCGACACGGTCTCTTTGATTCGCCAGAAGTTCGCGGGGTTTAATCTCCCATTTCTTTCGCTTCCCGTTGGGACAAAACCGCTTACCGCGCTCGACGTTTTTATTAGGATGAATACGTCGGCGGCGCCGCTTCTAACTTACGACGTCGTTGTCGCCCAGATTGAAGCCGGCATGGGCAAATCTCTTCACGACCTTGTGGCTGACACACGGACTGTTTCTCCTGCGATTTCCGCGTATTACGCGCCCGAGGATCTTGCCCTGTATGCCGGCGCTTTGCTCCAAGGCCGTGCGCCAACGAATGCCACTTACTTTGCAAAGGACTTTGGACCTCAACTTCTTGCCAACTGGGACAAGTTCCTCCATGGAGTCTCCAGAGCCGTGGATTTCCTGGAACAGGAGAGAGTCTTTGACTCTAGCCGGTTGCCAACGGATGTTGTCGTGCCCGTGCTCGTAGCCTTATGGGCTATTGCGCCAAATATGGGCGATGCGGAGGGACGGGCGAGAACGATCCTGCGCAAGTATCTGTGGCGGGCTTTTTTCTCGAACCGATACGAGAAGTCAACGAATACGAGGTCGCTCGCGGACTTCAACGAGTTGAAGCCTCTCGTTACAGGGACGGGGGCTTCCACACCGGCCATTTTTGACAATGAACAAAATCCCCTCCCGCAACCGGAGGAACTCATTGCTTCGGGCTGGCCTGTAAGGAGAGATCGTCTAGCCAGGGCCATCCTTGCAATAGCATTAAAACAAGGCGGCCTTGACCTCGCTGACGGAAGTACCGCAACGCGTGCCAACCTCCCTAAACGGGAGTACCATCATCTCTTCCCGGTGGCCCATTTGGCAAGAATCGGCATCTCAGAAGAGAGCGCGTATCGGTCACTCAATTGCGCGTTGGTAACTTGGAAAACCAATCGGAACATCTCTGACAAGGAACCCGAGCGCTATCTCGCGGAACGGCGAGATGGAACCGACCTTGGCGACGGAAACCCACTCAGCGATACCGAGATCAAGGCGCGGCTTACAAGTCACCTGATTCCCTACGACGAGATGGTTGCGGGCGACTACAAAGCATTTCTTGAAAAGCGGGCTTCCTTAATTTACGCCGCGATGGCGGCACTCTGCGCAAGTTGAGGGATTGAAAGAATAAAATGGCCGCAGTTCTCAGAAAGAAACTGATTGAAGTGGCGCTGCCGCTAGAGGCGATCAATATTGCTTCGGCGCGGGAGAAGTCTATCCGACACGGGCACCCCAGCACGCTGCACCTGTGGTGGGCGCGGCGGCCGTTAGCGGCGGCGCGGGCGGTGATCTTCGCGCAGATGGTCGATGACCCGTCGAGCCACCCGGACATCTTCAGGACTGAGAAGGCGCAGGAGAAGGAGCGCCAGCGGCTGTTCAAGATCATCGAGGATCTGGTCCAGTGGGAAAACACCACCAACGAGGAGGTGCTGGAGCGGGCGCGGGCGGAAATTTGGCAGAGCTGGCGGTCGGCCTGCGCCGATTACGTGGGCCATCCTCGCGCCAAAGAGTTATTTGACCGTCATAAGCTACCCGCCTTCCATGACCCCTTTGCCGGCGGTGGGGCGCTGCCACTGGAGGCACAGCGGCTAGGTCTGGAAAGCTATGCCAGCGACCTGAATCCGGTCGCGGTACTCATCAACAAAGCAATGATCGAGATTCCGCCGAAGTTCGCGGGCCGGCCGCCTGTGAATCCGGACGCAAGGTCGAATATGGATCTGATTGCTCGCGAGTGGCGCGGGGCGCATGGCCTAGCGGAAGATGTTCGATTCTATGGCCAGTGGATGCGCGACGAGGCAGAGAAGCGCATCGGACACCTGTACCCCAAGGTGGAAGTCACGGCGGAGATGGCCAATGATCGTCCCGACCTGAAGTCTTCGGTTGGGAAGAAGCTCACAGTTATTGCTTGGCTATGGGCGCGGACAGTGAAGAGCCCGAACCCGGCGTTTTCGCATGTGGATGTACCGCTGGCTTCCACGTTCATGCTATCCACAAGGGCAGGCAAAGAGGCTTACGTCGAGCCGGTGATCGAAGGTGACGCCTACCGTTTCACGGTAAGGATGGGCAAGCCAATAAAGGCAGAGGAAATCAAACGTGGCACAAAGTCAGGCGCTAGCGGCAGCAGTTTTCTTTGTTTGATGTCCGGCACACCTATGACGTTCGATTATCTGCGACCCGAGGCAAAGGCTGGTCGGATGGGTAGGCGGTTGATGGCCATTGTCGCTGAAGGTGAACGCGGGCGAATATATTTGCCGCCAACTGCTGAGATGGAGGCCATCGCACAGCGGGCAGAACCGCAAAACGTTCCGGAATCTGACTTACCCAAGAAGGCACTCGGCTTTCGTATTCAGGAATATGGGATGACGCGGTGGCGCGATCTCTTTACCCCCCGACAATTAGTAGCACTAACCACCTTCTCTGATTTGGTGCAACAAGCGCGTGAACGGGTTAAACATGATGCTCTATCGGCTGGCCTAGCTGACGACGGAAACGCTCTTGAGTTAGGGGGTGCAGGAGCGACGGCATATGCGGATGCGTTGGCTGTGTACCTTGCACTAGCAGTTGATAAAACCAGTGACTACAACAGCGCACTTGTTGTTTGGAGCCCTACCCGAGACCAAGCGAAGACAACTTTTTCCCGACAAGCACTTGCAATGGTCTGGGATTTCGCCGAAATAAATGTATTTGCGAATGCGGCTGGTGACCTTGCGGTGTCTTTGCAAGGTCTCTCTCGAACGTTAGCGGAGTTCGGTTTCGGTCTTCAGGGCTGTGCCGTCCAATGTGATGCCCAGAGCCAGTCGATAGTTTTGCATAAGGTTGTTTCCACCGACCCGCCCTACTACGACAATATCGGATATGCGGACCTTTCCGATTTCTTCTACGTCTGGCTGCGCCGCTCGCTCAAGGCGATATTTCCTGAGCTCTTAGCCACCGTTGCAGTTCCCAAGGCTGAGGAATTGATTGCTGCACCGTCTCGACATGGAAGCAAAGAGAATGCCGAGCGATTTTTTCTCGATGGTATGACGCAGGCTATGCACAGTCTTGCTGAGCAATCGCATCCAGCCTTTCCCATAACCATCTACTATGCCTTCAAACAGTCTGAGACTGAAAGCGATGGCACGGCATCAACGGGTTGGGAGACCTTCCTCGAAGCAGTGATTCGGGCGGGCCTCAGTTTATCTGGCACTTGGCCCATGCGAACCGAGCGGGAAGTCCGGTCGGTTGGGCTGGGAACCAACTCCCTTGCCTCTTCGATAATCCTCGTTTGCCGTCCGCGTGCGACAGATGCGACGACCGCTACTCGCCGCGAGTTCATCACCGCACTCAAAGCCGATTTACCTGCTGCATTGGCGCACTTACAGAGAGGTAACATCGCGCCAGTAGACTTAGCGCAAGCGGCAATTGGGCCAGGAATGGCCGTTTACACGAATTTTGAGCGGGTACTCGATGCATCCGGTAAGTCGCTCCCAGTGCGGGATGCACTGGCACTCATCAACCAAGTTCTTGACGAGGCGCTGGCTGAGCAGGAAGGCGACTTTGACTCCGATACCCGATGGGCAGTGGCGTGGTTTGAGCAGTCCGGCTTTGAAACCGGGGAATACGGTGTGGCGGAGACCCTTTGCACCGCTAAGAATACGAGCGTCGCAGGCATGGTTGATGCAAAATTTCTCGAATCAAAGGGTGGAAAGGTGCGCCTGCTTAAGCCCATCGAGCTGTCGGTAAAATGGGACCCCGCAACCGACTCACGCCTGACGGCGTGGGAAGTGGTACATCAACTTATCCGCGTGCTGGAGGCTGGCGGCGAAGGTGCGGCAGCCGACCTGGTTGCCAAACTCGGCAGTAGAGCCGAGCCCGCCCGCGAGCTGGCCTACCGCCTCTACACTATCTGTGAGCGCAAGAAGCGTGCTCCACAGGCGCTCAGTTACAACGCCCTGGTGCAAAGTTGGCCTGAGATTACTCGTCTTGCAGCTGACGCCGCCAGACACATCCCACTCCCTGAGCAGACAGAGTTTAAGCTCACTTAAGTCAGTAGCTAGGAAGATACGATGGCGACTACGAATTACGACCGGGTGTCGAAGGTCATGGACCTGTTGAAGGCTGGCCTGCAGCCCTTTGTTGAGCGGGAGATGAAGGCCCAGCACAGCCAGCTCTGGTTGCAGGAGGCGCGTGCTTCCGTGGCCGAAACGCAGGCGCATCTCTTCACCGGCAGCGCGGAGCCGGAGTGGGACGCTGCCAGCCTGCTGGCGGTGATGTGGAACCAGTGGGAGAAAGTCTTCAAGAAGACTCTGGGACGCACTGAGCGTTCGATTATCAGCGAGTTGCGCGAAGTCCGCAACAATTGGGCGCATCAGAAGCCGTTCTCCAGCGACGACGCTTACCGCGCACTCGATTCAGCCGGGCGGCTGCTCTCGGCGGTCACCGCTACAACGCAAGTGGACGAGATTGAGAAGCTGAAGACGGAACTGCTGCGAGTCCGATTCGACGATCAGGCAAGAAGCGAGAAGCGCAGAGCTGCGGGCACCGCGATTGAAGGCACGGCTTCAGCCAACCTGAAGCCCTGGCGTGAAGTGGTAACTCCTCACAAGGACGTGGCAAGCGGACGTTACCAGCAAGCCGAGTTTGCCGCCGATCTGTGGCAGGTGTACCTGGGTGAGGGCACGGACGAATATAGAAAACCAGAAGAGTTTTTCCGCCGCACGTACCTGACCGAAAGCTTGAAGCAGATGCTGGTTGGAGCCGTGCGGCGCGTCTCTGGCCAGGGCGGCGACCCGGTTGTACAACTGCAAACCAACTTCGGCGGCGGCAAGACGCACTCGATGCTGGCGCTTTTCCACCTGTTCTCTGGCGCAAAGCCGGGCGAGATGCCGGGCATCGATGCCGTGTTGCAGGAGGCCGGGGCCGATAAGCTACCGGCAGTGAAGCGCGTTGTGCTGGTGGGCAACAAGATCTCCCCTGGCAACCCCGTGAAGAAGGCTGACGGAACGATTGTCCGCACGTTGTGGGGCGAACTGGCTTGGCAGCTTGGCGGAAAGAAGGCTTTCGAGCGCGTACGCGCGGACGATGAGAAAGCAACGAGCCCTGGCGACGTTCTGCGTGAACTGTTCAAAGAGTACGGGCCGTGCCTGGTCCTGATCGACGAGTGGGTAGCCTATGCCCGCCAGCTCCACGACCAAGGGGATCTGCCGGCGGGCGGCTTCGAGACACAGTTCACCTTTGCCCAGGTGCTAACCGAGTCAGCGAAGCTGGTGAAGAACTGCCTGCTGGTGATCAGCTTGCCGGCGTCAGACACGACAGGTTCGCCGCACACACAGGCGGATGATGTGGAGGTTGGCGGCCAGCGTGGGCGCGAGGCTTTGGACCGGCTGCGAAATGTGGTTGGGCGCGTGGAATCCTCGTGGCGGCCAGCGAGCGCCGAGGAGGGATTTGAGATTGTGCGGCGGCGGCTGTTTGAACCGCTTATCAATCAGGCTCAGTTCACGGATCGCGATGTGGTGGCGCGGGCGTTCGCCGATCTCTACCGGACAAACGAACAGGAGTTTCCGCCCGACTCTCGCAAGGCAGACTACGAAAAGCGGATTAAGGCAGCGTATCCGATCCATCCGGAGATCTTTGACCGGCTGTATACGGACTGGTCAACGCTGGTGAAGTTTCAGCGTACGCGTGGCGTGCTGCGTCTGATGGCA
>Ga0326727_10025768_pt1 | contig 10990 bp, 11 predicted proteins | sample MB2enrmetagenome_FD_207643 | JGI IMG/M metagenome (GOLD analysis project Ga0326727, IMG submission 207643) | Lab enriched peat soil microbial communities from McLean, Ithaca, NY, United States - MB29MY | ecosystem: Environmental > Terrestrial > Soil > Wetlands > Peat | place: USA: New York... | reverse complement strand
CGAGCCGCTCAGCTCGCCGGGAAGCACGCTCTGGAAGATTTCCTGAACGGCTTGTCGCTCGAGGCCGGCGCTAGAGCCGATTTCTGACCTCGATCCGGGTCGACAATCGCATAAAAACGGCCATCTACCACGCAGTGTATAATTTCGTTCAAGTTGGATGGGTTGGAACAGAATTTGCTCGCTGCGGCCGTACGCGTCGGGCGCAGGAGTTTTGCCATGACCTTCATTCTACATGCATCAAAGGAAGAAGAGGTCGTGTCCACGATACGGCTGAGCGTTATCGTCGCTGTCGCCAAGGGACGCGCACTCGCCAAGGAGGGCTGGCAAGTCTCAATCGAAGCGCCTAATGGAATTCGTTACGCTTCGACCGATTTCGAAAAACTGCTGTCTTCATACCCTATTTTTCCACCGCCATCCTGATTTGACAGCGCCGCTGAAGACCCGCGGCCGGACCCTGCGGCTTCCGGCCAAAATCAAGTTCATCTCGTCAATGCGCTGGAAACATCCGGCATAGCAGCGCCGCCGCCATCTTGTCGCGTCCCTGTTGATCAGAGGCGGCGACGGCGTGCACGCGCGAGTTTTGCTCACCAGATCACGCTCCGTCATTTGATATACAGAAAAAATATCTTTTGACCGCGAATTTCCTTCACTTGCACAAATAAAGTGCTTAATCTGCCTGCAATCGGGGGCGGGGCCGATGCACTTTCTGGTTAAGCATTTTACTTTTTTGGGCTTTGAGATTCAGCTTTGGATGCTTATCGCCGTTGGCTTGGTCATTGCTTTCGTTTTTTTTGCCTGGCGAACGCAGAACCGGATTTGACAGCAGCGCGCTTGTGCAAATTGAGGCGCGGCATCATTTCCCTGTAGACGAGACAAACTCCGATGATAGCATTGACGTGCGGTGCCCTTGAACAAGGTGCCGCTTTACTCCTGAAGAGAGCCCGCCCGAATTTCAGCTTCGGGCGGGTTTGCTCTTGGACACAGCGCTTCGATCGGAGAGCGATTCATGAAGGCTGCGATCGTCCTCGCGACATTGCTCGCGGGAACAACGTTCACGGCGGCGCAGGCGTCCGCCAACGACCATGGTGCGGCTTGCACCGCCAGAGTTCTTCATTCTGAAGAACTCCCGTTTGCGCCCTTTCCCAGCTGGCTCTTGCGCGTGACCCTTGAAGTCACCGCGCCAGACGGAAGAGCCTACCAGCTGTCGTCGCAGGACAACCTGCCCTGGCAGGCGCCTCCTCCTCGAAGAGGCCAGACCTTCAGGCTGCTGTGCGACCCGGCCGATCCAACCAATCTCCATTTCGCTCGCTAGCACGCGACACACACCGCAGCGCTGGCAAATCGAACACAGAGACCACACGCAAACCGATGACCGAGGGCGACCAACCAATCGAGGGGCCCCTCACGGAGGCGGCCGAGGAAGTTCCCGCCCGAGCAGTAATCCCCGATCTTGCTACGCAATTACCCTCCGCGCGCGCGCCACGCCAAAGGCCGAAGCAGATCCGCCGCATGCGGAAGCCCCGGGTAACCGGCCTGCTCGACTCGCCGGTCCGCAACCTAATCGCCGGCGTCGTCTACACGGTTACCGTGATGGTGCTGGCCACGGGCGCCTACATGTCGGTCGGCTGGAGTTTCCGAGACGCCATCTACATGGTGATCGTCACAGTCTACACCGTCGGTTACAATGAGGTTCGGCCGATCAACACGCCGGCTTTGAACCTCATCACCATCGGACTGATCGTGCTGGGCTGCACCGGCGTCATCTTTCTGACGGGCGCGCTGGTGCAATTCTTCACCCTCAACCAGATCAACAAAGCCATAGGTTTAAAGCGCATGAAAGCCCAAATCGATGAGCTCGATGAACATGTCGTGGTATGCGGTTTCGGCCGGCTTGGCTCGATGCTCGCGCGCTCGCTCACTGCGAGCAGCGCCGGTTTTGTGATCCTTGAGGCGAGCGAAGCGCGCGCCGCCGAAGCGCGATCGCAGGGCTATCTCTGCATTCATGGCGACGCCACCAGCGAAGCCATCCTGCTCGGCGCCGGCGTGAAGCGCGCGGGCGCGCTGGCGACGGTGCTGTCCAACGACGCCGTCAACGTGTTCATCACGCTGAGCGCACGGGCGCTCAATCCAAATCTATCGATCGTCGCCCGCGGCGAGCTGTCGAGCACCGAGAGCAAGCTGCTGCAGGCCGGCGCCGACAAGGTTGTGCTGCCGACCCATATCGGCGCTGAGCGGATTGCCGAGCTGCTACTGCATGAGGAGTCCGCCCGCTTCATCGAGGGGCTGGAACGCTCCCACGGTTTCCAGCGTCTGCTGCACAATTTCGGTATCGAGCTCGAGGTCGTCACCGCCGCACCGCAAAGCCCTGCGGCCCGCATGAATGTAGGCGCCATCGAACGTCAGGCCAAGGGCGCCTTCTTTATCATTCAGATCAATCGCCGCGACGGCGACGTATTCACCGCTCCACCCGCTGCAACCGTGGTCGGTGAAGGCGATGCCGTGGTCTTGATCGGTCGCCCGAACCGCGCTGAGATTCTCACATCGCTGTTCGAACCGCGGTTGCGTGGCGCAAGAGGTTGATCGCCATAGCGGCGAACGGCGGCGCGTATCCGCTCGATGCTGGACAAACAGCCCAGGCAGGCTTTCCCGCGTTCACCGCGCTCGTAACTTGACGGCATGCCAAGTTGATACGGTAGCCGATAGATTTCAAAACACGCCAAAAATTTATTTTTTGTATATTTTTTCCGACACTTTGGGATGCCGCAATTGTGCAACGCACGCGAACATTCGTCGTTTCTTAGTCCAAAGCTTGTCTTTTCTTCGTTCCGGAATCGAGGCGCTCGGACTAACAATTGCGATGAATATTGTTCGCGATTGGCTCCACGGCCATGCAGGGGAAACACATGAAACGAAACTTGAAACTGGTTCTGACGTTGGAAGCTTTTCTGGGTCTCGCGGCAACGGGCGCTACCGCGGCGGACCTCGCGGTAAAGGCCCGTCCGATCGTTGCACCGGTCACACCCTGGACAGCCTGTTATATCGGTGGCAACGTCGGCGGCGGCTGGACCCGCGTGGATACGTCTCGGGCAGCCACCGATCTTGTCAACCCCGCATTCGCTAACTACGGCCGTGAAACGGACAACGGTTTCGTCGGTGGCGTGCAAGTCGGCTGCGACTTCCAGACCACCAACCTGGTATTCGGAGTCGAGGGGATGTTCGACTTCAGCAGCATCAAGGGTCAGCACGCGCTCACGGATTTTCCGACCTTTTCGGAGACGAACAATCTCAAATCTCTTGCGAGTACGACGGGCAGGATAGGCTACCTTTTCACGCCGACATTTCTAGGTTATGGCAAAGGCGGCATCGGCTGGATGCAAAACAAGAACTCGGTTTTCCTGCCTGGCGGCGGCCTGCTGGAGTCTGCGAACTACTGGCTTCCCGGCATGACGGCAGGCGGCGGCGTTGAATGGATGTTCGCGCCGAATTGGTCGGTATTCGTCGAATATAATTATTACTGGATCGAGGATACATCCGGACAGCATTTGAACGCAGCGCCTGGCCTTGTGGGCGAGACCCTCAACGTCAAACAGACCGCCCAGACCGCGACGGTAGGTGTGAATTACCGATTTAACTGGGGCGGGCCTGTCGTCGCGAAATACTGACTGATACTCGCCTTGTTCTTGACTTGCGTTACATAAAATGGTTGCGGGTACAGTTCTGCTGCAACCAGCAAATGCAGGAGCCCCGCAAGGCTTCCCTTGCGAGCGTTTTCATACTTGGACCGCAGGACGACGCGGCTCGATCCGCCCAAAAGCACGGTGGGGACGTCGCGCAGGCCGATATAATCTGCTCAGCCCGGGTGGGTATTCTAGCGTCAGGATACGCAGGATCGGCTCAGACCCAGATTTGGGTGCAGTATCCAGTGATACTGCCTACACGCAGAGTCCGTTGGCAGGCAACCGGAGCCCGTATGGAAAAAACGACGGCACGGCCCTGCTCTCGCGCAACCCGCGCATTCTTGTAATTTAAATCGCAGTCCGTCATTCTTGCAAGGTATCTCGTGGAGCTCCCGGCCCGCTTTCGAAGTGCGAGCATCGGAGTCCCGGAGAGTGGTCGACGAACCCACTGCTACCGATGAGCACGATGGCAATTGCTAGCGGCGTCCGGGCACATGGTCCGCGCGGAAGTTTGGGGACGCTGGCGCTTGGTGCGCTCGGGGTCGTCTACGGCGATATCGGGACCAGCCCGCTCTACACCATGAAGACGGCGCTTGACTGGGGTGGCGGAGCGACGCCCGAGGTGGCTATTGGCATGCTGTCACTGATCGTGTGGACACTTCTGATTACCACGTCGATCAAATATGTCGCCGTGGTTATGCAGGCCGACAATGACGGCGAAGGCGGCATCCTGGCGCTGATGTCGCTGCTCGGCAGCAAGCACGGCGGGCGCGCCGGCGTGATTGCGATCGGGGTGCTCGGCGCGGCGCTGCTCTATGGCGACGGCGCGATAACTCCGGCGATCTCGGTGTTGAGCGCGCTCGAAGGACTGAAGTTGCCGATACCGGAAATAGCGCCCCATGTGGTGATGCTGTCGGTCTGCGTCCTGATCGCGATCTTCGCGCTACAGCCGCAGGGCAGCGCCCGGATCGGGAAACTATTCGGGCCTGTCATGACGGTCTGGTTCGTCGTCATCGGCGTGCTCGGGCTCGTCGGCATCATGGCGCATCCCGGCGTGTTGATGGCGCTCGATCCGCGCTACGGCTTCGTTTATCTGTTCACTCATGGCTTTACCGGATTCCTGGTGCTGGGCGCGGTGTTTCTCTGCGCGACGGGGGCGGAAGCGCTGTACGCCGATATGGGTCATTTCGGGCCGCGACCGATCCGCTTTACCTGGTACGGCCTCGTCCTTCCCATGTTGCTGCTCAACTATGCCGGACAAGCCGCTGCGGTGGTCGAAGGCGCTGTGACCGCCGACGCAAATCCATTCTTCGCATTGTGTCCCGCCCCGCTCCAGGTGCCGCTGGTCATACTCGCCACGCTGGCCACGATCATTGCCAGCCAGGCGATCATCAGCGGCGCATTTTCGATGACGCGGCAGGCAATCCAGCTTGGGCTCTGTCCCCGGCTGCACATCACGCAGACCTCGGCCGACGGCTACGGCCAGATTTATGTCGGCCCCGTCAATTGGATCCTGATGGTACTCACGCTCGGGCTGACGCTGGCCTTTCGTTCTTCCGATAATCTTGCGGCGGCTTTCGGCGTCGCGGTTTCTCTGACCATGCTGCTGACGTCGGTGCTGATGTTTCTGGTGATGCGGGAAATCTGGTGCTGGAGCCTGTCAGCGAGCCTGCTTGTCGCCGGACTATTCATCGCGGTGGATCTCTCGTTCGTCTCAGCCAACTTGATGAAGGTCTTCGAGGGCGGCTACGTTCCGCTGATCGTGGCGGCCATTATCTTCTTCCTGATCTGGACCTGGCGGCGCGGACGCGAACTGGTGTTACAAGGGATCGAGCGCGACACGCTGCCGCTTGCCAACTTCATCAAGCAGATCCACGGCAAGGCGCGTGTCCCGGGAACGGCCGTCTACCTGACCAGCCGGACCGACGTGGTACCGGTTCCCCTGTTGCACAATCTCAAGCATAACAGGGTCATTCATCAGAGAGTGGTGTTGCTTCATGTGCTGACCGAAAATGCGCCTTATATCAGCGCCGATCAACGCCTCGAAGTCAGCCATCTGATGGATGATTTCCATTCGGTCGTCGCTCACTACGGCTTCATGGAGCAGCCGGATATCCCACAGGCACTCGAGTCCTGCGGCGTTCAGCAACTGCGGTTCGAGATGATGGACACGTCGTTTTTTGTCGGCCGACTGACGATCGTTGCCGCCTCGGCGCCGCGAATGAGCCGGATAAGAATCAAGCTGTTTGATGCCATGCATCGCAACGCGCTGGCGGCGACTGAATTCTTTCGAATTCCGTCCAACCGTGTGATCGAACTCGGAGGTCAGATCGAGATTTAGGGATGAAATCTTCGGAAGGCGTTTGCAGGTTCGATCGTAGGTCTCCCCCAACAAGGCGGCAATCACCATGAGCGCCGAACATTGTTGCAAGGTCTTCGGCAAGCTCATTCAACTCATTGCGGACAAGGCCCAGGCCAGCACGCCGACGACGATTGCCAGCTGATCACAATTGAGTCATCACGTCGCGCCCGCCCCCCCGATTTTGCGCTGCGACTTTCCTCCTGACGCTTCCACGACGCTTCCACGAACGAAAATCTGCATCAAAATCCGGACAGCCAAAAGCCCTCGAAAACGTCACGTTTTCAAGGGCTTAGAACTTGGTTGCGGGGATAGGATTTGAACCTATGACCTTCAGGTTATGAGCCTGACGAGCTACCGGGCTGCTCCACCCCGCGATAAACCATTGCGCGCCTTACCCGAAAACCGGATGCCGAAACGATCGGGCCAGCGCCTGGGGCGCTGAGTCGATGATGTCCGGAGGCTTCCTGAGAAGACAACCCGGGCGAACGCCCCTGGGTGCGGGCGGTATGTACCAATGCAGGCCGACTTTGGAAAGGGCCAAGAGGCCAATTTTGCGGATTTTGTCAGGGAAAATCGGGACGAGATCCGGTCAAATCGCCGCGAATACCGCCCACTCCGTGCCTTTGCCGGACGTGGCGCCAGCGCCGGCCTCGAAGGCCCTGCGAGGCGCGGGTGACCAGAATGATTTCTTTACTGACGTCCAATAGACCGGTCATGACCGTCTCCGCAACAGGGGCAGCCATTGTCGATTGCCGACGATTTCAGGGGTCGCAAACCCGCCTCATTCACCAAGGCCGAAACTCCGGCAAACCAGATCCGACTGGCACGCGGAAGAGGTGTGTGATGAACAGTTTTGATGCCGCCCTGATGCTGGGACTGATGATCGCGGTCATCGCCGGCTTCAAGGCCGGATTGCTGCGCAGCGTGGCGACGATGCTCGCCTATCTCATCGCCCTGCCTATCACGATCTGGCTGACACCTCTTGTTTCGCGGGTCGTCGATGGGAGATCCGTGCTGCCGCTCCAGCATTCGCTGCTGTTCTTCGCCGTCTATCTGATGGCCGGGGTGGTGCTGGGCAAGCTGATGCGGATGGCGCTGGACGATGCCATCGGACCGGAAGCCGGCCTCGCCGACCGCCTCGCCGGCGCAACCCTCGGCGCGGCGCGCGCAGGCCTGGTCGCCATCACGCTGGTGCTGGTGTTCGACCAGCTGGTGCCGCCGGATCGCCAGCCCGCCACCCTCGTCAGTTCGCAGCTGCGCCCGCTGTTGTCCCAAGCCGGCCAGCGCGGTTTCCGGTCGCTGCCGCCGGAGCTCGCGGCCGCGATCGACCGCCTGAAGAAAGAGCAGCGGATCTAGCCCGAGCTTCCGCCGCGGACGCGCGCCGCGCTGCCTGATATGCCATTTCGAAGGCGAAGGGGTCTCTTATCAGGGCCGTCCGGGTTGGCTACAATGCCGGCATTGGACCTAACGGGAGTGAGACAGTGGATCTTGGGATCAAAGGCCGCCGGGCGCTGGTGTGCGCATCCTCGAAGGGCCTGGGACGCGCCTGCGCGATGGCGCTGGCGAATGAAGGCGTCCACGTCACCCTGACGGCGCGCGGCGCCGAGGCGCTGGCGAAAACCGCGGCCGAGATCCGAAAGGCCAATCCCGGCGTCACCGTGACCGAAGTCGCGGGCGACATCACCACGCCGGCCGGCCGCGAAGCCGCGCTGAAGGCCTGTCCCGATCCGGATATCCTGGTCAACAATGCCGGCGGACCGCCTCCCGGGGATTTCCGCAACTGGACCCGCGACGACTGGATCAAGGCGCTTGACGCCAACATGCTGACGCCGATCGAGCTGATCAAGGCCACGGTGGACGGCATGATGGCGCGAAAATTCGGCCGCATCGTCAACATCACGTCCGCCGCGGTCAAGGCGCCGATCGAGGTGCTGGGATTGTCCAACGGGGCCAGAGCCGGCCTCACCGGCTTTGTCGCCGGTCTCGCGCGCAAGACCGTGATCAATAACGTCACCATCAACGCGCTGCTGCCGGGACCGTTCGACACCGACCGGTTGCACGGCCCGGTGGCGCAGATGGAAGCGCAGCGGCGCGGCATCACGGTGGACCAGATGCTGGCCGAGCGCGCCAAGCTCAATCCCGCCGGACGCTTCGGCGACCCCGAGGAGTTCGGGCTTGCCTGCGCCTTCCTATGCGGTGCCAAGGCCGGCTTCATCACCGGACAGAACATCCTGCTGGATGGCGGCGCCTTTCCGGGCACGCTATAGCGGCCGGTCACACCGGCGTGGTGCGCTCGTCGTTCCAGGTCAGGCCGAAGGCATCCAGGCCCTCGGCGAGGTAATCGCTGACCAGGGGCTCGCCGAGCAGGTAGCGCGCGGTATGCCGGTTATAGCCGTCGGCGGCCTCACGGCGCAGATCGTCCCATTCCTCGATGGAGCCGTCGCCGCGCCCCAGCCGCATCAAGGCCACCAGATCGATCTGCTCGTCTTCGCTCATGGCATTGATGAAACCGGTGATCTCCCGCACCACGGGGTCGTTGCCATCATCCTCCAGCACGTCGACCATGTTGTCGTCGGCGCCGTTCGATCCGGAATCCGGATCGGATGCCCCCTCCTTGACGTCGAACTCGCGCGTTTTCTCAATCAAAAACGCCACCTTCTCGGCTGAAATGGCTAGTTCTGGCATCGCCACGCTCCTTTGGCTTGGCAACACACCGCAGGCCGGATTGATCCATTGCGCGGCGGTGTGGGAACCCGCATCGTTCGTCCCGACGTGGGATCATTTGGGGAACGCCGGATGCGCTGGAAAGTAGGCCAAGTCAAAATAACAAAAATAGTGGAACTGGAGACCATCGGCAGCACCCGGTTCATCCTGCCGCAGGCCAGCAATGAGGAAATCCGCAAACTGCCCTGGCTCATTCCCGGCTTCGCGACCGAGGAAGGCCGGCTCAAACTATCGATCCATGCGCTGGTGGTGGAGACGCCCTCACGGCGCATCGTGGTCGATACCGGCCTCGGCAATGACAAGCAGGGCCGTAACGTGCCCACCTGGAACAACCGCGCCACGCCCTTCCTCGAAACCATGACGGCGGCGGGCTATCCTCCCGAGGCCATCGATACCGTGCTGTGCACCCATCTGCATGTCGACCATGTCGGCTGGAACACCCGGCTCGCCGGCGGCCGCTGGGTCCCGACCTTCGCCCAGGCGAGCTACCTGTTCGGCAAAAGCGAATACGCCTACTGGCGCGACCATAGCGAGACGCCCGCTCACGCGGCCGTCTTCCAGGATTCGGTGCAGCCGATCGTCGATGCCGGCAAGGCCGAACTGATCGAAAACGACCACCGGGTATGTGAAGAAATCACGGTGATACCGACCCCCGGCCATAGTCCGGGCCACCTGAGCGTTCTGATCCAGTCCGACAGCGAACAAGGCCTGCTGACCGGCGATGTCGCCCATCATCCCTGCCAGATGGCCCATCTCGACTGGTCATCGACGGCGGATTCCGATCCCGTTCAGGCGGCGGCCACGCGGCGCGAGTTGTTCGCGCGCTTTGCCGATAGGCCGACCCTGGTGATCGGCGGCCACTATCAGGCCGGCCACATCCACCGAGACGGCGATGCCTTTAAATTCATCGTCTAAGGGATCGCCCGGATCGGCTCGCGCCACGGCGGCCGCTTTCCTGGCGAGGCGGCAAACGGCCTCCGGGGGATGAGCGGTTGCAATGCGGCACGCAGACGGCGGTTGAATTTCCCCGCGTGCTGTTCCAAGAAGCATTCAAGCAATGAAACCTTAAGGGGAGCGATGGAATATGAAGCTTGTCCGTTACGGGACCGTTGGCCATGAAAGGCCTGGCCTGATCGATAAATCCGGCCAATTGCGCGATCTGTCCGGCCATGTGCAGGACTTTTCGGGCGACGCCTTTTCGCCGGCCTCGCTGACCCGACTGGCGGGCCTCGACCCGGCTTTGCTGCCGGCCGTCGAGGGCAAGCCGCGGATCGGCGCGCCGGTGGGCGGCCTGCCCAAATTCATCGCCATCGGCCTCAACTATTCCGACCATGCCGCCGAAGTAGGCATGCCGATCCCCGCCGAACCTATCATCTTCATGAAAGCCAATAACAGCCTGTGCGGCCCCAACGACGCGGTGCAGAAGCCGCGCGGCTCCACCAAGCTCGATTGGGAAGTCGAAATTGCCGTCGTGATCGGGACCGCGGCGAAATACGTCACCGAGGCCAACGCGCTCAATCACGTCGCCGGCTATTGCATCTGCAACGACGTATCCGAGCGCAACTTCCAGATCGAGCGTCTGGGGCAATGGACCAAGGGCAAATCGCACGACACGTTCGGCCCGCTCGGCCCCTGGCTGGTCACCAGGGACGAGATCGCCAACGCCCAGAAGCTCTCGATGTGGCTCGACGTCAACGGCAAACGCTGCCAGACCGGCTCGACCGCCACCATGGTTTTCAACATTCCGAAGATCGTTTCCTACGTCTCCGAATTTCTGACCCTGATGCCCGGCGATATCATCACCACGGGTACGCCTCCCGGCGTCGGCTCCGGCATGAAGCCGCCGAAATTTCTCAATGTCGGCGACGTCGTCACGCTCGGCATCGAGGGTCTGGGAGAGCAGCGGCAGGAAATCGTCGCGGCCTGAGGGGAAATATCAACATGAAGCTCACCTTCTCTCCAGGCTCGCCGTTCGCACGCAAAGTGCGCATTGCCGCGATCGAACTGGGCCTGATCGACCGCATCGAGCTGGTCCCCGCCGCGGTCGTTCCAGGACAGCCCAACGACGACTATTCGCGCATTACGCCGCTGAAGAAGCTGCCGGTGCTGATCCTGGACAACGGTGATGTCATCCTCGATTCCTATGTCATCGTTGAATATCTCGACGAACTCGCCGGCGGCGGCAAGCTCATTCCCGCGTCGGGGCAAGCGCGATGGAAGGTCAAGA
>Ga0326727_10025767_pt1 | contig 10990 bp, 4 predicted proteins | sample MB2enrmetagenome_FD_207643 | JGI IMG/M metagenome (GOLD analysis project Ga0326727, IMG submission 207643) | Lab enriched peat soil microbial communities from McLean, Ithaca, NY, United States - MB29MY | ecosystem: Environmental > Terrestrial > Soil > Wetlands > Peat | place: USA: New York... | reverse complement strand
TCGGTAAAGGCAAACGGTCAATCAAAACAATGCGCAAGGTCGCCGGTTGGAACCCCGCCGAACTCCACCGCATCCTCTCACCACAACTCTGTTAACCTGGACTCGTTGCCGTGCAGAGGCCGTCGGCCCCTTGATCCAATCCCGAAACAGGGCCCAGCCCACGCCATCACGGCATCCAGGGATGCGATTGTTCCACCTCGTGCCGCGCGGGCAGGGCGGCGGCGGACCAGCCGCCGCCCAGCGCCTCGATCAGCGCCACGCTGGCAACCAGGCGGCTCTGCTGCACCGACAACGCCGTCTGCTGGTCGGCCAGCAGCAAGGTCTGCTCGGTGATCACGCTGGTGTAGGCGACGGTGCCGGCACGGTACTCGTTCAACGTGACCTCCACCGCCCGCCGCGCCGAGTCCACCGCGATCGCCTCCGCCGCCGCCTGCTGCTCCAGGATCCGCAGGCCGGACAGGGCATCCTCCACCTGCTGCAATGCCGTCAGCACGGTTTGCCGGTAGGTCGCAACAGACTGGTCATAGCTCGCCCGCACCGCCGCCACCGCCGCGCCGCGGGCGCCGCCGGAAAACAGCGTTTCGCTTGCGGAAGCGCCCAGCGACCACACACGGTTGCCGACCGTGAACAGCTGCGACAGCGGATTGCCCGTGAAGCCGCCCGTCGCCGACAAGGAAATGTCGGGATAGAACGCGGCCACCTGCACGCCGATCAGCGCGTTCTCCTGCTGCATTTGCCGTTCGGCCGCGGCAATGTCGGGACGGCGTTCCAGCAACGCAGAGGGCAGGCCGGGCGGCACCACCGGCACCGCGCTGGCCAATGGCGCCGGCGGGATGGTCAGCTCCGCCGGCGCGTGGCCGGTTAGCATGGCAATGGCATGCTCGTATTGCTGGCGCTGCACGCCGACACCGACGAGTTGCGCTTCGGTGGACTGCAACTGCGCCCGCGCCGTGACCACGTCGGCGCTTGATGCCACGCCGGCGTGATACTGGTTCTCGGTAATCTCCAGGGCGTGCCGATAGGCGTCCGTGGTTTCGCGCAGCAATTGCGCCAGCGCATCCTCGGCGCGAAGATCGAAATAGTCGGTTGCGAGCGTGGCCTGCGCCGACAATGTCGCATTCGCCAGGTCGGCGGCACTGACCTGAGCCCCGGCGACGGCGCTCTCCACCTGGCGCTGCACCCGGCCCCATACATCCAGATCCCACGCGACGCTGCCGCTGATGCTGTACTGCGTGCCGCTTCTGCCGCCGGAGATGGCGGTTGTGCGGCCCGACGATCCCGTCGCACCGCTGCCACTGCGGGTGACGCCGCCGGTCAGCCCGACCGTGGGGAACAGGCTGGCCCGTGCCTCCGCCACCAGCGCGACCGCATTGCGATACGCCGCTTCGTACTCCTTTACGGTCTGGTTGGAGATTTCCACCCTGCGTTCCAGCCGGTCCAGCTCCGGGTCGTGGTAAATCGCCCACCAGTCGCCCTTATCGGCTTCGTCCTGCGGCTGAGCGGGCTTCCAGCCGCTCAGCTCCTTGAACGCCGGGGGAACAACACCATCCGGGCGACGATAGTCGGGGCCGACCGTGCAGCCGGCGATGACCAGGGCCAGAAGGAGCCGGGGCGCTGCCCCGGACCCTGCCAGGAGGCTTCGCCTCCTGGACCTCCACCAGGGGCAAAAGCCCCTGGACCCGTTACTTGAAGAATAAGGTTCGGGGGAGGGCCCTGAGCTTGCCTGCCGGCTCATTCCGCGGCTCCCGCGGGCGACGAAAAGCCGGGAAAGGCACGCTGCCAGCGCCGGCGTGCCGCCAGCCGGAAACGGTCGAGATAGAGATACATCACCGGCGTGGTGTACAGCGTCAGCATCTGGCTCACCAGCAGCCCGCCGACGATCGCGATGCCGAGCGGCCGGCGCAGCTCACCGCCATCGCCGAAGCTCAAGGCCAGCGGCAGCGCCCCCAGCATGGCGGCGCAGGTGGTCATCATGATCGGCCGGAACCGCAGCCGGCAGGCTTCGAAAATGGCATCGCGCGGGTCCATGTCGTGCGCACGTTCCGCGTCCAGCGCGAAGTCGATCATCATGATGGCGTTTTTCTTGACGATGCCGATCAGCAGGATCACCCCGATCAGGGCGATGATGCTGAATTCGGTGTTGAACAGCAGCAAGGCCAGCACCGCGCCGACGCCGGCCGAGGGCAGGGTGGAGAGGATGGTAATGGGGTGGATGTAGCTTTCGTACAGCACGCCCAGCACGATATAAACCGCGATCAGCGCGGCGGCGATCAGGACCGGCTCGTTGTTCAGCGATTGCTGGAAGGTCTGCGCGGTGCCCAGGAAATTACCGTGGATGCTGGCCGGCATGCGGATCTGCCGCACTGCCTCCGCCACCGCCGCGGTGGCATCGCTGAGCGACTTGCCGGCAGCCAGGTTGAAGGAAATCGTGGTGGCGACGAACAGCCCCTGGTGATTGACCGACAGCGGCGTGTTACCGGGACCATACCGGGTGAACGCGGCCAGCGGCACCATCGTTTCCTTGCTGGTGCTGACCGCGGCGCCGGAGGAGGCGCTGCCGCGGCCGGTATTGGCCAGCGCATTGGTCGCCGCGTTGCGCGCCGAGCTGCCTGCGATACTGGCCGCCGTGACCGCGCTGCCGGCGGCGGTGGAAGCCACGACCGTGCCGATCACCGCGTTGGTCAGCTGCGTGCCGCTGGCGGTGCCGCCGGAGGTGCTGACGAAAACATCCTTCAATGTCTCGGGCGTCTGCCAGTAGCGCGGCTCGACTTCCATGATCACATGGTACTGGTTCTGCGCGCTGTAGATGGTGGAAACCTGGCGCTGGCCGAACGCATCATACAGCGTGTTGTCGATCTGGGTGGCGGTGACGCCCAGCCGGCTCGCGGTGGCGCGGTCGATCAGCAGGTCGGTCTCCAGCCCGCTCTGCTGCTGGTTGGAATTCACGTCGCGCAGCACCGGGTTGCGTTCCAGCACGGCCAGCAGCTTCGGCGTCCACTCATACAGCACGGCGGTGTTGTCAGCCTGCAACGTATACTGGTAAGCGGCGTTGGTCTGCATGCCGCCGATGCGGATGTCCTGGGTCGGCACCAGGAACAGCCTCGCCCCCGGCACCGCCGCAAGCCGGCGACGCAGCCGGGTCATCACCTCGTCAATCCCGGCGCGCTCGGCCACCGGTTTCAGGGCGACGAAAACCTGGCCGGTATTGGTCTGCCCGCCGGCGCCGCCGCTGCCCTGGCCGGTGAAGCCGACCACGCTATACACCGCCGGATCCTGCTGCACGATGGTCGATAACTGCGCGAGCTTCCGCTGCATCGCCTGGAAGGAGATGCTCTGGTCAGCCTGCAGCCCGCCCACCAGCCCGCCGGTATCCTGCTGCGGGAAGAAGCCCTTCGGCACGATCACAAACAGCGCGACGTTCAGCCCGACGGTGAACAGCAGCACCAGCATCACCAGCCCGCCATGGCGCAGCGACCAGGCCAGGCTGCGTTCATACAAAGCCTGCGCGCGCGCGAACAAAGTCCGCCGCGGCGGACCGGGCGGCGACACCGCCCGCCGCAGCAACAGCGCGCACATCATCGGCGTGGTGGTGAGCGAGATCGCCAGCGACACCAGAATGGCCAGCGACAGGGTCACCGCGAATTCGCGGAACAGCCGGCCGACGATGCCGCCCATCAGCAGGATCGGCAGGAATACCGCAATCAGCGAAAAGCTGATCGACATCACCGTGAAGCCGACCTCGCGCGCGCCGCGCAGCGCCGCCTGCAGGCGCGGCATGCCGGCCTCGATATGGCGCGAGATGTTTTCCAGCACCACGATCGCGTCATCCACCACGAAGCCGGTGGCCACCGTCAGCGCCATCAGCGACAAATTGTCCAGGCTGTAGCCCAGCAGATACATCGCGCCGAAGGTGCCGATGATGGAGACCGGCACGGCGACCGCCGGGATCAGGGTGGCGCGGCCGCTGCGCAGGAACAGGAACACCACCAGCGTCACCAGGCCCACCGAGATCAGCAGCGTCTTTTCGGTGTCGTGCAGGCTGGCCCGGATCGTTCGGGTGCGGTCGTTGGCGATCAGCAGATCCATGTCGCGCGGCATCGCCGCCATCAGCTGCGGGATCGCCGCCTTCACGCTGTCGACCGTCTCGATGATGTTCGCCCCGGGCTGGCGGAACAGGATCACCAGTACCGCGGGCTTGCCGTTGGCCAGCCCGGCATTGCGCAGATTCTCCACCGAATCCTGCACATCGGCCACGTCCGACAGCCGCACGGCGGCACCGTTGCGCCAGGCCACCACCAGCGGCCGGTAGTCGTCCGCATGCGAGGCCTGGTCGTTGGTGTAGAGCTGAAAGTGCAGCGCATCGGCGTCAATGGCGCCCTTCGGGCTGTTGGCATTCGCCGACGCCAGGGCGGCGCGGATATCCTCGAGCCCGATGCCGTATTTGAACAGCGCCGTCGGGTTCAGCTCCACCCGTACCGCGGGCAGCGCCGCGCCGCCGATGATTACCTGGCCGATGCCGCTGATCTGCGACAGGCGTTGCGACAGCACGTTGGTGGCGGCGTCATAGATCTGGCCGCGGGTCAGCGTTGTTGACGTAAGCGCCAGGATCAGCACCGGCGCATCGGCCGGGTTGACCTTGCGGTAGGTCGGGTTGCTGCGCAGGCTGGTCGGCAGGTCGGCGCGTGCCGCGTTGATCGCCGCCTGCACATCGCGGGCGGCGCCGTTGATGTCGCGGTCCAGCCCGAACTGCAGCACCACCCGCGCCTGCCCGACCGAGCTGGTCGAGGTCATCTCGGTCACGTCGGCGATCTGTCCCAGATGGCGCTCCAGCGGGCCGGCCACGCTGGTCGCCACCGTATCGGGGCTGGCGCCGGGCAACTGCGCCTGCACCGAAATGGTGGGGAAATCCACCTGCGGCAGCGGCGACACCGGCAGCTTGACATAGGCGAACAGGCCGGCCAGCGCGATGCCGATGGTCAGCAGCGTGGTGGCGACCGGCCGGGCGATGAACAGGGCCGAGAGGTTCACGACGGCGCCTGGCCCGTTCCGGCATCCGGCACCGCGGGCCTGCCGGACAGCAGCGAGGCCAGGCGGTCGAACATCAGATAGATCACCGGCGTGGTGAACAGGGTCAGCACCTGGCTGACGATCAGGCCGCCGACGATCGCCACCCCCAGCGGCCGGCGCAATTCCGATCCGGTGCCGCTGCCCAGCATCAGCGGCAGCGCGGCCAGCAGGGCGGCCATCGTGGTCATCAGGATCGGGCGGAAGCGCAGCAGGCAGGCCTGGTGGATCGCCGCGCGCGGCGGCTTGCCTTCCACCCGCTCGGCCTCCAGCGCGAAGTCGATCATCATGATGGCGTTTTTCTTGACGATGCCGATCAGCAGAATGATGCCGATGATCGAGATGACATCGATATCGTCGCCGGCGATCAGCAGCGCCACCAGCGCGCCTGCGCCGGCCGAGGGCAGGGTGGACAGGATCGTCACCGGATGGATGAAGCTTTCATACAGCACGCCGAGAACGATATAGACGGTGACGACCGCCGCCAGCACCAGCAGCAGCTCGTTCGACAGCGACGCCTGCAACGCCTGCGCGGCGCCCTGGAAGGCGGTGAGGAAACTTTCCGGCAGGCCGATCTCCTGTTCCGCCTGACGGATGGCATCGACGGCCGCCCCCAGCGACGACCCCGCAGCGGTATCGAACGAAATGGTGGTCGCCGGGAACTGGCCGAGATGGCTGATCTGCAACGGCCCCGGCTTCTGCTCGATTCGTACGATCGAGGACAGCGGCACCTGGCCGGTGGCGGAGGCCGAAGATGGCAGGCGGATCGTCGATAAGGCGTCGAGCGAGGTCGCCAGCGCCGGGTCGGCCTCCATGATGACGCGGTACTGGTTGGACTGCGTATAGATCGTCGAGATGATGCGCTGGCCGAACAGGTCGTACAGCGCATTGTCCACCGTGGCCGGGGTGATGCCGAAGCGTGCGGCGGTGGCCCGGTCGATCACCAGGTTCGCCGTCAGCCCCTTCTGCTGCAGATCGCTGGCCACGTTGGCGAGTTCCGGAGACTGCCTGAGCCGGTCGAGCAGTGTCGGCACCCAGCGATCAAAGGCGGCGAGGGTCGGGTTTTCCAGCACGAACTGGTACTGGGTGCGGCTGACCGCGGCGTCGATGGTCAGATCCTGCACCGGTTGCAGATACAGCGACACGCCGGGCACCGAAGCGGTTTCCTGTTGCAGGCGGCGGGCGATTCCGGTGGCATCCAGGCGGCGCTGGCTTTTGGGCTTGAGGTTGATCAGGAAGCGGCCGCTGTTCAGCGTAGCGTTGCTGCCATCGACGCCGATGAACGAGCTCAGGCTGACCACGTCGGGGTCTTTGAGGATGGCAGCGGCCAGCGCCTGTTGGTGCTGCGCCATGGCGGCGAACGAGCTGGTCTGGGCGGCGACCGAGATGCCCTGGATCACCCCGGTATCCTGCACCGGAAAAAACCCTTTCGGCACGATCACATACAGCCAGACGGTCACCGCCATGGTGAGCAGGGCGACCGCCAGGGTGATCATCTGGTGATCCAGCACCACCGCGAGGGCCCGGTCGTAGCGGGAGATAACCCAGTTGAAGCCGCGTTCCGCCGCCAGATCGAAGCGGCTGCGTTCGGCGTCCGGCCGGTGCCGCACCAGCCTGGCGCACAGCATCGGTACCAGGGTCAGCGACACCACGGCGGAGATGACGATGGTGACCGACAGGGTGATGGCGAATTCATGGAACAGCCGGCCGACCACATCGCCCATGAACAGCAACGGGATCAGCACGGCGATCAGCGAGACGGTGAGCGAGATGATGGTGAAGCCGATCTGCGCGCTGCCGGCCAGCGCGGCTTGCAGCGGCGCCTCGCCGGCCTCGACATAGCGGGAGACGTTCTCGATCATGACGATGGCGTCATCGACGACGAAGCCGGTGGAGATGGTCAGCGCCATCAGCGACAGATTGTCGAGGCTGAAGCCCAGCAGGTACATCGCCGCCAGCGTGCCGACCAGCGACAACGGCACCGACAGGCTGGGAATGATGGTGGCCGGCAGGTTGCGCAGGAACAGGAAGATCACCAGCACGACCAGGGCGACGGCAAGGCCCAGCTCGAACTCCACATCGGCCACCGAGGCGCGGATGGTGGTGGTGCGGTCGGTCAGCAGCGCGACATCGACGGCGGCCGGCAGGGTGGCCTGCAGTTGCGGCAGCAGCGCCTTGATGGTGTCCACCACCGCGATGACATTGGCGCCGGGCTGGCGCTGCACGTTCAAGATGACGGCCGGCGTGGTGTTGGCCCAGGCGCCGAGGCGGGTGTTCTCCGCGCCGCCGACCACCCGGGCCACGTCCGACAGCCGCACCGGCGCGCCGTTGCGCCAGGCGATCACCAGGCCGAGATACTGCTGCGGGTCGGTGATCTGGTCGTTGGCATTGATCGTGGAGGATTGCGCCGGGCCGTCGAAATTGCCTTTCGGCGTATTGACGTTGGCATTGCCCAGGGTGGTGCGCAGATCGTCGATGTTCAGCCCGTAGGCGGCGAGCGCCAGCGGATTGACCTGCACCCGCACCGCCGGCCGCTGGCCGCCGCTGATGCTGACCAGCCCGACCCCGGGAAGCTGCGAGATTTTCTGCGCCAGCCGCGTGTCGCCGAGATCCTCGATCTCGGTCAGCTTCAGGGTTTTCGAGGTCAGCGCCAGTGTCAGCACCGGCGCGTCGGCCGGGTTGACCTTGGCGTAGATCGGCGGCGCCGGCAGGTCGGCGGGCAGCAGGTTGCCGGCCGCATTGATCGCCGCCTGCACTTCCTGTTCGGCGATGTCGAGGCTGATATCCAGGCCGAACTGCAAGGTGATGACCGAGGCTCCGGCCGAACTGGTCGAGAACATCTGGTTCAGGCTCGGCATCTGGCCGAACTGCACTTCCAGCGGCGCGGTGACGGAGGAGGTCATGACCTCCGGACTGGCGCCCGGATAGAAGGTCTGCACCTGGATGGTCGGATAATCCACCTGCGGCAGGGCGGAGATCGGCAGGAAGCGGTAGGCGACGATGCCGACCAGCAGAATGGCGGCCATCAGCAGCGTGGTTGCCACCGGCCGCAGGATGAACGGACTCGAGGGGCTCATGGCGCCGGTCCGCGGTCAGGCCGGTTGTCGTCGCCCCCGCCGCTTGCGGGCGGCGGTGGGGAGCCGGGGGAGGCCGGAGGCGGATGCCGGTGCTGGCCGTCCGGGCGCTGCCCCGGCTGGCCGTGCCGGTCTTGCCAGCCCCCGTGTTGCTCGCTCTGGCTTTGGGCCGGCGCCGGCACGGTCACCGCGGCGCCGTCGCGCAGCCGGTCGGTGCCATCGGTCACCACCCGCTCGCCGGGCTGCAACCCCGACAGCACCGCCACATAGCCGCCATCGGCCGGCCCGAGCGTCAGGGGCCGCACGGAAACGGTGCCGTCCGCGCCGATCACATAGGCGAAGGTGCCGGGTTCGCCGCGCTGCACCGCCGGCACCGGCACCCGGACGGTATCATGCATCGTATCCACCAGCAGGGCGGCGTTGACGAACTGGTTCGGGTACAGCAGCCCGTCCTGATTGGCGAAGATGGCCCGCAGCTTGACCGTGCCGGTGGTGGTGTCGATCTGGTTGTCCGGCGTGGCCAGTTGCCCGCTGGCCAGCTTGTGCAGATTGGCCCGGTCATAGGCATCGACGCTGAGCGTGGCGCCGGCATGCAGCCGCCGGGGGATGTCAGGCAGGTTATCTTCCGGCACGGAGAAGATCACCGAGATCGGTTGCATCTGGGTGATGACGACCAGGCCGCTGGCGGTGCTGGTCTGCACGTAGTTGCCGGGGTCCACCTGGCGCAACCCGACCTGCCCGTCGATCGGCGAGACGATATGGCAGTAGGTCAGGTTCAGCTTGGCGCTGTCCACCTGGCCCTGATCGGACTGCACCGAGCCGGTGTATTGCGCCACCAGGAAGCGCTGGTCGTCCACCTGCTGTTGCGCGATCGAATCCTGCCGGCCCAGGGTCTGATAGCGCTTCAGGTCGGTCTGCGCCTGCAACAGCAGTCCCTGGTCGTGGGCGAGCTGGCCCTGCGCCTGCTCCAGGGCCACCTGGTATGGCCGTGGGTCGATCTGGGCCAGGAAGTCGCCCTTTTTGACGATCTGGCCTTCCTTGAACCCGACTTCGGTCAGTTGGCCGTTGATCTGCGTCAGTACCGTTACGGTGTCAAGGGATGTCACCGTGCCGAGTTCGTTCAGCACGATGCGGATATCGCCTTTGTCGACGGTGGCGGCGCCGACCGGCTGCGGCGCCGACTGGAAGCCGAGGTTGCTGCGGCGTCCGGCGGGTTGGGATGCCGGTCGCGTCCACCAGTAACCGCCGGCAGCCAGGAAGGCGACGAGCAGGATACCCAGGATGACCAGGCTGCGAACGCGCGAGCGGCGGGGGAGGGGGCTTTCAGGGGAAAGCGGGGCTGAATCATCCCCGGGTTCGGTCAGCTCGACGCGATCATCCATGTCGTCATACTCCGCCAGTTGCAGTCCGGGTGCGGCGGCTGCGCCTGCCGGCGGGCGGAAGATAGGCGTTCGGGATGGCAGGGAGAAGATCCTGCCCCGGAATCGGGAAATCCGTCAGGAAGCCTGGCCAGAGCGTTGGCCCTTTGCCCTAGATTCTCTTTCTAAAGCAATGGGTTCCGAGGGCCTTGGCCCTTCGTGGGCTTGGGCCGCGATGCGGACCAAGGGGGCCAAAGCCCCTGCCGGGGTTCCGGGGCAGCGCCCCGGCAGGCGCGGCCGGAACGCCAGCGCCTCGGCCAGACCGGACGCGCTGGATCCGGCCTGACGAAACCATCCCGGCTGGCATCCGCGATCGGCTATTCGGAGGCTCTGTTGCAAAGACCCGGGAAACAGGCTGGGCCTGGCTGTCCGATGGCGAACTCGAAATCCGGCATTAGCGGCGAATCGCCGACCGCGAACGGGGAGTAGCGGTCGGCGTTCCGGACCGTCGGTTTCAAGGCTTGGCTTATGGCAGGAGCAACAATCGACTGGATTGCTTCAATAAAATGTGCTGTATACATTTTAGGCCAGATCAGATCGGCGGTGTAGGAGGCGGTCTTTATAATAAACTTGCAACCTGATTCTTCGTCATACGAAACAAGAAGGCGTTCAAAGTTTTCCACACAAAAATCTGACGTATTCTGCAATTCAAGTCCGTGAAATTCGCAAAGCGCAAACAACTCAAGAAGTGTTATTATTAGGTGATGAGATGGAAATTTTATTTTTTTTTGTGCCGCAAAGCTCATCAAAGCAAGTCTGGTGGATTTCGCATATTGCTCAAAAATTGCCGCCCTGACAGGCAATTTCTGCCTGCCCTGGCTGCAAATCAGCAGGGTATCCCCGGCAATTTTGTGCTGTATGGCGGCCGTCATTAAGGCCTGCGGATCATTGCTTGATTTATACATAACGGACATCCTTGCCGCGGCACATGGCCGCTTTTGTTCAACAGCGCTTCACGCCGCCGGGAAGGCAGACCAAGTATCAGCCGCAGCGATTCTGGGCCGTCGCGATTTTTGTCATCTTACGAAGGTCTTGCTCCGACAGCCGAAACGCCGCGTCGACCCAGATGTCTGTCACGTCGTGCAACTCATCGAGTGTGACGGGGTTAACCCGGCGGCGGGCTCTCGCGAAAGCCGAGCAGGCACGATGCCTGGAACGGTTGCGCGCAATGTAGTCCTGCGCCGCATGCTCGCCATGGCCAGTGTCGACCAGAACATCCACGATCCCCAGGGCAGCCATTTCCGTTGCGGAGAGTATATCCCCAGACAGAATCAGTTGCTGAGCCTTGGCGCTGCCGATGCGTCGGGCGAGGAAGCTGTAGGCGCCCATGCCGGGAAACAAGTTGAACCGGGCTTCCGGTAGTCCAAACCGCGCCTGCTTTTCGGAAATTATTACGTCACAAGACAAAGCTGCCTCGAATCCGCCACCGAGCGC
>Ga0326727_10025766_pt1 | contig 10991 bp, 10 predicted proteins | sample MB2enrmetagenome_FD_207643 | JGI IMG/M metagenome (GOLD analysis project Ga0326727, IMG submission 207643) | Lab enriched peat soil microbial communities from McLean, Ithaca, NY, United States - MB29MY | ecosystem: Environmental > Terrestrial > Soil > Wetlands > Peat | place: USA: New York... | reverse complement strand
GCGGTGGTCCGCACGGTGAGCGCGCCTCCTTGCGGCATGGCGTCGATGGCGTTGAGGATCAGGTTGCGCAGCACGCGCGTCATCTGCTCCGGATCGGCTTTCACCGCGGGCAACCGCGGATCCAGGTCGGCCCTCGCCACTACCCCAGCCTTGGCGAATTGCGGCTCGAAGAGCTTCAGCGTATCCGCCGCCAGCGCGTTGAAATTCACCGCCTGCATTTCGGGCGCGGGCATTTTGGCAAAATCGCTGAAGCGGCCGATGATCTGCTTCAGATTGGCCAGTTCGGCCAGCAGCGTCGCCGTGCCCTCGCGGAACACCTCGTCGAACTGCTCGGGATAGCCGGCCCGCGCGCGCTGCATGTTTTCGACCGTGATCTGCAAGGGAAACAGCGGGTTCTTCAGCTCGTGCGCCAGCCGCCGCGCCAACTCGCGCCACGCCGCCACGCGCTCCGCCTGCACCAGCCGCTCGCGCTGTTCCACCAGTTCGTGCGTCATGCGATTGAAGGCGCCCGCCAGCCGGCCGATCTCGTCCCCGGTGGCGATTTCCACGGTGGCGCCCCAGTTGCCGGCCGCCACCTTGTCCGCGCTCTCCGCCAGGCGCCGCACCGGGCGCGTCACGCGCGCGCTGGCCCACCAGCTCACCGCCACGCCCAGCAGAATGCCGCCCGCGGCCACCAGAATTCCGATCCGCCGCAGCGACGCTTCCAGCTCCACCAGCTCCCTTCGCGAACTGCCGATCAACAGGATCCCGAGCAGATTATTGTCGTACCCCGGAAGCGGAATGGCGTGAAAAATCTCCGCCTCCGCGCCCCGCCCGATGGTGGCCGTGAGCTCGCGCCTCTGCTCGAGCGTCCGGCCGATGAGCGACTCGAGATTGGGCAGCTCCGATACCTGGCCTGCGCCGAGGTTGCGGTACAGCAGCACCCGCATGCCGGCGGGGAGCACCAGCGAAGAGACAAAATCCTTATCGAGCTGCTGGCCGCCAACCACGTAAAGCGTGCGGTCGGCCACCGTACGGAGGGCCACCGCCACCAGCGAAAGGGTGACGCCGTCGGCCAGTTCTTCGCGCCGCAGAAACGCACCCAGAGATTCCCATCCGCCGCCCCTGGTGAGCCACTCCTCCTTATAGCCGAAGCGCGCGGGCCACTCGGCCGACGAGATGATGGTGCCATCGGCCGCCACCAGCTCGAGCAGGTCGAGACCATGGGTCGAGGCCAATTGCGCCGCCTCGCCCACGTATTCGCCGTAATCGGGCGCAATGGCGATGGCGGTAGCGGAATCCGAGTCGGCAATGCGTTTGACGGCGCGGGCGATCTCCGCGCGGCGCCGCGCGAATTCCTGGCGAAACTGCGCCACCAGGACGTCCACCCGCTGCGCTTCCAACCGCTCGAAGGCCTCGCGCGTGCTCACCGACACCTGCCAATCCGCGACCCCCACCGAGGCCACCACGGCAAGCGTGAAGATGAGCAGCAGGCGCGTGCGGAACGTCATGGCCGGGCGGGCTCCAGCCAAAGGTTTTGGAAGCGCCACTCGCCCAGCGGCGAGACGCCCGGCGCACCCTTCACCCGCGGATTCACGCCGTAGACGTCGGGCAGATGCAATAGCGGCACGACACGGAAGCCTTCGAGCAGAGCGCGCTCCGCGGCGTACAACGCCTCCGGTGAATCCGCGCGCGGCGGTTCCGCCAGCCCCAGTTCCGCGGCCATGGCGGCCAGGGCGCGCGCCGGCTCGAAAGATTCGATGCGCACCTCGATCAGCCGCAAATCGGCGATGGAGTTCAGCGGCGCCGCCCCGAGCGCCAGCCCCACGTCGCGGGCATTCAGCGCGATGCGATCGGCAATCCGCCGGTGGGCGGGATCGGGCACGGCCAGCGAGAGGGTACGCGCCGCGGGCGGCGCCGCGGCCACCAGGGCACGCGCGCGCGCCACGTCCTGCGCGGCCGGAAAGAGAAAGGCGTACCCCGACAACCACTGCGGGAGCAGCCCTCCCGAGATTTCGCCCTGGCGCTGCAGAAGCACGTTGTGAATGGCGGTGCGGTCTACCGCCAGCGCCAGCCCTTCCCGGATACGAGGGTCTTCGATGCGCGCGCCGAACACCAGCGCCAGCAGGCGCACCGGCGACGATGACCACACCCGGTTGCGCGCGGCGGCGCTGCGGCGCGGTTCGGTCGCCTCGATCTCCACCACGTCGGCCCGGTCGAGGTCCAGGTCGATGGTCTGATCGCCCGGGCGGCGGCCCATTTGAATTTCCACGGCATCCAGGAATGGCCGGCCTCCGGGCGCCTTTTCCTCGGCGCTATAGATCGCGTGGCCCGGCGCATCCCATTGAGCCGGCGCGAACCCCGGCGGCAATTGCCCCAGCGTCGGCCCGGTCTGTGGCGGGTCGGGCGTGGCGTACGATTCGCGGATTTCGACGCGCAGGGTCCCGCCGTAATGGGGGCGCGTGGCCGCCGCGGCGGCCGCCGCCAGCAGCAGCGCGCAGGACACACGAAAAACTCCTTGAAGCCGCCGGCTCGAAGATCCCGTGGTCAAACCGCAGGGCCATGGTGGGGCGGACGCCCTCGTCCCGGCGCGACCCCCTGGTCGCGCTCTTACCCTTACTCTTACCCCTACTCTGGCGGCCATTTTCATCCTCCGTTGCGCGCTGCCGGCGCATGCCCACCCGTCTCGGCGCTCTTGGGTCTCGGCCGCCAGGGAACGCCCCCTGCTCCTCGGAAGCGGAAGGCGTCGCGATGAGTCGGGACGCCGCAGACAAGAGTGTCTGCATTACTAAATCCTAGAATCTTTCCGGCCTGCGACGACTTTTCATGCCGCTTTCCTTTGCAGGTTGTCGATCTGCTGCAGAGCCGTTCGGAATGAGGTGAGGATGGCGACCCGAAGGAAACCACCGAAATCAAACGGATGGTCACCGGGCTGATGCAAAAGCTGACCGCTGAAAGCTGACCGCCGAAAGCTTGCGGCGAAGCCGCGCTGCGCCACATGGGCCGCTCAGGAACACGAGATGGTGATGCTGTAAGCCTCATATCTGCCTGTCACCGGATTTCTCACAATGGCCACAGCCGCCGACCCCGTGGAGGACCATAGCGCGACCACCGGCCCGGAGAACTCCACCGCCGCGGTGAGCGGCGCGGCCGCACGGTCCGCCACCGAGAATGCCTGCACGGCGTCACCCGCGCTGGCGTCTCCGGGCCGCGTGGCGAGCACCGGCACACTCGCGCCGCATCGCTCGTCGCTGCCTGCAATATCGCTGCCCCACGCGGCGCTCAGTGTGGCCACGGGATCGAGCGCGGCGTCGAAAATCTGAGTGCGTCCATCCACCATCGCCACCAGCCACAGGGTGCGTCCCTGTTCCTCCACCGAGGCCGCCGAGTAGAAAGGCGGCAGCGTCTTCCGCTGGCCGCTTTGCGAAGTCACCCGCCCGTCGAAGTAGTTCCGGGCCGCTGCAAAGCTCGCCAGCAGCAGCGTCCGGCTGCCGGATTCGAGCACCCACGGCTCCTCGCTCGCGCGGCAATCCATGGATACAGCCGGCTCCACGGCGCCGCTGCAAACCAGCCCGGGCAGAAAGGCCTGGAACGCCGCGCCAGCCAGGCGCAGGCGCCCGCGCGGATCCCGCGGCCAGGTTCTGGCCGGCAACGTCACTTCCGCCGGCCCCTGGCCGGTCCCCACAAGGGCGACTTTCGAGGGCGAGAGCACCAGCATTCCGCGCGCGGGAAACGCCACGTCCAGTATGGGTTCCTCCTGCTCCCATACCAATTTCTTATCGAGCCGGATGGCCGGCGCGGTGAGCGGCGGCGCGCCGGCGCGGTTCCATCCGGCGATCCACACCTGCCGCTCCTCGCCCTTTCGCACCTCTTCCACCAACAGGTACTGCGTGCGGTCTTCGGAAACAGTGAGGTGAGCTTCCGCGGCAGCCGCCGAGTCGCTCAGTCGGCCGCCCGCTTCCTTCAGGGCGGTCTCGAACGCCGCGCGCACCCGGGCGAATTCCGGCGAGCCCAGCGACGACGCATTGCGCCAGGCCGCCGTCACCGCTTCGCCGCGGCCCGCGAACAGCACCGTCTTGCGCGCCAGTTCGCGGGCGGCGCCGTTCGAGTCCTCCGCCGCTCGCGTGGCCGTCGGGAGAAAGAACAGGAGCGCGGAGAGAGCCGCGAGCCACCCCTTCACGGCTGCGATGATAGCACATCGCGATTCTCTCCCCCGGTGACCAGCCGGATCACCCCGCGGAGGCATGCCCGCGCCAGCAGAAACGAAGCTGGAAACGTAATCGCAATCATCAGCAAGCAACCCAGAATGTTGTCCATGGTGACTCCCCTTTACCGCGCGTTCGGCGTTTCCGCCTGCGCCACCAGCACCGCCCCGAAGATCCGCTCAGTTTCCACCGTGCGCTCGCCCACCAGTTCCACCGCGTCGCCCACCGCCACCATGGCGAACAGCTCCTCGACATCTTTGTTGCGCATGCGGATGCAGCCGTGCGACGCGTTGTGCCCGATCGACGCCGGATTGTTGGTGCCGTGGATCCCGTACCCCCTGACGCTCAGCCCGATCCATCGCGTGCCCACCGGATTGTTCCTGCCCGGCGGCACAATCTGCCCGTGACCATACCAGGTGGGATCGACGATGCGCTCGACAACGGTATACGTCCCCGCCGGGCTCGGCGACTGGGGAGCGCCCACCGCCGTGGGGAAGATCTTGACGACGTTCCCCGCTTCCAGCACCGCCAGCTTGCGGTCCGGAATGCTGACCACAATCCGCCGCGCCGCGGCGCCCTGTCTGTCCTGGGCCAGCGCTTCCGCCGCGGCGAGCAGCATCACGCTGCCGATGGCCGCCAGCCTCTTCATCCGATCTTCGAACTGATTTCTGAACATCTGCTCATCCTCCGCACGCAGGGGAAGGATGCAGCCGGCTGGCCACAATGGAAGTCGCTGATTTGACGGTGGTTATCGGGGGATGGTGGCGTGTCATCCGCAACACGCGTGGCGCGGCGGACGCGGGGCCCTCGGCCGAATCCGTGGTAATCCGCCAGGGAGAGGTTCCGCCTCTCCCGGCCGACAGCTTTTGCCTACTGCTGTGTGAGCGGAAGAAACTCAAGGCCGCACTTGGGGGCGGCTTCGAGCAACCTGGCCATGAACTCTCCGGTCATGGGCGGCATCGCCGCCGAACGATCCTCAACGGGATAAAACGCCTCTTCGAAGAACCTCTCCAGGCCCGCAGGTGCCACTACGAGCAGGACCTTTGCGTCCACGTTGCCGGTGTTCTGAAAGGAATGCGCTACTCCGCGGGGGAGGCGAATGAAATCTCCGGCCGACGCGGTATGGGTCTTCCCGCCAACTTGAATGGTCAGTGTCCCTTCCTGCAGGTAGAAGCATTCTTCCTCGCGGTGGTGAATGTGCGGGGGGTTGCCTCCGCCGGGCACGACCGACACCTCCGCCATGAAAAAGGCGCCGCCGGTTTGCTCGCCGGTGATGAGAAACCTGATCTCATCGATCGGGCTGCGATAGGCCGGGCCGGTTCCTGCGGGCACGTACTTGACCTGGTTTTCCTCCACCACCGTGGCGGTTCCATTCACCAGGTGTGCGGAAGGGTTGCTGGCGGCGCGTCCGATCGAATCGGAGGCGGTGACGGAAGTTTGACGTGTAGTCATTGGAGTTCTCCTTAGAGCCGCCTGATTCTCTTACCGGCTGCTCACCCCGTAATGGGAGAGCAGCCGGGCGGATTGTATCACCGCTTTTGAATCTTTTTTTTGCGCGGGTTAAACTGGGAGCCGGTGTGACCACCCCTGCCTCTCTTCAAGCTGATACCGTAGCTCTGCTGATGGCCAGCTTTCGCAACGGCGACCATCAAGCTGCCGGCCGGCTGGTCGAGCTTTTTTACCCCGAACTCCGGCGCATCGCGGCAGCGCGAATGCGGTCCGAGCGCCCGGACCATACCCTCCAGCCCACCGCAGTCGTGCATCAGCTCTATCTCGAACTGGTCAAAGTCAAAGCCCTTCGGCCGGTTGGTTCGGACGGAGCAGACGAGAAAGCCGCGTTCCTTGGGCTGGCGGCATATCTGATGAAGCAGTTGCTGATTCATCATGCCCGTCCGGTCTCGAAGCGCGCGCAGAAAGCGGAGCTTCCCGACCTGCCTGGCCCGCATTCGTCCGGAGAACAATCGCTCGTCGAAATCGAGGATGTTCTGAACCGGCTCGCGGCCATCAATCCGGCACTCCGGCGCGTGGTCGAACTGCGCGTCTTCGAAGGCCTGACGCGCGAAGAGATCGCCCGCGAAATGGGCTGCGGCACGGCTACGGTCGCCCGCCATTGGAACTTCGCCCGAAACTGGCTCGAAGAAGCCTTGGCTGGGACGCCCGCACCGTGACGGACGAGCGCTGGCAGGTAACGTACGCGATCTACGAGGCCGCCGCATTACTCGCCGAACCGGAGCGGCAGCAGTATATCCACGCCTCCGCCCCCGACGCGGAAATCGCCGGCAAAGTTTTGTCGATGCTGCGCGGCATGGAGGCCACTGTTACGGATGTAGCCGAACCCGGCTCTGCAAACGACCCTGCCTCGACGCGCTCGTTGCCCTCCGGATCGAGGCTGGGTCCATATGAAATCCTGGAGCGCATTGGTCAGGGCGGCATGGGTGTCGTGTATCGTGCCCACGACCCGCGGCTGGATCGTCAGGTCGCCATCAAGCTCCTATCGCCCGAAATGGCCGCCGAACCGCAAGCGCGCGAGCGTTTGCGCCGCGAGGCAATGGCCGCCGCCGCGCTCGATCATCCGTATGTTTGCAAAGTCTTCGAAATCGGTGAAGACGGCGGCGCCCTGTTTCTGGTCATGGAATACCTTGCAGGCGTAACGTTGGATCGCCGCCTGCACGAAGGCCGCATGTCTCTCTCCGAGACGCTTCGGGTGGCCGGGGAGATCGCCGAAGCCCTGCAGGAAGCCCACTCCAGGCGGTTTTTGCACCGCGATCTGAAGCCCGCGAATATCATGCTGACCGAGCAGGGTCACGTGAAGGTGATGGATTTCGGTCTCGCCAAGCAGATCGCCAACCGGCCGCCGTCTCGTAACGCCTCGGCCTCGGGGGAAGCGGGAACTTCCACGAGCGGGCGATCGCACACTCCGGGAGCAAGCGGCGCGCAACTAACCGCTCCGGGCACCCTCATCGGCACGCCCGACTACATGTCGCCGGAGCAGGTTAGAGCCACGAAGCTCGACGTGCGCTCCGACGTGTTTTCCTTCGGCGTGATTTTAGCGGAGATGATCAGCGGGCGGCATCCGTTCCGAAAACCATCCATGGTGGAGACTCTGTCCGCCGTGCTTCGCGACTCGCCCGATTTCGGCGGAGAGATCCCGCAGGGCGTGACCGTTCAGGGGTTGATCGTCATGGCCCGGCGGATGCTCGCCAAGGACGCCGCGGAGCGCTACGCGTCCATCACAGAGATGCGCGCCGATCTTGCAAGGCTGGCCGCTTCATCGCAAACCGCCGACGCACCGATTTCCGCGGAGAGGCGTCCGGCCGATCGCATCCGGCCAATCGGGCGCGACGCGGACCTGAAGCAGTTGACCCGGCAATTGGGAGAGGCCCTCGCCGGGCGTGGCTCGCTGATCCTGATCGGCGGCGAACCAGGCATCGGCAAAACCCACCTGGCTCCGCTCTGCTGGATGCCGCGCGCTCGCGTGGGGCTTTTGCAGTTACCGGCCGCTGTTACGAGATGGAGGGCTCGCCTTCGTATTTACCGTTCATGGAAGTGCTGGAACACAGCGCCCGGAGCGTGCCGCCCGATACGTTCCGCTACGCCCTCGGCGACGATGCGCCGGAAGTGGCCAAGCTGATGCCGGAGTTGCGGCGAATGTTTCCCGACATACCCCCGGCGCTGGAATTGCCGCCGGAACAACAACGTCGATTCCTGTTTAATGCATACCGCGAGTTCGTGGAGCGCTCGGCGCGGCTGACGCCGACGGTGGCGTTGTTCGAAGACCTGCAGTGGGCCGATGAGCCGTCCCTGTTACTGTTGCAGCATCTGGCGCAGAGAGTAACGGGAGTACCGATGTTGATGATCGGCACGTATCGCGACGTTGATTTGGAGGCCGGGCGGCCGTGCGCCAGGATGCTGGAATCCCTCTTGCGGCAAAAACTCGGCACGCGCATTGTACTGCGGCGTTTGCCGGTGGCCGGAGTGGAGGAGATGCTGGCGGCGCTGGGGGCGCAGCAGCCGCCGCCCTCGTTGACGCGCGTGGTGTTCGAAGGGACCGAAGGCAATCCGTTCTTCATCGAAGAAGTGTTCCGTCATCTGGCCGAAGAAGGGAAGCTGTTCGACGAAAGGGGCGCCTTCCGCCCGGGTCTCCGGGGTGACCAACTGCAAGTGCCGGAAGGCGTGAGGCTGGTGTTAGGGCGGCGCCTGCAGCGGCTGAGCGAGGACGCGCGACGAATCCTGACGACAGCCGCAGTGATCGGCCGGGTGTTCTCGCTGGAACTGCTGGAAGAGCTGGAGAAGACCCGGCCGGACGCAGCTCTGGAGGCCGTAGAGGAGGCCGAGCGCGCACACCTGGTGGAGACGGAAGCGAGAGGGCGCCAAACCCGCTATCGCTTCGTACATGAGCTGGTTCGGCAAACGCTCTCTGAGACGCTGTCCTTGCCCCGCCGCCAGCGGCTGCATGCGCGGGTCGCCGGTGTGATGGAGCGGGTTTACGCGGCCAACATCGGCGCTCACGTCGCTGCCCTGGCGCATCATCTTTACCAGGCGGGATCGTCCGTGGATCGGGAAAAGACGATCCATTTCCTTTCGCAGGCTGCGACGGAGGCGAGCAAAGCGGCCGCCCAAGAGGAGGCTCTGGATCACTTGGAAAACGCTATTTCCCTGCTCGACGACGAAAGCTCGGTACGCATCGCCGATCTGCATGCCCGGCGCGCCGGCGCGCTGGGGAGCCTGTGGCGGCATCAGGAAGCCGTTCAAGAGTATGAGCGCGCGCTGGCGCTCTACGACGCATTGGACGAACACCTGCGGTTCGTTGAAACCTGCGCCCCGCTCGCGATTTTTCTCTCGCGGACTGGGCAACTCGAAGACGCGAGGGCGGTCGTCGATCGCGCCGTTCGACACGCCAGGGATGCCCCGGCTTCCATCCGATGCGGCTTGTTGGCGCTCGAAGCCAATACTGGCGCTTCGGTTGGTGAAATCGATAGAGCTCTTGAGCTTTTCGATGAAATGCACAAAAGTTCCGAAAATGAGTTGACCCCCGGCGTCATTGGTCTTGTGACTGAGCAGGAAATGTATACTCGCTACGACGCCGGTCAATTGGATCTCTGTGAGGCGGCTGCCCGAAAGGCGTCCAGGATCTTCGAACAATCGGGCAATGTCTGGTCCTTGGCCGACGTCGCTATAGGACTCTATTCGCCGCCACTCCAATCCGGCCGGCCAGCGGAAGCGGAGAGGCTGATACGCGAAACCATTCGACGCGCCACGCAAGTTGGACATGACGTCGCGAAGTTTTGTGCGCTCGGCGCCCTGCCGGTTGTGTACCTGGCGAAGGGGGACTTGGAGAATGCCGAGCGAGCGGCCAGAGAAGCTCTCGCGTTTGGGGAGTCCTGTCACTTCGGATGGCTGTTCATGGCCGAAACGAGTCTGGGTGCCATCCTTTTATATCGAGCCGAGACCGAGGAGGCCCTCTCGCTGTTGACTAAAGCCGCCTCCGGCCCAACAACCCATTTCAGCGGTCTTCCACAGGGGCTGCTGGCTTTGGGAATGACTGCGGTTGAGAGGGAGGGCGCGGCGAACGCCTGCACTGCCGCGATGCGATTCCTGCCCCGGCCGGGAACCAGTCGGGGAACCGGGGCATGGCATGCCGTTCTCGGCCTTACGGAAGCACTCTGTCTCAGTGGGCGTCGCGAAGAGGCCGGACGTTTGCAATTAGAAGCGGAGAAAATCGCCGACGAGTGGGATTGCAACATGGTGGGGTTCCCTGTTCTGACCGCCGCAGGGATCGCAGCGGCCTGCGCAGGCAATTGGGCGCGCGCCGAGGAGCATCATCGCGCATCCATCGCGCGCATGGAGTCCGTGCCCTACGTTGCGGCACAGCCGATCGCCCGCTACTGGTATGCGGACATGCTAGCCGAACGTGGAGGCCCTGGGAATATCGAGGCGGCCAAGGCGCTGCTTCAGGCTTCCATCACCGCGAGCGATGCGATCGGGCTCGTACTGTATGCCCGGCTGGCGCGACGAAGGTTCGCACAATTCGCGTAGGATTTCGGCACGGTGCAGACACTGGTTCGTGGTTCGAATCCACGCGTCTCACTGAACCAATGGATTGCGCCAGCGGAGTCGGCCGAACCGCGCAAAGTCGGCGTCCGTGGAGCAGACTTCCGCGCCGTGCTCAATAGCCAAAGCCGCAAGGTGAGCGTCCGACGTGAGATTACCCGCGGTTCCCAGCGGCGACACCAGATCGCGCAGCGTTCGCAAGTGCCGGGCGGTGGGTTCGGGCACGGTGACCGAGGGCTGCTGCAGCCATCCGTCAACCAAATCGAACGCCGTTTCCACCCGCAGCGGCTTTTGAAATAGTCCGGGTCTCGTCGTTAGCCGAAGAAAGGCCAAAAGAACGATCCACGGCAGCCCCACCGTTTCCGTTCCAGAAACCACCCCCTCCAGCCACGACTTTGCCTTTGGATGGTCCGGCGCATCTTCGTTAATCGCGTAGATGAGCAGGTTGACGTCGACTATGATCATTTGCGCAGAGAGAACTTCCGGCCCAATTCTTCATCTTCCATGGCCGATGCGGCTTCCAGAGCCTTGTCCCATCTGAAGTTCCGATCGCTCCCCAGAGAATAGGACTTTTGCACAAAACTGCGCCGCCTGCGCTTTCCCTGCGTCAGCCCCGCTCTCACCGCGGAATTCAGGGCTTCTTTAAAAGAGACCCCGCGCTCCTTCATGGCAGTCCGGATTAAAGCCTGGACATCCGGCTCCAGTGTAATGGTCGTCCTCACAGCTACATCATAGCACCATCATATCTGCTGTCAT
>Ga0326727_10025763_pt1 | contig 10992 bp, 9 predicted proteins | sample MB2enrmetagenome_FD_207643 | JGI IMG/M metagenome (GOLD analysis project Ga0326727, IMG submission 207643) | Lab enriched peat soil microbial communities from McLean, Ithaca, NY, United States - MB29MY | ecosystem: Environmental > Terrestrial > Soil > Wetlands > Peat | place: USA: New York... | reverse complement strand
GCCATGATGGGCCTGGTGAGCATTCTGTGGGCGCTGGTGGGCTACTCGCTGGCCTTCGGCCACGGAAACATGTTCGTGGGCGGGTTCGAGCACGTGTTCCTGCGCGGGGTCACGCTGACTCCGAATACCGACTACGCGGCCACGATTCCCGAGCAGACGTACATGATCTACCAGTTGATGTTCGCCATCATCACGCCGGCGCTGATCACGGGAGCGTTTGCGGAGCGCATGAAATTCAGTTCGATGGCGGTGTTTCTCTCGCTGTGGTCACTGCTGGTCTACTGCCCGATGGCGCACATGGTGTGGGGCGTGGGCGGACTGCTGAATGCGACGGCCGGCCACATTCCCAGCCTCGACTTTGCCGGCGGAACGGTGGTGCATATTACGAGCGGCGTCTCGGCACTGATTTGCGCGCTTTACCTGGGCAAACGCATCGGCTACCCGCACACGGCCATGCCGCCGCACTCCATGGTGCTGAGCTTTATTGGCGCGTGCCTGCTGTGGGTGGGCTGGTTCGGCTTTAACGCCGGCAGCGCGCTGGGCGCAACCCCGCTGGCCACAAGCGCCTTTGTGAACACGCACTTCGCCACGGCCGCCGCGGCGTTGGGATGGACGATTTTTGAGTGGTTTCACAATGGCAAGCCGACGGCCCTGGGCGCCATTTCCGGCGCGGTTGCCGGCCTCGTGGCCATTACGCCGGCCTCGGGCTTTGTGCAGCCCATGTCGGCACTGCTTATCGGACTTGCGGCAGGGTTTGTGTGCTCCATCATGGTGTTCGGAGTGAAGTCGTTCTTCGGCTACGACGACTCGCTGGACGCGTTCGGTGTGCACGGAGCGGGTGGAACGCTGGGCGCATTGCTGACGGGCGTGTTTGCCGCCAGCGTCATCAATCCGATCTATGGGAAGGACGCCGCCGGCCAGAACCTCCCCACGGGCGCCATCGACGGGCATTGGGGCCAAATCCTGAACCAGCTCGCGGGCGTGGGTATGGCGTGGGGGATTTCCATCGTAGGCACGTTGATTCTGCTCTTCGTTGTAGATAAGATCATGGGACTGCGCGTGGCTCCGGAGCAGGAAGTGGCCGGCCTGGATCTTTCGCAACACGGGGAAGAGGGCTACGATTTCAACAGCTAGCTATCAGCCTTCGGCTATCAGCTATCAGCTTTCAGCGGGTTTTGAGCCGAACGAAGCTGTTTGAACCCGAGAGAAGGGGCTGAAGGTTGAAAGCTGTTTTTTGGAAACACGGGCGGCAGGCAACCCGCCCCACCTGTTACGCTATCGAACGAGGAATTTCTGCTTATGTTGAAGATTGAAGCCGTATTACAACCTTCCAAGCTGGATGCGGTGAAGGATGCGCTGCTGGAATCCGGCATTGAAGGCATGACCATTCTTGAGGCCCGCGGCCACGGCCGCCAGAAGGGCCACACGGAGTTTTACCGCGGCCGTGAATATACCGTGGATCTTCTGCCTAAGGTGAAGATCGAAATGGTGGTTCACGACAATCTGAAAGAGAAGGCGATCCAGGCCATTGTGGGGGCGGCGCGGACCGGGCGCATTGGCGACGGCAAGATCTTTATCAGCCGCGTCGACGAGGCGATTCGTATCCGCAACGACGAGCGAGGCGAAAACGCGCTGTAAGCGGATGCAGGCGGCAAGCCGGTTTCGGCTGTGAGCCTTTTTCAGGCGCGACAAGGCAGCGACACTGGTTTCCTGACCGAATGGCTACGGGTGAAACCATGCGTCGTCAGTGTATCGGCGTGAGTGAAATTGCTGGATCGACGCCGCTCTGGTGAAAATCATTTGGAATTCGGCAGACCCTACGGGGCGGGGACGATTCGACGCTTGCGTTCCCAGCGTTTCGTCCGCTAAAGCGAGCTCCACGCCGGGCTATTCTCGATCGGCCCCTCCGGGGCCGGCTTTCCGCTCTTGTTCTGATAGAGCGCATTGCTTTAGTGTGTTGATTTGATCCAACGATCAGCAAAGGAAATACGCACATGATTCCCCGGTTCGTCTACTTACTTGCCGCGACGTGCGGCGTGGCTTCGTGCCTGGCGGCGCAGGACACGCGCACCGTCATCGAGCCATTTTTCCCGCAGCTTTGCACCACCGTGGACGCGCAATTGCAGAGCCAGGGCCACACCCTGGCGCCGGGAGACGAGCAGAAGCTCGACACCGCGCGCATCCAGAAAGCCATCGATAAATGCGGCAAGGGGCGCGCCGTGCTGCTGCACGTGAACGAGACGAACAACGCATTTCTGAGCGGGCCGCTGGAGTTGAAGCCCGATGTGACGCTGATCGTGGGAGTGGGCGTGACGCTCTACGCCTCGCGCGATGCAGCGCTTTATGCGGTTTCGCCGGGAAGCTGCGGAATTGTGAGCCACGGAGGGGGTCGCGGGTGCAAGCCGCTGATCGCGGTGGATCATGCGTCCGACTCGGCCATCATGGGAGACGGCGTGATCGATGGCCGCGGCGGCGAAAAGATGCTGGGCTCACAGTATTCATGGTGGGACCTTGCGGAACAGGCCCGCGCCGGCGGCGGACAGCAGGTGCCGCGGCTGATTGTGGCCAACGATTCCGACAACTTCACGCTGTACCGCATTACGCTCAGGAACTCGCCGAACTTTCACGTGTCGTACAACCACGGCAACGGGTTCACGGTGTGGGGCGTGAAGATCGACACGCCGCAGCGGCTGGCCCGAAACACCGATGGCATCGATCCCGGTAACGGGACGAAAAACGTGACCATTACGCACAGCTTTATCCGCGCGGGCGACGACAACGTGGCCATCAAGGGCGGACCGGGTGGGGCGACGAACATGACCATCAGCCATGATCACTTCTACTGGGGCCATGGCATGTCGATCGGCAGCGAGACCGATGGCGGCGTGAGCAAGATCCGCGTCTTCGATCTTTCGCTCGACGGCCCGGACAACGCCATTCGGATCAAGTCGAACGGCTCGCGCGGCGGCCTGACCGAGGACGTGGTCTACGACGACGTGTGCATCCGCAACTCGCCCAATCCCATCACGCTGGACACGGCGTATTCGGCGGCAGGCACCTTGCAGGGCAACTCCCCGCCCACCATGCGCGACATTACGCTGCACAATGTGCGGGTAAGCGGCGGCGGCAAGATCACCTTCAACGGCTACGCGCACGATTACCGCATTGCGGCCACGCTCAGCGGCGTCGAGATTACCGACGACGCGAAGTACAGCTACGTGATGGATCACGCCGATGTGACGCTCGGTCCCGAGCCGACCAATCTGCAACTGCCCGCGGGCGAGGACTCGACGATTAAAGGGACCCCGGCGGAGGGCAACCCGGCTTCGTGCGCGGAGAAGTTCGTGCCGTTTCCGCAATAAGACAGGGAACGAGGGACTGAGGCGCGCGCTTTCGTCGTTAGTTGAGAAGAGTGAGTTTGGGTTCTTGCCATCCCACATCTCAGAATCGAGATGTGGGGCACCCCAGGTTCCTGCTTAGTCGAAAAGAGCGAGTTTGGGTTCTTGCTATCCCATCCTTTCGCCCAGGAAACGGGCAGAAGGATGGGGCATGGGAAGGTTCCTCTTCAAGCGGTCAGCGGCCTGATTCCCTGTTCATTGGGACGCGCACCACAATCTTGTTTCCGGTCCTCACGACCATGCGCGAAAACGACTCGCTGCCCACGTTGGCGAGGGAATCGTAGGTTGCATTGAGAGCCGTCACGTCGCCGCGCAGGGGCGCGTTGGGATCGGCGGGCAAGTTGAAGCTGACGCGGACATCGGGCTGGCCGTCGCCGTCGAGATCGATCTCATCGCTCACGTGTGCCGGCAGCGCATCCGCAGGCTCAAACGTGATTTGAACGAACGGCTCGATGCGCTCGAGCAATCGCGGTTGCACGGGCTGGTAAACGGCAATCCGGTACCCGTTGCGCTGGATCGTCCGGGCGATCGTGCCGCCGCTGTACGCGGCGTCGATGTGCAGACCGGCGTGGGCGACGGCGTTGCTGAAGGCTCCCATCAGGACGAACGGAACACAAACGGCGACGATGAGCGTCAGCGCCGCGCCGGTGTAAGCAAGAATCGAAAGAATGCGTGTGCGCATTCACTCCTCCTTCACTTCCAGGGCAGGAATCCGACAATCGTGGCGACGGAGCCCGCCAGAATGCTGCCGCCGAACATCGTGGCCATGGCCCACGCGCCGTAAAGAAACAGCAGGCGGGCGCGCTCGGGTTTCACGGCGACCGGCGTCCCCTTCAGGTGCCAAACGGCCGCGTCCTTTTTGCAGGCGTCGACGCAGGCGCCGCACTTCATGCAATTGAGCAGGGTTTTTCCTTCGCGGATGGAATCCTTCGAGAGCGCCACCGTGGGGCAGCTGGTCTGGCAGAGGGTGCAGTCTACGCACTTCTCGCGGTTGAAGCGGATTTCGAAGAGGTTGATTTTGTTGAAGAGCGATTGAAACGCGCCGAAGGGGCAGAAGAATCCACACTGGGTGCGCTTCTTGGTCAGGTACGGCAGCACGACCACCAGGCCAACGAAAAGAGCAACGAACACGCCAAACTGGATCGCGGTTTCGAGATTACGGACGGCAGGAAACTCGGTGACGGTTTTGAAGGGGCAAAGCCACATGCAGTAGACCGGCTCAAAGAGCGCCGCCGACGCCAGCACGACGAACACCAGGATGGCCCATGGGATAAGCCGCAGGATGGAGCCGTAGCGGGTGACAAAGCGGTGCAGCCGGCGGCGTTTGGGGAACGCGGCAAAACCCTCCTCGATGCCGCCGAAGAAGCAGGCGTAGCTGCACCAGGCTTTGCCCAACACCAGGGTCATGGCGAACCAGATGCCGATCATACCCGCGATGTTATGAGAGTGGCTGGCGCTGGCCGCGATCGTTCCCGGAAAGATGACGGTGCGCGCAAACGCCGCGGGCAAAATGATGGAAGGAGTAACCATGAAGCAGAACGGCGTGTCTCCCGAGACCATGCGGCTGATGGGAATGCTCATGGTGCCGCGCTCGGCGATCAGGGCGGCGATGAATCCGACCGGAAACAGGAAACCGACGGCCACAAAGAAGATGCGCCGCCAGCGATAGGTTGCTCCGGTGCGCATCATCAGGAAGAAGAGAGTGGTCATGAACAGGATGACCATCAGGGCGCCGATGTGTTGATCCCGGCCTGCCCGCTGGAACGAAGGCATGAACATCAGCAGGGACCACAGCGCGATGGGCAGCGTGAGCAGGATGGAGCGACCGACGCCGCGGAAGGCCGGCGGCCGCGCAAGAACAGAGGAACGACTAGCCATACATTGTCCTCTCAATCAGAATGGAGGCTCCGGAAAAGCCATACCAGCAGGCCAGCAGAACGGCAACCATGCGGGCAACGGTGACGATCGCCGGCGTTCGTTTGAGGAATCCTAAAGATAGGAACGGAAAAAACCAGATCGCGGTTCCCATGAAAAAGCAGACGAAGAAGAGCAGCGCCGCGGATAAATGAGCAAGTTGCGCGGCGCGGACGCCAGCCACAAGAAAGGGCGGGCAAAGATTGATTCCGGTGAGGAAGCCGAGGGCCAGGGCTCCCGAACGCTTCGGAACAGGCGCCTCGCCGATCTGCACCAGCGCGCCGGTTGTTTTGGCCGCAACGCATCGCCGGTGCGGCCATCCCGCCGCGTACACCACGAGAGCCGCTGCGAGCAGGACCTGGATTCCGCCCATCATCCAGGAGCTCCCGGTCCATGCGCGCGGAATGGCGTGTGGAATCGCCGACCCGAGCAACCACACCGCACATGCAAACACCAGATAACCGGCCAGGCGCGCAGCCAGAAAAAGAAATAACTGGCGGCTGTGAACCCGCACTCCCTGCGGCTGAACCAGCATCCACGGCACCACCACCGGCCCGCATGTTGCCAGGCAGACGGGCCCCGTCGTGAGGCCAAGCACAAGCGCCTCTCCGGCGCTAGCCGAAAAAGAGAGTGCCGCCATGGTGCCTGCAGTCTACGGCTGGCTAAAAATTCCCCCCGTGACCGGGGTCACGCCCCAGCCACAGCGAGGTTAAGATCTTTGTAAACTTTGGCGTTGGATGGCCCGCCGCCGCGCTCATCGCCGGGCCCGCCATCTCGCAAGCCGCTGAGTTTTCGCGCCGCCCCAGCAAAACTCCCACCTTCCGGCGTTTATCGCTTATTCTTGTAACAATCCCTTCTTGCTTTGGCTGGCCAAGCAACCAACAACCCTATGAGTACAGTGGTTTTGACGGTGGACGATCTTCGGGAGCAGTATATGCGGGAGATGGCGCTGGTGCGTCAGACCTGCGATCGCACCGGAGACGGCACGGCGGCCATCCGGCGGCGGTCCGCGGTGGTGGACCGCATCCTGGTCGAGATGTGGCGCCGGGCGTTTGCTGATTCGCCGACGCAAAGCGTGGCTCTGCTGGCGCTGGGCGGCTACGGGCGCAAGGATCTCTTCCCCTATTCGGACATCGACGTACTGTTCGCTTTTGCCGACGAGAAGACCGAGGAGCACTCGAGAGAAGCGGTGCGGGCCGTCATCCAGGGCATGTGGGACATTGGCTTGCGGGCCAGCCCCAGCTCCCGCACCGTGAAGGAAGCTGGGCGGTTCGATCCCGACAACCTGGAGTTCACGTTGGCCACGTTTGACCGGCGCTTTCTGGCCGGGCAATTTCCGCTTTACCAGCAGCTCCACCAGGTTACTTTTCCGGGCCTGGTGCTGAGCGAATGGTCGGCGATTACGCAAAAGCTGGGCGAGATTGCCCGCGCGCGTCACGCCAAGTTCGGCAATACCATCTTTCATCTGGAACCCAACCTGAAGGATTGCCCGGGAGGGTTGCGCGACTACTCGCTCGCCGTCTGGTTCGCGGTACTGTTCCACTTGAAAGAGACCAAGGAGTGGCCGCGACAACGCGGCGGAGTCTTCCAGAGCGCGCGCGGCGACGCGGAAGCGGCCTTCGACTTTCTGGCGGCGGCGCGATGTTTTCTGCATTTCCGGCACGGTCGCGACGACAACACGCTGGACTGGCAGTCGCAGGATGAGGCCGCGGCGCGCTCGATCGGCCTGGAAACGCGGGGCACGGCCGATCCCTCCTACTGGATGCGCACCTATTACCGTCATGCGCGCGTGATTTATCGCCGCGCGGCATTGCTGATGGAACATCTGCCGGCTCCGGTGAGCTTCTACCGCCAGTTCCGGCGGCGGCGCTCACCCATCGCGGGAACCGATTTTCTGCTCGATCAGGGGCGCATCGATATCCAGCCTGGAGCGCAGTTCAACGACACCGCGGCCATCCTGAGAATCTTCTCGCTGATGGCGACACATGGATATACGTTGTCACAGGCGGCCGAGGATCGCATTACGGATGCGTTGCCGGTGCTGGCCATTTCGATTCCCGAGGGGCCGTACCTGTGGAATGCGCTGCGCGAGGTGCTGCTGGGGCCGCACGCCGCGCATGCACTGCGAACGATGCACGCCCTGGGAGTTCTGGAGATGCTGATCCCGGAGTTCCATGGCATCGATGCGCTGGTGATCCGCGACAGCTATCACCGCTACACCGTGGACGAGCACACGTTTCTGACGATCGACAACGTGCACGGGTTGCGCCAGCCGGGGCACGACTACGAGCAGCGGCTTGCGCAACTGCTGCCGGAGATCGACCGGCTGGATCTGTTTTTGCTGGCGCTGCTGCTGCACGATACGGGCAAAGCGCGGCGCACGGGCGAACATGCGGGGCAAAGCGTGGAGCTGGCTGATAGCTTCCTGGCCCGGCTGGACTTTGACGCCGAGGAGCGGGAAGCCATCCTGAAACTAATCAGGCTGCATCTGGAAATGTCAGTGGCCATGCGACGGGACATCTTCGACCTGGACAACGTGAAGGCCTTCTCAGAGAAGATCGGCAGCCCGCAACTGCTGAAGATGCTGACCCTGATGACCTTTGCCGACATCAAGGCAGTGAATCCCGACGCGCTGACTCCCTGGAAGGCCGAGAATCTGTGGCAGTTCTACATGTCCACGTCGAACTTCATGGATCGCTCGGTGGACGAGTCGCGCTACCACGCCGCCATCGATCCCACGCTGCTCAATCGCATCCGGTCGATGGTTCTCCCCGTACAGCACGACGCGCTGAAGCAATTTCTGGAAGGACTGCCGCAGCGCTACCTGCAAACCCGCCTGCCCGAGCAGATTCGCAATCACTTCCAGATGGCCCTGAACCTGGACCAGAACCCGGTGCAGCTGGACCTGCGGCCCAATCGGCAGCTCTTCGACCTGACCGTGATTACGCGCGACCGCTCGCGATTGTTTGCCGACGTGGCCGGAGTTCTGGCGTCGTGGGGCATGAACATCGTGCGCGCCGGAGCTTACTCTAACGATGCCGGCGTGATCGTCGACAGCTTCCATTTCTCCGATGTCTTCCGGACCATCGAGCTGAATCCCAGTGAGAAGGAACGCTTCCTGGCCAACGTTCACGACGTGGTGGCGCAAAAGCTCTCGGTGCAGCAACTGCTGGACGCGCGCCGCCACCTGAACCATCCCAACAATCTCAAGGTCGAGGTTCCGACGAAGCTCGAATTCGACAACGAGGCTTCGAGCCACTCCACGCTTCTGCAGGTGATCGCGCAGGATCTTCCGGGGCTGCTGCGGCAGATCGCGCTGACGCTCAGCTCGCACCAGTGCAACATCAAAATCGCGCTCATCGATACGGAAGGCGAGACCGCAATTGACGTGTTCTATCTGACCAGCCGCGAGGAAAAGCTGACCGCGGAAGCGCAGGAAGCCCTGGGCAGGGACCTGACCGCGGCGCTGGAAGCGATGCGGGTTCCGGCCTAAAGCAGTTCATAGTGAACAGTTGAGAGCTGATTTGTGCGACTGCGGAGCCGTGCGTTTTCAGGTTCTGGAGATTGCTTCCTTGCTTTGAGACGCGGCGTGCTTTCCCAACCCTATTTTGAAGGATAAATTGTCTCCTTTTACAGGGGATAAAATAGGTGCTAAACTGGGGCAGGAGTAAAACGCCATGAATCGGAGCGCACATCGAGCCCGCGTTCGCACCAGAATTGGGGGATCTGGACTCACTAAGCGCACGCCCAATCGGGTGAAGCTCTCCACGACCGTGGCGGCGGAAAACCTGGCCTATCTCGGCGCCTTGGTGAGCGCCGGCCGGACTGGGTCCATTGCAGAGGCAGTTGATCTTGCAATTGCCCGGCTTCGTCGCGAAGAAAATCGCGCACGCCTAGACCGCGCTACGGCGGCGTACTTTGAAGGGCTCTCGGCAGATGCCTGGGCTGAGGAGCGGGATTTGGCGCACCGGCTGCACGCCTCAACGAGCGGCCTGGATTTTGACCGTGATCTCTGAGGCCAAGCCCCGCCGCGGAGAAATCTGGCGCGCCGACCTCGGCGACGGCAAGAAGCACGCAGTCGTCATCGTTTCCCTCGATGGCAGAAATCTCAGCGAGCGCGCATCTTCGGTGTTGGTGGTTCCGTTTGGCAGCTATGGCATCGAGGGCCCGACTGTGGTGCGCATGGAGCCTGGCGAAACCGGACTGCCGGAACCCTCCTTTCTCAAGGCTCATTTCATCCAGGTGTTGCCCAAGGCACGGTTTTTCGATCGACTGCCCCGGTCGCTATCTGCCCAGCAACTGCGCGCCCTGGTCGCGTGCATTCTGCGCGCTGTTGATCCAGACGCTCCCTACGAACCCTAACCAGGGGCGTTATCACGCCATCACTCTGGAATTCTGCACGCAACAGGATAAACGCGGGCAGTCTACTCCGGATCCTTGCGCACGAGATACTCGTCGAGCAGGACGGCGACGAGAACGGCGGTAGGGATGGCGACCAATGCGCCGACGACGCCTTCGACCGCGGAACCGAGCAGCAGCGCGATGAAGATGGCGAGTGCGGGCAGATGGACGCGGTGCTTCATGATGCGGGGAATGAGCCAGGAATTCTCGAGTTGGAGATAGACGAGAAAGAAGATGGCCACGCCGAGCACGCGGCCCCAGGAGTCGATGGCCGCCACCAGAATTGCAAGCACGATGGATACGGCCGCGCCCAGGACAGGAATGATATTGAGCAGACCGGTGAGCACGCCCAGGCCGTAGGCGTAGCGAACATCGAGCGAGAGATAGAGGATGGTGCTGGCGACTCCCAGGATGAGCATGAGACTGGCCTGGCCGACAAGCCACTTTTCCATGCGTGCGGCGGCGCGCTGCAATGTGAGGTCGAGACGGTGGCGGGGCTGCGAAGGAAGAAACGAGAGAAACCAGCGGTAAGCGCCTTCGCCTTCGAGGATGAGATAGAGCGTAAGCACGAATCCTGCGCCGACCTGGACGAGCGCGCCGGCCCAGTTGGTGAGCGAGAGCAGCAGCCCGGCGGCGGTATGGCTGAGGGAGCCCTGAATCGAGGAGATGATTTCAGCGGAGTTCAAGCGGCCCACGAGGGGAATTTGCCTTAGCCGGGCCAGCAGCGCGGGAAGGCGCGTGGGCATTTCGCCGTTGAGCGCCTGCAGATCGCGGATGACGGGCGGAAGAGCGAGAAAGCCGAAAGCGGTGAGAGCGCCGGCCACGACGAGCAGGAGGAAAAAGATGGCCGTGGCGCCATGGAAAGGATGCCACCGGCCAATGCGCAGCCGGGAAGTGGCGCGCACCACCGGCGAAAGGACGACGGCGAAGAGCGCAGAAACATAGAGCAGGACAAGGACATTGCGTAACTGCCACGCGACGTAGATCGCGAAGGCAAGAGCGAAGGCGAAGATGATGTTGCCGCGAATGCTTGGCGTGGAGCTTGGCGCGGGTCGATTCATACGAGGCGATCCTTACAAGCCAGTGCGATAGCGGGGCTCGCGGTGTTAGCGGCGCTAGACGATTGTAACCACGCTAACACCGCTCACTCCGCTGGTTTTTACTGGCCTCCGGTGATGATCGAGCCGACGATGCCGCCCAGCAATCCGGCTCCGCCCGCCTGCTGAGCCGCCGGAGCCTTCGGCAGGTATTCGTAGATCTGGTGGGCAAGACGCGAGAT
>Ga0326727_10025762_pt1 | contig 10992 bp, 2 predicted proteins | sample MB2enrmetagenome_FD_207643 | JGI IMG/M metagenome (GOLD analysis project Ga0326727, IMG submission 207643) | Lab enriched peat soil microbial communities from McLean, Ithaca, NY, United States - MB29MY | ecosystem: Environmental > Terrestrial > Soil > Wetlands > Peat | place: USA: New York... | reverse complement strand
CCACCGAAGGCGGCGGCTTCAATCCGATGTTTCTGTTCACCGATTCAGCCAGCACCGCCAATACGCTGAGCTTCACCAATTACTTCAATATCAATGGAATTGCCGGAACATCGACGAATGTGAACAGCTATACGCCGTTTTACGTGGGGTTAAACAGCCCCTGGTCCATGCAACTCGGCGCCTGTTGCACCGGAAGCTACACCTGGGCGCAGATCGGCGGGAACCTGCCGCATAACATCACGCTTTCGAGTGGCGGCCAGTTGAGCGGCACGCCCGACATCGCCGGCACCTACACGTTCCTGGTGCAAGCCACGCAGGTGGGCAACTCCGCCAATTTCGGAACGCGCCAGATCGTGGTGGTGGTGACGCCGCTGGTGGTGACCAACCCCGGCACGCTGCCATTCGGCAATGTCAACGTAGTTTATGGCCCCCAGGCCCTGACCGCTTCCGGCGGCACGGGCGCGCTCAACTGGTGGCTGGCGGCCGGATACTATCTTCCGCCGGGGCTCTCGCTGAACGCCGCCACCGGGGCGATCACCGGTACGCCATTGGCGAGTGGCGCTTACTTCTTCAACGTAAACGTCACCGATTCCTCGGGCCATAGCAACGTCGGTTACTTCAATATGGCCGTGTATCCCACCGGCGGCGCTCCGCCGCTGTTCATCAGCACCGGGGCGGATTTCGGCACCGTTAGCATCGGCGAAATCCAGGACCAACTCATCGCCAGTGGCGGCACCGGCGTTTACACGTGGTCCCTGACGGGCGGCTCGCTGCCGCCGGGTCTCTCGTTGCGCACCGACAATCCAGGCTGGTTCCAGTCGAACGCTTCGGCTGGGATCGTGGGCGTGGCCACCATCCCCGGCACTTACAGCTTCACACTGACAGTGATCAGCGGCGCGCAAAGCGCCAGCCAAACCTTCACCATCAAAATCAGCGCCCTGGTGAGCAAGGAGAACACCGGTTTCGAGTTGCCGGATGCGTTTGTCGGGCAATCGCCGGTATATAGCTATGCTTTTTCGGCATCGGGCAATGTGGGGACAATTTCGTGGACAGCCAATTCCGGCATCCCGCCCGGTCTCACCTTGTCTCCGGCGGGCGTGCTGTCGGGGACGCCGACGCAGGCCGGCTATTACAACATTAGCTTTACCATCGCCGATTCCGTGGATACGGTGGGTGCGTCGGTGAGCCTGAACGTCTCCACGATTCAAGTCACCAGCCCGGGCGTGCTGCCAAACGCCACCCAGAACGCAACCTACAGCGTCACCTTGACGGCCAGCGGCGGCGCCGGACCGTACACTTTCAGCGTCAACGGCCTGCCCAACGGCCTGACGCTCAACAGCGCAACCGGCCTTCTCGCGGGCACCGTGACGTCGGGACCGGGCCGCTGGGGCTTCAACCTCACGGCCACCGACCAGAACAGCGTATCTTACACCAAGACGATGGCCATAGTGGTCATTGGCGTGCCCCCGAGCCTGCCGTCCATCGCGCCTTACGGCAATTTCGACGATTGCTCATTCGGAATCACCTGCTCCCGCCCCATGTGGGTCAGCAACGGCGCCGCTCCATTTACATGGAACGTGACCGGCCTGCCTCCCGGCCTGAGTTACCGGACGGGCAGCGGCACCATGACTTCCTGGATAACCCCAACGGACGTGGAGTTATGGGGCGCGCCGACGGCGACCGGCTCCTACAACGTGAAAGCCACGGTGACCGACGCCAACGGCAACACCGCGACGGGAACGTATGTGCTGCAGGTTTCCAGCCTTTTCGTGGATGGCAACGATAACCTGCCGGGCGGAACGCGCGGCGTGCCGTACTCGCACCTGATGCGGGTGCTGGGAGGAGTTCCCGCGGGCGCCTCAACTTACACTACTCAGATCGTGCAAGGCGTGCTTCCCGACGGGCTGAGCCTCACCCAGATGACGGTCGGCGGAACGCCCATCGAGAACGGCAACTTCAGCCCGCAGTTCCTGTTTACGGACAGCGCCAGCCACACCCTGCACTCCACCCAGGGCTTTTACATCAGTGGCGGCACTTCCACCATCAACGCCAACACGTTTAACTTCTACAGCCCCGGTTCCACTACCAACATTATCGGTTACTGGGCGGTGGGATCGGGCATCTCCTGGCAGCTCAACGCCTGCTGCGTGCCATCCTACACCTGGACGCAAACGGGCGGCACCTTGCCGCCCGGCATCACGCTGTCTCCCAGCGGGTTCCTAAGCGGCACGTTCACCATCGCCGGAACTTACAGTTTCCTGGTGCAGGTTGCCGACTCCACCAACTCACTAAACTACGGCTCGCGACTATACACCATCGTCGTGGTGCCGTGGAATATAACCACGGGGAGCCAGCTTTCTTATGGAAATGTGGGTTCGGCTTATTCCGCTACGCTTTCGGCCACAATCGGCGGGCTCACCTTCACCCTGCTGTCCGGCGACCTGCCGCCCGGCCTGGTTCTGAGTTCGGCGGGCACCATCAGCGGGACGCCTGCCGGTGCGGGGTTGTACTGGTTCTGGGTGCAGGCTCAGGATGCTTCGAACAACGTGCTCATCCAGCAGTTCAACATTTCGATCTACACAGCCGGCGTTTATCCTCCGTTATCCCTGAACGTCGGTTCCACCCTTGGACCCTACACCGAGGGTAGTTTCACTTACTCGCTCTCGGCATCGGGCGGCAAACCGCCGTATCATTACTCCATCACTCCCGGCTTCTCGCCACCCCAGGGCACGCGCGTTCAGGATGGCCAACCACTGCCTCCAGGCTGGGCGCAAACCGGCGGCCTGTTGGGAGTAGCCACGACTTCGGGACCTTTCAACACTTCGCTGCGAGTGACCGACAGCAATTGCACACTGGGGCCTTGCAGCACCTTTGACCAGCCCGTCACCTTCGTGGTTTCGCCCTTGCAGGTAATGTCGCAGGGGAACCTGCCGAAAGGCACGAAGAACAGCGTCTATGCTTCCTATGCGTTAATCGGGATTGGGGGCAGCGGGAACTACTCGTGGTCCGCGACCAACCTGCCGCCGGGTATGAACGTGAGTACTGGAGGACTGCTCTCCGGCGCGCCCACGGCGTCGGGCAGCTTCAACCCCAACGTGACCCTGACGGACCTGACAAACCAGGTCTCCGTGGGATGGGGCTTTAACCTAATTATTGATCCTTACCCCATCACCACCGGCGGCGTCCTGCCTCAGGCGACCATCAATACAGCTTACTCGCAGACCCTGGCAGCCCCTGGCTGCGGAAGCGGTTGCACGTGGAGCATGGCCGGCGGAGGCTTGCCTGGAGGCTTGAGCGTGAGCTCCAGCGGGACTATTTCCGGCACGCCCACCGGCACTAACTACAGCAGCTTTACGATTCAGGTCAGCGGCTCAAACGGCACGGTTCAGAAACAGTTTGCATTGATGGTTGTGAACACCGGCCAGGCGCTCAGCATCAACGTCGGGACGCCGTTCGGGGATTCCACGTTTGGCAACCAGTACAACCAGTTCTTGAATGTGACCGGTGGCACTCCGCCATACACCTGGAGCATTGTGGATCCGGCCGACGTACCCACGGGCATCAGCCTGCAAGGGCCGGGAGAGACGCTGGCGTCCAACTTTACGCCCGGCGCCACATTCCTGTTGGGCCGTCCGCTGCAACTGGGAGTTTTCAACTTCACGCTCAAGGTGACCGATAGCGCATCGCATACTGCGACACTGCCGGTCACATGGCGGATTACTTCGCTCAATTTCAACTACACCAACCTGCCTATCAGCGGCACCACGCTCGTTTACAACACGCCCTATGCTCAGCCCCTGCTGGTCATGGGAGGGTCGGGCAATTACACTACCTGGGCGGTGGCCTCGGGTAGCAGCATGCCTCCGGGCCTGGTGCTGAACCCGACCACCGGAGTCATCAGCGGCATGCCCGCCAATACTGGCTCGTTCAATACCAACATCCAGGTGACCGACAGCGCCAGCGCCACCATGGTGCAGAACATTAACTTCAACATTGCCTCGCCCACCGGGACCGCGGTGAACATTGGCGTAGGACCGGACGTCGGAACCTACCAGCAAGGATATGAGACAACGATTAATCTCAATCCTAGCGGGGGGACGCCGCCGTACACCTTCAGCCTGGCCAGCGGTTCGGCGTTGCCGGCGGGTTGCGCAGTGGAGAGCGGAAACACCCTGTTGGGGAACGTATCGGGGAGTTACTTCCTGGTTTGCGTGCCCCAGGTTACCGGGACGTACAGCTTCACGCTCATCGCGCAGGATTCCGCAAGCACCCCGAATATCGGAGTCAGGACGCTGACCATCCACTTCACACCGTTTACGCTCTACACCTCTACATCGCTTCCCGCCGGCGCCGTGGGCCAACAGTACGCGCAGACGTTGCTGGTTTGGGACAACAGCGGCACGCCGTCGATTTCGCTGGCTTCCGGATCGTCGCTGCCTCCGGGCCTGGGCATCGTTGGGAACGTGCTGACCGGACAGCCCACCGCGGCGGGCAACTACAGCTTCACCCTGGCGATCACGGATGGGTCCGGGTTGACGAATAACTACACCTTCACCCTGGCGATATCGACCATCGCGATCGCCGATCCGCAGGAACTGCCCCAGCAGGCCATCGTCAACGTCCCGTTCACTTACGCGTTCACGGCTACTGGAGGAGGTTCCAACAAGACGTGGTCGGCCACCAATCTGCCCTCCGGCTTCAGTATATCGAGCAGCGGCACTCTCAACGGAATTGCGAACGGGGCGTACCGCGTCCGCATCGCGGTCACGGTGACGGATGGGACCTCCAGCGCTACGCGCGCCTTCGCGTTTACGGCGCGGCAAGACTCCCCAACCGTGCTGGATTTCCCCTTGGGAAATACCACGCTGCCCGATGCCTTCGTGGGTGCGAGCTTCTCGTACACGCTTTCGCCCGATGGCGGAGTTGCCCCCTACCATTGGGCCGTGGCAGCCGGTTCGACGCTGCCGCCGGGCCTGAACCTGTACTCCGGCACCACCGTGCTGCCAGGCTCGGCGACACCGGACTCCACGATGTTGGGGGGTGCGCCGGCGGCGGTGGGATACTACACGTTCGACCTGATTGTGACCGACAGCGCGGGCGCGACGGCGCGGCGCACGTTCTCTTTGAACGTTTCGGCCATGGGAATACTCTCCGGCTCGCTGAGGACTCCCATCATGGGCCAGGCTTACAACGAGCAACTGACGCTGGTTGGCGGCACGCCGCCTTACACCTTTACCTATAGCCCGACTGGCTTCAACACCCAGATGTTCCCGCCGGGGTTGACAGCCTCCGCCTCGGGGCTGATTTCCGGGACACCCACAAGCACCGGCAACTTCGGCTTCTACGCGACTGTGACCGACAGTTCCAACTTGGCTAAGACGTTCCGGGCGTCGTACAGTTACTTCGTGAACAACAGCAATGGATTGCGCGTTACCACCGGCATTCCATATGATAACTACGTCGGTTACCAGGCGGGCATTTCTCTGGTGACTAACGGCGGCTCGACATACACCTGGAGTCTGCCATCGGGGTCTTCCAGCCTGCCGCCGGGCCTGTCGCTGAGCGGTTCGGCCATCAGCGGCGCGACTACCGCCCCGGGAACCTATACGTTCACGGTGCGCGCCACCGACAACGCAAACCCGTCGAACACCGCGGACCGCATCTTTTCGTGGGTGGTGACGCCGATGCAGGTGTTGTTCGAAGTGGTGAACTACTACCTGCCTCCGGCCACCATGGGCTCTCCCTACAGCTTCACCTTGAACGTTGCGGGCGGCACACCGCCGTACCAGTTCGTGGAGTCGCCCTTCTATCCCCTGCCGACCGGTCTCTCATTGAGTTCCGCCGGCGTGATTTCGGGAACGCCCACGGTGACCGGCCAATTCCTCCTGTGCCACGCCATCACCGATTCGGCTGGTCTCACGACCAAGACGTCGGCGTGCATTTCCCTGAGCGTGCTGGCGCCCGGGCAACCCAACCCCGTGTTTATTCCCAACGACCAGAACTCCCAGTACTTCGGAGCGTCTCCGGCGGTGGGTGCGCCGTTTGCCCTCCCGCTCGACCAGTTCCTCGCGGGCAGTGGCACGGCTCCCTTTACCTGGTCGATAGCCAGCGGCTACAGCTTCCCGCCAGGGCTGACGATTCTGCCCGGCAGCGGCGGCACCTCGGCGTTCGCGGCGGGCTCGCTGACCACGCCGGGAACCTACAACTTCGTCATGATGGTGACCGATGCGAACGGACAGACCGGCTACGTGTACGGGCAAACGTCCTCGCAGGCCTCGCTGTACTCTTCGAGCACCCCGCTTCCCAACGGAACCGTGGGCACGCCGTACTCGGCGTCGATCCTGGCAGGCGGCGGAACGCCCCCATACACATTCCAGGGCAACTCGAACCTGCCGCCGGGGCTGACGCTCAGCTCTTCGGGCATACTTTCCGGCACCCCGCTATACCCCGGTCTGTTCGACCTCAACTACTCCGTGACAGACAGTTCCATGCCGACCCCCGCTGTATTCTACGCCAATACTTCGTTCGTGATCGATCAGAACGGGCAGGCTCCGGGAATCGGCATCAGTCCGGCCAGCGTGCAACTTAGTTACACGCTCACCGGGCCCACGCCGGCGGCCGCCACGGTCTTTGTCACCACCACCAGCGGGCACTACCCGTTCACCGCCAGTGTGAGCGGGATTCCCGGTCTGACGCTTTCCGCCACCAGCGGGACCACTCCGGCAACCCTCAGCCTGAACCTCAATACCAACGGGCTGTCGGCGGGTACTTACAGTGGCATTCTGGCTTTGAACTCTCCCCAGACGGTCATCCCGCTCAACTGGATCCCCGTACAGTTGACGGTCGTGACCCCGCCGCCCTGCACTTACACGCTCACGCCCAACACCGGCAGCGTTTCGGCCGCGGGCGGGACTGGCGGATTCACTGTCTCGACCGGATCGCTGTGCTCCTGGACGCCTTCTGTCTCCGCTCCCTCGTGGATCGCTCTGACCTCGGGCGCCTCGGGCGGCCAGGGCCAGGGCGGCGTGGATTTCATCGCCACCAACAACACGTCCGCCAGTTCGCGCACCGGCACTATCACGGTGGGCGGCCAGGCTTACACCATTACACAGTTCGGTTCCACCTGTTCGTACGCCATCAGCCCATCGGCCATTTCGATAGGTTCCGCAGCCACCTCCGTTCCGGTGAGCGTGGCGGTTTCGGCTTCGGGATGCCCGGCGTGGTCCGCCTCGGGGCTAAGCGCTTCGCCGGCCAGCGGGACGGGCAACGGCACCGTCACGCTCGCGATTCCAGCCAACACCACGGCAATAACCCAGACTCTCACCGCAACCGTGGCAGGCAGCACCTTCACGGTCACGCAGGCCGGCGTGAACTGTGTCGTGAGCCTGAGCCAACCGGGAGTGGAAGTGCAGTCGTCCGGCGTCCTTGGCGCCTCGCTCGGCGTGACCATTCCGGCGGGTTGCAGTTACAACGCCGTCCCCGGCCCGAGTTGGATCACCGTGGCATCGGGCGGCTCCGGCTCGGCTTCGGGACAACTAGTCTATTCGGTTGCGCCTAACTCCAGCACCACCCCCCGTTCCGGTGTTATGAACATAGGCGGAACGGTCTTCCAGGTGACCGAAGATGCCGTGCCGTGCAGCGTTACCGTGGACGCCTCCGGCCTGGGCAGCCCGTTCGGTCCGTCGGGCGGGACCGGCCCTATCAACATCACCGCCAACGGGTCGAACTGTTCGTGGACGGCTTCCAGCCCGGTGTCGTGGGCCACGCTGTCCCAAGCGTCGGGAACGGGGAGCGCGACCGTCAGCCTGACGTTGTCCTCGAACGCCTCGTCCACTACTTCGCGCTCGGCGGGCTTGACTGTCGCTTCGCAAACCGTGCCGGTGACGCAGTCGGGAACAGTCTGCACCTACAGCCTGACATCCAGCACGGCCACCGTGCCGGCCGCCGGCGCGAGCGGCGTGGTGGGGGTGATCGCGCCGGCGGTGTGCGGCTGGACATCCTCCAACAACGGTTCGACGTGGCTGAACATCAGTTCCAGCGGCAGCGCCGGCTCGTCCAACGTGCAGTTCGTGGCCGCGGCCAATACCAGCGCCAACCCGCAGACGGCCACCCTGACCATCGCCGGTCTGTCCTTCGTGGTCACCCAGGCCGGCGCTCCGTGCAGTTACACGCTGAGCGCGCAATCCAGCGGAACCCTGTCGTCGGGAGGAACCTCGGGCTCGTTCACTTACTCGACAGCGGCCTCCGGATGCTCGCCCACGGCGGTGAGTTACAGTAACTGGATCACGATCACTTCGCCGCCGGGCGGAAGTTCGGGCACGGTCAGCTACACAGTAATGGCCAATCCCAATGGCGTGGGGCGCAACGGCACCATCCAGTTGGGCGACCAGACCTATTCCGTCAACCAGACGGGGGCCACCTGCGGGTTCAGCCTGAACAACTACGGGCTGGGATTCAACCTGTACGGCGGCACCGGGGCGGTCCAGGGATCGCCATCGGCCAGCGGGTGTGTGCCCTCGGTGGGAACTTCGCAGCCGTCCATCGTCACCATCGGGACGCTGTCGGGGCCCACCCTGAACATCTTTACGCTTCCGTACACCGTCGCCCCGTTTGCATCGGCGGTCGCGGCAACCCGGCGCGCCACGGTGACATTCGGCGGCCAGGTTTACAGCATCAAGCAGACATCATGGTGAGGAGGACGCGAACATGATGGGGAGAGCGAACATGCCGATTATGAGCAAGCGCCTGGCGCGGCTGGGGCGATTCCTGTTGGCCGCCTTCCTGGCGTCCGCGCCGCTGTTATGGGCCACTTCAAAGGGCCCCGATGCAGCCGGTCACAAGGCAACCGACGGCACGGTCTACAGCTTCATCGAGATTGCCGGCGGAGGCGGCAGCACCAGCGTCCTCGCCGGCGCCGACGACAATGTCGCCCTGCTGACGCTGCCGTTCACCTTCCAGTTTTACGGGCAGAGCTACACCATGGTTTGCGCCGGTTCGAACGGATTGATCTGGTTCGTAACGAGCTCATCGGCCTGCGCCGAGAACGGCACTTTCGCCAATATCGACCTCACCACGGGCGGGCCGCCCGGGAACCCTCCGGCCATCCTGCCCTACTGGACGGACCTGACTTTCAACGTGTCCGGGGCCGGGTCGGTCTTTTACCAGACGCAGGGCTCGGCGCCCAACCGCAAGTTCATCGTCGAATGGAGCAACGCCTATAACCAGGCTCAGGGGCTGTCGCCAAACCCGGTGACCTTTCAAGTGGTGTTGTACGAAACCAGCAACCAGATTCTGTTTCAATACAAAACGGTGAACCTGGGATCGGGGGATCCGGCGGCGCACGGCGCCCTGGCCACCGTGGGAATCACCGATGCCAACGGATACACCAACAACCGGGAGATTCAATGGAGCTTCGACGCCCCGGTGCTGAGCGACAGCACGGCGATTCTGTTTGCGTCGGCCGGTTCCACGCCGTCGGCGAGCCATTTTCTGGTATCCGCGCCGGCTTGGACGCAGGTGGCAACGGCCATCAACTTCACGGTGTCCGCGCTCGACGCGAACAACAATCTGGTTTCGACTTATGCCGGCACGGTGCATTTCACCAGCACCGACACGGCGGCTTCGCTGCCGGCGGCGTCCACCCTGACCAACGGATCGGGGACGTTCTCCACCACCCTGAATACCGTTGGGAGCCAGACCATTACGGCAACCGACACGGCCGCGTCGATTTCGGGGGTGTCGGGCACGATCGCGGTGTTGAAATACAGTAAGTGCGACATTAACCAGGACGGGGTCACCAACGTGGTCGATGTGCAACTTATCATCAATCAGGCCCTGGGCGTGGTCACTCCGGTCAACGATCTGAACGGGGACGGCGTGGTGAACGTGGTGGATGTGCAGATCGTCATCAACGCCGCCTTGGGATTGGGGTGCTCGGCGAAGTAGGTGTCAAGGCAAAGCAGAAATGTCCTGATGAATCAGCTTGCCCGGCTGCTGGAATATCAAAAACCGCAATCGCTTGGGGCGCGCCGTCTGCATGTCCGGCGGCAGAACCAACCGCTTCATCGTTGTCAGTACCTTGCAGGCGATCACCGCCAGGAGGAACCATGCGGGATTCGCCCCGTAGCGCCCGCATGGCAGAACCCCGCCGGCCAGTTCGTTCTTCACGACGTCGTGCACCGCCTCAATCGTGCCCGCCTTCCCGCGATGCCATTTCAACCGCCGTTTCGGTTTCCAATCCCACAGGTTCGTCCCCACGGCGAGGTGCTTCACCGCGCTACTGTCTTCGCCGTAGGGCTGCCAATTCTTCGCCGGGATGGCCGCGATCTCTTCCCGCAATACCGGATTCATACAGGCGCTCACCGCGAAACCGATGAACCCTTGCGGGCCGTTGGCCCGCTTCTCGTCGCGCAACCAGCTCAGCAGCTCCTCTTCGTCACACGCCGAATCTCCGCGGAAGTACCGTTCCCGGATCGTCCCGGGCAATGCTGCGAAGGCGCATTGCGCGACCCGTAATGGATGTTTCGGCGACGGCACGTTCATCTCCGCCCACACCGCGCGGGGTGCCCTCTGGGCCGGGCTGATAGCCATTGCCGCCTTCGCAGGTCGCCTTGGCCTCGCGCTGCCAGCTCTCGATCACGGTGGCATCCATGTCGATGGTCGCGATCCGCTCTCCGGCACAGCGGCGCGCCAGCTCGCACCACATCCTGGTTCACCTGCACCAATCCGCGCAGCGCGGCGCTTTCTTCTGGTGCGTAGCTGACCTCGCCCACCAGCAGATCCCGCTGCGCCTGCCCGGTTTTTTCGGGATCGTGAAACTGGTACAGGAACTTTCGCGCCGCCACGCCCCGGTCTTCACGAAGGCTATCGAAGTCTTTCAGGCAATCCCCGCCCGCGGCGTTGAGCGCCAAGAAGCTCTCGATGCAGGTGGCTTCATCGAAGCCTCGATCCGGCTGCTTCAAGGCCAGGTTGCGCTTCACGCTCCCCGGCACA
>Ga0326727_10025761_pt1 | contig 10992 bp, 12 predicted proteins | sample MB2enrmetagenome_FD_207643 | JGI IMG/M metagenome (GOLD analysis project Ga0326727, IMG submission 207643) | Lab enriched peat soil microbial communities from McLean, Ithaca, NY, United States - MB29MY | ecosystem: Environmental > Terrestrial > Soil > Wetlands > Peat | place: USA: New York... | reverse complement strand
GACGCAGGCACAGCCCAACAGGTCGCGTAGCGTTACGGCTCGAGGGAGCGATTTTGCTGCCCGCTGCCGCCGCCGCCTCCCCAGTTACCGATAACGAGTTGCGCCCGAACGCGCGCACAGAAGGGGAGTCCCACCACGACGCAACGGCTGTGGTTCGCGCGACCGATTCAACAGGGATATGGGCGGCGGGAATGCATCACCTCCACGTGGTCGGCTGACAGGTAGTGAGTGCAAGACCCCGAGTCGCCTTGCGAGGAAAGCCAAGGCCGTGCACGACGTCATCCCGTTAGAGACCCTCGGGGAGACGCTTGTCGATAGAGACCAGGCAGACGACGAGCAAGTCGCCAGCATCGGCATCAGCCCGCCGCGTGAAACATCCGATCTGGCGCGAATCGGACTGGCGATGGCACCGTGGGGTCCGTGTTCCGGATTGGACAATCTGTCTTCGGGCTGCCGGTGTCGCGAGCGAGTGTCATCGTCGCCGTCTTGTGCCCGCGCGGTCGATACTAGGAACCAAGATGCCCACAGTCCGCCCGGCCATCGCGAGCGAGGTACCTGCCATTGCCCGATTGCTCTCGCGGGCCTTCGCCGACGACCCCATCGAACGGTGGTGCCTGGCATGTCGGGGCTATCGGGCGGTCCTCGAGCTCGAATTCCTCGAGGTGGCAGGCCAGATTGTCCCCGAGGGCTGGCTGTGGGTGGCTGACGCGCTCCACGGGGTTGCCGCCTGGATTCCTCCGAACGCCAGCTACGACGATTCGGCCATTGACGCCGTGGTCAATCCCGTCCTGACCGAGTATGGCGGAGACCCGCTTCGGGTGACGACATTTTGGGCGTGGGTGGAGTCCCACCGCCCCGACGTGCCCCATTGGTACCTGGATTTCATAGCGGTCGATCCCGATAACCGTGGGTCCGGGTGCGGCGGGCTCCTCTTGCGAAGCGGACTGGCGCGCGTCGACGGCCGGACCGAATCCGTTTTCCTCGTCACGGGCAATCCTCGAACGGTGCCGTGGTATGAGCGCTTTGGCTTTCGAACGCTCAGAAGTGAGGACGCCCCTAACGATGGACCCCGTGTGTGGTTCATGATTCGGTCCGCCTCGGGCCCAAGGTGACGCCTGAGCCATGCGCGGAATCGGCACAGGTATGGGCGCCAGGAATGCGCCACCTCATGTGGTCGGCTGACAGATAGCGGGTGCACGGCCCCCAGTCGCCTTGCGAGGGAAGCCTAAGGGCGGTGCATCCCGTCCCTTATGCCTCCCCCAGCGGGGCCCACCGACTTGTACGACGCCCCGAAAAAGTGATAGCGTTTAATATCAGTTTATCGAGGTCACTCTCCAGGAGGGATCATGATCCAGTCTGTCCAGCCCAACCGCGAACCCGAGGCGACTCCGGTGGGTCATTCGGGAGTCCGAGTGGAGATCCACGAGCGCCGAGCGTGGGCCATCAGCGGCTGGCTCGGCGTCCTTGTCGTCGCCGCCTGCGGTGTAGGGGCATATTTCCTCGCGAACCAGGTCGTCATCCTCGTGCCGATCGTCGTGGCGACGGTCACTTGGGCCTCGTTGACCATTGTGCAGCCCGGCCAGACGAAGGTCGTGCGGTTCTTCGGCCGCTACGTCGGCACCGTGCGCCGGCCCGGCCTTTGGTGGATCCTGCCTCTCTCTGACCGGCGGAGCGTGAGCATTCGGGTCAGGAACTTCGAGACGAACCACCTGAAGGTCAACGATGCTGACGGCAATCCCGTGGAGATCGCTGCCATTGTGGTCTGGCAGGTTGCCGACACCTCGCGTGCTCTTTATGCCGTGGACGATTACCTCAATTTCGTGCGTGTCCAGGCCGAGTCGGCACTGCGCCACGTCGCGACCACCCATCCCTACGACAACGCCGCAGACGACGGGCTGTCGCTTCGCGGCTCGACCGACATCGTTGCCGGCGAGCTAGCCACAGAGATGGCCGAGCGCGTCTCCATTGCCGGAGTGGAGATCGTCGAAGTGCGCATCAGCCATCTTGCGTACGCGTCGGAGATCGCCCAGGCGATGTTGCGCCGACAGCAGGCCAACGCAGTCGTCGCGGCTCGCTCTCGTATCGTCGACGGCGCGGTCGGAATGGTCGAAATGGCACTCGAGCGGCTGGCGGAGAGTGACATCGTCCAGCTTGACGAGGAGCGCAAAGCAGCAATGGTGAGCAATCTGATGGTCGTACTATGCAGTGACCAGCCCGCTTCGCCGGTCGTCAACACCGGCACTCTCTACTCGTGATCAGTGAATGACCGGAAGCAGGTCTTGCTGCGGATTGACCCCACCGTTTACGACGCTCTAGCCCGGTGGGCGGCCGACGAGTTCCGGAGCACCAACGCCCAGATCGAGATGCTGCTGCGCCGAGCCCTCGACGATGCCGGACGAATGCCGAAGAAGGCTGGACCCTTGCCCAAACGGGGCCGGCCACCCATCGATCGCGGACTGCCCGGCAACCGCCCGTCTACTTGACCAGCACAAGTATCTGGGAAGGTCTTCACCAACCGCGTTCGGGAGTCCCTGTCCGATCGGTGCGGCCCACCAGGCGACGCGTCCGTCTGTTCGGGGCGGCGTTCTGTACGCGATGGCCCGAGCGCAGCACTTACAAGGGTGATCTACAAACTTGGCTCTCTGCTCGGAGGGCAATCTGCCGCCCACCCCGGCAGCTGTTCTGGATGAGCCCGGTTAGTTCTTGTTAGGCGTCAGCAGGAGGTTGCGCATGCTGACGTTGAGCATGCCTACTCCGATGAACCCCTGTTTGCCATCAGCTGGTGGAGGGCGGTGAACTCGACGCCGTCACGGGCTGCGCGAAACGCGAAATCCGTGGTGGTGCCTCCGTTCCCCGAGCCGGTGGTCACCTGCGTACCAGCGGTTGTCGGCGCCGGCGGCAGCGGCACAGCGTGATTCGGGACCAACAGGACCATGCGCTGATCACCGTTGGATAGCACGGCATCGGCGACGATGTCTCCCTGGTCGTCGATGTACTCCGCGCTCGTCAGGTGCAGCGCCGACGGAGCGATGAGCGTGTTCAGGTCGTAGGCCGATCCACCGGTCCAAAGAATGGCGTTCAAGTTGTTGAAGTTGCCGTCGAGTGTGGTACCGACCACCTCATCTTGGTCGTTGAGGCTGTTCGCGAACGCGTTGGGGGCACCGTCGACGGGCGGCAGGTCGATCGTCTTGCCGTGGGTCCAGAGCACCCCGTTCCAGGCTCCATCGCTCAGTTGAGCCGCGCCGGCGACGTCGCCGTCGTCGTTGATCCAGTTCGCGGATCCCCCCGCGCCGCCGAGCGTGCCCAGGTCGATCATTCCCCTGCCATCCCATAAGAAGGGTTGAGCTGCTTTGTCTCCAGCCATCTCGCTGAAACCGACGACCTCGCCGCTGTCGTTCATCCAGCTCGTGTTGCCGTAGTCGCCACCGAGCGTGCCGAGGTCGATCATGTGCCCGTTTTCCCACAGGAACGGATCAGTCGTCGGGACTCCGGTGTAGGGGCTCGGCGTGTCGTTCGTGTACGACTGGCCTGCGATCTGGCCCCGTTCGTTTTCGGTCTGCTCTACGGTGTCCGGACCGCCGAGATCGCCGATGTCCTGCATCACGCCTTTACGCCAGACGAACGTCCGCGTCTCCGTTCCCCATTTGAACATCGAGTACGGGTCGAGGATTCCGTTCGATGAGAAGCCTGCCACTTGGCCTTGATCGTTGATGTCTTGGGCGAAGCTTTCGTTGCCTCCGGGGAGCGCTCCAAGGCTGATGACCTGTCCGTGCTCGAAGATGACGGCGACTTGGGCCGCAGTGCCGGTGTTCGGGTCGACGTGCCCGTTTTCTGAGGAGCCGACCCCCACGCCACTGCCGTTGAGTTCGTATATGGCGCTGTCGTTCTGGCCAGACAAAGCGCCGAGGTCGGTCAGTCGCCCGTCTTGCCATGTAAACGCGTGCTGGATGTAATGGTCGGGGCAGCCGCCTGGTGGTGGCGGGCAGTTGGGGTAGTCACTGTCGAGCGTGCTCGTATCTGCCTGACCGACGAGCGTTCCGTTGCTGGTCAGAGGCACTCCGGGTCCGTCGAAGTAGCTGTTGGGCCCGCCGAACGTGCCGGGGTCGATGACCGTGTACGGGTACTGCCCGCCGTGATGAGATGCGTTCGCCACGGCCCGCACGGCATTGGCCGTATGCGTGACCTCCGAGCGACTGCTGCTCGCCGATGCAATCCCCACCGTCGTGGCACCGCCTGCCGCTACAACGGCGGCTGCACAGATGATCGCGGTCGCTACGGCGACGACCTTGCTACGAGTGAACTGCATGTTTCCCCCCTCTTGCTGGGTATTTCCAACACACCGGTCACTTACCGGAGTACTGCGGTGAAACGAATTCATGTCATTCCCCCAATCACTGTGCGAAATAGCGAACAAAGGCTTCAGTAGGCGAGCGTCTTATTCATGCCCGGAACAGGTAAGCCCGGCCTTCGTAATTACTGGCGGCGTCTCCACTCACGACCGCGGTCGTTCCTGAGATGTCCACGAGGCCGGAGATGCCGCCGTAGATACCAGCATCCGGGTCGGTGACGAAGCCTCTCAGCGTCGCAACCTGTGCCCAGCCGGTCGACGTCTTTTCGAACACGTACGCCTCGCCATCGCTCGGGTCACCGAAAGCACCCACCACAGCCATTGGGCCCGAGACTGCCAAGGAGCACCCGAACTCGGCCTTGGCGAGCGAGCCGGTGCCTTTCAGCTCCTCGGTCTGTGCCCAGCCGGTCGACGTCTTGGTGAACACATAGACGCGGCCGGCATCTCTTGCGTATCCGTACGCGCCGACGAGGATGGTTGTGCCCGAGATGGCCACTGCGTAGCCGAACTTGTCGGCGGCGACGGCGCCGGAGCCCTTCAGTTCCGCGACCTGTGTCCAGCTGCCCGCTCTCTTGGAGAACACATATGCCTGCCCGGTACCTGCGTTGTCTGCACCCACGACGATGGTGGTGCCCGAGATGGCCACTGCGTAGCCGAAGTCGTCACCCATGACGGTGTCGGAGCCCTTCAGTTCAGCCGCCTGCTCCCAACGGCCCGCCCTTTCGGTGAACGCGTAAACCCGTGAGCGTGAGTGCGTGCCCACGACGATGGTGGTGCTTGAGATAGCCACCGACGTGCCGAACCCGTCGTCCGCTCCAGAGTCCGAGCCCTTCAGCTCGGTGACTTGCTTCCAGCCGGACGACGTCTTGGTGAACACGTACGCCCGGCCGGCCTCACTTGCGTAACACGGCGCACCAATGACGATGGTGGTGCCGGCGATGGCGACCGAGTTGCCAAAGGCTCCAAACGACGGATCTGAGGTGCAATCGCCGGCTGGGTCGTCAGGGCCTTTCAGCTCGGCGACCTGCCGCCAGTTGGATCCAGACTCGGCGAACACGTACACGTCTCCTATGTCCGCCACTACAGCGGTCTCTCCCGAGATTGCCACGGAGAAGCCAAACCCGCCGCCGGCCACGGCATCGAAGGCCTTCAGCGCGGCCAATCGTGTCCCGACCGTCAGTGTCGTCCCGCGCGTCGCAGGCGACGGCTTGGCGGGGGAAACAAGACGCTTGAGCAGATTCAGGTGCGGCAGCGGGACGAAGAACACCACCACAATCGCGACCGCCACCGCGACGACCATCAAGCGATGGGTCCAGGGTCGCCGTCGGCGCAGCGACCCACCGTGCGGTCTCCTCGCTCCCGACCAGGTCGGTACGACCTCGATGACGTCGCGAGCGCTGAACGGCCAGTAGAGATCTGCAGCTTCATCAGCGACTTGCCGCAGTCGAGAGGCGACTTCGGCCTCCACCGGCGAAAGAGGTCCGTCAGGATCAGTGGGCATCATTCGGCCACCTCTTCCCCAACGGTCGGACTAAGGCCGAGGTCCTCAGCCAGGGCGGCCCTTCCCCGCGAGAGCCAGGACCGAACGGTTCCTGTTGGAGCGTTGAGCTCAGCAGCGACTTCGACGACGCTGAGTCCGACGACGTCGTGGAGCACGAGCGCGCGTTGCTGGGACCTGGAAAGACGATGGAGCGCCGCGACGATGTCGAGATGGCCTACTCCGGGGGCGCGCGTCTCGACGGAGTCAGGCTCGAGCCGGACAAGATGTCGGCCACGTTTCTGTCGCCAATGGTCAGTTGTGAGATTGTGAAGCACCCGCCGCGCCCAACCCTGTGGATCCTCGTATTGGCTGATCCGGGGCCATTCTCGCCAGGCTCGAAAGAGCACCTCCTGGACAAGGTCCCGGGAATCCTCGACATCGCCCGTGAAGAGGAAGGCCTGGCTCATCAGCGATCGCTTTGCCACGTCGAAGAACCCTTCGTAGCCATTCTCGTCTTTCGAATCGGCCAAAGCGCCCTCCCCCCCTTCCGGCACTTCACACCAATCAACACGTTTGAGTGACACCGCGCGCTGCACGGTGACTGAGAATCTCTTCATCAGCGGATGAAGAGCATCCTTGTCTTTGTGCGACGAACGAAGAGGTGGGCTTGCGCATTCTCGCGATCGACGGCCGGGCATCGTGCGTTACAAGGCTGGGACCTTGCACGTAGGTCCATGAGTGCGCCACCCCGACCAACTCCGCCAGAACGCTCGCCACGTCGAAACGTGCGGCGTCCGCTTCCCACGCCGGTAGTCGGACCGGGAACCGAACCACGTGAACCGTTGGAGGTGAGCTGCTAGCTTTCCTTGCCATCGATCAGCAACGTGAGGGTCGACGTGATAAGGGGGGTTCGATGAAGTTCATCGTCGAGGTCGGCTTTCCCACAGAGCCGTTCAACACGTACGTCCGCCAGGGCACCGCGGGTCAGAAGCTCGGTGAGGTCCTAGGCGCGATCAAGCCCGAGGTTGTCTACTTCACCGACAACGGGGTCGGGCGCGGGGCGGTGATGATCGTCGAGATCGAAAGCGCCCGCCAGGTACCTCACATCACCGAGCCGCTCATGCTCACTTTCGATGCTTCGGTGCATTACCGAGCAGCCCTGCCACCGGAGGAACTGCTGGCGGCCGGGCTCGAGCGTTACGCCACGACGTGAGAGCGGAGAGGATGCAGTCATGTGGGCACAACTCATAAAGACGCGTTTGAGACCGGGCGCGGAAGAAGGCCTCCCGCGCCTGTTCGAGCAGTTGCAGGCGCTCGAACAGCCAGGTTCAGGCTTGCTGCGCTCAACCGCAATGCGCGACGAGAAGGACCCCAGTCAGGTCTACATGCTTGTCGTTTTCGAAAGCGAGGAGAAAGCTCGCGCGAGAGAGAACGATCAGCGACGCCAAGAGGGACTGCAAGCCGTGCGGGCGACGATGGCGGAGATCTTCGACGCTGCTCCGGAGTTCGTGGACTTGACTGTCGTGGAGGAGACGTCGTACTAGGCAGGACCGCGAATCACGAGAGCCTCTCGTGGGCCCAGGAGACCTTTGAAAGGCGAGCGGCGCCATCGTCTCGTTATGGCGCGGCGGTCATTTCGAACCGACCGATGATCACGCTGGGCTGCGCGTTCGGTATCCGGCATCCTCGACTGGCACTATGAGGCTCACGTCTGGGAAGGGATCGTGTCGGCTGTCCCGTGACGATCTCAAGGCACGCACCTACCGTCTTGTTGCCACCTCGGCGGGAGCGCGAAGTTCAAGGGCTCGACCTTTGTCAAGGAGACCCTCACCGCCGCCGAGGCAACAACCGAGACCGTCCTCGAGTTGTCTGCGCCAAAGGTCACCTACGGACATGAGCAGGTCGAGCACCTATCCCTCACGGTTTCCCCGCGGTTCCCAGGCTCGATGCCGACCGGGACGGTCACGGTCAAGGCCTCCACTGAAACGCTGTGTCTGATCAGGCTCACGTCCGGTGAGGGATCGTGCCGACTGTTCCCAGACAAGCTCAAGGCGCGCACCTACCATTTCGTTGCCACCTACGGCGGGAGCGCGAACTTCAAGGGCTCGACCCTTGTCAAGGAGACCCTCACCGTCGCCGAGTAGTGAGCTGCCGGTCGTCGCTGTGGGCGTGGTAGGCACTGTCGTACTGGGCAAGACCAGTCCCGGGATCGTCTGCGACTCCTAGCTGTTCCAACGGGCGGTCCTGTCGAGGCTCGGGACTGTGCCGCTTTCCAAGGTCATCGAGGTGGTCAGTTGTGCTAAGGCGTCTACGTCCGACTATCGGCAGGGCGTCACGATGCCTTCTCAGTTGTTGTGGGTGCACGACCCCAGTCGCCTTGCGAGGGAAGCCTAAGGGCCGTGCACCCCGTCATCCTGGTCGCGATTCACCAGGAGACGCTTGTCGATGGAACCGAGGTGAACGACGGAAGGACGTCCACTGGTCCACCTTGGCCGATCACTGCAGGACGACAATCTGTCCGAGCGGATCGACTCTGAGTACCGCCCAGGCCCCAGGCGGTAGGGAAGCCACCTTCTTGCGACCCACTCAAGGCGCCGGTCGCGGGGGAGCCTCAGCTCGTTCGAGCGACGATGCCCTCCATCTCCGGGGCTGAGAAGGCTCGCATGGTCTTGGAACGGATGTTTCCCGCCGCGCCCACCTTGAGCAACGCCTCCACGGCGGACTCCTCATCTGGGTAGTCAGCGACTGTGACGAGGTCGTACTCGCCAACCGTCCAGACAAGCTCGCGTACCTTGCCGCCGCTCGCCTCCACGAGCTTTGTGAAGTCTTTGGCACGCTCGGTGCTCTGACGGAAGTTCTTGATCCCTTGGTCGGTCCAGTTGAGCAGGGACACATAAGTAGGCATTCCGATTCCCCCCTTTGGTCTGTCCCGTTCGGGACGTAATCATCCGTATCCTACGCGCGGGTCGAGTTTCGCGCCGCTGCCAAAGTCCGCCCCAGACCGTTGAGCTTGGGGCCTTCAAGTCGATGATGGACCAGCAGTCGTGTGTGCCGGGTGAGTAAGCGGACATCACGAGCGAGGTGGACCCGTCGGTCCAAAGCGACACCACGTTCAGTCCCGACGAGTTGGAACCGCTGACATAGTTCACGCCCGTGTCGATGTCGGAGATGTTTGACATAGCCGTGTTCCCGGCCACGTCGACGCCCGCGCAGATCTGGCCCTCGTCGGTCCAGTAGGCGTTGGCACCCGTGAAGGCCGTCTGCAGGTCGGCCTGGGCTCTCCACCCATGGTTGTCTCGGCTCGGACGCCCGACGAGTCCGCGCGACCGCCAGGCAAGCGCGCTCTCTGGCCCGTATCTCTGAGTCGACAGGCGACTGGGGAAGCTGAGATGACAAGATGGCCGAGAAGAGCTGCAAGCCTGCACGCGAAGGAAGCATGCTTTCACCCATGTACGAGGCTGCTCGCCGCTTCGCGGCTGCCACGGTGGCAATGATCCTTCTCGCATTGGTCGCCTGCGATTTGTGGATACGAAGTTTCCAGCTTTGGTGGGACCGGCACTCGCTGATCTGCTCAGTCGCCACCAGTCTGTTGGTGCTCGCCGTGGCCGGGCTGATCGTCGACGAGGTTGTTGCCCGTCGGCAGCGCCGCGAGCGCGCTCTGTCGGTCGCTGTCCAAGGGTTGATCGTGTACGGCCAAGCTCGTCGAGCATGGAATACGGTCATGACGATCGGCGACACTGGAGAAGGGTCCGCGAGCACTCTGATTGAGGAGCTACGAACCCTAGCGAGCATGTTGCTGACAGCCGCTCCGAGCTTGTTCGATGACCCCGTGGCCCGCCGGTTTCTAGAGGAGGTCGAGCTCTTCTCGGCGTCGGTCTTTCGAGAGGCTATCAGGCCCCGAGGCCAGCTGAGCGAGGACGACCGTACCCATCTTGAGTCTGCAATGACCCGACTGCGAGTGGCCGTGGATCCTCTGTTCGTGCGGATCCCGAACGCAGACCGCGCCCTGCTTGAGGGTCCACCCTAGGCCCTTACACATCGTTGACGCGACGAGGCTCGAGCCTGCAGCGTCCGCCGCTATCGCCACGGGTACGGAAGCGTTGGTCACCGCGAGTGAGCCCATTATCGACTGCACACGCTGTGGATCGTTGCCGGCAGATTCTCAGAAGACATACCGGCCGAAGCGTCTCCACGCGACGGAGACGGCAACTGAGAGCAACACGAGGTTGACCACGATGCGGGTCTCGACGCGACGCAAGTGGACCACCGTTGCAAGAGCCATCGCGATCGCCAGGCCGGTTGTGGCGAGCGGGACCAAGGCGGTGGCGATCTTGGTGACTGCAGGAAGGATCAGTTCTACTGCGCCGGCACCTTGATCGCTCCGATAGCCTTCATTCGAGCTGCGGAGAAGTCCGCCATATACGGCGACCGGGCCTGCAGATCGTTTGTTCGCCGGGTCAGTTTCAGAAAGCCTGCTATCAGGAAGGCCGCGGCAAGCACTCTGGCTGCGACCCACAATGCAGGGCTCTGAGCGGTCATCCTGCACCTCGGGTGTGCTCATCGCTAGATCGACGGCATCTCTGCCCCATCGCCACCCGCCACCTTGACCTACCACCCAGCCCTAAGTTAACGCCGCCACGTGGGCGAACGTGGGCGCTTCCGTGCCCAACCACGCCGCCCGAAGCGGGCGGGGCCTGCGCCCGGCCAGCGACATGAGGTGGCCTCCGGGGACCACTCGCCCATCTTCGTCACGTCGGACACCGGCGTGTAGACCCGTTCGGGAGTGGCAGCGATCGAGCGGGAGGTTTCGACTTGCAGGGACATGTGCGCGCGTCTGTCGAATCCGACGCTCTTCGTTGCGGACGCCATCCGGAGCAGCCCGCCTCGTGCCCGAAGAGCCCGTGCTGTGCCGCGACCCGGCGTTCGGAGATCCTTCGCAGCGCGTTTTTGGGGCGCGTGTTATGTGGCGCAGCTCCCCGTCCGTAGCCGTCTGATCTGCTTGCGTTCGGCGACGCGCCCCCGACACCGTGGCCGTGCCAGAACTGGTAGATCTGGGACGCGAGCGAGGCGTACGGGTCGTCGGTCGTAGGTCCGGCAGCCCGCCGACGGGGTCCCACGGGGGAAGCGGTGTGAGGATGCCCACGACGCGCTGGACGACGCGCCC
>Ga0326727_10025760_pt1 | contig 10994 bp, 7 predicted proteins | sample MB2enrmetagenome_FD_207643 | JGI IMG/M metagenome (GOLD analysis project Ga0326727, IMG submission 207643) | Lab enriched peat soil microbial communities from McLean, Ithaca, NY, United States - MB29MY | ecosystem: Environmental > Terrestrial > Soil > Wetlands > Peat | place: USA: New York... | reverse complement strand
ATCGCGTGATCGCGGCGCGTCCGTACGCCCAATCGCTGCGTGAATTGCTGGAAAATGTCGCCGCAGCCGCGGCTGGTGATCCGGATCTGTCCAGCAGCCCGCTACTGGCGAATCGCGAAGAGAAGCGCACTCAACTCATCCTGATGACCAGCGACACGGGTCGTGCCGGAGCTTTCAATTCCAATCTGGCCCGGGGTGCGGAAAAGTTTTACGAGGAACATGCAGGCCAGCAGGAACTGATTGCCATTGGCCGCAAAGGCCGCGATTACTTCCGACGCCGCGGACGCAACATCGCTGCGGAATATATCGGAGTTCTCGGCAAGGCCACGCACGCCGATGCAGCCGGAATCGCCAAAGAAACCATCCGCCGTTTTCGCGATGGCGAAATCGATTCAGTCTATCTGATGTACAACGAATTCAAGAGCGTTCTTACCCAGAAGCTCACCCTGCTCAAGATTCTTCCTGTCGAGCTTCCCGAAAAGAAAGAAATTCGCGATTACATCTTCGAACAGCCGCCGCTGGAAATGTTGGAGCGGCTTTTGCCTCGCTACATTGAGACCACCATCTTTCGGGGAATGCTGGAGACAACCGCGGCGGAGCACGCCGCCCGCATGACCGCAATGGACGCCGCCACCAAGAACGCGGGAGATGTGATCGACCATCTGACGCTGACCATGAATCGCGCGCGCCAGGCAGCCATCACCAAAGAGATCATCGAAGTCGTCAGCGGTTCCGCCGCACTCGACTGATTGGAGTTTTTATGGCATTAGAAACGCAAGAAGCACCGCAACCCCAAGTGGTTGGAAAAGTAGTGCAGGTGGCCGGGCCCGCCGTGGACTGCCAGTTTTTGGAAGGGGAAATCCCGGAGCTCCACTTCGCTATCCGCATTACCAGCGAAGGCTTTGACGTTCCCGAGCCCATCGATATCATTTGTGAAACGCAGCAGCACTTGGGCGAAGGCCGCATCCGCACCATCGCGCTGCAGGGCACCGACGGCTTGGTCCGCGGCATGAAAGCCACCAGTCTGGGAACACCCGTTATGGTTCCCGTCGGCAAGGAAACCCTCGGCCGCGTGATGAACGTCCTGGGCCAGCCCGTTGACAAGCTTGGCCCCATCAACGCCACCACTTTCTACCCCATTCACCGACAGGCCCCGTCTTTTGAAGATCAATCCACGCGGCTCGAAATGTTCGAGACCGGCATCAAGGTTATCGACCTTCTGGAACCCTATCTGCGCGGTGGAAAAATCGGGTTGTTCGGCGGAGCCGGAGTCGGCAAAACGGTTTTGATTCAAGAGCTCATTAACAACGTCGCCCTGAAGCATGGCGGCGTCTCGGTTTTCGCCGGAGTGGGGGAACGGACCCGCGAAGGCAACGATCTTTGGCTCGAAATGCAGGAATCCGGCACCATCGTGCTGGGCGATTCCAGCAAGAGCAAAGTGGCCCTGGTCTACGGACAGATGACCGAACCGCCTGGAGCCCGTCTGCGCGTGGGTCTCACCGGCCTCACCGTGGCCGAGTATTTTCGCGATGTGGAAGGCCAGGATGTGCTGCTCTTCATCGACAACATTTTCCGCTTCACCCAGGCCGGCTCCGAAGTTTCGGCGCTGCTGGGACGCATGCCCAGCGCCGTGGGATATCAGCCCAACCTCGCCAGCGAAATGGGCGAACTGCAGGAGCGCATCACCTCCACCAAGAACGGGTCCATCACGTCCGTGCAGGCTATTTACGTCCCGGCCGACGATTACACGGATCCCGCCCCGGCAACGGCATTCGCTCACCTCGACGCCACCACCAACCTTTCCCGCTCGATCTCGGAAATGGGCATCTACCCCGCGGTCGATCCGCTGGCTTCCACATCGCGCATTCTCGAAGCCCGCATCCTGGGAGACGAACACTACGACACCGCCCAGGCCGTCAAAGGCGTTCTGCAGCGTTTCAAGGACCTGCAAGACATCATCGCCATTCTCGGCATCGATGAGCTTTCCGAAGACGATAAGCTGATCGTGGCGCGCGCCCGCAAGATCCAGCGGTTCCTCTCGCAACCCTTCCACGTGGCCGAGCAATTCACCGGCACGCCCGGTAAGTACGTCAAGCTCGCCGATACCGTACGCAGCTTCCGCGAAATCGTCGACGGCAAGCACGACGACATTCCCGAGCAGGCTTTCTACATGCAGGGCACCATCGAGGAAGTGTTGGCCAAGGCTGAAGAGATGAAGAAGGCCAAATAGCCATGGCCGATTTCGCGTTGACCGTCTCCACTCCCGAACGCCGTTTAGTCGATGAGCGCGCCACGGAAGCCAATATCCCAGGCCTGAGCGGATACTTCGGTGTCCTGCCGGCGCACGCCCCGCTGCTTTCCGGACTCGGCAGCGGCACCATGACTTGGGTAAGTGGCGGCCAAACCAAAATTCTCGCCGTGATGGGCGGTTTCGTCGAGGTGCTGGGCGACAGTGTACGCGTCCTCGCTGACGACGCCAAGCCCAAGGAAGAAATCGACCGCGCCAAAGCTCAGGAACGTTTGACCCAAGCGCAGAAGGCGCTCTCCGAACACCCGGATGAATGGGAAGAGCTGACCGAGGTCGTCCAGCGCGCCCAGGCCGAAGTCGATACCGCCGCCAAGTAAGGTGGGGCAGGCGGTTTCGCCTGCCCGGTCGATGCCGCAACCGCTGTGAAATAATAGGCAGCGCAATGAACAAGAGGCAGTTCCTCAAAACCTCTGGTGGTCTGATCGCAAGCAGCATGTTATCCCGTCTCAATGCCGAAGAGCAGCGCAAGAACTGGGCCGGCAACTACCAATTCAAAGCCGGGAAAGTCTACCTCCCCAACTCCATCCAGGAAGTCCAAGAAATAGTCAGGCAGCACGAAAAGCTGAAGGCCGTCGGAGCCCGGCACTCATTTAACAACATCGCCGATAGTCCCGGCGCGCAAATCTCGCTGGAGAGACTCAGGTCGATCTCGGTAGACCCCGCTTCGCGAACAGTCACGGTAACAGCGGACCTGAAGTACGGAGACGTGGCCCGCTACGTTACTGGCGAAGGTTGGGCACTCCACAACCTGGCGTCCTTACCGCATATCTCAGTAGCGGGTGCTTGCGCCACAGGAACCCACGGTTCCGGCAATAAGAACGGCAACCTGTCAACGGCCGTCCGCGCCATGGAAGTAGTCACGGCGGATGGCAGCCTCGTTACCAAGTCGCACGAGGAGGCAGGCGCCGTGGTCCATCTTGGCGGGCTGGGCGTGGTCACGAAGATCACCCTCGCCATCCAACCGGCATACGAAGTGAGTCAAGTGGTTTACGAGAACCTGTCATTCACGCACCTCGAACGTCACCTGGAAGAGATCTTCGCCAGCGGGTACAGCGTCAGCCTATTCACCGACTGGCAGAATCATCAGGCGACGCAAGTGTGGGTCAAGAGTCGCGGCGCAGTGAAGCCGCAGTCCGATTTCTATGGCGCGAAGCCCGCGACAAAGAAGCTCCACCCCCTTGCGGGGCACTCGGCTGAAAGCTGCACAGATCAACTGGGCGTCCCGGGAGCCTGGTATGAAAGACTGCCGCACTTCAAAATGAACTTCACGCCCAGCAGCGGTGACGAATTGCAGTCAGAATATTTCGTCCCGCGGGACCGAGCGTATGAAGCCATTCTCGCCGTCGAGAAACTTCGCGATCAGATCACGCCGCACCTGATGATCACCGAACTACGCACCATCGACGCCGACAACCTTTGGATGAGCCCTTGTTACAAACGCCCGTCCATGGCGATTCACTTCACCTGGAAGCCGGAATGGCCGGCAGTGAAGAACATCCTGCCCCTGATAGAAGAACAACTGGCGCCTTTCGAAGCCCGCCCGCACTGGGCCAAGCTATTCACCATGCCGCCATCGCACCTGCAATCGCTCTATGAGAAGTTACCTGCTTTCCGCGCCCTGCTGAAGCAGTACGATCCCACCGGCAAATTCCGGAACGAATACCTGAGCACTAACCTGAGCCCATAAATTCCGCTGGAGTAAATCGCTTCTCTTCAAACGGCGGCCGGACCCCGGCGCGTAACCGGTGCGGCTCCCATGCCTGCTGCCACTTCTCCTCGAACCGCCTCCGATTCTCTTCAAACACGCGCTCGTAAACCTGCCGCGAGATCTTCGAAAACGAACCTTGTCCGAAGTGGTGAATGAAGCAATCTTCGGCGACGGCCACGCGCCAGCCGGCGTCCCGGACGCGCATCGCGAAGTCGTCGTCCTCGAACATCCCCATGCCAAACGTCACATCCAGCTCCCCAACGCGATCCCAAACAGCTTTCGGCACCAGTGCGCAGAAGAACGCCGCCACGCGAATATCGGAATCCTTGCCGCGTTGCGCGCGCGTGCGTTCAGCGGCAAACACCTCCATGCCGTCCGCATCGCGATAACTGACATTCAACTTGGCTTCGTTCCCGGCAAAGTTGGTAACCGGGCAGATCAGCCCAATCGCCGGGTCATGCCGAACGTGTTCCAGCAGCAGATGCACCCACCCGGGAGTCACCATGGTATCCACGTTCAGGAAGATGAGATGGCTACCCTTAGCCTCAGCTGCAGCGCGATTGTTCCCCGCCGCGAACCCGGTGTTTTCGCCTAACTCCACCAGCCGAAAATTCGGATAGTCGCGCAACAGCCTTACCGTTCCATCCGTGGAAGCGTTATCCACCAGGATCACTTCATAAGCCGGGTAAGCCGTGTTGCGAAGAATCGAATCGAGACAGGGACGCACGAACTCCTCGCTATTGTGGGTCACGATCAGAATCGAGACTAGTGGCGACGCCCCCCGCACGGCTTCTTCCAACTGATCCACCCGCGCCTTCCAGGTATTGGTCTTCGCGAACTCAACCCGCCGTTCCGCCAGCGAGCTTTCTTCCCCCAGCGCCTTGTCCAAGTGACCCGCGAAATCCTCCGCGCCGCGCCCGATATAAAGCAGATCCCCGCACTGCCCCAGTTCTTTCATGTCCGTCGCCACCACAGGCTTACCCAGCGAAAAGTATTCGTACAGCTTCACCGGATCGGTCGCCTTGGTCACCTGATTCAGCAGGAAAGGAATCGTGCAGGCGTCAAAGTGATAAAGGTACGCGGGTATGTCGGAATACGGCTTACTCCCCAACAGCCGCACGTTCGCCAGCGCCTCCAGCTTCGACGTGTCCCGTCCAAACACTTGCCCGATCAAAACGAAGGAGTATTGGGGCCGCAGCTGCGCCACTTCGTAAACCAGATCCAGATCGATCCAGTCCGCAATCGCGCCGAAGTATCCGATCACAGGACGCGGCACATCCTGCAATAAATCGCTTGGCCCCGCCTTGGCGAAGAAGTCATAATCCGCGCCATTGCGAATCAATACCGGGTCCAGTCCCTGCTCTTCGAACTTCACTGCCAACTCCGCGCCGGTCACCACTAGAATGTCCGCCTCCCGCACGAAGGCCTTCTCTTCGCTGACATTGAAGGCGCCCATATTCTCGAAGGTTTCCCAATCGTCCATGCAATCGTAAATCAGCACTGACCCATGCGCTTCTCTCATCGCCAGCCCGAGTTTGCGCCAAAACGGAAGCTGCGCCAGCACAACGTTCTCGCCGATACCCCATTCTTTGACGAGCGCGTCGAACGCTTCCGTCATGGCTGCGACAGGCTCCGCCTTCAACTCGCCCATGTAGATGTCCACCGCGGGCGTGCGCAGATGAACTTCCCACAAGTTCTCGCGCAAAGGGAGAACAACGAACGGCGCCGCAGATGCCGGCGGATGAAAGCGGCTGGGGCTCACCCAAAACACGCGGTTCCCTCGCCGCGCCATTTCAGAGGCAATCTGCTGCGGACGCTGAAACCGGAAATCGAAATCGATGATCGCCAGGATCACCACATCAAAGCGTCCGCGCTGCGGAGGATGCAAATGCCCCTGCACTTCGCGCGATTTCACCTCTTCCAGTTCCGGCAGCCACTTCGCGAAACGGAAGCTGTCCGGCACATAACCCGCCAGGTCGGGAAAACGCGGCTCGAACTCCGCCAGTGATCCGGCACCACGAAACGGAACGCCCAACGCCCAACGCAGAAACTTTGCGGCCCCTCCGCGGAACAGCAGCGTGTAGGCCTTGTTCATCAGCAGCATCAGTTGCCAGGCGCGCTGTGTTCGCACGGCTTCCAGTGCGCTCTGGAACGCCGCGCGATACCGGTCGAAATCGCAGACTGTTGCGAATCGCGACGCCTCGGCCAGGTTCAGCCGCGCAATGAAATCGAGCTTCTCCGCGTCAACCTTTTGGAAGTGCATTCCCAGTTCTTGAAGCGATTCGCCAAGGCTGCGGTTCTCAGCCTCCAGCTTGGCTGCAGCCGTCTGCGTGACTCCGAGGCCTTCCTCAAGTTCGCGAATCTGATCACGAAGCAGAATATTTTCCCGGTCGAAATCTCCGATCCGCTTTTCGCTTGCCGCGAGTTCTCGCTCCACCGACTGAGTGCGTCGAATGTGTCCGAAGGCGCTTCTCCTCATCAGTTCGAGGGTTCCCGAACTAAAAGTTCGCTCGCCGGGAGTGCTCTCTGCAAGGCGAATCGCCAGTGAACAGTTTTGAATGGCCAAGCTTCGGAGAACCGCCAGCGTTCGCCCCGCGGCGGCAGGTTTAGAGTGGATCGCATCGAGCATCCGCCTCGCCAGCACACGGGCTTCGAGCGAGCCCACCGCGAGGGCCGGTTCGCCGGCCAGTAGCGCTAGTGTCGAATCAACCTTGGGGTCGTACGAAATCGCCACGGCTGGAACGCCGCACATAGCCGCGAAGAGTAACGCGTGCAGGCGCATCGCAAGAACCGCGTCACTCCGTTCGATCACCCTATAGATCCCCGATGCGGATAATCCCTCCGAGACTACCGCTTGTGACGCGAACCGCATCTTGGCCACGATCCGGCGCGCAATTGCCCGGTCATCCTCAAGCTCTCCTTCGATCTGTTGAAATGGCAGCAGCAGGGCCGACCCACCAGTCTGTTCCACAAAGATGTCCAGCGCGGACGCGATTTCCCGCTCCAGAAAATCCGGATGAACGCCGATGGACCAGGGGCGCACCGCGACCGCCACGACGGGAGGTTTCGGCAAGGGAAGCGATTCGACTTCCCCCGGGGAAAACGCGAACGCCAAATCAGCCGTCACCATCACCTTTTCAGCGGGCACACCGATCCGCACAAGGACAGCTTTGGAACCTTGGTCGCGGACCGTGATGGCCGTGGCCGCCTCGCATGCCGCCCGCGTAAGCCGAGCGCCCTGTTCGGATTCGATAGGACCCACGCCCACCGCGCAGAGCATCACTGGCTTGCCATGCAACGCTCCCAGCAGCGCGCAGCCCGTCCAGTAGGAAAGCCCCCAGTGCTCGTCGCTCAGAAGGGTGTCCGGGTCGGCGCCCCAGTAATCCTGGAACAACCCGCCGCCACCCACAAGTACCAAGTCGGCCGACACAATCGCCCGGTCAATCGCCTGAATGTTGTTCCGTGCCACTGCGCGCACGCCGTGCTCTCTTGCGGTCGAGGCAGGGTCGCCCGAACTCACGGTGATCTCTACGCTTGGGTTTCCGCCGCGGAGTTGAGCCAGCAGGCTCGACAGAATAGCCTCATCGCCCGCATTGGCGAAGCCAAAATACCCCGCTACGAAAATCTTCACAGAGAACCAACGTTATCAGACGCTCGTACGACTAGCGATGTCTTGATTGATTGGCGGCTCAGACCTGCTGGCCCCCCCGGGGCTGGCCACGCCGAGCATCGTCAAATGAAACGTAGCCCTCTCATTCAATTTCGTGGGCGTCGGTTTGATTTCGAACGTAAGGGGGTCGCACGCCAGAAATAGGCCGTCAGGCGTTCGAAACGCCGCCTGGTTCCCGGAAAGCGGCAAGATCTCGATTTGCGGGCAAAGTGTGATTCCGTCCGCCGATTCTAATCGAACCGAGCCTTTGCCGCCGGCGAACAAACGCAGAGCCGCGTCTCCAACAGGAAGGTGTGCCGTAGCGCGAAGCGAATTCGATGCGCGCCCATCTGCCCGCGCATATCTTCCGTTCGCGGCGCGCAGTGCGCACCGAAGTCCCATATTCGAGACGGCTTTCAATTCGGGAACTTCACTGGCTGGGCTGAATCGATAGCCCATGTCTCGTAGCCGCGGTATCAAGAGGCGAACCATCTCGAACGTCTTGTTTCGGGAAGCGGCCACGTGGTCGTCCGCGCTGAACTCGTGGAACAAAACAATTCCCCGATTCTGCTGCCGCACTGCGGCGGTGTAGCTGTTTGCGCAGGCATCCGTGCTCTTCTGGTCCCGCCAGAAAAGATAATCTCCACCATCGATCTCCCAGTTAACTGGCCCGGTGCCTGATAGTCGGATACTTGGGTGACTGTTAAAAACGTGTGCCAGGTGGCTATTCCACGCCCCATATGGGGGTCTAAAAAAGGGCCGATCCACGCCAAGCTGACCCAGTTCTGCCGCCGCCGCAGTGAATTCCGCGCAAGCGGATTCGTCGGTGACGGACGAGTCAGTCAGGCGCAAGTGACTGTCAGAATGGTTCCCAACGATATGTCCCAGTTCCAGAAGGCGCATCACGTGGTAGGGAAACTGACGCACCTGCCTCCCCAGAGCAAAGAACATCGCCTGTATTCGCTCCTCAGCCAGATAGCAGCCAAGTTCCACGGTATCTGGGGCGGGTCCATCATCAAAGCTCAGGACCAAGCTGTGCGGGGCCAGGGAACGGCCGGTAGCAGGCGAATCAAACCACATGAGGACGGGTTACCGTCATACGGTAACACACTTAGACAGGAGCGGTGACTAGCTCGCCAAAGCGAAACACGCGATCGAAGGGGCATCCTAATTGGTCCCGGATGTGGGCTTCTGCTCCCATTTCGCGATCCACCAAACAGATAGCGCCTATTACGATGAGCCCGGATTCTCTCGCCCGTTCAATAGCCTGAATTGTGGAACCACCAGTCGTACAGACGTCGTCGAGAATCACCACCGCCTTTCCGGCAGGCTCAATTAAGCCTTCCAGAAACCTCTTGGTGCCGTGTTGCTTGGTTTCCTTGCGGATCACGAACGAGTCGACCTCCATTTCCCGTTCCAGGCTCTCGCGGGCAATGGAGGCCGCGATTGCGTCCGCACCCATGGTTAATCCGCCGACAGCGTCTGGTATCCAACCTCGTTCGGCCATTTTATCGAGAAATAACCGCCCCACCAACGGCATCGCACGGGCCGTGCAAGTTGTCAACTTGGCGTCGATGTACCACTCGCTCGACTGGCCCGACACCAAAGTGAACTGCCCATGACGGACTGACCTCGTCCGCAGCATGCTCGCCAACTGTTCCCGATCAGACATTTCGACATTGTATGATTAGCTCTCCAAGTAACATAGGAGTCAGCCGGTCTGTTACCGTTAAACATCGGCTGAATGGGTGTATAGTTTTAGCTGTTACAGGGTGTGACAAATGGCGGTTACCGAAGTTTCACCGGCCGACCGGGCGGCGATTAACGCGGAGGTTGAAAGGCTCACGCAAAGCACCGTATTGCACGGGAGCGAAGCACTATGCCGATTGCTCCGATATCTTGCGGGGCAGGCCGTGTCTCACCCAGGCGTCCCCGTCAAAGAGTATCAGTTGGCGACGGAGGTGTTCGGGCGGCCCGCCGATTTCGACCCCCGCATGGACTCCACCGTTCGCGTTCAAACCGGCCGGCTGCGTTCGAAGCTGGCCGAATATTATCCGTCGGCCGGTGCCGAAGACCCCATCGTTCTGGAGATCCCAAAGGGTTCCTACTCGCTGGTTTTCCACTACCGTACGCCCGCGCCACCGGTACGGCTTGAGACCCCGGTCCTTGTGGCGACCCCAGAACCAGCGCCACTCGCGCGAAGCCCAAGAAACGTGCCGGGAGCTTCCAATCAGCTCGTTCCGGTTGTTTGGATCCTGTCAGCCCTCACCCTGTTTTTCGCGGGGCTCTTGATCGCTCTGTGGGTGTCCGGCCAGCGTCAGACGCAGGAATCCTCGAAAAACGACGCCTTGGCAGAACCTCTGAAAACATTCTGGGCACCGTTCCTGCAGGCTCCGGAGATGCCTTGGATTATCTTCAGCAACGCGGAATTCGTGGGAAAACCACAGGTTGGTATCCGTTACTTCGACCCTGCGAGAGACGATAAGTCAAGCATCCTCGACCACTACACCGGAGTTGGCGAGGTTCTGGGGGTTGCGGAATTGAGCCGCGTCTTTGCTCGCGTCCATCGTGACGTTCGCATCAAGCGAGGCCGGTTGCTGTCACTGGACGATGTAAAAAACAACAACGTAATCTTCATCGGATCGCTGGCCGAGAATCTGGTACTTCGAGAGATTCCCACCACTCAGGATTTCATCTTCCGAAAGATACCGTCGGGCGCGCGCGCGGGTGATGTCGAAATCGCCAATCTGCATCCCAGGGCCGGCGAGTCCGTCACCTTCCAAGCCTCGGAAACACTTCCAATCCAGGAAGACTATGCGCTAATCGGGCTCGTCCCGGGCTTGAATCCGAGCCACTGGATCCTGGTTCTCGCGGGTACCACGACAATGGGGACCCAGGCTGCAGCGGAGTTCGTTTGCCGAGCCCGCGATGTGGCGAACATCCTCGACGCCCTCCCTTACAGCGGTAAGCCATTAGGACCGTTCGAGGCCGTGATCCGGGTGCGCGTAAGCGGAGGCGTGCCCGTGAGCAGTACCATCGTCGCGGTGCACGCAGGACACTGACGGCGATTCTACTGAAGCGCCGTCTGCTGATTGAACGAGGGAGCGCCCACAATGTTTGACGGCAGGCTCAAATTCCCGTTGGTATCTTCAGATCGAACGAAATACAGCGATTGGATAGTGGTCGGCATGGCCTCGCTATACGTTGGAGTGGGGCCTGCCGCCACCTGGGCAATCTCCTGCAGGGCGGCGGGGAAGCCGATATACGTCAAGCCTGAAGGGGTGCTCTCGGTGTTGGTCATTACGTCGCTCAGCGTGCAGAACCACTGC